>Ga0255051_10000686_pt1 | contig 12396 bp, 9 predicted proteins | sample JV7_2_9_MG_FD_181719 | JGI IMG/M metagenome (GOLD analysis project Ga0255051, IMG submission 181719) | Seawater microbial communities from Jervis Inlet, British Columbia, Canada - JV7_2_9 | ecosystem: Environmental > Aquatic > Marine > Inlet | place: Canada: British Columbia | collected 2016-10-06
AGTATTTATATGAGCTAACAGGTTTAAATATGAATCCCATATTTGATACAGAGGCTCACAAAGAACTTAGAGCACTGTATATAGTTCCTCAATCATTAATAAATGCAAACCAAAGTTCACAGACTCAATCAATAGAATGGCTTAAGATTAGCCCATCTGGTCTTATAAATAGCTTAAGTCAAGATAGTACTGGTGGCAATGAAGATATTTCTGCTGATGTCGGACTCTCGTCTGCAGCTGGATACGGTCTCTTGGGTACTGTAGGACTGCACTATAATTGGAGAGCATCCAGCACTGCTTCTTCTACACAAGAAATAATATATAGTCAGGCACTAAGTGTTGTGTCTGCCAGTAGGTTCCCGTATAGAGGTTGGATTCGTTTCTTGGATACAAGCAATATCTATCGTTATGCTAAATTTGTAGACAGGACAGACACGACTTTGGTGCTATCAAGCAGTCAAAGTCAAGTAGCATATGAAGCAGCTGGACTGTTTGTTAGTTCCGGAACCACAATAGAACTAGTAAACTTTATTGACGAGAGAACGACCATAAGCGTTCGTGGCACAGATGAAACAGGTTATACGTATGGCAGTGCGGTTCCCGTTCATTATTCAAGATATTTTCTATTGGCAGAACTGTCTATTAACCCTCCACACAGTCATAAGGATTTGGTTCGTATTGATGTCAGAGAAAATGGTGGTGGCGTTAAGTCCAGTAGTTATGAAGACGCGAAACTTCTAAACCCCAAAGTACAATGGTTGGCAGATTTAGGTGATTATGATGGACAGGTTTATCCAGGCGATGCAGTCCTTGTTGTTAAATTACCTATAGCATTGCTGGACACCTATACAGAATCAGAACTATATGATATTCTTGAACAGAATGTTCCTTTCGGAATACAACCTCTGATTCGTTATTATGGATACACTCCCAATGTATTATATGTAGGTCCACAAGAGTCAGCCCCATAGGAGATCATATGAATATTGTAGTCAGATGGACAAAGATGGGGCCAGAATTTACGTATTCTATTTGGTATGCCAGTCAACCTAAAGGTCCTTGGATCAAAGACACCAACACACGTCTAACCGATGATGTTTTAGATATACTTCGTGGGGTTCGAATAGGCGAATATTATCAGACTGTTGGTTATAATGAATATGTAATAAGTGGTTTGTCAGCCGGTCAAAACTACTCTGTATATATTAAACCAGAAGACAGGTACGATTCATGGTGGTATAGTCAAGATTCTTATAATAGTATTAGTGGAGGGCTAAGTGCCCTGCACACTAGACCTGTACTTGATGGTGGCAATCTATTTAACTTTCAATTCTTAGTAGATCTAAGCGGGTTCGGAGGTGGTCCTTTCGGAGGAGGACCATTTGGAGGTAGCTAATGGCTGATACAACAACCAATAGAAGTTGGACAATTCCTGTACAAGGTAGCAATCCTTGGTATGTAAGTTTCCTGGCCTTTGCAAACGAGATGGATTCTGATGTTCATGATGCGATTAATAAAGCTGGATACTCTTCTAGTTTTACTGCAACTGCAGTTGACCTTGTTGACGCTGAAGATTTTACTTTGCTCGAGTCTCCAGCTACAGCCACTCAAGGAATCGGTGCTCAGTTAACTATCGTCCCTAGCACCGCAACTGGTCAAGTGACGATAGAGCTATATCAAGATTCAGGCAGGACTCAAAAAGTATTTGAACAGGTTGTAGACTTAACAGACTCTAGTACTTATAAAATATCTGTGCCTTTCGGCTTTACTAATGGGACCGCAGGAACACTGTATGGCACACTGTCCACTAGTGGAATCCCCATATCTCAAACAGCAAACTTCTCTTTGGCTGCACAAATTCTTACTCCTACTTTCTCTCCTCCTGCTATTACTCCAGTTTTTGGAGATGGCATTGAAGATAATGGTTCTGGACTTCCTCGAATTGCACTAGCTTCATCAAGTGGTCTGACTATCTCTGGTGGAGATCTAGCTGTTAAGCCAGACCTTACAGCTGCAGTTTATCCAAGTGTTAATGCCAATGGAGCAGTGGTGACTGGAGCTGTGGCGACCACAACAGCCCAAGACGTTGAAGGCATTAAGAGATTTGACTCTCCAGGGTTTGTGCCTAGAGTTGCAACAGGAGCACCTGTTGCTGGAACTTGGACAGCTGGAACTGAAGTAATGGATTCTGACCATGTTAAATGGAGATGCACTACAGGAGGAACTCCTGGTACTTGGGAATTAGCTGATACGGTTACCGAAGAAACTGCTGTGGCCATCAGTAGTGCCATTTCTCAAAGTGGTAACGAGCTATTAAAGCTCGCTGTTACTGGAAATACAGGACAGGCCATTTGGCTTAAGATATGGGCAAGAAGAGATTCTGGAACTGCTGAGATCGATATTCCCTTCAGGGCTAGAATTTATCAGACTTCTGATAAGCGTGGCAGGGAACTAGTTTGGCAAGGCAGAGGAACTGCTCGTCAAACCTATCTGGATACTTTACTGCCGGCGAGCCAAACTTATCTAGAAGTCAATGACAATGATGTGGCAGATGTTGATGAAATGCTTTGTGTATATCATGACGATGATCGGTACGAACTTGGTAGGTGCAGTGGAAGAACGCTCACTAACTTTGACGTACAAGAAGCTCTTGTTGATGCAAGTTCTTGGGGTGTAAATACTTTGGTCTTACCAGTTAGCGAATGGAGTTGTGTTCCTTGGCATAACACTGATGGTGATCCCGCAGACCAGAATAATATCTTGCTAGAAATACGTCATGATGGAGTCGCTACAGATCCTGATTTAGTTTTCTATGCCTATGCACTGGCTCAAAGTAGAGGCGTAATTAGATGACATTAAATAGTCCATCTGGTGTATGTAGGTCTTCTGTCTTGCACTATGCTAAACCTTCCCTTATATGGAGTCCCTATCGAGCCGCTCGAGCTGTGGGTAATGGCATGCAAGGTGGAGGACGAGTAGATATGACTATTCAGAATATCGACACCTCCACCAACACACATGAGTTTTCAGTCTGGCATGATGGCAAAGAAAGATTTGAAATCAAGACAGAACTAGCAAATCCAGAAGAAGTCCTAGGAAGTGTTGGCGACTTCTCTGATGGCTATGTGCAGAATTACTGGAGTACTTCTTGGTCTACTGCTAATCTTGGCTTTGGTGTAATAGCTCCAACTACTGCTGGGGTACTTGGGCAGACTGGTTCTATTCCTGATATTATTAGTGGGTCTCATGGGAATACTACTTATGTAGATACTGATGAAGGTCAGGATTCTGTAATAGAGAAATCCAATACTCGCAGTGCTTCCTATATAAGAGTCTTTCAGGTTCTTATTAAGAGTGAAGAAGGACATAGTCCTGATTCTGGAAATGTTGAGATTGGTCTGAATACATCTGCTGGGACTAGAACAGTTACTGGTAACACCTGGTACAGACAATTACCTGGAAGTGGAGACTGGTATGCTGTCATTGATCAGATGGCTGCTGGCTCAGGAACAATTTATATTAGTATTAAGTTTAAGCAAGGTACTGGCAGATGGTATGTGGCTTGTCCAACTTGGTATTCAGCATTCTCTACGTTCGAGAATATAACACGAGGCCCTATTCCTGGTGGTCTATCTTATCGTCGAGGACAATATGGAGTGTATACAACCAACTCTGAGTTTAAACTAAGTCCATCAGGCTGGTTGGGAATGTCGATTTCTCTTCCTGACCGTAGTGATGCAAATGGACATCTAGATTACGCAGGAGCTTCCGGTTATGGTTTCATGGGATTGATGTCTTGGCAAAGCGGAAACTTTAGAATTCGCACTATAATGTCATCTAGTTTAAATCACTTGGCTGTTCAAATGGATGAATCAACAGTATCTTTTGCTTACTTAGACTTCGGAGATGACTGGGATGATTTTGAACAGATCGGCATGGTGGTTACCTGGGGAATCTCTGGTGGACAGAACTATGCTTATTTATATGTTAATGGTAGGAAAGTTGATGCTGAAGCTAGTGTTGCTAATTGGTATCCTCAAACATTAGCAGACGCCTCTGTTTACATTGGAACAAATGGCTCAGGTGGTTCGGCCGCCGATTGCTGGATATCCAAACTAGCATTAGGCAAACAACCATTAGATCGAAACTTTGCAAGAACACTATCCACCTATTTTAAAGAGACAGCTAAGGGTGGCAGAATAGGCGCTATGTAATGAGACGATTAGAATTCTCAGATATGTCATTCTCTAGAAGTTCAGCTGCTTGGTGTCCTATTACAGGAAATGTTGTTGCTAACAACACACCTAGAGTTGTAGAAGATTTGATTCTTGAAAACTTACTTGAACCAGTAATCTATTATAGGTTTACTGCTTCTCAGGGGTTTACTGCTTATGATACAAATGGATATACTGTAGTTGGTAACACCACACATTATTTAGTAGATCTTCAAGATGATTTAGAGAGCAACACCTCTGCTGTCAGATCCACTATAGGCACTAGCTTTGAAGGTAGAGATATTGACGCCTTTAGACTAGGTCCAGTTGACAGGAAACACTTCCTGGTTACTAATGTAATTCACGGCAATGAAACTGATGGACTAACAGGAAGCTTTAAGGCCATTGAGATCTTGATGACTCATCCTGACTTCGCAGTACTAAGAGCCAATTATACTATCTTTTATATTCCTTGTTGTAATCCAGATGGACACTATAATAATACCAGAATGTTGTCTGATCAAGGACCGCATCCAGATGGCACAACAAAAGGTATTAATCTTAATCGTGTTTGGCCTTGGTTCTGGACAGAGTATGTCCCAAGTAGTTCTGAGAGTAAAGGTGCAACGGTTTTAGATAGCGCTGAAGCCACAGCTCTATATAACTGGAAGACTACAGGTAACGGTGGAGGCGATGTTCCAGTTGCATTCGTTCTAGACCAACACTCAACTGTTGGCGATGGTTCTCGTTATCAATCGCGTGACAAATGTTATCGAGAGTATGAGGATCAAGATTGGCTTAGTATCTGGGCAGACTGGTTGATTTTTAAAGATCTTCGTTCTGTACAAGGTAAAAGAATCCGAGAAGATAATATGCCGGATCTTTGGGTAAACTATTATAGAAGTAGGTTTCGTCCACACTGGCATTCTTGGCTAGGTACTTTGACTGCTGCTAACAATGGTGGTATTCCTATTGTGTCTATGGTGTCTGAACATAACAAGGTTGCTTATATCGAGGTAGAAACTGATCCTGAAACATATGCCAGTGCATGTAATTACAACATGGACTATGTTATTTCCTGTGCAAGGATTATGCAGGGTGATGCGGTAACTCAAAGGAATGCAGTATTAGTAGAACATGAAGTCGGAGATAATCAAGCTCAAAATTCAGACTTTGAACAATGGCAAGAGAAGAATGTTGATGCTGATCCTGAAGACTATCGTCCTGGTTACTGGACACCAAGAAGAAGTGCTATTGTTGAATACTCTAAAGATTCCAAACACATGGACTATCACGGAAAAACCTTTTCTCTGGCCGCAGATGTGGTTATCGAACTTCCAGCTACTCAGAATGTTGGACCTGAAAACTATCATGATATTCAACTGTCTTTAGATGGCAGTTCTAAAGGTATAATAGTTTCCAATGTCAATGCAGCCGGAAGTGCAGTTTCTGAGTGGGACCAAGATACAAATACTGGTGAGCTGACAGAGCTTTTTCAGGATGCCCTGCTGCCAAATGATAATCAAAAGAGACTGATCGGTGCTCAGCTTGCCAAAGTAGTCTTGTTGGACATGGGCAATACCGGTCTAGACATGAAGGTAATTAGTTATTCTAGTTCAGGTTCCTATGCTAGATCCCTAGAAACTACTTATACTGATCCTAGAATTGGCGCAGCAGTTGCATTTGATGGATCCAATATAGGATATGCAATCGGTGGATATGATGATGTTGCGAATGTCAGAACAGTACTAGCAGTTAACAGAACCACATATGGTATCTCTGAAATAGGCACAAACTTAATGCCCACCGCAGATACAAATGCCGAGGCAGTGTATTGTTCTGGTGGAAATCTAGATGGAATGATTGTTGTGATTGGCGGCGATACTACTGTTGCAAGTCAACTTAGAGTTACAACCCTAGATGTTTCTGCTCCTTCTGCTTCTGAAGTCTTGCTGACAGTTACTGGTACTACTCTGCCAAGTTCTTTAATTGGTCATGGTCTGTATTATGACGGTGTAGATACAATCTGGATTTATGGTGGAGAAGATCCTTCTACTAATGAAGCTCATAGAGGAGTTTGGACCATTACATGGTCAGGCTCAGTGTGGTCTATAACTGAGGAAACTCTTATTGGTGGACTAGGTGACGATCCTGATCCAGTTGACTATAGTGGTACCGGAGACTGGGCAGATCTTTGGTCTAGATGGCGATATGCCATGTTGATTGCCGAAGGTGAAGGCACAAAGAAAGTTGTGTTGTTAGGCGGGGTTAAAGAAGACCCTGATACATTACTCAAGGAAGCTGGGCCTTATCTAGGTATTTACATTCATGATATTACTGATTCGGTGATACACAGACCCCAAGACTATACATTCGGATATCTTAGATATAATACAGCCTTCTCTACAGGTGGTGCCTATGACAAGGTAAATGTTTCGTGGAGTATAAAAGCTAAGGATGATGCAGAAAGTGCATACACACGAATCACAAACTCTCCTGGAGATAGTGTTCAAAGTATTCTAACAACTCGTAGATCTAGGACTTATTATATGCATCCTCCTAAATGGTGGTTTAGACACCATGGATCTTTAGATCTTAGCAAGGGAAGACCTGACAGAGATGAAGATGAGTGGAGATTGTATATGCGATCTTATAGAGATTCTGAGAATGTACTTCTGGACTCTCCTATGGTTCAGGTAGACACTTTGTGGCCCAGTTCCTGGAGTCCTTATGGTTATACCAGACAGACAGAAGAAGCTAGTTGGTCTAGTGCTGTAGATCCTCGTTGGTTGAGATTAAAGCTAGTATGGCTGCCTTCTTCAAGTTTCTTAGCAATGACTTCTGATACTTGTCTAGCTAGAATTGACGATGGCACACGTAAGCTCGAGCTTTGGGCAATCGCTGGAGACCGCAAAGAGCGATGCTATTATCGTCCAGCAATCTATGGACCAGCGGAACCTCAACTTCAACTGAGGGCTTATGATGATATTGGCGGATATGATTCTTGTGATATGTCAGTTTATTGGGGAGGCTACGTAAAAGATGTTTCAATTGACAGATTTGATTCTTCTTTGGTTATCGAGATCTGGCAACATCCAGATCATGGAAGAGGCTTCTTGGTAAATAATGCTGGCTCTGTTGGTAAGTCTTCTATTTTGGGATCTTTTGATAAAGGTGACTGGGCTGCCACCGCAAGTGTTGAGTTTCTTGCTGGTGGATGGTGGGCTGAGCCTGATGTGTTAACGATAGATGATGTCTGGGTAAAGGCTAATAAGGCTGTTGATGTTACAGGTGCACTTATTATGGGAGACAGAGATCCTTCTTATGGTCGAGTAGACCCCAAAAGTCCTTTTCGATATATTGAAACGTTTATACGAGGTGATGATTCTAATCTAGGAACCTATTGGGATATCATAAAGCAAACTGGAAATGGCTGGAATATTGTAAGCAATGCAGCTAATTGTGTGGAACTTGGATGGGAACGCTGGGACGCCCAACCTTTATTAAGAGACACAACAATTTGGGGAGACGTCCGAGTAAATCACAATGGAGGAAGAGTTGGGTTCTTTACTAGATTAGCCTGGGATCTTCTTGCAGATGATCTAGCTCATGCTTATCTTGGTTCTCTTTATGTTGATGGTGCTGGTAATGCAACTATTGAAATAGAGCTATTAGATTCTCGCACAGGCAGTCAGCTTAGATCTACTTTGGATACCACTTCTATCTCTTATAATTTGGGAGATACGGTTACTTTAAAGTTTGAAACAAATGACACCACACTGACTGTGACTGCATATGATGACGAAGGTACACTGATTGACACATGCACCACAACTGATTCAGTGATTGATGCTCCTGATGCTTTCGGTATTTGTGGAGAAACTCTAAATGGAAGCTCAACGGTTGAGATAGATTACGTTCAGTCAGCGCCAGGTAGTGCTTTTGATATAAACATAACAGACTAGCAATTAATCTTTTATAGAAGTAAAATATACAAGTGTTTTGATATAATGATATTATAAGAAGAGGAGAATAAAATGACTGTAAATATTACATTTTCAAGTGTTTCGGCTGGTGACTCTCTATCAGATACCACAGATCTAGGCACAGCTACTCCTGGTAGTGATACATCATATCAAGATATCTTTATCAGACATGATGCTGTTGTAGCTGCAATCACTGACTGTGCCTGGTATCTACAAAGATATGTTGGGTCTAATTATCTTGGTACTGATGAAGACGATGACCTAACTGAAATCTTAGCTTGGGGTGACGCCGCTACTGGTGGTTTCCTAATTAACCAAGTAATTCCAGTTGGATGGACTACCGGCACACAGTTTACTACTGGTAACGATCAAAGAATTAGAAATGGTTCTGGTGACATCAATAACCAACTAGTTCTTGATGAAGATAGTATTAATATTGGTACCCCTGCAGGCGATGGAGTGATTCCTTTAGCGGGCGAAGCGCACATCCAAGCAAGGGTACATATTCCAAGTTCAGTACCTAATGGAGCTGGCTACAGAGCTGCCACCTTAGTTTTTTCATACTCAGCAACATCTTAATAGGAGCAGTCTATGGGCTATCCAGGTACTAAACGATCTGAGATTTGGACTATCAATACAGACAGAGTATACACCGCTTTGCCAGCTGCTGATCCAGATACATTAGCATTTCTTACTGCAGGTGGAGAAATGACAGCTGGACCCACTTCGCCTCTTGCATGGTACAGTCGTGTTAATGTAGATACTCTTACTAGCAGTCCAGTAACCTGGGGTGCTCTATCTCAACCTGGCGACACAGTAAATGCATCCTATCACTCTGCTAGACCACTGATGGTAACTTCCAGTGGCACTGTACTGCAAGGAACTACTGATTGGCCACATGCTTCTCCCTATCCTGGAGTTGTGTTAAGGTCTGTTAATTATGGACAAAGCTGGACAGAAGTAGCTAATGTAAGTGCTTTGCGCAATTTCAATGGCATATATGAAACATCAACCACAGGCACACTGTTGGCTGGTGCATACAATGCAGTATATCGTTCTGTAGACGATGGCTTAAATTGGAGTCAGTTGTCTGCCATTAATTCAGGTACAATAACTGGGGATACAATTCCTACTTGTTTCTTAGAGGTACCAAATGGTGACATCTACTGTGGCTGCAATAGTAGTTTGCTTCTATCAGATGAGCAAGTTGTTATTATGAAGTCTACAGATGGAGGGTCAACTTGGGCAGAAGACTTTGTGTCTGTCTTTGATTGGGATCATTCTTGGCAGTATTTTGGTGTCAATCATTTATATTATCATACTGCGACAGACACTATTTGGGCCTTGGTTTCTGCATTTGATGCTCCTCATTCTAATATGGCATTGTGGTACAAGACAGGTGCAGGCGCATGGACAGCCTATTCTTTCCAGTCCAGCATGAAGGTTTCTAATTTTACGTTGCCATATGGATCTGTATTTGATGTAATATTCAATGCCGCTGGAGTACCTACGCATATAGCTGGTGTATTTGATGTGTACTGGTTAGGCTTTTCAATACCATCTGCTGTCAGTCTAGGATTGGTCTTGGTTCTGGACACAAGCACCAGCACTTACGATATACACCTGTGTAGTAACAATTTACTTGTGCCGGATTTAATTGATTGGCCATATCAATTCGAGGACTTAAGTTCTGAGGATCTAACTACTCCAGATCTATATATTTGCGGAAGTCAAAATTTATTAACATTAGATAATACACCGGTAGACTTAGGTGTCACAGTTGGCGCTCCATTTGCTCCTGGTGATGTTGTTTACTTTATCAACCGTGTTATGCCATGGACGACCTGGGACACTTCAGGTGTTATGGAAGTTAATAGTGTTGGGTTCGTTCGTATTCCAGATTCAGAACTATAGTAATTGCCTGCCTAGACACTATCAAGTATAATATAACAAGTCCTATACTTGTACATTCGGGAGGATCTAAATGAACATTCAAAGAATTTATTATAACGCTAGCGATGAATTAATTCGCACAGATAACATTTCAATCGAAGTGTTACCACCTTCAATTTCAGGTGTACCCATCACAATCAACAATGATTCTGCTGGTTTACAGATGAGAGTTGGCCCGCAATTAGTCAGGAGTCAAATTCTTGCTTCTGGGGAAGCTGGCGCAGTTGGTTCTAGAGTAGTCACAAAGATTGAAGTATTTGGAGAATATGACGATTACGATGATACTGGTCCTTCATATAATATAACATGGGTATCAAGAACCTTAAGTAACGGTCAAGTAATTCGTTGTAATATGAGTGGGCTAGGTATGGTTGGAGATACCGTATAAAGCACTTGACATTTCTACCATCGTATAGCATATTAGTACAAGTATCTTGATACATTACGCCGTTCCGGCCAACAACAGGAGTTTAAACAGAATGAAAGTAACACGGGAAAAACTTTTAGCAATTTGGGGCCTAGTTAACAATCTTTTGGCAAAGAAAACAAATGTCAAATTTCATTACTTAATGCTGAAAAACAGACGTATTATGGAGCCAGAGGTTGAGTCCCTTCAAAAGTCGAACTCCCCACCAGAAGGTTTTGCGGATTTTGAAAAGAAACGCATGGCATTATGTGATGAGTTTTCCGACAAGGATGAGGATGGAAAGGCAGTAATAAAACCAGATAATAGTTTTCAAATTGCTGTTGAGACTAAAGAAGATTTTGAAAAAGGCTTAGAGGATCTCAAGGAAGAGTTCTCTGAAGTTGTAAAAACAATGGATAATAATCGGAAAGAGTTTGCTGATCTGCTTAAAGAAGAGATTGAAATTGAGTTGGTTTCTGTTCCTGTGTCAATCATACAAGAAGACTTGGTCGGTCGTGATGTTGATTTGCTATTTGATTTTATAGATGAAAGCTGCTAATTCGGAGGTTCTTACCTATCATGGAAGGATGGCTAAAGTTATTTACAGACGGCACTAAAGAATATGGTAGCGATGAAGCTATAGCTAAACACAAAGCCTCCTGGACACTAGGCAGACTTGACCGAATCAAAGAAGTCATACTCTCTCACAACAAGAAAACATGTTCATTGGTAGTTCCGAATACCTCTTGGTACCAATTTGATAGATTCTCTGTCCTTGTCTCCGAGGGAACACCACATTCATATAGAGACTATCGCGTTATACAGGCAGAAATACAGCCTCATCATTTGGGGCAATCTATAGTTTGCTCTAAAAGTGGATCGTCTTTTACATGTACAATGGTTGGAGACCTAATAGATTCTGAGCTGCCAATTAACAAATCCCATATAGGAAAATGGCTCACGATAATCTGGCCCAATAAAGACTATCCAAGAATTACTTTTTCAACTAAGGGCAAGATAAATGACCACTAGTACGTATCTAGATAGCATACTAAGAATACTTCCTGCTGTACAAGTTAGAAATATTACAGACCTGTTAAGTGATTTTCAAGTTAAAGGTGAGATTCGTAATGCAGATGAGTATAGAGCTAAATTACAAGAGCTGTCTACCATAGTTAATGATCGTGAACCCAAGCCTTCTTTTAAACAGATTAGAGCATTGGTGTGGTATTTGATATCTTCTGATGGTCATAATCTTATGATGCGCTCAATCCAAAATGATTTAGATGCTATCTTCCAACAGATTAATCAAGTTGGAGAGAAAGTTAACGACCACCATTTCCTTATTATGAAGAACTTATCTGCTGATATGGAACGTGGCTTGGCGGACCAAGAGAATACTATACGTAGACTCGAGTGGCTCGCTAATCAAGCCAATGAATTCTCTCTAGCACTAGTCAATGCTTTCGTGTCCTCATCTCTTTATAAGGTTCCACGTAGTCAGCTTGGTTCTAAGAATTTGTACTTCGATAATAGAACTTATAAAAGTCGCACTGAAGCTGAGTTGCCCAGTGCTGTAATCTCAGAACATGGCCAAAAACTTTTACTGGATGTTACTAATGAACCTAAAGTATTGCCAATATCAGTAACCATGCATACTGATAGTGATTCCTATGGTACACAAATACAAACTTCTGTTGATAATGATATCTTAAATCTAACTGATGGTACTCGAGGAACATTCTGGACACGAGACGTATATCTTGCAGAACCAGTTGATAAAGTTACAACTGTATTGGAATTTAAACTTGGTGTAGCAAAAGATATTAACTATATG
>Ga0255051_10000687_pt1 | contig 12388 bp, 6 predicted proteins | sample JV7_2_9_MG_FD_181719 | JGI IMG/M metagenome (GOLD analysis project Ga0255051, IMG submission 181719) | Seawater microbial communities from Jervis Inlet, British Columbia, Canada - JV7_2_9 | ecosystem: Environmental > Aquatic > Marine > Inlet | place: Canada: British Columbia | collected 2016-10-06
AATAACGCTCTGATTCTGCAGCCCGTCGTTGTGGCTGTAGAAATATCGACTACCCTCTTTGCGCGGCAGGCCGAAGCGTTCGAAGTTCCACAACTCTTCCAGGCGGGCACGAATCGGCTCTCGTACGTCGATGGTGTCCAGATAAGCGAAAGTAACTTCGTTTTGCCGGTCCACCCATTGCTTCACGGCGTCGCTTTCTCGCACATCGTCTTCCAGCCAGCGGTACGGGTCGGCCACGACAGTGCCGTGATAGGTATCGTTGTGCTCGATACTGTCGGTTACGGGATATTGAAGGCTGGCGGCTTCAGGGATGGAGGTGCCCTTGCCGCAGGCGGCGAGCGCCAGTGTGGCCAGGAGCAAGAGTCTGCTGGTCTGATTCATGGATACCTGCTTGGTTTTGCAGCCGAATGGGGCAGTTGGACAGATCGGGGGCCGAATTGTTCGCTATTGGCGGCCGACAAGTCAAATTAGCCCCTGGATAAAGGCGATCAGGGCCGTTTGATGCTATCGTTTGCGCCGTGTAGCGTCATGGTGCGGGGGTTATGGGGAAATTCTTCGACGAGTTGAAACGACGCAATGTCGTTCGGGTGGGCGTCGCCTACATCGTCGTTTGCTGGCTCGTCTTTCAGTTGGGCGAAATCCTGTTTCCGGTGTTCGGTACCCCGGACTGGGTGTTCAAGACACTGATCCTGTTGCTGGCCATTGGTTTTCCGTTTGCATTGATATTCGCCTGGGCGTTCGAACTGACGTCGGAGGGGATCAAGAAGACGCGCGACGTGCACATGACGGCTTCGATAACCGCTTCCACCGGCCGCAAGCTGGATTTCATGATCATTGCGGCACTGGTGGTTGCACTTGGCTATTTTGTCTGGGAGCGGCAGGCTCCGAGTGAATCAGGCGTACCCGACGCCGGGCCCGTGGCAGAACCGATCGCGGAAGAAGCTTCCGAAGAGCCCACCGACGAAGAAAGTCCCAGACGTTCGATTGCTGTCGTCCCGTTCGTCAATATGTCTTCGGACAAAGAGCAGGAATGGTTCGCCGACGGCCTGACCGAGGAAATCCTCAACTCACTGGCTCGTACTCCGGACTTGCTTGTTGCTGCAAGAACTTCCTCGTTCACATTCAAAGGATCGAACGAAACTATTCAATCCATCGCTGCATTGCTCGGTGTCGATCACATCCTCGAAGGTTCGGTCAGACGTGCGGGTGATCGATTGCGCGTCACCGCACAATTGGTTCGGGCCCACGATGGCTTCCACCTGTGGTCTGAAACTTACGACCGTAATGTCGATGACATGATCGATATCCAGGAAAACGTGGCCATCGAGATTGCCAACGCCCTTGAAACCGCGATGGATCCCGAGGCGCTGGCACTTATGGTGTCGTCAGGAACGAGTTCGGTGCCGGCATTCGAAGCCTATCTGGCAGGACTCGCCGTTGGCGAGAGTACGTTCGTTACCGGGGATATATATGAGAATTTGAACGCCCGCGATGCCTATAAACTCGCGATCGAACTGGACCCGGAATTTGCCAAAGCCCACTGGAGACTGGCGATTTTCTGGCGCAACCAGATGACGGTGAATTTCATTCCGTCCGGCATCACCGAATTGACGCCCACCGAAATGTTGCCGCTTTATTTGGGCGCGATCAATAAAGCCATCGAACACGAAAAAGACCCAGCCAGTAAAATACTTTACCGTGCATCAAAAGCACGCACTGAATTTAAATATCGCCAGGCATTGCGTCTTAACAATCAATACCTGGAACAACGCCCTAACGATCAGTCCGCGCAGCTTATGCGACTTACGTTGCTTGGCGATCTCGATCTGCGCGACGAAATATCCGATACGGTCAGCACATTTTTCGAGCGCGACGGCTTCGATCCTGTCGTAACAGGAATTTCTCTGACTAGGTTGTTATACAGCGGCGATACCGAACTACTTCGATCCTTCGCCAAGAACGCCATCGATCGCTTTGGCGACAACGCAAACGTCATGTATCAGGCTCACCGTGACCTGCTCTGGGTGGGTGACATAGATGGAGCCAGCAAAGTGCTGCCCGTCATTCTCGCGAGCGACTTGCCTGACGACAGCCGCCACCTGGTGTTATTGAGGCAGGCCTGTGCCGAAAATCGCCTCGCCGATGCCGACCGTCTGTACACCAAGGCAATTGTCCAGTTTGCCGGAAATACATCGATAATCTGGTTGAGCCATCTCATCATGGGCAACGAGGAAGAAGCTGTCGAGACGTTGATGGACTACGACAGCAAGAACGACATGATCACGATGGCGGCTTTTCTGGGCTATGGCTCGTTCGATGCAACGCCATACCCGAACCTGACATCACTATTGGAATCGCAGGGACTCGAGAGAGGGGAACTGGTCAAAATTCCCTATCAGTGCCGGCGCTGATAGCTCTTGAACTAACTGTGGTTTCTCCCGGCGTAGGTTCCGGGGATAGTGTCTCTAATGAAAGCCCATTTCCCGGTACCGCTTCTGCATCTCGATACGATGGGCCTCAATTTCTGCAAATGTGACACAAAACTCACGAAACATATGTGTGCCCACGGGTCGATACTTGCGACAAATAATGTCGTCCGGCTGCGGCATGTTTGCAGCAACCGGTACTTCCGGTAAGTTACCGAGTTCGATCGAAACCGGTGACACTTCCGATTCACCTGATGTGAAGTATTCGCCCGTAACCAAGGCAGCGTCCAGTGACGGTGGTGCCGATTCGTCTTCTGTGAAGTACTCGTCCTCAATCCAGGCAGGTTCCGGTGACGTTGGTGCCGACTCGCCTTCAATGTCGTAGGTGTCGGTACTTGAGGCCGCTTCCGGTGACGGCGTTGATACGACCGCTGCGACGAAGGATCCGGTACTGGCGACAGGCTCGGGTGACGGCGGACTGGACCAGGCACATGTCGCGCTGCCCAGGAATGTTGCGGCCACCAGGAACAAGATTTTCATAGGTACTCACCGTGTCGGGTAAGGCAATTGCAAATTCAATCGCGACTATCAATATTGACAGGAAAGCCTCCAACAAGTTCGCCTGCGGGCCCACCTGTGATATACGATTTTGACATTAGACGCAAATCAGACATTTGAAACGTGACCTAGGTCACGCTTGCTAGATTTATTTGTCTTGATGCCGTGCTGGATGGATAGGGGACGTACGCCGGGTACGCCCCATTTTACTTGCTGTACTCCCGGGACGCTTCCGCCAGTGCATTGACCAGCTTGCGTTCGGTTTCTGACAGCAGCGGATTCCAGACGTCGAAGATCAGGACGACACGAAGTTCGTTGCTCTTGTTCCAGGCTTCGTGCTCGATAGTGTCGTCGAAAACGATGATCTCGCCGACTTTCCACTCGCGTTCTTCGAAGCCGACTCTGATCGCGCAGTTGTCTGGGATGATTAACGGCAGGTGCGCGACGAGTCGCGCATTGGTCTCACCATTGTGTGGTGGGATGTGTGTCTTCGGCGCCAGCGCCGAGAACAGTGCGTTCGGGCAGAGTCCACTTATGTCGGCCATCGGTGTATCGGACAGTGCTTTGGCTGTCTCCGGGCAACGATCCAGATTCTCTTGCACGGGTTTGCCACCTTTCCAGAGCTGCAGGGCGCTCCATTTATCCGAATGATCGAGTTCCTTCCATTGGTTAACGGGCTGGCCCGGTTCGTAGGCGATGTACGGTTTGAATTCGTCGCGATCTGTCCTCAACGCTTCGAGTAGCTCTTCACGAATGACATCGGTTTTGGCTTCCAGATCAGCGAAGAACGGAAAGTCATTACAGTCGAAGAATTGAATGGCAGGTAGTCGCGGTACGTGCAACTGATTGCTGTCCGATGTATAGGGAAATGACCGCCCTGCCCTGATTGCGATAGCCTCGTTCCAGCGCTCGGCATCTTGCGGTGACAATGTGTCTCGTAATGTGTCCATTCGTTGTGCCAAATGCGCGCTGAACTTGTCGGCGTGGCTGTCGACGACTTTTCGCGCGTGTTCGAGCTGTGGCCGGTAGGCTGCCGGCCAGTTGTTTTGCGGCGGCGATACCTTGATGGCGTTGGCATAAACGGATGCTGCCCGGGCCTCGCTGCCGAAGTGCTCCAGCCAGTTGCCCCTGGCCAAAAGTGCGGGAACGAAATAGGGGTCGACCGCAAGCGCAGCATCAATCGTATCGCGCTCTTCATTCGCGTTTCCTTCCGCCCGGTAGACATCGACCAAGGTCATCAGGACAAACAGGTCCTCCGGTGCTCCCTTCCTTGCAGCTTCCAGGTGCTTGAGGCCCTGCGTGACATCACCGCGTTTCAGGGCATGGATGCCCAGGCTCGATAGCGCCACGGGATGCGATGGTTCCAACTGGAGTACATCGTTCCAGAGGTTCTCGGCCTGCTGCCATTGTCCGGAGTTGGCAGCCTGACCTGCGGCTTGCACCAGCTCATTTACGTTTTGCGACATCATCGGCCAATCTCCACCATGAAACAGACCGTTTGCCGGCACGGCAGTTTCATTTGTTTTCCTCGCTCCAAATAAAGAGGCGGCGGACCGAAGTCCGCCGCCGTTTACTGCTGTGTGTATCACTAAAGTCTGGCTCTCTTACGATCAGAACCTCAGGTTGAAACCTGCTGTGTACACTGTGCCAAGCGTGTCATAAAAGCTTGGGAACGTGTTACCAGAGTTTGATGCAGTAGTTCCTGCCTCATTACCGACAACAGGCGGTTCTTCACCGAACAGGTTATACACCGACAGACTGACGTTTATTTGCTCAGTCGCCTGCCAGTTACCGGTCAGGTCGATGTAGTCAACCGAGTCGATGCTCCTGAACGCCGCGAAGGTACCCGCAGTCTGAGGTGCCTCAATGTCAACCGAGTCGCTGTGCCGCCAGAGATAGGAAACCATGAAGTTTTCCTTGAAATACCAGGCCGTTCGTTGAATCCAACGAGTCTCAGGCAACGGGTTGCCGCAGGTGTTGCCATATCGGCCGACGCACTCAGTCACCGGGAGGAAAGACGCGGCTCGTGATTCCTGGGTCAGGTAGTGATTTACCGTTCCCGAGATTTCCAATTCACCGGCAGCGCCGAGGTCTATGCCAAAGGTGGCCGAGAGCTCGAGCCCTTCAGCTCTGGCAAAATCGAGGTTCTGCGTGAACGCCTGAGTCCCCGATCCGGGCAGCGTCAAGGATCCGCCAATACGATTTACCTTGCCGCATATCTCCGGCAATCCCGACACATAACAACCGTTGAGCACTTCCTGTGCCGAGAACTCACCGATCACATCCTCGATGTCGATATCGTAGTAATCGAGTGACAGAACCAGATTGTCAACAACTTCGAATTGCGGCGTCCAGACGATGCCTGCCGTGAACGTGTCAGCCGTTTCCGGGCCTGGCGGGTTGTTCGGATCGGCACCGCTGATATTGTCGACCTGTCCCGAGACGATGTCCTCAACGGTTCCGACCTGTGCCTGCGACATGCCGGTTGAGAGACAAAGGGCGTTCAGCGTTGCATCGATGTTTCCAGCGTTCGCAATTGAACACGGATCGATCAGAGCGTCCTCCAATCCTGCAACAACGGGCGAACCAATTTCCGCTACGTTCGGCGCGCGAGTCGCCTCCTGCACCATTGCCCGAATTAGCAGTGAGTCAACCGGCCGCCAGTTGAGACCGGCTTTCCAGGTATCGTTCGAGCCAACGTGACTGTAGTCGGAAGAACGATAGCCCAGCTCGATAGCGAGCGATTCAAAGCCGGTTCGACCACTTACGAGAGGCACGTATGCCTCGAAGAAACCTTCGGTAACGTCAAATGCGCCCTCGACCGGCAGCACACTACCGCCGAAACCGCCGAGGCAGGCCTCTGGCTGCAGTTTCAGGCACTCGTCCGGCGTCGTGATGCCGATCTCCTCGCGGTATTCAGCGCCAACACTGATCGCCACCGGCGTATCCGCCGTTGGTAACTGGAGGGCGTTGATCGGTCCGCTGACCGAACCGCTCATAATCGTCTGCCGATACGACTCCTGTTCGATGCCGGTTGCGCTGTTTGCCGCCGCCATTTCCGGTGTAATCGCACCAAATCCACCAAACAAGTTGATCGGCACGCATCCGGGATTGGTGACTTGGTCTTCACAAGTCACACCGTCGAAGGTTCTTACCGCACTCTTTATCGCATCGACGTTGGTATAACCGGCTGCAATCTGCGTACGGTCCGCCTCACCGCGCTGGAACGACAAATCGTAGTCCCATTGGCCGACGATTTCCCCACGCAGTCCCGCAAGGAACTGGAACTGGGTCGCCCCATAATCGGACGAGCGGTTGCCGAATTCGACAGTGCGGCGCCGGTATTGGATGTTGAGATCGTCAGCAACATCAACCACACCGTTGCCGTTGACATCGACCCAGTTGACAAAGCTTGCAGCCAACGGATCTGCACCGCCACAAGTTGGGTCGGCACAAACAGTGTTGGCCAGACGCCCGGCTTCGCCCGCGTTTATTATGAAGTTCCGCGCTTGGTCACCCATCAACGGGTTGGCCAACGGAGTGAAGAATGCAGATCCGAAGACACCGGATGGTGCGATCTGCTGCCGAACATTCGTAGAGGTGTAACGGAAGTTCGAATACGCTTCGGCGTGCTCATTGACCTCGAAATTTGCAATCACCATGCCGCCCCATCGCTGTTGTGGCGTCTGATACTGGTTCAGCGGGTTGAAATTGAACACGCTGCAGTCAGCGGCAAGTGTGCCGTCCTCCTGGAACTGGCCAAGCGCAGGACCGCCTGCAATAGCGACCCGTGTCGGTACCGTGGTAGTAGATCCGCCTGCAAGTACTGCACCTGGTCCACCGCAATTAGCCGGCGGAGGCGCTGGCACCTGCCCCGCAAGGAACTCGGCGTAGTTGCTGCCGTCAGACGTATCGATGCCGAGCTGGCCGAGCGGCCGGGCATCGAACAAAACTTTGTCGCGGTCAGTCCAGTTGATGTTCATTACGACATTGCCCCGCCCGTCTGCCATATTGGCACCCAGTGTCAGGGAAGCGGACTGATTCTGGCCGTCACTTTCCTCGGTTTCGGTGTGGAATAACCTGAAGTCCAGACCCTCGAAGTCCTTCTTCATGACAAAGTTAAGTGCGCCTGCAATTGCATCGGAGCCGTAGACGGCTGATGCACCGCCGGTAACGATGTCGATGCGTTCGATCAACGCCGTCGGAATCGTCTGCGTGTCGACCAGACCTTCGATGCTATATGGTGTGGCACGTTTACCGTCGATCAGGATCAGGTTGCGTTCCTCACCGAGGCCGCGAAGATCGATCGTGGCGGCACCATCGGTACCATTGTTCACGTTCTGACCGTCGTCCGGCTTGGTGATCGGCAAGAGACGAAGAATCCTCTCCACCTCCGGCTGAGCTTGCATTTGAATTTCATCAGCGCCGACCGAATAGACCGGGCTGGACGATGCGACGCCCGGCACCTTGATTCGGGTACCGGTCACCGTTATTTCCTCAATATCCACCGAATCGGCATTTTGTGCGACGGCAACGGGTATTTGACCTATTGCCGCAGCCAGCGCGCCGACAAACAGCGCACGACGTACGCCGTTACGGATTGCGTAGTTGCTACTCATTACAATGTCTCCTTTTAAAAGACAAAACTATCCCGTGAACCCGAATGAGTCATCGAAATAATCAGACGATCCAGGTCCAATGCGTTGTGTTCAGTAGTTGGACAACAAGCGTTGTTGTCCCCCGCCCTGTGACACATTTCGGTTAGTCCTTTTTGTTCCGCAACAGTTTTAGAACTAAAATTTATAAGTCAGTTTTTGTTAACAAAGTCACAAAAAAGCCTTGTTTACAAGTAACTTGCGTGTGTCTTATTTGCAACAAATTGAGAAAATGGATTTTGAAATCTTGTTCAGGAAACAACTGTCATGCATTGACAACGGCACGATAGGTAGCTGTTTGCTCTGAAGTTTTTTCCGGTGTTAGTTCATCTGTCAGACAAATATTGCATAAGGAATTGTCTTATGAGCTTCGCGCAAGCGATGAAACCGCAAGGAGATTTTGTTTCTTATATTAAAAAGGAATGTGCCGGCCTAATTTTCAAATCGACATTGGAACTTAGGAATTAATTTCAGAATACGAAACGCGCTTCGATGAAATTCATTTGTTGAGAGTGAAATCGAATCTGCGATTCACACGCAACCAATCCCGGCGTCTGCGCATCTAATTTGTATGAAATAATATGAATCCGAGTGCATAATGCCCGCCCTCGGCCTGCCGCCCGGCAGGGGACACATATTCCTATAAGGGAGAATAATGTTCAGCAACACCTGCCTGCGTCTTACCGGCTGCATCGTCATCGTATTTTCGGCCCTCAGCGCCTGCTCGGAACCCGGCGGCCCGGATCAAGAGTCTGCAACGCCATCGGAAGCCGCCCGCACTTCCGAGCCACCCGTGGCGCGGCTTGGCGATGCTGTCGTACCGAACCGCTATCGAATAGAACTCAGAATCGACCCTACACAGGATCGTTTTTCCGGGGTTGTCTCCATCGAATTGTCCGTAAACGAGCCCATTGATGCGATCTGGCTTCACGGCAAATATCTGGATGTTTCAGAGGTCTATCTGACCGATAGCAAGTCGAATCGCATCGATGCCGGCTATGAGGAACGACACGACACAGGCGTTTCGCTGGTGACGCTCGACCGCCAGGTCAATGCAGGACCTGCAACACTGCATTTCACCTACGACGCGCCGTTCGACAAATCGACAAACGCCCTTTTCAAGGTTGTACGCGGGCAGGATCACTACGTCGCAAGTCAGTTGCAGGCCATTGCGGCGAGACATGTTTTTCCCGGGTTCGACGAGCCGGGATTCAAGGTGCCGTTTGACCTGGCCATAATCGCCCGCGCGAATGACGTTGTAATAACGACGACCCCCGAAGCGTCCGTAGAAACCCTGGACGACGGCTTCGAACGACATGTCTTCGAAACAACAAGGCCACTGCCGACCTATCTGTTGGCATTTGCGGTGGGACCGTATGACCTGGTCGACTACGGAATGTTGCCGCCAAATGCGATTCGTGACCGTGAAGTCGCGTTACGTGGCGTAACTGCCAGAGGACTTGGCGATCGCCTGGTTTACGCACTCAAGAACACGGACGGCATATTGTCCGCGCTCGAGGAGTATTTCGGCACGCCCTACCCCTACAAGAAACTGGACATTATTGCCGTGCCCGAGAGTTTTGGTGGTGCTATGGAAAACGTCGGCGCGATCACCTACGACGAGTACCTGATGCTGATGGACGAGGATTCACCACTTGGCCAACGCCGGTCTTACACTTCGGTTCATGCGCACGAGATCGCGCACATGTGGTTCGGCGACCTGGTAACACCCGAATGGTGGAATGATATCTGGCTCAACGAATCATTTGCGACCTGGATGCAATACAAGGCGGCAGATGCATACTGGCCCGAGGGTGAGTTCGACCGGGAATTAATCAAGCGCGCGCTGGGCGCCATGGCGAACGACTCTCTGGCATCGGCACGAGAAATTCGCGAGCCTATTGATCACAACAACAAGATCGACGGCGCGTTCGACAGTATAACTTATAGCAAAGGCGGTGGCGTGCTTGGGATGCTGGAACGTTATGTTGGTGAAGATCGTTTTCAGGCGGGCGTGCGACTGCATATGGACCGTCATGCCGACAGCACCGCTACTGCCGAAAACTTCATTGAGTCACTCGCCGAAGGCACAGAGCGCGTGGAAATCGAAGGCGCGTTCATGTCCTACATCGAGCAAGCCGGCGTGCCGCTGCTTTCCGTGAATCTCGATTGTGCGGACGAGAAAAATCCGCAACTCATCGTCCGACAGGCTCGTTATGCGCCGCTGGGATCAAAAATCGATCCGGATTCGAATGAATGGCAGATTCCCATGTGTGTCGCCTTTACTGCGGACGGCGAAACCAGCAGTACCTGCTCGCTGGTGAGTGACAAAGAACAGGCCATCGACCTCGATGCAGATAGCTGCCCTACACAAGTGCATCCCAATGCCGACGGTGCAGGCTACTACAGGTTCTCGCTGGACGATGCCGGATGGCAGCAATTGATAGAAAGCGCACTGACGCTGGCGCCTACGGAAGCATTGGTACTTACTGACAGCCTGGACGCAGGCTTTCGTGCCGGCGTGGTCTCCGCCGAGACCTATGTATCGGGCATGGTGACCCTTGTCCGGCACGAAGCCTGGGATGTCGTGGATGCGGTAACCGGTTCATTCGAGGAACTTTCCGATGTCGTCGATCCCGGTCAGTTGCAAGCCGTCGAAAAAGCATTTCGCGATATTGTCGGTCCGCGTTTCGCGATGCTCGAAAACGCATCGGATGCGGGCTCGAAACTCTTACAGCGGCGCATGCAGCGGTTTCTGATCGTTGTCGCCAAAGATCCGGAGTTGCGTGTGCCGATGGCCAGGCAGGCTGCCGCGATCGTGGGTCTTGACGGGGCGCCGGACCCGTCGGCCGCACCCGCGAGTCAGTACGAGACGATATTCAGTGTTGGCGTACAGGACCTCGGTGAACCTTTCTTCGACTTGCTGATGGAGCAGGCCATCGTATCTGAAAATCCTCATTTTCGCCTGTCCGCGACCGGCGCATTGGCGCGGGTCGAGAACCCCATGCTCGTCAAGAAATTGCAAAAGGCCGCGCTGGCCGGGAAATTCAAAAGGACGGAGTTCCGCGGAATCGTCGCACGGCAGATGGTTCGACAGGCTACCGCCGAGATAACCTATGCCTGGCTCAGGGAAAATACGGATGAGATTATTCAGGGGATGAGTGCCGGATTGACCTCGAATATTATCCCTTCGCTGGGCGGGTCATTTTGTACCGTTGAGCGTGCCGATGAATGGCATGAGTTCATCACCGCGCATGGTGACCGGCTACCCGGTTATGAAAGAGGGCTCGCTCAGGCGACGGAGAGTGTTCGCTTGTGTGCTGCACTAAGGGAGGCGAGTGGCGCCGAGCTCGTCGCTGCGTTCGAAAACCATGAGTGATCGCGACTTTGATTCGGTATAAAGTCCCTCGTCAGGGGAGTGACGAACAGGGGAAACTGATGCGAAATTGCGAACGGCTGGTCAGGGCGTTGTGTTATTGCGCGCTCGTTGCGCTGACAGCGGTAGCTTGCGGTAGTCGAGACACGCCTTCGGACGCGTTTCGATCTCTTCTGGACGACCACTGGCAAAGCGCGGTCGCCGAGCAGATATTTTTTCGCTCGGACTCCGACGCCTGGCGTATGGATGGCAAGCTCGCAGCGTTCACCGTCGAAGCCCGTACCAGGCGCAAGGAATACAATGAGGAGATCCTGGCGCGCCTTGAAGAGATCGACATCGATTCGCTGCAACCGAAGGACCAGGTCTCATACCGGGTCTTTCAGTATGAACGGCTGACGGAGCGCGATTCGTACGCGCAGAAAGACTACCTTTTTCCTATCACGAGTCTTTTCGGCTACCACACCTATTTTGCCGAAGCCCCGGCCGCAATGTCATTCCTGTCCGCCGACGACTACGAAAAATATCTTGTCAGCCTCGCCGATTTTCCGCGCTACAACAGAGAGAACATCGAACTGTTAAGAGAGGCTATATCGCTCGGATATACGCATTATTGCGGCAGCATGGTCGGCTACGAGGAGTCGATCAGCGCACATATCGTCGATGATGTAAAAGACAGCGGCCTCTACGTGCCGTTTCTAAAATTTCCCGCGACAGTAAGTGACGAAAAGCAGGCGGACTTTACGGCCCGCGGCGCCGAACTCATCGACACCAGCGTGATCCCCGGTTACCGGGAGTTGCTGGAGTTTTTCCTGGCTGATTACATGCCGGCATGTCGTCAGACAGTCGGCATAACAAGCCTGGATGACGGTCTGGCCTACTACGAATATCTGATTCGTTATTTCACGACGACGGATTTGGCTCCGGACGAGATTCACAAGCTGGGTCTGGCCGAGGTCGAACGTATCCGCGCCGAGATGCAGGAGATTATCGACGGGCTGCAATTCGAGGGGGATTTCAGAGCTTTCCTGGATTTTTTGCGAACCGAACCATCATTTTATGCCGAGAGCGTTTCTGAACTCCTCGGCAAAGCTGCATTGATCTGCAAGACCGCAGAAGGCGAACTGCCGAAGTTGTTCGGCCTGCTGCCGCGCGGCACCTACAACATCAAGGCGAGTCTGAGCCGCGGAACCTTTTACATGCCGTCCTCCGGGGACGGCACGACATCGGGCACCTACTTTGTGGGTGCACAGCCGCTGGACGGCCAGCCCATTTACGTGCTCGAGGCCCTCAGTCTGCACGAGGGCGTGCCGGGTCATCACCTGCAGTCCGCACTTGCCATGGAACTGGGATTGCCGGAGTTCAGGAGGCAGCTC
>Ga0255051_10000689_pt1 | contig 12350 bp, 8 predicted proteins | sample JV7_2_9_MG_FD_181719 | JGI IMG/M metagenome (GOLD analysis project Ga0255051, IMG submission 181719) | Seawater microbial communities from Jervis Inlet, British Columbia, Canada - JV7_2_9 | ecosystem: Environmental > Aquatic > Marine > Inlet | place: Canada: British Columbia | collected 2016-10-06
GCTCGGCCGCGCGGCGCAGCGTCATATTCTCACCAATGGTGGCGATTGCATCGGCGATCGCACGCTCGACGGTGATGTCGCCAACCTTGGCGGCCTTGATCTTCTCGACATCGGTGCCGGCCTTGAGCGCGACCTGACCGACCATCTTCACGAGGCCCTGGAACTGTTCGTTGCGCGCGACGAAGTCGGTCTCGGAGTTGACCTCGACGACGACGCCCTTAGTGCCGGCGGTGATGGCAGCGATCAGACCTTCCGCCGCGACGCGGCCGGCCTTCTTGGCGGCCTTCGAAAGGCCCTTCTTGCGCAGCCAGTCGATGGCGGCTTCCATGTCGCCGCTGGTCTCATTGAGCGCCTGCTTGCAGTCCATCATGCCTACGCCGGTCTTCTCGCGCAGATCCTTGACCATCGCTGCAGTGATCGTTGCCATCGTGGGATGTCCTTTGCCTGTGCGGGCCGCGCGGCGCAGCGTGAGCTGGCAAGCCGGATTCGACGCGCAGGATTTACATACAAGTTTGCGCGTATTCTGGTCGCTGAACCAATACGCGCCGTCGGGGGAAGTCGCGGCCGGATGAACCGGCCGCGCGATACCTTGTGAGGCTTATTCCGCTTCCGCGGTCAGCGCCTTGGACTGGGCGACCCAGCCGTCAGCACGCGCCGGAAGACCGACTTCTTCGCCGATCTTGTGGGCGGTGTCGTGATCGAGTTCAGCAAGCTGCCAGTAGTGGAAGATGCCGAGGTCGTTGAACTTCTTCTCGATCGCGCCGGACACGCCGGTGAGCTTCTTGAGGTCGTCGGCAACGCCGCGCGGACCGGCAAGACCCTGGAAGCCTTCCGACTTCGCAGGAGCGACAGCTTCCGGCGTCGGATTGGCCATTGCGCCGATATCGATGCCTGCGCCGCCCTGTGCACGCGAAATGCCGTCGATCACCGCTCGCGCGATGAGATCGCAGTACAGCGAAATCGCACGGCCGGCGTCGTCGTTGCCGGGAACGACATACGAGATGCCCTTCGGATCGCAGTTGGTATCGACGATCGCCGCCACCGGAATGTTCAGGCGGTTGGCTTCCGCAATCGCGATGTCTTCCTTGTTGGTGTCGATCACGAAGATCAGGTCGGGCAAGCCGCCCATGTCCTTGATGCCGCCGAGCGAGCGGTCGAGCTTGTCGCGCTCGCGCGTCAGCGTCAGACGCTCTTTCTTGGTGTACTGATGGCCTTCGCCCGAACCCAGCATCTCGTCGAGCTGACGCAGACGCTTGATCGAACCGGACACGGTCTTCCAGTTGGTCAGCGTGCCGCCGAGCCAGCGCGAATTGACGAAGTACTGCGCGGAGCGCTTCGCGGCTTCCGCCACGCCGTCCTGTGCCTGACGCTTGGTGCCGACGAACAGCACGCGGCCGCCCTTGGCGACGGTGTCGCTGACAGCCTGCAGCGCGCGATGAAGCAGCGGCACGGTCTGCGCGAGATCGATGATGTGAATGTTGTTGCGGGCACCGAAGATGTAATCCGCCATTTTCGGATTCCATCGGTGAGACTGGTGACCAAAGTGCACGCCAGCTTCCAATAGCTGACGCATAGAGAATTCAGGTAACGCCATAGTTGTGTTCTCCGGTTGGTTCCTCCGGAAGCGTGTGAGCAAGACAAGCCAACGACAAAAGTCACGAATGACAAAAGTACTTGGCCCGGTTGCCACCGGACGGCTGTTTAGAGCCATGCTTCCGTGTGAGATGCGCGGCTTATACCCACGCCACCCTAGTTAAGCAAGCAAATCCGGCCGATTTTACGGTCCCCGCCGCGCCAATCCGGCGCGGGCCGGTCGCCGTTTGGACGTCAGCCCGGCGGCTGCGGTGCCGGTCTCGCCGCTGGTGCCGGCCGCGGCGGAGGAGCCGCCCGTGGCGGTGGCGCCGCCGGTCGGGGCGCCATCTGAGGCCTTGGCGCCATTTGGGGCCGTGGAGGTGGAGCCGCCGGCCGCTGGAACTGCGGCTGTGGACGCGGCGCCATCTGAGGTCGCGGCGGCGGCGCGGCGGGCCGCTGGAACTGCGGCTGTGGCCTCGGGGCCACCTGCGGACGCTGAGGCGGTGCAGCCGGCCGCTGGACCTGAGGCCGTTGGATCTGCGGCTGAGGTCGCGGAGCGGCGTCAGGCCGTGGCACAGCCGTCGGTCGCTGAGGCCGTTCTGGACGGCCGGGTCTTGCCGCCGGCCCAGACGGCGCAGCAGTCCCCGGCTGCACGGAGGGCGACGCAGAATCGGGCCGTCCGCCGGGTCTCCGGTCTGGCCTCCCCGGACGCCCATCTTGAGGACGTCCATCTTGACCTGGCTGCGGTCCGGTCAGACCGGGAGCCGGCAAGGTGCTCGGCAGCGGGCGGGCTCCCGGTCTGGGCTGTCCATCCGGTCCTGCAGCTGGAGTTTGCCCCGGCAGCACATTGTCCGGCCGAAGATTACCCGGCTGGACGCCGCCGGGCTGCTGACCCTGCCCCGGTCGTCCCAATCCCGGCGTTCCCGGACGGCCACCACCGGCGGCGATTGGAAGAACGCCCGGCGGAGCCGTCACCTTGCCCTGACGGATAAGGTTCGCCCTGCGCGTGGCCGATGGCGGCAAGGCCGGCGCGAACGCGGGACGAGTTATCGCCGCGCCGCCCGGTCCGGCACCCGGTCGTCCCGGCCTGAACTCACCGCCGGGTCCTCCGGGCCGAACAACGCCCTCCGCCGGACGCCGGTTGATGATGGTGTTGATGACATTCGTATTGTGGATGTTCGTGAACAGGAAACGGTTCACCGGCGGCCGCACATAGATCGGCGGCCGGATGAAGATCGGGATCGGAATGAAGATCGGCTGCGGCAGATAGTAGACATCGTCGTAGTAATATGGCGGATCGAGCACGATGAAATCCGGCGGCGGCGGCGGCAGGAAGAACACCGGCACCGGCGGCGGCGGCGCAAAGGCGAACACCGGATCGTCGAACATCAGGTAGGGACGATCGACGTATTCGTATTCGTATTCAGGCGGCGGCGGCACATCGTAAGCGTATTCGTCGAACGCCGGGGGCGGCTCAAGCGCTGCGGCGATATTGGCAAGCCGACGGCGCGCGTCCGCGGCGTGCGGCCCCTTCGGATAGCGCTTCAGATAGGACCAATAAGCCTGCTGCGTGTTCGCGCGATAGGTCTGCCGCCACGTGATGGCTTCGCGGCGCGCGGCGATGATCGCCCTCACCCGCTTCGCCATCGGATCGTCCGGATAGGCGGCAAGGAAAGCCTCGTAGTCGGCAATCGTGTCGCGTTCGAGCGCGGCGGTGTAGGCATCCTGCGCGCCGAAATCGCGAATGGGCTTCGAGCGCGCAGCGGCATCCTGGTTGGCCTGCAGCGGCGGGGCATCCGGCGCGCGGTCGAAGAACACAAAGTCCCCTTCAAGCTTTTGTGCGTCCCATGGCACCTGCGCTCCTTTGGTCACGTCGTTGACGCGCAGCTTGGTGCGGTTGAAAACTTCAGGAAGCGAAATGCCGCCGGTGCGGATCATTTCCGCAAGCGCCTGCGCGTAAGGACCGTAGTTGCCGGTCGGATTCGGCGCGATTGTTCCGGGCGCGGCGTTGAACGCAATCAGGCCTTTCGGCTCTGGCTCGATCAGCGCAAGACCGCCCGCAAGCGGCTGGCCCTCCTTTGCGAACGGATGATTGTACGCAGCATCGACCACGACAATGTTGGCCTTCAGCGGCAGCGATGACAGTTGGCGGATGTAATCGCCGATCCGCAGACCTTCGACCGGGATATCTGTGTCGCGCGCCATCGAGGCATCGACCGGCACGAAGTAATTCTCACCCGCCAATTGCAGGCCGTAGCCCGCGAGATAGATCATCGCGACCGTATCCGGTCCGGCCTTTTGCGCTTTCTGGATGAAGTCGCGGAAGGTTTGCCGCAGCGTCTCGCCATCGAGATCGCGCGCGCCGACCACATCGAACCCTGCTGCCTGCAATGTCTGGGCAATCAGGCCCGCATCGTTGGCAGCGGTCGCCAGCGGCGAGCCCTGATAGTTGCCGTTGCCGATGACCAGCGCGATACGGCTTTGCTGACCTTGCGGAGGCCGTGGTGTCTGTGCCTGAACCGGGACGGTTGCGGCAGCGAAAACCAGCACGGCCGCGACGTTCAAGAACCTGATCATCCCGCGCATCAAACGTGCCTCCGTTCAGCCGATCCTGCCCAGTGGATGTCAGACCACCTGAACATTGTTTGAACGAAAGATAGTCGGAATAAGGCGGCAACCTCCCGGCGGTAAGCCGCTACACCGTCTGAACGTCCACCACGCCAGCGACCGCCTTGATCGCACCGGCGATCTGGGGCGAGACCTTGAACCGGCCGGGCAGCTTCAGTTCCACCTCGGTTTCGAGGTCGAGCATCATGACCAGGGTGACTTCGCCGTCACCGGCCGCCGGCCCCGCAGACCTGACCGCCTGGATTTTATTGCTGGCAGACGCGGCCTGATGACCTTCCAGGCGCTTGGAGATCGACTCCAGCGGCTTGTCGTCGCGCACGAAGATGCGCAGTCCCTTCTGGGTTTTGGCGGCAGCATCGTCGAGCGGTTCCGCATGAAGGATCCGGGCGCGCACGTCCTCGCCCTGCAACTCCGCGCCGATCTGCATGAGTACGGCCGTTCCAGGCTCCAGCACGTCGCGATACTGCGCAAGCCCTTCCGAGAACAGCACGGCCTCGAAGTGACCAGTCGGGTCTGACAGGCCGATGATGCCCATCTTGTTGCCCGTCTTGGTGCGGCGCTCCATCCGCGACACCACCGTCGCAGCAACACGTCCGGCGGTCGCGCCGGTCTTCACCGCGCGGGAGAACTCGCTCCACGACTGCACGCGCAGGCGTTTCAGCGCCGTCGCATAATCGTCCAGCGGGTGCCCCGACAGGAAGAAGCCAATGGCGTCGTATTCGCGGCGCAGACGGTCGGCCGGCAGCCAGGGTTCGACATTCGGAAGCACGATGCTCGGCGCATCCGCCATGCCGCCGAACATGTCGTTCTGACCCGACGTCGTGGCTTCATGGCCGCGCTGGCAGGCAGCGACGATGGCATCGGCTCCTGCAAATACCCGTGCGCGGTTTGAATCGATGGTGTCGAACGCACCGGCCGCGGCGAGACTTTCAACCACACGCTTGTTGATGGCGCGCGGATTCACCCGCGACGCGAAATCGGCCAGTGATGTGAAAGCTTTGTCGCCGCGCGCTTCGACGAGAAGATCGACAGCCTGCCCGCCGACACCCTTTAGTGCAGCGAGCGCGTAATAAATCGTTTGATCCCTGACCTCGAACGTCGCGCCCGAGCGATTGACCGACGGCGGTTCGACTTTGAAACCGAGCCGCTGCGTCTCGGCGCGGAATTCCGACAGCTTGTCGGTGTTGTTCATATCCAGGGTCATCGACGCGGCGATGAACTCCACCGGATAGTGCGCCTTCATATACGCGGTCTGGTAGGACACCAGCGCATAGGCCGCCGCATGGCTCTTGTTGAAGCCGTAGTCGGCGAATTTCGCGAGCAGTTCGAAGATGGTTTCCGCCTGCCCTTTCGGCACGCCGTTCTTCACGGAACCAGCGACGAAACCGGCGCGCTGCTTGTCCATTTCCGCGCGGATCTTCTTGCCCATTGCGCGGCGCAGCAGGTCGGCGTCGCCGAGCGAGTAGCCCGCCATCACCTGCGCGATCTGCATCACCTGTTCCTGATAGATGATGACGCCGAAGGTTTCCTTGAGGATCGGCTCCAGCATCGGATGCAGGTATTCGGGCTCCTCGTCGCCGTGCTTGCGTGCGCAGTACGTCGGAATGTTCGCCATCGGGCCCGGACGATACAGCGCGACCAGCGCAATGATGTCCTCGAAACGGTCGGGGCGCATGTCGACCAGCGCACGCCGCATGCCCTGACTTTCAACCTGGAAGACGCCAACCACTTCGCCGCGCGCCAGCATCTCGTAACTCTGCTTGTCGTCGAGCGGCAGCGTCGCGAGATCGACCTCGACGCCGCGCTGCTTCAGCAGCTTCACCGCGACATCGAGCACCGTCAGCGTCTTCAGGCCGAGGAAGTCGAACTTCACCAGTCCCGCAGGTTCCACCCACTTCATGTTGAACTGGGTGACCGGCATGTCCGATTTCGGATCGCGGTACATCGGTACGAGTTCGGAGAGCGGCCGGTCGCCGATCACGATGCCCGCCGCATGGGTCGAGGCATGGCGCGTCAGACCCTCAAGGCGCTGTGCAATGTCGAAGGCGCGCGCGACCACCGGATCTTCGTCACGGAAGGCCTGTAGCTTCGGCTCGCTCTCGATGGCCTTCGCCAGAGTCACCGGCGCCGCCGGATTCTGCGGCACCAGCTTGGTGAGCCGGTCCACCTGTCCATACGGCATCTGCAGCACGCGGCCGACGTCGCGCAGCACGCCGCGCGCCTGCAGCGTCCCGAAGGTGATGATCTGCCCGACCTGCTCGCGGCCGTAGCGCTCCTGCACGTAGCGGATGACCTCGCCGCGGCGATCCTGACAGAAGTCGATGTCGAAGTCCGGCATCGACACGCGTTCCGGATTGAGGAAGCGCTCGAACAGCAGGCCGAACCGGATCGGATCGAGGTCGGTAATGGTCAGCGCATAGGCGACCAGCGAGCCCGCGCCCGAACCGCGGCCCGGCCCGACCGGAATGCCCTGGGCCTTGGCCCACTTGATGAAGTCCGACACGATCAGGAAGTAGCCCGAATAGTTCATGCGGGTGATGACATCGAGCTCGAAGGCGAGACGCTTGCTGTAGTCTTCCTCGGTGATGCCCGGCGCGAGACCGTGCAGCGCCAGCCGCCGCGCCAGACCTTCGGCGGCCTGACGGCGCAGTTCCGTGCCCTCCTCGGCTTCCGCGTCGCCGGCGTTGTCGCTTCCCACCGTGAAGCGCGGCAGGATCGGCTTGCGCGTTCGCGGCCGGTACGCGCAGCGCTTCGCGATCTCGACCGTGGACGCCAGCGCTTCGGGCAGATCGGCGAACAGCACAGCCATTTCGGCGCGGGTCTTGAAACGGTGATCTGGCGTCAGCTGATCGCGATCGGTTTCCGACACAAGACGCCCGCCCGCAATGCAGAGCAGCGCGTCATGCGCCTCGTAGTCATCGGCGCTGGCGAAATACGGCTGGTTGGTCGCGACCAGTGGCAGGCCCATGGCATAGGCCATGTCGATCAAGGCAGTCTCGCAGCGGCGTTCGCTTTCAAGCCCGTGACGCTGCAACTCGATGTAGAGCCGGTCCCCGAACAGTTTCGCCAGCCTGTCGGAGCGCGCCTGCGCCAAAGCCGGCTGATCGGCGTTGATGGCCTGCGCGATGGTTCCTTCCGGTCCGCCGGTCAGCGCGATCAGCCCTGCGGTCTCGCCGTCCAGCCAGTCAATCTTGATATGCGGCAACTGATTGACCGGCGTGTCATGAAACGCGCGGGAGTTCAGCTTCATCAGGCTGCGATAGCCGTCCTCGTTGGTAGCCAGCAGCACGAGCCGCGCCGGCGCAAGCGCGTTGCGGGCCGCGGGGTCCTGATCGCCGAAGTCGACCGACATTGCACAGCCGGTGATGGGCTGGATGCCGTAGGCGGCGAGCTTGTCGGAAAACTCCAGCGCGCCGAACATGTTGTCGTTGTCGGTCAGCGCCAAGGCCGGCTGATGATCGGCCTTGGCAAGTTCAGCCAGCTTGCCGATGGTCATCGACCCCTGCAGCAGCGAATAGGCCGAATGCACGTGCAGATGGACGAACCCGGGGTCCGACGCGGACGACTTCGTTGTAACAGTCTTGGACATGCGGACCTTGGCAACCTTCGCGGAGTTTCATCGGCGCGATGAACCGCCTGCGACAGGACGACTCATGAGGGTCGATGGTGGTGCCTTGTACAACAGGTGTCCACGCGGATGACGCGGACCCGTCTGTTGATGCCGGGTCCATCATCGTTTTCCCCAGCCTCGGGCGTTCCCGAGGCCGGGCAGATCACTACATCTGAGGAATGACTTGCGCCCAGATCGCGATCATTCCGACGAACAGCACAAGCGAGGTCAGCGCAGCAGCTTCTTCAACGAATGTCTTCAACATGACCGAACTCCCTATCGACGCTCTACCGACTCTATGAGAACGTAATGGGAACATTGTTCCTTATTTGTTCTTGAAGTCAAGCGTTGGAAATTCCGGCTCACCGCCGACGTCTGGCCAATGCTAACAAAACGTAAACGGCTCGTGACTTTCGCAAATCCATCAACAGCTACGCAGGAACGTGAGTTGACGGAGCACGTTAAAAACGGTCTGGCTCCAACACCTAGTGGAGTGGATTTGACATTCGCGGTCCACCCGGACGCGAGTTCGCATCGCGAATGTCAAATCCTAAACTCCACTAGAATCTACAATTGCTAGTGGTCCTTCGATTCTAACATTCGCGAAGCCACCTGCCGAAACGGGAGGCGAATGTTAGAATCGGACCACTAGTGCAAACCGGGCGCAGTCCCGGCAGGAGAACACAATGCGCAATCTACTTTTGGCCCTCGCGGTGCTCGGCACCGGCTTCGCCGTCCAGTCCGCCCCGGCGCAGGCCCGGGACTATCCGTTCTGCCTTCAGGGTCGCGATATCCAGACCGGTTATGGCGATTGCAGGTACTCGACTTACCAGCAGTGTCAGGCGACGGCGTCCGGCACCTATGCAAGCTGCTACGCCAATCCCTATTACGCCTACAGCGACGGCGAGCCGGTCTATCAGCCGCGCCGCCGCACACAGCGCTCGGCCTACTGAGCGGCCGGGTTCAGCTCAGTCGAGCTCGATGACGTGACCGTCCTGGAGCGAGACGCGGCGGTCCATCCGGGCAGCCAGGTCCATGTTATGCGTCGCGATCAGCATCGCGACGCGCGTCGCTCTCACCAGCTGGGTCAGAGCGTTGAACACATGATCCGCAGTGTGCGGATCGAGATTTCCAGTCGGCTCATCCGCCAGCAGGACACGCGGCGCATTGGCCACCGCGCGCGCAATCGCCACGCGCTGCTGCTCGCCACCGGATAGCTCAGCAGGCCGGTGCGTCACGCGCTCCGCCAATCCGAGATAGGCCAGGATTTCCTGTGACCGCTTGATGGTTTCCTTCTTCGGCAAACCACGGATCATCTGCGGCATCATCACGTTCTCGAGCGCCGAAAACTCCGGCAGCAGCCGATGCGACTGGTAGACGAAACCGATATCGGTGCGGCGGATCTGGGTGCGCTCAACGTCGGACAATCCCGATGTGGCTGTGCCCCCGACATAGACCTCGCCCTCGTCTGCCTGCTCCAGCAGGCCCGCGATATGAAGCAGCGTCGATTTGCCGGTGCCCGACGGCGCGACCAGCGCGACGGACTGCCCCTCCCACAAAGCCAGACTGGCGCCGTCGAGAATGGTCAGCGTGGCCTCGCCCTGTTTGTATCGCCTGCGGACGTCATGCAGATAGACGACCGGAACGCCATTTTCCCCCTGCTCCATCGGTGCGCTCATTCGTACCTGAGCGCTTCGATCGGATCGAGGCGCGCAGCGCGCCAGGACGGGTACAGCGTCGCCAGAAACGATAACGTCAGCGCCATGATTACGACCGCCGTGGTTTCTCCGACATCGACTTCAGCCGGAAGCTTGGACAGGAAATAGAGTTCGGGCGAAAACAATTCGGTGTTGGTCATCCATGAGATGAACTGACGGATCGTTTCGATGTTGAGACAGACAAGCAGACCGAGCAGGAACCCGACCAGCGTGCCGACCACGCCGATGGCGGCGCCGGTGATCAGGAAGACCCGCATCACGGAGCCCTGCGACGCCCCCATGGTGCGCAGGATCGCAATGTCGCTGCCCTTGTCCTTCACCAGCATGATGAGACCGGAGACGATGTTCAGCGCCGCCACCAGCACGATCAGCGTGAGGATCAGGAACATTACGTTGCGCTCGACCTGCAGCGCATTGAAGAACGTCGAATTGCGCTGCCGCCAGTCGACCAGGAAGATCGGCCGCTGAGCAGCCTCGGTCACCGACTTGCGGTAGACGTCGATCTTGTCGGGGTTGACCGTATAGACCTCGATGGCGGTGACATCGTTGGCGCGGTTGAAATAGGCCTGCGCTTCGGGCAGCGGCATGAACACGAACGATGCGTCGTATTCGGACATCCCGATCTCGAAAACGGCTGCGACCTTGTAAGGCTTGATGCGCGGCGTCGTTCCCATCGGGGTTACCGCACCCCGTGGCGCAACCAAGGTGATGCTGTCCCCGGCGCGCAGCGACAACTGGTCCGCGAGCCGCCGGCCGATCGCAACGCCCTGTCCCTCGTCGAAGCCTTCCAGCGTGCCCTGCTTGATGTTCTTGGCAATCGAGGTGACGCTGTTCAGGTCCTGCGCACGGATGCCGCGGACGAAAACGCCCGACGCGTTGAACGGCGACGACGCCAGCGCCTGTCCGTCGACCACGGGTGCAGCCAGGCGAATGCCATCAACCCTGCTGATCCGCTCGGCCACTTCCTTCCAGTCGGTCAGCGGGGATTCCAGCGGCTGGACAACCACATGGCCGTTCAGGCCGAGAATCTTGTCGAGCAATTCCTTGCGGAAGCCGTTCATCACCGCCATCACGATGATAAGCGTCGCCACCCCGAGCATGATGCCGAGAAACGAAAAGCCGGCGATGACCGAAATGAACCCTTCCTTGCGCCGCGCCCGCAGGTAGCGGGACGACAACATCCATTCGAATGGCGCAAAGGGTGGGGTCCGAACTGGCTCGCTCATGTCTGTTCCATGGTTCGGATTTTCACACGAATCGGGCAAATTCTAGTCTCGTGCCGCAGTAACTGCGACACGGCCAGCACATAATTCAGTGTATGACTTCAGGAGGCGAAGCGGTTGATCGCGTCGTCGAGACTCATGAATTCGCGCGATCCGTCGCTGCGGCGCTTGATTTCAACCTTGCCCTCGGCAAGCCCCTTCGGACCGATCAGGATCTGCCACGGAATGCCGATCAGGTCGGCGGTGGCGAACTTGCCGCCCGGCCGCTGGTCGGTGTCGTCGTAGAGCACGTCGACGCCCTTGGCCGAAAGCGCGGCGTAAAGCTTCTCGCAGGCCGCGCCCGTCTCCTCGCTGTCCTGCTTCAGATTGAGGATCGCAACCCTGAAAGGCGCAACCTCTTCCGGCCACTTGATGCCGTTCTCGTCGTGACAGGCCTCGATGATCGCGCCCACAAGTCGCGACACGCCGACGCCATATGACCCGCCGTGGATCGGCTTCTCCGCGCCGTCGGGGCCGGACACCATGGCCTTCATGGTGTCCGAATACTTGGTGCCGAAATAGAAGATCTGCCCGACCTCGATGCCGCGGGTCTGCACCCGCTTGTCGGCCGGCACTTCGCTCTCATAGCGCGCAGCGTCGTGAACATCCTCAGTGGCGGCATAGAGATCCGTCCACTGCTTGATGATCGGTGTGAGGTCGCCGTTGTAATCCACGTCTGCACCCGGCACCGGCAGGTCGAGCACGTCCCTGTTGCAGAACACGCCGGATTCACCCGTCTCGGCCAGCACGATGAACTCGTGGGAGAGATCGCCGCCGATGGGGCCAGTCTCGGCGCGCATCGGGATCGCCTTCAGACCCATACGGGCGAAGGTGCGTAGGTAAGCCACGAACATTCGGTTGTAGGACAGCCGCGCCGCCGCCTCGTCGACGTCGAACGAGTACGCATCCTTCATCAGGAATTCGCGGCCGCGCATCACGCCGAAACGCGGACGCTGCTCGTCGCGGAATTTCCATTGAATGTGATAGAGGTTGAGCGGAAGGCTCCGGTAAGACTTCACGTAAGCCCGGAAGATTTCCGTGATCATTTCCTCGTTGGTCGGCCCAAACAGCAACTCGCGCTTGTGGCGATCCTGAATGCGCAGCATCTCCGGACCGTAGGCGTCGTAGCGACCGCTCTCGCGCCACAAATCTGCAAGCTGCAATGTCGGCATCAACAACTCGATGGCGCCGGCGCGGTTCTGCTCCTCGCGAACGATCTGCTCGATCTTCTTCAGCACCCGGAAGCCCAGCGGCAGCCACGCATAAATGCCTGCCGCCTCCTGCCGCATCATGCCCGCGCGCAGCATCAGGCGATGCGACACGATCTCCGCCTCCTTGGGCGTCTCTTTGAGAATTGGCAGAAAAAAACGCGACAATCGCATGGGAACACTCAGGGTTTTGATTTGATCCGGGAATCGGCGGGGAAGCTTGGGAACCTTTTCAGTGAAAGCGGATCAAATGGCAAAACACAAGAGGAAGCATGGGCGTGACTTCCTAGTGGTCCGATTCTAACATTCGCACCCCTATTCAGCAGGCATTCCTGCGAATGTTAGAATCGAC
>Ga0255051_10000694_pt1 | contig 12318 bp, 11 predicted proteins | sample JV7_2_9_MG_FD_181719 | JGI IMG/M metagenome (GOLD analysis project Ga0255051, IMG submission 181719) | Seawater microbial communities from Jervis Inlet, British Columbia, Canada - JV7_2_9 | ecosystem: Environmental > Aquatic > Marine > Inlet | place: Canada: British Columbia | collected 2016-10-06
CGGCCCGGTGGTTGGCGTCATCGGTACCATGCAAGCGGCGCAGACTTTGCTGATTCTTGCCGGGCAGGGTGAAGCGCTGGTGAACCGGCTATTGCTGTTCGATGCCTATGCCATGGAGTGGCAATCGGTCACCTTGCCGAAGAATCCCAGCTGCCCTGCCTGCGGTAAGAAATAATTTAATACTCGCTTTTACGGCGCGAAAATTTAGGTTCAAATCGCTATGTCCTGACATTAGGGTAAATTGGCCAGGGATCCGTACTTTCGAATAATTTTTGCTGTTTTACCTGCCTCTAATCGCGAACCTGGCCCGCTACCCGATGCCTGCTGCAAAGGGTTGAATTGATGCAAATCATTAAGCCATTTGATTTATGAATTAAAATCATTCCGACTTTTGCTAGTGGATTCATTGTATGGGTGATTCGTTGAAAGACCTGCTGGAAGCGGAAACCGAGGCCGAAGCCATCGTGACTAGCGGTGAAGTCGAGCGGGATAAAATAATTCAAAAATCCCTGGATGATGCATTTGATATGGAAAAGCAGTTCAAGGCGCGCCTGCCTGAAATGCATCAGTCATTTGTCGACAGGGCGCAACAGCGTGCTGAACAAACTATCGCTGAAATGAAGCTGCGTTACGATGAGCGCAACAAGATGCTGCGTAAACTGGCAGATAAGCATGAAAAAGAGGCGCTGGAACGCGCCATTGTACTTATTCTGGATACCGAACAAGCAGTTTCATGAGCGGATTTTCCAGCGAGTATCTGAATACCCGGTTATCGATTTACGCCAGTCGCCTGATCAGTTTTGAACAACTGGTGAATTTTATTCAGTATGACCTGGAACGGATAATCGCAGCGGTACAGGAGCTGACCGGTCATTATTATCAACTCGATGGCGCGAAATCAAATCTGATTGAAAATCAACTGACAAACCGGGCGATGGATGATTTCCTGATTCTGATAAGGCCCTTTTCCGGTAGCGAGCGGCGTTTTTTCTACTTTGCAATACGCTGGTTCGAACTGGCTAACCTCAAGGTTTTAATTCGCGGCAAATTCAGTGGCATCGAAAGTCTGAAGATCAAGCAGGAGCTCATTGACCTCGGACAGTTTGCCGATTTGCCGATAAAAAAGCTGCTCGAAACCGATGATCCATACGAGATGCTGCGTTTGCTGGAGACAACCCCCTATGCGGGTATCGTGCGACAGGCCCGCCGCATGTACGAGGAACATGGCAATGATCTGTTTCTGCTTGATGCGACGATCGATCGAAGTTTCTTTATCGATTTGAATCAACGCGCCCGCTTTCTTCGGGATCAGGACGCGCAATATGTAAGCCGGGTGATGGGAGGCTTGCTTGACCGGTTCAATCTGTTATGGCTGTTACGTTATCGATTTTCCTATGGCCTGTCGGCCGCAAAGTCATTTTACCTGTTGACCACCACCGGTAACAAATTGTATGCGTCGGAACTGATGCGGCTGGCCAAGATGGACAGCATCGAGGAAGTGATTGCCGCGTTACCCGATCCTTATCGCGATCTGCTGGCAAATATCGGGGTAATCGCCAATATGGAAACGGTAATGGAGTACTACAGCCTGTCGATCGCCGCCAATGCGCTGCACCGAAAATCCAACCTGTTATCCCGCAGTTTCGCCTATATCATGCTGCGCGAAGCCGAGGTTCGTTTTCTGCAGGCGTTGATCAAGGGCAAACAGCTTGAACTTGATCCAGAGCTTATTGAACAGGCCGTGGGAGCATCATCCTGATGTGGCAAACGCCCCTCGCGATGGAGAAAGTCAGCCTGTATATGGTCGACGTGGATGCCCAGCAGGCGGCCATGACTCTGGCGTGCCTGGCGGTCATGCATCCACTGGAATCCAAGGCTGGCGAACAGGATTTGCAGGATTATCCGGCGGCACCGTATTTTACCGTCTATCACGACCTGAATTCGCGCTTTGGCAAAATTGCCATCTATCTCAAAACACCTTTTAAACAACCCGCCACAACCACCGGCATCGTGACGCTCGACGAATTGCAGCGTCTGGATGAGCAGCTAAAGGAAATCTGGGCCCGGGTATCCGAACTGGAGGAGCTGACACGCCGGCAGAACGAAAAAATGAATGTCACGCGACAACTTTCCAGTAGTCTGCAGAAATTTGCTGCGCTGGATCTGGACCTGAGTCGGTTAAGACGGCGCGGCAGATTTTTGAGAATCGTCGTCGGTTCGGTCCCCTCGGTAAATTTCGATCAATTGAAACGCGCTTTGTCGCTGACTAATTTCATGATCAATCGATTCTATTCGAGCGAAGGTATCGATCACGTTGTGGTGTTCGGCTCCAGCCAGCAACAGGAAGATGTGCACGACGTTCTGGATTCCGCCGATTTTCGCGGGCTTAATGTGCCGCAAGAATTTTCGGGCAGTCCATCGCAACTACGAGCAGATCTAAACCGCGAGATCGAGCAGGAAAACAAGACCCTCGATGAGTTAAAAGGTGCATTGACGGAGCTTTTGTCCAGACATATGCCGGACCTGCAGAATGCTCATGATCTGTTGAGACTGGCCGGGCCCTATGCCAGCCTGGCGACGGTGTTACGAGGCAAGGGAGGGCTGGTTTTTCTGCTGGGCTGGGTACCCGCCCAGCGCGATCAGGAAATCAGGAAAAAACTTGAACGCGATCTTAAGTTTCCCTTCCATGTCGAATTTTCTGCACCCGAACAAAAAGAATACGACGCGGTTCCTTCATTACTGAAAAAGTCCTGGCTGCTTAAACCCTTCCAGGCACTGGTACGAAATTTTGGCATCCCAGGTTACCGCGAAGTCGATCCGAGTGGATTGTTTGCCCTTAGTTATATCTTCATGTTTGGCATGATGTTTGGTGACATCGGGCATGGCGCAGTGATAGTACTGGCCAGTCTATTGCTGTGGAAGCGGTTTCCCGGTGTGACGATAGTCGGGGTATTGGCCGGGATTTCGTCGATATTTTTCGGTTTTGTTTATGGCAGCCTGTTCGGTTACGAACACGTAGTGCAACCCCTGTGGATGTCGCCGATGCATGATCCGATCAAGATACTGCTGGTGGCCGTGCTGTGGGGTGCGAGTTTTATCCTGATCGCCAATCTGCTAGCGATTCGAAACTATATTGCCTCGGGCCTGCCCAGGCAGGCCTTGTTCAGCGGCAAAGGCCTGGCTGGCCTGTTTTTCTACCTGGCGGCTTTTTTCGCATCCTATCAGTTGCTCGCCAATAATCGTTTTACCTGGCTGGAGGGCTTGCTGCTGTTGTTGCCGATGGCGGTCATTCTGCAGTTTCAATGGCGGCAGTCTTCAGGTGGATTAATCGAGCGTCTACTGGTGGTCCTGATCGAGGGTCTCGAACATATCATCAGCAATGTTTCGGGCACCCTTTCTTTCCTGCGGGTGGCAGCGTTCAGTTTGAACCATGTAGCCCTGGCGGCAGCGGTGTTTGCGATCGCGGGCATGATGGATGCCTTTGGTCATGGGATAACCGTGATACTGGGTAATATTTTCATCATCGTGCTGGAAGGGGCAATCGTTGCCATACAATGTTTGCGGCTTGAGTATTACGAGGGTTTTTCACGTTTTTTCAGCGGTAAGGGCAAAGCTTTTGAGCCGCTGAAAATCGAAACTTGATATCAGAAAAAATGGAGCATGTCATGACACAATTATCAATCCTGCTCACGGCCGGCGCACTGGGCCTTTTATTACCTGGAATTTATCTATTGATATTTCCCAAATCGATCCGCTTTTTACCGCGCCGCTGGATGAAACGAGGTCTCTTGCTCAATCTGTTGCTGTTTACCCTGGGTATCGCCGGCATGCTGGTTGTCGGTGTTAATGAAGTCATGGCGGCCGAACCGCTTGCTACGGGAGGAGGGGAGATTAGCCTCGGCCTCGGACTGGCACTGATCGGAATCGGATTGCCGACGGGACTGGCGACGATAGGTGCCGGGATCGCCGTGAGTTCGGTGGGATCCGCCTCACTGGCTGTCATCACGGAAAAGCCGGAAATGTTTGGCCGTACCTTGATTTATCTTGGGCTAGCCGAGGGTATCGCGATTTATGGTTTGGTCGTCAGTATCCTGTTACTGGGCAAGATCTGATGAAAATTATCGCCATCGGCGATCCCGCTTTAATGGACGGATTTGCGTTACTGGGTATACAAACCTATGCCGATGAAAGCGCGGAGCAAACCAATGCGATGCTGATTGAGCTGGTGCGAAGTCGCGAACGCGCGCTGGTTTTTATACAACAGGATTTAATGTGTGCCGATATCCCGATGATCCGACAATTACGCAATCAGGGTGGGTCGATTCTTATTTGTGAAATTCCGAATTTGCCTGCCGCTGATGATTATCAGCCGGAAGTAGAGAAACTGATCAAGCGGGTGCTCGGATCTTCGGTGCTGGAGAAAAAAGTTGGCGAGTGAATCGGACCAGGTAAAAGCGTTACAGCAATCCATTCTGGAGCGCGCCCGTGAATTGTCTGCAGAGCACATGGCGCAGGGCGATATGACACGCAACAAGATCCTGGAAGATGCGCACGAAAAAGTTAAATTGATGGAACAAAAAGAATTGCTGGCCGCCAGGATTGAGTCGGATCGTGAGTATCACAGACGGGTTCAGGCGAATGAATTACGGGTTCAGGCCGAACTCGATCGAAATCGCTGGGGCCTGGTACAGTCGGTAATGGATAAAATAAACCGTCAACTCGTCGAGTTGTCTCAGGATGAAAAGCGTTACCGCCCGATTTTTGAAACTCTGCTCAAACAGGGTACTGACAGTATCGCTTATCCCCGTTTGGTCGCATCGATCAGTAATGACGACCTGTCGCGCTTTCACGATAACTGGCAGGCGATCGTGAAACACTGTTGCGGTGACGATGTAGAGATCAAATTGTCGCCCGAAGCCTGTCAATGTAGCGGTGGTATCAAGCTGGTATCAGAGCAGGGCAATGTGATGATCGATAATACCTTCGAGGGTATAATTGCGCGCCGCGAGGAAGCCTTGCAGCGACTGATCTTTGAGCGATTGTTTTCAACCGCACCAATCATGGGGAGCGTGTTCGATGGGTGAGGTGATCGAAGTTAATGGTCCCATAGTAACCATCAGCGAGGCGGGCATACGCAATGGCGACCAGGTCAAAATCGGGCAGCTCAACCTGATCGGTGAGGTTATCCATATTCGTCAACATGACGCCCTGGTTCAGGTCTATGAATCGACGGAATCGCTGCATCCGGGTGAACAGGTCACCGGGCTCGGTCATCCTTTAATGGCTGAATTGGGTCCTGGCATGCTGGGACAGATATTTGATGGCGTACAACGTCCGCTCGACAAGATCATGAGCATAAGCGGCGAGCACATCACCCGGGGGCTGGAAATCCCGTCACTGGACCGGGAAAAAATATGGCATTACGTACCGGATCCAGGCCTGGTCGTGGGCAGCAGTTTAAGCGGTGGTGAGATTCTCGGTACGGTTAAGGAAACGGAAACGATTGTGCACCGCATACTGGCGCCGCCAGCCTGTTGCGGTGAAGTGATTGAATACGCCCCGGAAGGCGATTACCGGATCGAAGAAATAATTGTCAGAGTGCGAACCGATACCGGCTCGGTGGAGGGCCTGAAGATGTATCACCACTGGCCGGTACGCCAGCCGCGCCCTTATCAATCACGCGGTGACTCAGGCTCCCCTCTGATTACCGGTCAGCGGGTTCTCGATACCTTCTTCCCGTTATTAAAAGGGGGCAAGGCGGCCGTACCCGGTCCTTTCGGCGCCGGCAAGACCATCGTGCAGCAACAGATAGCGCGCTGGGCCAATGCCGATATCGTTTTATATGTCGGTTGTGGTGAGCGCGGCAATGAACTGGTCGAAATATTACATACTTTCCCGCAGTTGACTGACCCCTATAGCGGGCGCTCGCTAATGGAGCGAACCTTTTTGGTCGCGAATACTTCGAATATGCCGGTGGTTGCCCGAGAGGCCAGCATCTATGTTGGCGTTACCATGGCCGAGTATTACCGTGACCAGGGTTATGATGTCGTCATGGTGGCGGATTCGACCAGTCGCTGGGCCGAAGCCTTGCGAGAAGTTGCCGGTCGGCTCGGACAAATGCCGGTAGAAGAGGGTTATCCAGCCTACCTGGCATCGCGCCTGGCGGCCTTTTACGAACGTGCAGGAACCGTGAATACGCTGGCCGGCAACCAGGGTTCGGTGAGTCTGATCGGCGCCGTGTCGCCACCGGGCGGCGACTTTTCGGAACCGGTGACCAGCCATACCAAGGAAATAATACGCACCTTCTGGGCCTTATCGAAACCATTGGCGGATGCACGTCATTACCCCGCGGTGTCCTGGCTTGAAAGTTTTACCGATTATGCCGACCGAGCCGCGCAATGGTGGTCCGAAAATGTGAGCCCGAAATGGAGTTTGCGACGCCGGCAGGCGTTGGCTTTACTGGCCGAGGCCGACGAACTCGAGCGCATCGTCAATCTGGTCGGCCCGGAAGCTTTATCGTCTTCGCAACGCTGGGTGCTGGAAACGGCGGGATTGATCAAGGAAGCGGTGTTGCAACAAAGCGCGCTCGATCCCGTCGACAGTTATTGCGCGCCGCAAAAGCAGTTTCAGTTGCTGGATCTGGTGTTGAAATTTCATGACGGCGGGTGCCAGCTGCTGGAACTGGGTGTGCCCGTCGAACAACTGACCGAACTTGAGTTCAGCGCACAGCTTAAACGACTCAAATCGACGGTCGCAAACGACGAGTTACAACAACTCGACGAATTTTCACAAAAATTCCAGAAATCGTTTGATGCCATACAGGCAGAACACAGTGGCGGCCGGATAGTGTCATGAGCGAACTCGAATATCGCAAGGTCAGCTCGATACATGGCGCGTTGATGTTTCTGCAAGGGGTGGGAAACATTGCCCTGGGCGATCGAGTTGTGATTCGCGACCGGGAAGGTATGCGGCGCAACGGCCAGGTTATTCGCAGTTCTAAAGACGTGGTCATGGTGCAGGTATTTGAAGGTACCGATAATCTGGACCTGGAAAATACCTGGGTAAGATTTCTCGATGAGCCCTTCGAACTATCCTTGTCGCCCGACATGCTGGGCCGAAATTTTAACGGCATCGGTGATCCACGGGATGATCGTCCGCCGATTATTTCTGGTCTCCGTCGCAATGTGAACGGTGCACCGGTTAATCCGGCGGCACGCGCCTATCCGCGCGAATTTATTCAGACTGGAGTTTCAACCATCGACGGGCTCAACTCGCTGGTTCGAGGCCAGAAACTACCGGTGTTTTCTGGCTCGGGTTTACCGCATAACCGCCTCGCAGCGCAAATCGTGCGCCAGGCCAGGCTGCCCGGCGATAGCTCGAACTTCGTGATTGTATTTGCCGCCATGGGGGTATCGTTTTCCGACGCGCGCTTCTTCGAGCAGGAATTTGAATCCAGTGGTGTGCTGCGTAACGTGGTGATGTTTATCAACCTGGCCAACGACCCGACGATGGAACGCCTGATACTGCCGCGCACCGCGCTAACTGCTGCGGAGTACCTGGCCTACGAACTCGATCATCATGTGCTGGTGGTGATTACGGATATGACTAATTACGCCGAAGCGCTGCGCGAGGTGGCGACCGAAAAAGGCGATGTCCCTTCGAGGAAGGGATATCCGGGATACCTGTATTCCGATCTCGCCGAAATCTACGAGCGTGCCGGACGCCTGCGAGATCGTCATGGATCGATCACCATGATACCGATCTTGTCGATGCCGAGCGATGACATAACCCATCCCATCCCGGATCTGACCGGCTATATCACCGAGGGGCAGATTGTCCTGAGCCGGGAATTACACAGCAAATCGGTATATCCACCAGTTAATGTGCCGCCCTCTTTGTCGCGGCTGATGAAGGACGGTATTGGCAAGGACGACACCCGGGAGGATCATCCGCGCGTCGCCAGCCAGCTTTATGCTTCCTACACGCGGGCGCTGGAGGCAAGAAACCTGGCCTCGATCATCGGTGCGGAAGAATTATCGCCGCGGGACCGCCGTTACCTTGAGTTTGCAGATCGCTTCGAGCGCAATTTTGTAAGGCAGGGCGAAGATGAAGAACGCAATATTATCGAAACCCTGGACCTGGCCTGGGAACTGTTATCCTTGTTGCCACCGAACGCGCTCAGCCGGGTTTCCGAGGAAGACCTGCGCAAGTATCACAGCTGGGATGGTTCGACTTAAATGCAGGATCGTCTCAACATACCGCCGACCAAAAGTTCGCTGCTCGATCTGAAGCGCAAGCTGGTTTTTCTGAATGAGGGTTATCGATTGCTGGAGCGCAAGCGCGAACTGCTAACCCGACTGGTTTATGAAAAACTGTCCGTCTACCGGCAATTGAACAGCTCGACCCGGAAGGCATTTACTGAGACCTATCGCTGGTTGAGTATTACCCAGATGCGGATGGGTAGTAATCGTATCCAGCAACTGGCGATCGGGATGCCACTAGCGGTGGAGGCCAAAGTGCTGCCAAAACGAAATATGAGCGTGCAATACCCCTCGGTCGAGATACAGAAATTGCCCCTGTTACCGGTCGGCATCCTCGGCACCGACGCTAGCCTCGATGAAACCCGCTCCAGCCTTGCCGATATGGTTGTCAAAGCCGCTCAGCTGGCCGAGGTCGAAACCGCCTTATGGCGCTTACTCGAAGAACAGCGTAAAACGCAAAAGCGGGTCAACGCGCTGAAATACAATGTCATTCCGCGTTTTGAACGCACGATTAAATATGTCCAGTCCAGTCTCGAGGAGGAGGAACGCAACAGCCTGTTTCAGTTGAAGGTGCTGATCGAGCGGGCATGAAGATGTCGCAGCCAGTTAGCGCTGGAGAGTCGCAGGTCAACAGGAATATTTATAGCAGAGAGCTATTGGTGAATAAATGACACAAGATCAGAACAATGCAAGCGGTATTGACAAGTTAACTCAAGAGGATGGGCTGAGGTAACACAATGAGTGGTGTTTTAGCATGGATAGAGGCTCAGAAACCCCACATTGACTCCTATATTCGATATTCCGATGCATCAAATCCCCACTTGGCAGACACGAATTTGGTTAACTTGTCAGTACCATGCTGTGAGTACGAGTAATTCGCAGGGTATTGTCAAGTTAATGTAAATCATGCCCTTTATGAGGTGAAATATCCTTTCTCCACAACGAGAAATCAATGACTTAGAGCCACCAGCCTGCTTTTATTACGCCTTCGAATCAGTTAACTTGACAATACCACTGAGACGCTCATGCCATTTCTAAACTTCTTGCGTAGCGGGCACTTTGTCCGACTGCATGCGTTTGTTAGGGCGCATGGCTAAATACCACAGTGTTTCTTGCGTTCCTTTGTAAATTCCCACCATTTTTTTGCTGGGCCACCCTCCATATATCTCACAGCAGAAATAAATATGTCGATAACGCATCCATCTTTTCTTAGCTTCGTGATGTAGCAAAGGTCTTTGTACATTTGGTACGGATCCTTTCCTATCAGTTCGACTGGATCAATTAAACCCAAAGCAGCAAAATCCTTCTCAATGGCCGGGCCAACATTAGGAATGTCTCGAAATTGCTTTATTTCAGTTCGCGGCATCTTTTTGTTCTAGCGTCCTAACGCTCAAATCAGCGGCGCGGCCTTGGCCGCGTCCGTCTGCATTTGCTTGTTAGGCAGCTGTAGCGTCCCGTTTCCGACAAAACAGACTTGCCCTTTGATAGTGACACTCATCTCGGTACCGCCTTGAACTGAAGCATATAGCTCACTTGGCCGATTAAGAAATCGCCCTTGTGTCAAAACAAGGCTCTCACCAGATGAGGCCCGCTTATGCGTAACTAAATACGCCGCAGCTGGCCCTGCTGCACTGCCAGTTGCGATATCTTCGACACGACCATCGTTGTCCCAAGTGCGTCCTTCGAGACAGCCTACTTGAAAGACATAGACAAATTTGGCACCCACTGTCGCTAGCATGACCTCAAAATCTTGAACTACGATTTGGGCATGCTCAAGGTTTGAATTGATTGGCACGATTAGGTAAGGCAGTCCTGTTGAAACAACCTGTAACGGAAGATCAGCGGTCAGGTCTGTAATTGAAAGGTTCAGCGCCTTTATGAATGCCTCATTCTTTGCCGCTGGAATCGGTGGTTCGACGGTTGCAATACCTTGATCCATTTCTGCGACATAGGATGTACCTTGGCGGCGGCTCACCGCGTTGATGCTCCGGTCCTGCATGACAAATTCAAGATGTGCTACATCCTCCGTCGAATATAGCTCAGAGTGTAGCAAGGCCGCTGCACCGATGACTGGATGCCCCGCAAATGGAAGTTCCTCCTCCATGGTGAAGATTCGAGCGTTAAATCTTGATGATTGCTTGATACGACGTAGAAAGATTGTCTCGAACTGACGCATCTCCTGGGTGATGCGCTGCATGGCATGTGTGGGCAACCCCTCATCAAGCAAGAAGATACTCAAACCATTACCGGACAACGGTTCACGAGCGAATACATCAACTAACCAGAAGGGTAGTGTTCGTAGAGTCATAGTGGCTGCCTAACGCTCAAATCAGCGGCCCAGCTTTAGCTGGGTCCGTCTGCATTTGCTTGTTAGGCGACAACTTTAGCTCCGCTTCGCCACCAGGACTTCGGATGAAATACCAAAAGCCAACACCTTCGAGTGGTGCTGCACCTGCCATTCCGACTGCGGCAGAAACGGTAGGAGATCGACAGGGCGGCAACCGCCCACCAGAGAGGGGCGAAGAGACTGAATACAGCTAACCACGCCTGCCACGATCCGCGAGACAAAACTGTACCCACTGGAAATACCTGACAAGCAGAGCAAACCGTCCGGGCGTAGCATCCGATGTGCTTCTCGAAGCACGGCCCGAATATCCTCATGGGACAGCAAATCGAAGACGTAGTTTGACACGAATCGATCGTAGAACTCGGCGGGTTCATCAACTGGAGGCTCGCCCTCAGCAAGGATCACCTCGGCCCGAGGTGAGTGTGACGCAAGGTGATTTTGTGCCAGTCGAACCATCTTAGGGCTCACGTCTACTCCTCGGTAACGTGCCATGTCGGACAGATATTCCTCGAACAGGCGCAGTGCGAAGCGACCGGTCCCACAGCCGAACTCGAAGACGGACTCCGCAGAAGTGAAATCTCCGTGCAGCAGGACCAGCGAAGTGGCCTGGTCTTCGTAGAACCGCTGCGAGTCTTGCCGCGAACCGATCCGATCATACGTTCGCCTCGCTTCTTGGTGGGACAGTGTATTCATGTTCAACCCCTGGCCTGTGAAAAATACCCATACCGCCGCCTAACGCTCGGTTCAGCGGCAAAGTGCGAGCGCGGTGGGCGCTTTGTTCGATCGCTCTCGTCTTTATCAATTTCTCCGCGGGCAAATCGTTCACGCCTTGCATTCAACGATTTTTGGATCAAGCCTGTTCCCGCTCATTCATTTCAACGTAATCGCGCCGGCCCGGGCCGTCGTAGAGCTGCCGAGGCCTGCCGATGCGCTGTTGCGGCTCGGCAATCATCTCCATCCACTGGGCAACCCAGCCCACCGTCCGGGCAATGGCAAACATGACTGTGAACATTTGCGCGGGGATGCCCAGCGCCTTGTAGATAATCCCCGAGTAGAAATCCACATTCGGATAGAGCTTGTGTTCAATAAAGTAGTCATCGCTGAGTGCAATCTCCTCCAGTCCGAGGGCGAGTTCGAAGAGGGGGTCGGTTTGTTGTCCGTGCGTGTCTAACACCTCGTGGCACATCCGGCGCACTATCAGTGCTCGGGGATCGTAGTTCTTGTACACGCGATGCCCAAAACCCATCAGGCGGAAGGGGTCGTTCTTATCCCTAGCCTTGGCCAGGTAGGCGGGAATATTGTCTGTATTACCGATCTCTTCCAGCATGTGCAGCACCGCTTCGTTGGCGCCACCATGGGCAGGGCCCCACAGCGCGGCGATCCCAGAGGCGATACAGGCAAAGGGGTTGGCGCCGGAACTGCCGGCAAGACGCACTGTCGAGGTGCTCGCGTTTTGCTCATGATCGGCATGCAGGATGAACAGTACATCCATGGCCTTTTCCGCCACCGGATTAATAATGTATGGCTCGCTCGGCACAGAGAACATCATGTTGAGGAAATTGCCACAGTAGCTGAGATTGTTGTCGGGGTAGACAAAAGATTCCCCGATGGAGTGCTTATAGCTGGCAGCTGCGATGGTCGGCATCTTGGCAATCATGCGATGCGCCGCCAGCTCACGATGTTGTGGATTGCGGATATCGGTAGCGTCGT
>Ga0255051_10000695_pt1 | contig 12317 bp, 10 predicted proteins | sample JV7_2_9_MG_FD_181719 | JGI IMG/M metagenome (GOLD analysis project Ga0255051, IMG submission 181719) | Seawater microbial communities from Jervis Inlet, British Columbia, Canada - JV7_2_9 | ecosystem: Environmental > Aquatic > Marine > Inlet | place: Canada: British Columbia | collected 2016-10-06
CTGATATTTTATGACCTACACTGAATATGGATTCTATGCCTTGCTGTGGCTGAGTTTTGGCGTTGTACACTCGCTACTCGCTAGCGCTTCGGCCAAGCGATTTTTGAAACCGCTATTTGGACGCGCTTATCGTCTCAGCTATAACATTTTTTCAGCGCTACATATCGGATTGATTCTCATCGGTGGCCAACTCTTGTTGGCCGAGAATTCAGAATCGTTTAACCTCGCCAGTGGATTCGATGTTCTTATCACGGCGAGCCGCTGGCTCGGGGCCGGTGTCATATTGGCGGCGCTGACGCAGTATGATTTGGGTCTTTTTGGTGGCTTAAAGCAGCTTCGACATGACAGTCACCTGGCGGATGATGAAGAACCGCTGCACATGACTGGCATGCATCGTTATGTTCGCCACCCGATTTATCTGGGTGCCTATCTATACCTTTGGGGTGGTGCAGCCGACGAATTTGGTTTGCAGACGGCATTGTGGGGTAGTGCTTATTTATTCATCGGCACCTGGTTTGAAGAACGTAAACTCATCGCTCAGTATGGTCAAAGCTATGTCGCCTATCGGCACAAGGTGCCTTCGATTATCCCATTTCGAGGTCGTGCGATTTAGGCAAGGTGGGGTCTGTTGGAGGGGGAAATGGTGTTTTAGAGGCCCCCTTAACATAATTTGGCGTGACCTGAGTTTTACTCAACAGCGGATTTATCATCCGACGATAAATTTGCTGTTGCCGCATCGGGCGCAATCAATACATCGATAGTCGCTGAATTTAGTAAAGCCTCTAGATATTTCTGAATAGCCTGTTGCTCGAGTTTTTGCCGGATAACAGGGGTCGCCTGCGCGAATGACATTGGCCGACTATCTCGACGATCATCCACGACGACAATATGCCAGCCTAATTCAGTTTCAAATGGTCTTGACCGTTGCCCAATCTCAAGATCATTTACCACTTTCTCAAACTCGGGGTTTAATTCCCCCTCTAGTATATAGCCCAGATCACCGCCGCGAAAACCGGTGGCTTCATCCAGTGAAAATAGCTTTGCCAGTTCATCGAATGATTTCTTTTTTTGTTCGAGAGCCTCATCGACTATTCTGGCTTCTTTCTGGTTTGCCAATAAAATGTGCCTGGCTCGGTATTCAAGTTTTCCTTCTAAAGAAGCCACCAGGGTTTCGTACTGGGCTGCTATATCCTTGTTGCTGACCAGTTCGGGTGCCAACCGATTTAAATATGCAGTTTTCAGGATATTTCGATTATTTTGCGCGATGTCAGTCTGAATAACCGGGTTTTGATCGAGTTTTCTATCTACTGCCAGCTGCACTAACAATTCATCCAAAGCGGCGTTATTGATGCTTTGCATGAGTAAATTTTGTGGTACATCGTTTAGCGTATTCCATTGTGCAAGATCCTCAGGTGGTGCAAGTTGATTCAGGTAGGAAATTAATAATGCCTGACTAATATCTGTGCCGTTTACCTGAGCGATTACAGTTTCTGTGGAAGCTTGATCGGCGGGTAATTTTTCAGGCACAGTCGAGTTTATAATCACTGCTGCGTTATCAGAGCTGACTTGCACTGGCAAAGCAGAGTTTTCGGGGTCTGTCTCGATCCTGCTGATAGAATCGGTTTGTCCCAAAGGAGCAGACACTATCGTAGTGGTAGTCTCCTTATCTATTTCTGTTATCCGCAGCAATATCATTACGGTGCCAATGACATTGAGTAATAAGAGGCCGGCAATAATCCAGATGAGTGGTCTTGTATTTGACATAATCGCTTTCCTTATTCGAGTAAATATATCCTGAAGGAGATTTTAATCGTCTCGATCTCTCTCTCCGTGTGCGTATCCGTTGTCAGGATCTGTGCACCAAAATCACTATCTGCGGTTGTATTTTCATCGATAGTATCAATACGCAGCCATTCGATACTGATTGCCTGGTGATCATTGATCGCGTATTCGGCGCCCAGACCCATGTGTAGTTTGTTTTGTTTGAAAGCCTCGATTCGACTCACACCCAGGTTTGCAAATACGCGCATGCTGCCGATATCCGTGCCATATTTAAAACTGGTGCCGTAAATCGTATCGCCGGAATCGAGCGTTGTGAGAAAAAATTCGGGTGCTATAAAATATTTCTGCGTACGTCGATGCTTGAACAGGTAACCGATATGAAATCCGGCCTCTGAAAATGTTTGTGATCTTTGATCGCGTTGCAGGCTGGGATCCGGTGGCGGGGGAGTGAAGGTTAAACCTACCTCGGTACTGGTATCCAGTGAATGTGCTACGGCGTCAAATCCGTAATAGAGGCCACTACCTGCCAAAGCAGGCTGAATCGCCATGACAGCCAGTAAAATACATAAATTTCCTATATTAATAATCATCCCTGAAGACATGCCGTAGCTAGCCCAGATGTTGCATGAAGGGAACGAATCTCAGGGGAAATATGGCAAACAAGGTTGATTGATCGCCCGCCGATTCATAGCCGTAGCTATGGATCAAGGGGGATCGATCAAGATTGGCAGCCAGATTTTTCCTGAATTCGTTCAGGCACAAACTGTATTTTTTGTATTCCATCATATTAGTGACCAATTAACCGATTTTACTAGTAAAAGTCATCAGTCGTTAACGCCTTCGTGCAATATGCGGGCTAGTGATAGGATTGTTAAGCTAGACAATGTTAATATCAATGTCAAACAAAGCGCTTTGAATTAATAAGAACAGGGGGTGCGTGATTAAAGGGAATTACTCTTATAGGCAGGCTAAAAACCGGTTTTTTATTATGTGCATTCACTGCTGTCCCGTTAACTGAGTTTTATTTTGGTGTAGCCGGCTAAATACCGGGGAGATAGAGTGATTGGTGTTTTGGGGACATGAATATGAATAACATTCCTCCGTCATTCCGGCGTAGGCCGGAATCCAGTGGTTTCAACGGCTTACTGGATACCGGATCAAGTCCGGTATGACGATACCGAGTTAATGGGACAGCAGTGATGTGCATTAAGTAATTTTGAAGGCTTAATATTAGTTTTTGTATCCACTAGTACCAATTTCAACAAGCCTGGGGAATCTTATTCCTGACAGTAGTGCGCTTCTGCGAGAATGACGAATTTTTTAAGTTCCGATGCCTGAGTAAGCGTCCTTCGAATCTGAGTGCAAATTTCTCAGATGGGATATATATCCAAACAGGATAGGTGCGTAAACTGTTTTGCCTGCCAAATCACATAATTAGAGTGGGGGAACCCTGGAGAATGTATATGAATCAAATTGTTAAAGCTTTTTTAGTACTGGTAATGGGCGCGATGTTGGCGTTCTCTGCGACGGTAAATGCTGACTCACATACCAAAAACAAATTAGTAATCCAGGTCAGCACTGACGACCCACGTACTCAAAAGATCGCATTAAATAACGCGGTCAACCTGCAGAAATTATACGGCATCGACAATATTGATATCGAAATAGTCGCCTATGGTCCGGGACTGGGCTTGCTCACCAAAAAAAGCTCGCAGGCCGAACGCGTGACCAGCCTGGCAATGCAGGACATTACCTTTAGCGCCTGCGGTAATACGATGAAAAAAGTCGCCAAAAAAACCGGAAATATGCCGAAATTACTTGAAGGCGTGGGCCAGGTAACTGCCGGTGTTGCGCGTATTATGGAGTTGCAGCAGCAGGGATACGCATATATTCGCCCCTGATTTTTTCGAGGTAGCCTACTAAGATTTTGAAACTGCACAGGGAAGTGCTGTGAAACTCCCTGCCTGGCCAGGTTTTATCATTTAAATAAATTACTGCATGGTTTCAGTAGTCACAACTCTGTCTGAACGGCGCGACCACCCTGCCATGGGCATCGCTACTTTCATCGGTAGTTTAATACTGATGTCACTGATTAGCGCGCTGGTTAAGACATTATCGCTGAGCTTTCCACTCAGCGAAATCCTGTTGTTCCGGTTTTTATTCGCGATGTTGTTTTTCTGGCTGATACTGTTTTCCACGACTGGTATCGGATCGCTTTCCGCAAAACGTCCGCTGGAGCACGTTATCCGTAGCTTCTCAGGCATTTGCAGCCTTGGCCTGTTTTTATTATGCCGTCACGGTGATTCCGATTGCCGATGCCACCGCACTCGCCTACGCGGCACCTATTTTCATTACCCTGTTCTCGATTTTTCTTTTAGACGAGACATTCGGTATACGCCGGTGGTTTGCAGTGATTATCGGTTTCGCCGGTGTTATTTTGATAGCCCAGCCGGGTGGCAGCGACTAGAATGCGGGGTTTGTCGCCGCGGTAGGCTCCGCGATCACCGGTGCGCTGGTCGCAATTTGGCTACGGCGCTTAAGCAGTAGCGAAAAGTCCGTCGCCATCGGGCTTTATTACAATAGCACCGGAACAGTTTTTTGTCTGGCCTGGGTAGCCTACAGCGGATGGGTATTGCCGTAGGGAAGCGAACTATTCATATTTATGCGCAGGCGACAAGGTATTTCTCAAGATAGAAGTCGGTGTGTATAAGTTGTACCTGACCCCAATGGCTCTTATTTTAACCCGGTGACGGCAGAATTATGATTCCTAAATTGCTGTTAGCTATAATTTTGATCGTATCAGGGGCTTCGCTTGCCGCTGAATCTGCGGCGAAGTCTACCCCCGCCACTACAAAAGATGCCGCCGCAGTTAACCAAAAGTTATGGGCGAGATTCGAACCACCCGCAGACGATAAATTTGACTGGATTCAACTCGAATCAGACGAGTGGTTAAAAGGTGAAATCATCGCGCTCTATAATTTTATTCTTGAGTTTGATAGCGATGAACTTGGCGTATTAAAAATCGATTGGGATGATGTACGACGGCTGCGCAGCGCTGAGCGTATCAGTCTGCAAGTAGAAAATCGTGATGTCTCGCAGGAACCCTTTGTTGATACCGGCAAACTGGTTATCGAAAAAAATCGGGCCTATTTGATCAGGAATGGTAAAACCACGTTGTATCTTCGTCCGCGCATTATTTCTATTGCTGAAGCCGCTGACAATGAACTTGGTTTGTGGGCTGGAGATATTTCTGTCGGTGCCAACATTAATGCTGGTAACAGTGAACTTATCGACACCGTTATTGGTTTTTCGGCCATTCGTCGCAGTGCGGATACACGCTTCAGCCTGGGCTATAAAGGAAATTTCAGTCGCGTCGGTGACATAGAAACTGTAAACAATCATCGCTTAAAGTCTGATTTCGATTTATACAAGAATGCCAATTTATTCTGGCGTGTTTATAACGCCGAGTACTATCGCGATACCTTTAAAAACATCGACAGGCAATTCTCGTTAGGCACCTCGTTTGGTTATAAGCTGATCCGCAAATCCAAAACAGACTGGGAAATAACCGGGGGTATTGGTGACCTCCGTACCCGTTATGTTTCAGTAGAAGCGGGTGAGGCGATCGATAACACTTCACCCTTTATTACAATGGGTACCATATTTGATACCGAGTTAACTAACTGGATGGACTTTTTGGTAGATTACAGTTTCCAGTTAGTTGAAGAAGAATCCGGCCGTTATATTCATTACTTCATTACGACCTTATCAACCGAAATCATTGGCGATCTGGATCTGGATGTCTCCCTGGTCTGGGAAAGAGTGGAAAACCCGCGTGCCGATGAAGTTGGCAATGTTCCCGCAAAAGATGATTACCAGTTAATATTTGGTGTCAGTTATGAATTTTAACCAGCAATTTAAAATCGCATCTCGACTTTAGTATAAAGCTCACGATTGGTTAACCCGCCATCATTAACATCTGATTCAAAATTATATTCGGCTTTAATACCGGCCAGTACGGAGATTTTTTTAGTCGGTTTGTATATCAAGGTGTACTCAAAAGTTTTCTCGATTTCCTTATCCAGCTCGGTTCCTAACCAGCGTGTCAGATCGCGCCGGGTCAAATCATCGAGGTATAACAATCGATGGCTAATCTGACTGTTTTTTCTAAACAGAGTGGTAAATGAAGCAAAGTTTTCCTTGTACAGACGGGAACCATCCAACCCGAAATCACGGTAAGTAGTTTGCAAAATAAATTGCCAGTTATCCAGCCGGAAGGATATTTTCGGTTTTAACTCTTCCATGTCTCCGAGCACCAGGTTATCGGCATCGGCAATTTTCCCCCAGCGACCATCCAGATTAAAAGTCCAGTTTGTCCAGGGTGAGGTCTCCAGGTACCATTGCCAGTATTCTTCATCAAATAACGGCGCGTTACTACCGGTAGCCAGGCTATTTTGATTAATACGGTTCACCGCTCTTTCGCGGTAGCGTTTACCCAGTCGCAATACACTCTGATACGAACCCCTGAACTCGGCCCATACCCCAATACCGTCTTCGACCCGATCGTCTTCTTCGTGTGAGCGGCTATGGGTATAAACAAGGTATCCACGTATTCTCGACTTGCCCTTGTCGTCCCTGAGCGTGTTGACATACCACTTCCGACCATAAGCCATGTTTAGAGAACGAATATCGACTTTATTTTGAAAGCCCAGATCGGCACGAAAGTCCGGTGAAAAATCCTCGTAACCTACCCAGTACAAGGAGTCGGGACCATCGTGTTTATATCTGATTTTTAAGCCATAGCCGGTTAAGGGCTTGTCAAATTCGGTTCTCAATACCTGCGCATTAACCGAACAACTACCTAACGGGCAGATAGCCGGCGGGGGAATAGTGGTACAGTCATCTTCCTCGCAAAGGTCGTCGGCAAAACGTTCGGGATATTCGGTATCCGAATACGAAACCTGATAACGTAATTTATCATCCAGGCTGATATCCCATAGTCCGTCAATACCAGTCAGTGCATTATGGTAGCCATCTGCAGTACGCAAGGTGCCAATCAGGCCAAAACTGCGTCGATTTTTTGAATATCGATAACGCACGGCGGCAGATTTACTGGTTTCTAATAATTCCACCTCGTCGGAACCAAAGGTGTCTGGAATGATGACTTCGGTCTCTTTATCATTTACCCCAAAAGCGCCAAAGGAACTGAAGACATCGTCGCGGATATACGACGCACCCCACTGCGGCTGAATAACATTACGTGTGTAAACGGTCGGGATCAGTGTATTGTAATACTCGGTCGATGATCTGAAAAAACGACGTTTTTCCGGTTTGAAGACAACAAAAGGATTATTAATACTCTGCCTCGCAATATCGGCTTCAACATCTGTGTAATTTGGGTTTATGGTAAAGGATAATGTCTGCGCGCTATTAATATGATAATCAATATCAATACCCGCTTCGTGTAATTCGTGTTCATCTACCTTTTCAAACTCACCGCCAATACTTCTTTTTTCATCGAAATGATAAATATAATGTGGCCGGTAATTTATCTTGCTTTGCCGCTCAATATTCTTGTCAGAAGATCTACCCTGAACAGCTTCATTATCAGACGCTACAGCAGTAATTTGATCGGCCTTGTCGCCGCGGGTGGTATACAAAAGAAATGCCGCCAGGGTTCGGTCTACCCTGCGCGGGTAGGATCGTTTCAGGATTATAGCGCCCCTGTGATCCGCATCCTTAAACCTTGTTGGTGAGCGAATCGAACCAACCGGAATTGCAATTTCAACCGTGTAGCCATTTTTATTAATTTTGGCCGCGGCGTCCCAATCCGTATCCCAGTCATAGATGTAACGATCACTAATGGTATCTTGCACCACATCGGACAGGGTACCGTGAGGATTAACCCTGAATTCATATTTTTTTGCCAGGGTTCCGGTAGGATCAATAATAATCGAGACATAATCGTCTTCCTTGCTGGCATCTCGCTCACGCAAGGCTGAACGTATATTTTCAGGATTCGGATCAGAGGCATCAAACGCCACAAATATATGCGTTTTGCTAGCCGCCACCCAGGCCTTGGTTTCAACCACGGCGGGCGCAAGCCGGGTCGGATAAAGCTCAATCTCTAAATTGAATGATACAGCCTGCTGCCAGAATTGGTCATCGATTTCGCCGTCTATTACTGGCTCATCATTGGCTATGGTGAAAGTTATTTCCGGGATTTCGAACTGTTTATCTTCAGGTGCCGATTCGGCGGAGAGCCCGACATCAGATTCAGGCGCTTCATCTTCATCGGTGGCAGCATAAAGATTGGTACTGACAATTAGTGAGATCAAACAGATAAGACAAAACTTATCCATAGTCCCGCGATTTAGAATACTATTTTCGATTCAATTTAATCCAAAATATTTCTTGTCCACCTCCATTTTCATTAATGGAGGTGTCTGCTTTTCATCGGTAACCCGGCCTGCTAACGCTGAATCCTGATCAGGGTGAAAAAGCTAAATAAGCTATTTAACACCAATGTTCCATAAGCCTGTGTCTTTTAGCGCGGTTGTACATTGACTACCCAGGCTGGATTCATTCTGTACCAGACAACTCACTATACGACCGTCACCAGGCACCACGTCGAGGCAGAACTTGTCGGCATCCGCTTCACAGGCCTTAATAGAATAGTCTATTGCCATCATGCCAGCTTCTAATGTCATAGCCGCTTCAACAATACCGACCGCACACGCGGTGGACAGATTGTCCTCATAAGCCATCAGGCACATAAAAGATTTCCGACTATTTAAAGGCAGACCAGGGCAGAGTAGAGCGGCATCCGCTTCACAACCTCTGACTTCAATGTTCACAATAAGGGTAGTGTTGGATAGTTTATCAGCCAGTTTTTCACCTTCAGCTATGGCCGCACCGGAAATAAATATCGTTGCCAGGATAAGTGTCGATACAGTTCTAATTACATTCATTTTAAAGATTCTCTTGATTGTTAAGTATAGTAAGCGAGATTGATCAGTAGAGGTGGACCTTAGTAAAGTTTGCCTCATTTTGAAATCGAACGGAACTATACATCAATCGTAACTTGCTGAATACCGCTGCTATTTTAAAGGCCCGCTTCATCGGTAACTCAGCGTGTCAACCAGTAAGCCGCTCCCGGTAGGTCCATGATGCTGAAGGTCAGAAACCAGGTGGTGTCGAAGTCACTAAAATCACGTGCCCCCAGCCCCATGCGCAGGCGGTCTTTCAGAAAGCTCACATGAAAATCACCGCCAAAGGTATCTTGCTCGCCGATTATGGGTTGGTTCGAGGAATGGTATAAGGTGGGGGTAAATCCGACGCTCGAGATCGTGGCGGACTCGGTGCGGTGTATATATCCCAATCCGAGAGCGAAATAATTTTCTCGCCTTTCATCGGAGTTGGATCGAAACAGGCCGCCTGCGAATCCAAGGCTCGCACGTAAATCCAGCAGGTTGTTACTCGACATCGCCAGGGTAGGCTGCCAGGTTGCAATTATGTCTCCCTCCAAAACATCGAAGCCGAATTCGTAAGGTATGATGTTACGCCAGACCCAGTCTTCAGGTGCGGTCGATGGAGCGAAAGTGAACCCGGGATATTTGTATGTGGCGCTTTGCAGTAGATGTGCGGTGGCCCCCATGAGGGGTGTATTGGAAAATTTTCGAAGGCCTGGATCCGGTTCGCGTGCGGAAAATATATTGGCCGCCTGGCGTTCCAGGTAAACCAGACGAGCAGAAATACGCCGGGTCATTTCCGTCCCCCAGGTGTCGGAGTCGTCTATGATCTGCGTCAGCAGCGGCTCGGTCCCATTCTCTGACCTGGTTGGGATGAAGTTCTCTGCCTTCAGGTATGCGAAAAAGTTGTCTTCCGTGGCAAAAAAACCACTGCCTCCATTAATACTCTTTTCGCCCGCTTCGAGTGCCTTTGCCAGACCATCATGGATAATCTGCATGTCGCGGTCCACAGGAGGTAAGGGCGAATAAGAGAACCCGAACAGGCCGTTGCCGGTAAACTCTTGCTCAGCGATGCGGGCGAATACATAACGGCCACGCGCGTCGTCACCGACGCCTACCACATCGTAGAACTGCCTCCCTGTCCGTCTGGCGCACTGGCGGAATTCTTTCGCCTGTTGTTTCGGCGGATACTGCAAACTACAGAGGCCGTTGGTAACCATGACAATGGCGTCATACACGCCGACATAATAATCGTACTCACGAAATTTGTAGTCGAGGAATGAACCAAAAGCGCTGAGTAGAGTCCCGGTTATCGGGGCGCCACGGCTTGAGACTCGTAATGAACGATCATCATGAATCGATTGACGCGATCGGCCGATGCTTTCATACAACCTGTCATCGGCCATGTTCAGGCGTTTGATGATTAACATCAAAGATTCGGCCATCGCATTGCGATAGCGGCTGATTTCAAGCCGGCATTCGATACGGGACCCGGAATTGCCATCCACAGCCGACTGTGCGCAATTATTAGCGATCCCGGCCTCCACCAGCCGTGCCGGCGAGTACGGCGGCAAAATTTCGGGTTTGACTCTGTCGTAGGCGATTTCAAGCAAGCGCCCCGCCCTGCGGATTGCCTCGGCGCAAGTGACGGGCTTATCGAAATACTGCAACTCCTTCCTACAATCGAAATCCGCATGTTCTTCGTTGACAATTTCCGCCAGTTGGTAAGCCAACTGCGAAAGGTTGCGTCTCCAGTTCGCGCTGGTGGTTTCGCGATACAACTCATACCTTCTGGCCGTACCGTAAGCGCCCACTAGCATCTTGCTTTCGGAGAACAGGCTGAAGTCCATGATAAGGCAGGCCTCGGGTGGATTGTTCGAGGCGCAGGCGCGGATGTCGGGTGGATCGGGGGTTTCGTATCGAAGGCGATCCGGGTCAATGTAAAGGTAGGTGACCGGCAATGGGCTCTTCAAGGCTCTGAAATTGAGCTCTGCCAATGTCCGGGCCAGTCCGACAGGCAGATTGTCGAACAAACCGCCATCGGCAAATACCGCCTCGTCGAGTTCGTACCCGGTTGGACACACCAGATCGCTATCGGATTGATTCGATGGGGATTCCGGCGCGGTGTCGCTCCGGCGCACCCTGAGACGGCAGTATTGCAGCCGCCTGCGGCCGAATGCTGCAGGAAAGGCGCTGGTCGCAACAGCGACCTCGATGATGCTCTTATCGGGAATGGAGAACTCAGGCGCGTTGCGGGGGTGTGGCATCAGTATCATCGCCGGGTCGTCAGAAAGCCTGGGATAGTCCGACGGGTCAAAGAAGTACGCGACGCTGCCATCTTTCTGCACGCGCAACTCGAAAGGGATGTAAAAGCGCTGGTTTTGTATCTCGATATCTTCGACCATCAATGTCAATGGTTCGACCCTTGTTACGGTAACGCCCAGCGGCACTCTGCAACCACTGCGATAAGCAGGCCTGCCCCACTGCTCCACCAGATCGCCAGCGGTAGCAAAATAATCTCTGCGAGAAAGTAAGGCGTCATCCGCCAAATAAACTCCCGAATCCGCCTGAGCGGGTAACAGCGCATTAATATCCAGCCGAAGCCAGGTGTCGCGGAATACATTTTTGTCGATTCGACTTGCAAGCCCACCTTCGGATTCCGGACGGGAACACCAGGTTAAACCGGAAAGTATTGAATTGATGCCACCGGCCGAAGCGCCCGCGACACTGGTTAACTCCAGTGGCCGAATTCGGCCACCACTCAGGGTGTGTAGATCTTCGCTCTCCCGTACCAGTTTGAGGATAGCCCAGTTGAGACCAGCTTCGTAAGCGCCTTTGCTGGCGCCACCGCTGATCGCGATCGAGACGCGCTGACGCTCGGTTGGTTCTTCAGCACTGACGATTCCAAACATCAGATCGGCGCCGATGACGATGGCCATCAGTATCCCGGGTAAGCGATTCATCCGATAAATTCTCTTTGATTAGCCGCCGATGATCCAATGTGGGTATTGATCTCATTGCCTCCGGTTAACTGACTGTACCTGGCATTACCCAAATACAAAATAACGGCTGGTTTACCTGGCAAACGGTCGTCCATCTAAAGATGGTTCCTTTAAAATTGGTTAGTTCGTCAGATACTAGCGCGAAATACTATTGGAGACCAATGATCTAAAAAAAACAGGGGGCAAAATATCTCTTTCAATCATCACCTGATAAGGCAGTGGTAATGCTGGCGAAATCAGTATTTTGCTCCTTCATTTTCCAAATTAGCTTACGCTGTTTTAGATTATCCATGCACTAAATATGGAAATTCAGGCATATAATATGGTAATTTGATAACATCCATAACTGGATTCATGGGGCCGGGGACATGAGCATCTGGGAGCTTCCAGAGATACAGCAATACGACCTCCCGAAAAAAAATGAAAAGTCAAAGGAGATAGAGATGACTTCGAACCTGAAATCAAAAAACTTGTTGTTAGTATTGTGCCTGACGGTGGCATCGCCACTCCTGTACGCGAGCGACGCCGGCACCCCGGACCCGGAATTTATGAGCAAGCTGTA
>Ga0255051_10000696_pt1 | contig 12315 bp, 9 predicted proteins | sample JV7_2_9_MG_FD_181719 | JGI IMG/M metagenome (GOLD analysis project Ga0255051, IMG submission 181719) | Seawater microbial communities from Jervis Inlet, British Columbia, Canada - JV7_2_9 | ecosystem: Environmental > Aquatic > Marine > Inlet | place: Canada: British Columbia | collected 2016-10-06
GCCAAGGCAAATATCATCACCTGCTATGAAACCAGCCTGATGTATTGCGTCGAGTATGACTTCAATAGCCTCTTCGTTAGACGATAAATCAGGCGCAAAACCACCTTCGTCACCAACCGCAGTATTCAACCCTTTTTTATTCAATACCGACTTCAGTGCGTGGAAAACCTCGACGCCATATCGCAACGATTCAGAAAAACTGGGGGCACCTACTGGTAACACCATAAATTCCTGTAAATCGACACTGTTGTCAGCGTGAGCACCGCCATTAATGATATTCATCATTGGCACCGGTAAAGTCCGTGCCGTTTCGCCACCCAGGTATCGATAAAGCGGTTGCTGAGCCTGGATTGCAGCCGCCTGGGCATTCGCCAGCGAAACCGCAAGTAATGCATTGGCACCCAGTTTGCTCTTATTATCGGTGCCATCGAGATCGATCATCGCCGTATCGAGACCAGTTTGATCGTCGCAGTCCATGCCATTCACCAGCCTGGCTATCTCGTTATTAATGTGGCCCACCGCTTTTGTTACGCCTTTGCCGAGATAGCGATTTTTGTCATTGTCGCGTAACTCTATGGCCTCACGTTCACCTGTCGATGCGCCCGATGGTACTGCGGCTCTTCCTACCACGCCAGTCGAGAGGGTTACTTCGGCTTCGACGGTTGGGTTTCCTCTCGAATCCAGAATTTCACGGCCAATTACCTTGCTGATGCTAGTCATAATATTTCCAGTAATGAAATAAATGTACCTTGAAAACGCTAAACTTTATTACTTTTTTGACCGCCTATACTCGAGCGCAGCGGTAATAAAGCTATTGAATAAAGGATGACCCTCGCGTGGGTGCGACGTAAATTCAGGATGAAACTGACAGCTAATAAACCAGGGATGATCGGATAATTCAACCATTTCGACCAGCTCGTTATCGATTGAAAGCCCGGCTATAACCAGCCCGGCTTCCTGTAATCTATCGAGATAATTATTATTAAATTCGTATCGGTGACGATGCCTCTCGTTAATTTCTTCACTGCCGTAGGCTTTTCGCGAAGCTGTACCCGGTACCAGTTTGCAAGTCTGGGCACCCAGCCGCATCGTACCACCCATACCGGTATTTTCGTCACGGGTTTCAACTGAACCATCCTGGCCGAGCCATTCTGATATCAGCGCTATCACCGGATCGGGTGTTTTTGGATTAAACTCTGAACTGTGCGCTTTGGTGAGACCGAGGACATTACGGGCATATTCAATTACAGCAACCTGCATACCCAGACAAATTCCCAGATACGGCACCTGATTGGTACGCGCATAGTTTGCGGTTGCAATCTTACCTTCGATGCCACGACTGCCAAACCCACCAGGCACCAGAATCGCATCCAGATTATTCAAACAACCGGTGCCATCGGTTTCGATCGAATCTGAATCGATTTTGATGATATTAACCCTTGTCCGGGTATGTATGCCCGCATGAACAAGCGCCTCGTTGAGTGACTTGTAGGCATCGGTATGATCGACGTACTTGCCTACAAAGCCTATGTTAACCTTATGCTCGGGTGACTCTAATGCTTCGACTATCCGATCCCAGTCGGATAAATCTGCTGCAGGGAGATTAAGCGAAAACCGCTTGGCGACAATTTCATCAAGCCCCTGTTCGTGCAATTCCCTTGGAATTTTGTATATGTGATCGACATCGACTCCGGAGATAACCGCCTCTTCTGAGACATTGGTAAACAGGGCAATTTTACGGCGTTCTTCAACCGGGATTTCACGGTCTGCACGACACAATAATATATCGGGTTGAATGCCTATTGAACGCAGCTCTTTGACAGAATGTTGAGTTGGTTTTGTCTTGATTTCACCGGCAGCAGGCAGGTAAGGAATCAGTGTTAAATGCATGTAAAGCACATTGTCGTGACCCAGTTCGAAACCGAGCTGCCTGATAGCTTCCAAAAAAGGCAAGGATTCGATGTCACCCACGGTACCGCCTATTTCAACAAGAACAATGTCGGCATCGTTGGTACTGCTCAGCACCGATTTTTTTATTTCGTCGGTGATATGGGGAATAACCTGAACCGTAGCGCCGAGGTAGTCTCCGCGTCGTTCCTTGGCAATCACATTTTCGTAAATACGTCCGGTCGTGTAGTTGCTGCTTCTTGAGCATCGAACCCCGGCAAATCGCTCGTAGTGGCCGAGATCGAGATCAGTTTCGGCACCATCATCGGTCACATAAACCTCACCGTGCTGAAAAGGACTCATCGTACCCGGATCGACGTTGATATACGGATCTAGTTTGATCATGGAGACGCTAAGTCCTCGCGCCTGAAGTATCGCAGCTAAAGAGGCAGATGCAATGCCTTTGCCCAGTGATGATACAACACCACCAGTAATAAATATGAATCGGCTCATAGACCTTAGAAAATTTAGAGAATTGACAACCCAGGTTGGACTGAAACAATAGCAGAATCCCGATTTCAAGACAATCCACAACTGAGGTGAAAAATTTAATAATTCAGCAAGCTCTGAATAAATCAAACCTTCCTTAACTACAACCGCTTAAATTTTTCTCCGCTAGTCAATAATAATTACCGGGGGGTATTCTAGTAATCTGAACATTATCAACAAAATCGAAAAAACAGACATCCTCATCTATAATCAACCTAATGCGGGCACTGATAATCGAAAATAGTCGTGTTTACTGTCTTCTCCTGGACAATATACTGAGCCATCAGGGATTCAATAACGACATTTGTGACAGCATCGAAAGTGCTCGTTCGCATACCGACTCCCACTCATATGACCTTATTTGTATTAACCATTATTTGAAAGATGGCTACGGAAGTGAGTTTGTCGACTACTGCAGAAATCACGGGCTCAATCAAAATACATCGATAGTTTATCTGACCAGCAATCAGAATTACCCCCGAGAACTCGGTTCCTTACCTGTCGATAAATTCATTTTCAAACTGAACAAAGAGCAAATTACCCACCAGATTACACATTTTATCGAGTCGCACCTCGACCCAATTTTTTCCGAGGGAAGAATCCTACTTATCGAGGATAGTAAAACCGTCGCTGCATTCATTTTATCTCAACTGAAAAACACTGGTTATCAAGTTGAACATTTCCGCAATGCTGAGAATGCCTTGTCATTTTTTGAAAACGAAGTTTCTTCTGGATCGGACATAAACGCCTTCGATTTGGTGATTACCGACATCAATCTGGAAGGCTCAATGACCGGCCAGGAACTGGTTGAAAAAATTCGTGCCCTTGAAGATGCACGGGGTTTTGTACCGATTTTTGCGGTTACCGGCGATACCAGCAACGAACTTAGACTGGCTTTATACGAAAAGGGAGTCAATGATTTCATACGCAAACCAGTTATGGCCCGAGAGTTGATCGTACGCATAGGTAATTTAATTACTAACAAACGCTTACTCGATAAAGTCCATGATCAACGCCGGCAATTATTTGCCCTTGCCACTACTGACAAGCTGACCGGTTGTCATAATCGCCACAGTCTGATGGATTATTCGGCAAAATTTATAGCCCTTTCGAGCCGGGAACAGTATCCGATCAGTATGTTGGTGATTGACCTTGATCATTTTAAAGCAATTAACGACAAACACGGACACGCAGTTGGTGATGTCGTGCTGGAGGCAGTTGGCATCTTATTAAATGGCTTTTTTCGAGAGGGTGATCTGGTTGCACGTTTTGGTGGTGAAGAGTTCGTCATTTTAATGAGTCATTGTGATCAAGAATTGGCTCACAACAAGGCAGAAAAACTACGCATCGGCATCGCCGAATTAAAACCCGAAGAATTAAGCATTTCGGCCAGCATCGGGTTGACTACGCGGATACCCGAGCAAAATTGTGATTTCGAGTCACTTTTTTCGGCCGCCGATAAAGCAGTTTACCAGGCCAAGTCTAATGGCCGGAATTGTGTCGTATTTCAACCACTGGATGATTAACGCTTAACCCGCATATTGCATGAAGGGATCGGAATTTAGGGAAAAGCTGGCAAAACAGTTTGGACGATCGCCTGCAGAAGCATAGCCTTAGCTATGGGTGAATCGGATAAAGGGAAAGATCCTGTGGATCTTTTCCCCGGTGAACGGGTTGCTCACGGATGAGCAACCCTGGATCAACCAGCCTGGCAGGACAGCCAGGCGCAGGTGAAAGGGAGATCGGTAAAAATGTGAAGCCAGCTTTTTACTAAAACCGATCAGGTACAAACTGTATTTTTCTTATTTCGCCAATTCTCTCTGTAACTCACTGATTTTAAATATTAAATAACCTAAACCGTACCGCCTTCGTGAAATATGCGGGTTAAACCAACTTCATGGCTTTTTCGCCAATAGTACTGCCCTTTTTGGTGCTGGCAATCCTTCCACCGTCAAATCCTTATTTTTCGCATCCAGGCAATCTGTCAAGGATTCGAATCTCATCCATTCGGTCGAGCGCTGTTCATCGGCTGTGGTGACGCTAATATCGACAATTTTCACATCTTCGAATCCACAACGATTTAACCACTTCGCCAGTTCCTCGGCACTCGGCAGAAACCAGACATTGTTCATCCTCGCATATCGACCCTTCGGTACCAGGACATCGCCTTCTCTACCATCAATAACCAGGGTCTCTAGACACAATTCACCGCCCGATGCGAGCAGGCCCTTCAGTTGGTAGAGATGATCGATCGGGCTTTTCCGATGATAAAACACGCCCATCGAAAATACAGTATCGAACCAGCCCATATCGGCTGGAATAGCTTCTATACCTAATGGCAAAAGATGAATGTCGGTCCTTTGCACGCATTTCTGCATCGCCTGAAATTGCATATTAAACAGGACCGAGGGTTCTATACCGAGGACCAGACTGGGGGATTGATCTAACATACGCCAACAGTGGTAACCATTGCCGCATCCGATATCGAGTACACGTCTATTCTCTAGCGCGGCCAGATGGGGTAGCACTCTTTGCCACTTTAAATCGGATCGCCATTCGCTATCTATCAGAATATCCGCAAATTGATAGGGGCCCTTGCGCCACGGCATCAAACCCTTTAGGGCGAGGTGTAGCAGTTCCTGGTCTTCGCAATCACCTTCTACAGTAATGGCCGTTCTATCAAAATATACCCTGGCATTATCGATTTTGGGCAACCGTGACAAGGCTTGCGACCAGCGCGGGAAATCACCATGATGTATAAACCATTGTATTTTCCGGGCCTCGAGCAGCTTTACCCACTCCCCGAATCCAGCATCTTTCAACTGGGCAAATAGCGCTTCAAAATCCATTATTTAATGGCTAGATAAGAAACAAAGTTGAAACAACGAAAACACTGGTATATTTCGCTGAATCCAGCCGTTTTCAACCGCTGGTAATGTACACTTTCCTGGTCTGAAACCAGTACATTTTCAAGCGCGGTGCGTTTCTGGCTTATTTCCAAATCACTATACCCCTGCATTTTTTTGAATGCCTGATGCAACTGCACCATGCGCTGGTTTTCCAGGTTCCGATCGAATAAAACCTTTTCAGACAATACCAATACACCACCAGTTCTCAAACCCTGGGCAATACGACTCAGCAAGGATTGCCTATTATCCCGGTCGATAAACAGCAACGTCAAATTCAGCACTACCATCGAGGCATTGCGAATTTCAATTTTTTGGATATCTTCACATAGCCATTTAATATCACTGGATTCACCCAGTTGTTGGCATTTGCTGATCATCGAGGGTGAGTTATCCACCGCAATTATGCTGCAATCCAGCTCCCGGGTTTGCTCTGCTACAATTCGAGACGCTTCGCCCAGAGAGCATCCGAGATCATAAATATTGCTTTGATCCTGCACAAAAATACCGGCGTAAAGACCAATCATACGCAATAACAACTCGTAACCGGGAACAGATCTTGAAATCATATCCTGAAATACGCGCGCTACATTTTCATTGAATTCGAATGCCTTGACCTCGCTCAATGGTTTTGCGAACACCTTGTCCTTATTCGATGGTTCAATCATATGAAACGGCCTGCACTATAAAAAAAAGGGTTAGGTAATTGAAATGCCTTGACAGTCTATATTTATGGGGCAAATTAATACCACAGTCCGGCAAGCTCATCATCCAGATATACCTGTGGCGTTAACGATCTTTTCCAGGGAGGTATTTTATGTTTTTGAAACAAGCGCTTGAGGCGATGAATGTCTGGATTCGAATCATTATTGTTAAGTCTAAATTTCAGTTTGATCGATTGACCGCTGTCTTTCTGCCTGAGATGCTGAAAAATCGATCTTCTTTCTAGTTCGAGACCGATTTCGCTGATTTTCAATTTAGTTGAAATATCGAAATCATAGGTTTCATGCAATGGCACCCGGCTTTCCTGACTGACAATATATAAACACTGATTATATATACGAATTTCATACCCACTGCCACTGACTACCGGCATCGAATCGGCCCGGGAATTCAATTGTCGCACGAGTTCATTTAGCCTGCTCTGAGGCAAGCTCGCACAGTGGTATTTTTTCAGCCAGTACCTGATCAGATTTTTTTGCCTCGGCGGGGTAAGTTGGTGTAACGTTTTACGGCATAAAAGATCGCTACTTTCCTGTTCATTCTGGTATCGAACATGATGATAATCCTGCGCACCGAGTTCATCGAGTGCCTGTTGAGTCTCGACCTGAATTGCTATAACCGATCGAATCGATTCGAGGTATCCGGGCCATCGGTTTTTAATCTTTGGAATAACCTGATGGCGTAAATAATTTCTGTTAAATCGATCGGATAAATTGCTCGGGTCGTCGTACCATTCGATTTGATGCGCTAGAGCATAGGCCGAGATTTCAACACGAGAAACATCAAGCAATGGTCGAAGTAAAAGCGAACGCCCGATAGGCCTGCGATACGCAATCCCCCTGAGTCCGGCACTGCCGGACCCTCGCAAGATGTTTAGCAAGAATGTTTCAACCTGATCATCTGCATGGTGGGCGGTAAGCAAACAATCGCCTGGCGTTAACGCCTGTTCGAACAGTGCGTATCGCGCTTTTCTCGCTTCCGATTCGAGATTGGCCGTCTCTGGGTCGAGGTTTAAATGGCTGACTTCAATATCCAGTTCATAGCGGTCAGCTACCGACTTGCAGAAGGCTTCCATTTCGTCGGCTATATCCTGTAAACCGTGATTGACATGCCAGAGCTGAGTTTTGAACCGGCGTGGATAAGATTTCAATAAATGCAGTAATACACAGGAATCGACGCCACCGCTAAACGCAAGCACGACTCGCTCGATTTCTGCGGGAATAGAGCCGAGACAATTTTCCAGCTGTGGATTGAATCCTGATTTAGGTTTCATCGATGCACAAGGCACAGGAAGGGATTCTGCGCCATCTTTAGCCCGCATATAGCATGAAGGGAACGAAGTTCAGGGGAAATATGGCAAACAAGGTTGATTGATCGTCCGCCGATGCATAGCCGTAGCTACGCATCAAGGAGGATCGATCAAGATTGGCCGCCAGATTTTTCCTGAATTCGTTCAGGTACAAACTGTATTTTTCAAATATTAGAGATTTTCTCCTAAATATTTGAATTTATTAATAAAAGTCATAAGTAGACACCGCCTTCGTGCAATATGCGGGTTAGCAGTGCTCTATCCCTCTTTAAATTGACCAAAGCTCATTAATTTCTGATATCTCTGGTCGAGCAATTTATCAAGGCTAACCGATTCCAGAGTTTCAATATTTTCGATCAGACTGTGCTTCAGAGTTTTTGCCATCTGGTCGTGGTTGCGATGTGCCCCGCCCAGCGGTTCTTCGATAATATTATCCACCAGTTTGAGCGCAAATAATCGTTCGGCGGTGATACCCATTGCTTCAGCGGCCTGTGGTGCCTTGTCCGCGCTCTTCCACAAAATAGAAGCACAACCTTCGGGAGAGATAACCGAGTATGTCGAATATTGCAGCATATCAATTCGATCACCGACGCAAATGGCGAGCGCCCCTCCGGACCCACCTTCGCCAATAATGGTACAGATCACGGGAGTCTTAAGGTCCGCAAGTGTATACAGGTTGCGCGCGATGGCTTCACTCTGGCCGCGTTCTTCCGCCCCTATTCCCGGATAGGCACCAGGCGTATCTACCAGGGTGATCAGTGGCATCTTGAACTTCTCAGCCAACTTCATCAAGCGTAAGGCCTTGCGATAACCTTCTGGCCGTACCATGCCAAAGTTCCTTTTAATCTTCTCTCGCGTATCACGACCTTTTTGCTGTCCGATTACCATTACCGGCTTACCGTCGAGCCTGCCTATTCCGCCTATAATAGGGTGATCATTAGTGTATGCACGATCACCATGTAGATGCTCAAAATCGCTAAACATACGTTCAATATAGTCTAGCGCATAGGGTCGGTTAGGATGACGGGATAACTGTGAAATCTCCCAGGGTTTGAGTTTCGAAAAAATAGTCGCGGTTAGATTTTCCGCCTTTTTCTCCAGGGTCAGGATCTCTTCCGAAATATTAATTTCTGAATCGTCGGTAACATAACGAAGTTCGGAAATTTTTGCCTGCAGCTCGGCGATTGGTTGTTCAAATTCGAGAAAATTGGGATCCATGATTATTTTTAATTGTCCGGATAACTAGTATGCATATTGCATGAAGGGATCGGAGTTTAGGGAAAAGCTGGCAAAACAGTTTGAGCGAACGCCCGCAAAAGCATAGCCATAGCTATGGTTCAAGGGGGATCGGTCAAAATGTGAAGCCAGATTTTTTCTAAAACCGATCAGGTACATACTGTATTTTCCATTTTCGTCAATTCTCTCTGTCATTCACTGATTTTAAGGATTAAATAACCTATACCGTACCGCCTTCGTACAATATGCGGGCTGATACTAGTGTAGCGATTCAACAAGTCACTGTCATCAAGCATGCTGTTATATCGGAAACTATGACGGGTCAATTCGATATAGACGCGTTTATAGACACGAGCGCCTCGGATGGGTTCGGATGTTGCGTGATCGGACGCCCAATGACCAGATAACTGGCACCGTCGGCAAGTGCTCGCTGCGGTGTCACTATGCGCTGTTGGTCATCACTCGCCGATCCCTCAGGCCGAATCCCTGGCGTCACCAATAAAGGGGCATCGCCTAATTTTTCACGCAGTCCCCTGGCCTCGCGGGCAGAACAGACGAGGCCGTCAAGGCCGGAATCTATAGCCAGTTGGGCAAGTCGCTCGACAAATGCCTGCGGTTCCTGCTCTATGCCAAGCTGCCGCAAGTCCGATGCTGACATGCTGGTTAGCAAACTAACCGCAATTAGGTAAGGCCGGTTAACGCCTATCATTTCAACACCCTCACGCGCCGCAACTAACATCGAACGCCCACCGAGGGCATGCACATTCACCATCCATACTCCCAGCTGAGCGGCGGCGTAGACAGCCTGCCTGACGGTATTCGGTATATCGTGAAATTTTAAATCGAGAAATACATCGAATCCCCTGGCCACCAGCGTTTCAACAAACTGCGGCCCGCTACGGGTGAATAATTCCTTGCCTACCTTTAGTTTGCATAAATCAGGGCTGGTTTTATCTACAAAGCTGAGAGCCTGATTTTGCTCGGCATAATCCAGCGCAACTATTATTCGGGGATCGATATCGGACATCGCCTAAACCGGTTTCATCGTCGACCAGTTTCGGCAACTGGGACAATTCCATTGTATCGCGTGGCTTTCGTAACCACATAACGAGCACACATACTCAGTTTTCTTATTTTGCATCGAAAGTAAAAATGTCGACAGACTCGCCCAGGTTTCTGATAAATGAGCAGGATCTGATTTCAGAAATCGTAAGGCAAACTCAAACGCTTCGAACGATGGGGACTGTTTTAATACATCGGATAAAAATAATCTCGCTTTTTCAATCTGATTAATGCTGGTGTAATGTTCGATTAATGCAATAGCCAGGCGCGTGGATGGATTTTTTTGATATTGCTCCTGTAAAAAATTCTTGTACGAATCGGAATCTTTACCGCGGGAGTAAATTTCTCCAGCCGGAGCAATATACAGATTCATATATTCCGGATTAGATCGGATGAGCTGTCGGAATATTTTCTTTGCAGCGCCAACATTGTTCGAATTTAAATGGTGTTTAACTAAAAGTAACGCTGCCCTGACACAGGCCTTATCGACATCGAGGGCCCTGGCCAGGCTCTCTCGTACCAGCTTATTATTTCCAACTTTCATCGCCGAATCAGCCAACTCACAATAACAATGGCTTAAAATGACTGCCGCCCCGGAATCGCCGCGATCATATAACATCTGCGCACAGTCAATCGCTTCGTCCCAGGATTTTTCGGTGATGTATAAATCCAGTAGATTCCGATAGGCGCCTAATTCATCCGGCTTTAACTGAATCATCTCTTTAAACAGCTTTTCGGCGCGGTCCAGCAAACCTGCCTTTAAATAATCGTTGGCTAGTTCGCCTATCGCCATATTCCGCTGTTTGCGACTCAAATCAGGCCGTGCCAACAAATTTTGATGAATCTTAATGGCTCGATCAACTTCTCCCTTGGAGCGCAACAAATTGCCCAGCACAACGTGGGTTTCAACCGTATCGGCATTTACCTTGATGAGTTCGCTGAAAGTCTCAATTGCCTTATTTGAGTCATCGGCAAGTAAATAGTTAAGCCCTTTGACATAGGACTCAGAATAGCTTTTTGAACCATTGGCAGTAGAGGCCTGACCGGTTGGCATCCATCGACCGACAATCCAACCGATCAGAATGGCAACGAGGACTAACGATAATAGCCAGATATCCACAATAATTTTGGCCGGCGTTAACTATCTAAATTGATGTATCTTTAATAACTTCGTCGGAATATAGGTTGCCGGCTTAAGTTTGATTATTCGCGCGATCCCGTAGTTCTTTACCCGGTTTGAAATGGGGCACATGTTTTCCCGGAAGCTCTACCTTTTCTCCTGATTTTGGATTTCGGCCGATTCTGGGTGGGCGGTAATGTAGACTGAAACTGCCGAAACCCCTGATTTCAATGCGATCTCCACTAGATAATGCGCTGCTCATCATTTCTATTAAACTCTTGACCGCCAGTTCAACATCCTTATAGGCAAGATGCCCTTGATTTCTGGACAGATTTTCAATCAAGTCTGACTTCGTCAGAGAGGGTACATATTCTTGTTGTTTCATCACCACTCCCAATTATCAGTCATTGACGGCGAAGCCCCGGCTTCACCGCCAATGATACCAGATTCTAAGAATCCATTTTTTCTTTTAACAAATCACCAAAACTGGTAGTTGTTGTGTTTGAATCGCTACTCGCTGCATAGTCTTTCAGGGCTTCCTGCTCTTCATCGGAATCTTTTGCCTTAATCGACAGAAATACACTACGGCCCTTGCGATCCATGCCCGTTATCTTGGCTTCGATCTGCTCGCCTTCGTTCATGTATTTGCGGGCATCTTCTACCCGGTCATTGGCCATCTCAGAAGCACGCAGCAAACCTTCAATACCATCGCCAAGGTCAATTATAGCGGCCTTTGCATCTACTGAGATAACAGTACCAGTGACGGTACTGCCTTTCGGATTGCTGGAGATAAAGCTACCAAATGGATCTTTCTCAATTTGTTTAATACCGAGAGAAATACGTTCGCGCTCGGGATCGATAGATAATACCATCGCCTCCAGTTCCTGACCTTTCTGATAATCACGCACTGCTTCTTCACCTGTTTTGTTCCAGGACAAATCAGTCAGATGAATTAATCCATCGATATTTCCATTGAGGCCGATAAAAATACCAAAATCAGTAATCGATTTAATCTTGCCGGCAATGATATCGCCCTTGCTATTGTTAGCGCCGAACTCGTCCCAGGGGTTTTGCTTGCACTGTTTCATTCCAAGTGAAATTCGACGGCGTTCTTCGTCAATTTCGAGGATAACCACCTCGACTTCATCACCCAGGGTAACCACTTTATTCGGGTTGACATTTTTGTTAGTCCAATCCATTTCAGATACGTGAACCAGTCCTTCGACACCATCTTCAATTTCAACGAAACAGCCATAATCGGTAATATTACTAACATGACCGAACAGCTTTTGACCTTCAGGATAACGACGCATGATATTTGCCCAGGGATCGTCGCCCATTTGCTTCAGGCCCAGGGAAACACGATTCTTTTCACGATCGAACTTCAATACCACGATATCAATTTCCTGACCGATTTCGACGACCTCGGAAGGATGTTTGACACGCTTCCAGGCCATGTCAGTGATGTGTAACAACCCGTCAATTCCGCCCAGGTCAAGGAATGCACCATAGTCGGTTAAGTT
>Ga0255051_10000697_pt1 | contig 12313 bp, 14 predicted proteins | sample JV7_2_9_MG_FD_181719 | JGI IMG/M metagenome (GOLD analysis project Ga0255051, IMG submission 181719) | Seawater microbial communities from Jervis Inlet, British Columbia, Canada - JV7_2_9 | ecosystem: Environmental > Aquatic > Marine > Inlet | place: Canada: British Columbia | collected 2016-10-06
AATGGAACACGAACTCGCTCGCGTTTGGTCCCCGGTCAGTCATTTGCAAGGCGTGCTCGGATCGCGAGAGTGGCGTGACGCTTATAACGCTTCTCTGCCAATACTGACCGAGCATGGCACTGAAATATCACAGAACGCGCGACTGCAACACGCCTATGCCATGGTCGAGCAACACCTGCCGGTCGACGTCAGCCGTGCACAGAGGAGTGTCGTTAAACAAGCCCTGCGCGACTTCCGGCTCGCCGGTGTCGATTTGCCCGCAGCCGAGAAGGCGCGATTCAAGGACATCATGCAACAGCTCGCCGCAACGCAGGCCTCTTTCGAGCACAATATTCAGGATGCGCAGGATGCCTGGGGCCTGCATATCAATGACGAGAGCGAGCTCGCCGGCCTGTCGCAGCGGGCGATAGCCCGGGCAGCAGCCGAGGCGCGCAAGCGCGATCGGCAGGGCTGGCTACTGACACTTGACTACCCGACCTATGACGCCGTCATGCGCCACGCCGACAAGCGCGAGCTTCGTGAGAAGCTCTATCGCGCCTGGGTGACGCGCGCATCCGACCAGGGTGATAACAGCGATTGGGATAACAGCGCACATATTGAGAAAATTCTGTCACTGCGGCATGAGGCGTCTCAACTGGTCGGCTTTGGCAACTACGCCGAGTATTCGCTTGCCACCAAGATGGCGGAATCGACCGATCAGGTCATCGGATTCTTGCGTGAGCTTGCCTTGCGAACCCGGGCTGCTGCAGAAAAAGACATCGCCGATCTGGCCGAATTTGCTGGAATCGCCCTCCGGCAATGGGACTACCAGTATTGGCTCGAAAAGCTGAAACAGAAGAAACATTCGATTTCGAACGAGCAATTGCGCCAGTATTTTCCTGTGCAAACCGTGGTCGACGGGCTCTTCGAGCTTGCAGAGCAACTATACGGCGTCAAGCTCGAGGTCCAGGAGCACGTCGTGGCCTGGCATGACGACGTTCGTTATTACTCCGTTCAAGACGAAAACGCCGCCCTGATTGGCGGCTTTTACACAGACCTGTTCGCACGCAGCGGCAAGCGCAGCGGTGCCTGGGTCGACGAGTGCGTGGTGCGCAAGAACCTTAATGGCCACACAACGCTGCCGGTCGGCTACCTCGTGTGCAATTTTCAGCCGCCGGACAATAGCAGTGCACATCGATCGTTGCTCACTCATGAAGACGTCGTGACGCTGTTCCACGAATTCGGCCACATGCTGCATCACCTGCTGACGCGTATTGACTATCCAAGCATTGCAGGCATCAACGGCGTGCCCTGGGATGCGGTCGAACTGCCAAGTCAGTTTATGGAAAACTTCGCCTGGAGCTACGAGGTGCTGCGGCGCTGCTCCGCACACACCGAATCCGGGGAGCCTTTGCCGCGGCAACTTTTCGACCGGCTGGACGACAGCCGGCACGTAGGCGCAGCCGTGGCGATGATGCGTCAGATTGAATTCGCGCTGTTTGATTTTCGCCTGCACGCCGAGTACGTGCCCGGCGAGGCGAGCCCCGCGCTGGCAATGCTGCACGAAGTCCGCGATGAAGTTGCCCTGATCGGCAGTCCCGATTACAACCGCTTGCCGCACAGCTTCTCGCATATTTTCGCTGGTGGCTACGCGGCCGGATACTACAGCTACAAATGGGCTGAAGTCCTCGCGGCGGATGCCTTTGGTGCTTTTGAAGAAGCCGGGATTTTTGACCGCGAGACTGCGCATCGCTTTCGCGGCGAAATACTCGAGACCGGTGGCAGTCGTGACATCATGCAAGCCTATGTCGCGTTTCGTGGCCGCAAACCCGAACTCGGTGCACTGCTCAAACACAGCGGAATCGAGAGCAAATGAAAATTGCAACGTGGAACGTCAACTCGATGAATGTGCGCCTGCCGCATGTACTCGAGTGGCTGGATGCAAACCGGCCTGATGTGCTTGTGTTACAGGAAATCAAGCAGGTCACCGAAGCCTTTCCTGCCGATGAGCTGTCGGGCGCGGGCTATGCCTCAATTGCGAACGGTCAGAAGACCTACAATGGCGTCGCCGTCATCAGCCGCTCGGCACCGGCGGACCCTGTGACCGGGTTTCCCGGATTCGAAGACCCGCAACGCAGGGTACTCGCGACAACGATCGACGGCGTTCGTGTTATCAACCTGTACATCCCTAACGGTCAGTCAGTGGGCTCCGAGAAATACGAGTACAAGCTCGCCTGGCTCAGGGCGCTGCACGACTTCCTCAAGGACGAGCTTGCACAGCACGACAAGCTCGTCGTTCTCGGCGATTTCAATATTGCACCGGCTGACGAGGACGTCCACAACCCGGCGGAGTGGGGTGACGCAATCTTGTGCAGTCCAAAAGAACGCGCGGCGCTTGCGGGATTAACGTCACTTGGCCTGACGGACGTGTTCCGCAAGTTTGATCAGCCCGAAAAGAGTTTCAGCTGGTGGGACTACCGGGCCGCCGGGTTTCGCCGCAACGCTGGCCTGCGTATCGACCTGATCCTGACGAGCGAGGAGATGACTCAAAGCTGCAGCGCCAGCTATGTCGACAAGGAACCACGAGCCTGGGAGCGGCCATCTGATCATGCGCCGGTTGTCGCGGAGTTCGATATCTGAGCTCGCATCGCTCGTCTCGAGATACCGACAAGCACATGACATATTTCAGAATTTCGCCCTGCCCACAGCGAGCCCGCCGTGTATCATTCATAGACATAAGCCGCTGTGGCGACACAGCATAATAAGAACAGAATTATGTCCCAGGATCGCCGTAACGATTACGACGTAAGCAATACCGTACAGGTCAGCGATCCTGTGTCGGTTCGCAACGCTGTGTACGAGCTGTACAGCACGGCTTTTCCCGGCGCATCGTACGACAAGATCTGGTTGGCGTTTTATGATTTCGAGCGCCTGTTTACGGGCCGCCTTCCCGGCTACAAGGGCTGCGACACAACTTATCACGACGTGCAGCACACACTGGATATGACTCTTGCGCTGGCGCGCCTCGTTGCCGGCTACGAGCGCAGCGTGGAGCCCAAGGACCGGCTTGGCGCACAACGCGCGCAGATGGCCATCATCACGTCACTGTTCCACGACTCAGGCTACATTCGCCATATCGATAGAGACAGTGAATTCTCGAACGGAGCCGAGTTCACGCTGTATCACGTATCGCGAAGCGCCGATTTTCTGCGCCGCTACCTGCCCGAGCATGGCATGGCGAAGGACGTCGCGGTAAGCAGCATGATCGTGCACTTCACGGGCTACGAACTCGATCTGGACGAGATCGAGCTGGACGATCCGCGCGACATCATCGCCGGCCATCTGATCGGAACAGCAGACCTCATGGCGCAAATGGCGGACCGCTGCTATCTCGAGAAATGCCGCGATCGACTGTACAAGGAGTTCGTCGTCGGCGGTGTTGCCGTAGAAAATGCCCGGCCCGGCGAGTATATGGTTCGCTACAAGTCCGGCCTGGATTTACTGCAAAAAACGCCCGCGTTCTATCAGCAGGTCATGCGTGATCGTCTCCACCGCAAGTTCAATCGTTCGTACCGCTATATCGAAGTCCTCTACGATGGCCAGAACCCGTACATCGATGCGATACGCGTCAACATCTCGCACCTGGTGCGGCTCATCGAATCAGGTGACTGGACGTTGCTCAGGCGTCAGCCGCCGTACTTCCTCGGCATCGTCAATGCCGTAAATGACCTCGAATTACTCGTCAAACGTCATTTGGCGTCGTTTACCGGCAAGGCAATCGCATCAAACGGACTATTGATGCCGGTGTGAGTCCTTGCGACTCTCAGCTTGTTGCCTCTCCTGCCACTTTCGAACTGCGTGATACTCGGAGCGATTCAAGCGCCGACTTGCATAGAACGCGGCAAGCGCAGCGCCGAACAGCGCATAGATGATATCGGCCGCCGATATGACTTCGTCGAAAAACACAGGCCAGGTCATACTCGTGACGGCACGCAATATCATAATCGTCGTCGTATCCAGTTCCGCCGCTGTGAACGCGGCGGCCACAACGATGTTGCCGGCAAGCGCACCGAGTAGCGTTAACACTACCGCGAGCACAGGAAACCGCCAGTCCAGACCGCGGCCGGCACGGCGTATGACCAGGCCTACGAAAATACCAAGCACTAAGGTCATCCATGGAAAGATGCGGCCGATCAGCGTCGATGCCATCGCCCACAGTGCGCTGAAAAGAACAACAACTATCAGGCCGCCTGCGGCAGCGTCGCGCAGCGACTGATCCTGCACCAGCGACCTGCCATCATCGGCAGTCAGGTCGACAGCCTTGCTGGGCGTATGCCGCTTGGGAATGCGCAATACACTTCTTGGTGGTTTGTTTGTCACGCATGCATTCTGTCAAACTGCGTCGACCGGCGCGAATCAAGCAAATTGTCAGCATGCACAGCTACTAGCAAGGCTCTCCATCAGGTTTTTCTGGCGATGTCCCCTGCCTTGATGTCGCCCGACTGAATCACCCGCGCATTGATGCCTCGAAAGTTAAGAGTCTTGCCCGGCCCTGAATTCACGAACACCATCGCATCGCGTCCGAAACGCGCGGCGAACTTCTTGCAACCCGTGTGCGGCGGTTCTGTGACCTCAATGATCGCGTCGCCGATCGCGAGCCGGGTTCCGGGCGGCAGATTCTCGCCACTCAGGTCCATGTCCAGGTACAGCTGATCGCCGGCCAGGTTGCGTCGCTCAGGATCATCCGCAACCAATGCGACGACCCGGGAATTCATGATGTTAAGCTGCATTTCCGGATCCGCAACGCCATCGGGCATATGCCGGTTGCCGCGACTCAACCAGTTGTCGCCAACCAATCCTTGCTCCGTGTCGAGCCGGCCTGCCGAAATGACCTCACGCTGATCGACGTCCGGTCGCTTGACAATGAGATCGAGCGCTCCTTCGTCTTTAGGCGATCGCAAAATGTCATCGAGCCCTTGCTCGAGTTCTGCGGTAGTTAGTTGTCTAGCTGTAGTCATCGTTATGCCACGTCCTTTTCAAACCAGTCAACGTCCCAATACCTGTCAAGCTTGTATCCGACCTCATGGTAGGAGGCCACGTGGGCAAAGCCAAGTTTTAGATGCAGCGCGATGGACTCGGGATTGGGTAGAGCGATTCCGCTGTAAGCGCGGTGCACGGACTCCTCGCCAACGAGTTCCTGCAAAAGTTGTGCATAGAGCTGCTCACCAAAGCCGTTGCCAGTCTGATCATGATCAAGATAAATAGTCGTTTCAACAGACGTGTTGTAGGCGGGCTTTGCTTTGAATGCTGTGCTGCAGGCATAGCCGACGACGTCGTCATCGCTCTGTGCAACGAGCAATCGATGCGGACCTGTTTCCCCAAATTGGCTGAACCACTGGGTTCTTGCGGCTACCGCGAACGGTTCCGTGTCAAAGGTAATATGCGTCTCAGACACGTAGTAATTATAGATCTCCACAAGCCGATTGAGGTCCCGGGCCTCGCCCTGTCGCAGCAATAGTGCCATTCAGGGCCCCAGAATCTCGGTTTTCGTCATTTTGGCTCTCCTCGGGATATCGCAATAATTGCTCAAAAAGTGACCAAAACTGCTTGTTTACCGGCCCGTGCTGTATATACTGCGCTCAGCTTGAATGTACGCCAACTATTTATGTATCTCGTTTCGATGTTCCATTTTTTGTAGCTCGTCCTGTATTTCATAAGTAATAGCAGCACATCCAGCAAAACGGTCCACAAAGGATCAAATTTACTAGTGTTTTACAGGAGACTTTAATGTCTACAGTTACCGGAACCGTCAAATGGTTCAACGACTCCAAGGGCTTCGGCTTTATTGAGCAAGAAAATGGCCCTGATGTATTTGCGCATTTCAGCGCTATTCAGGGCGACGGATTCAAGTCGCTCGCCGAAGGCCAGAAGGTCGAATTCACCGTTACGCAGGGCCAGAAAGGTCCGCAGGCGGAGAACATCGTACCTGTCTAGTTAACTAGACACTGAGCAACAAAAGGGCGAGGCCTCCGGGCCTCGCCTTTTTTTTTGGCCGAACACGCTGAAATTGCACGAACTTACGGGACAGGACACTAACAGTCGCGTAGTCCTTCGGTCAGGCCGCGCAAGCGTTCGCGGTAAACCTCGCCCTGCTCGGCCGAGTAGCCCTGCCGCATTCTTGCGTCAATCTCATCGATCGCATCGCGGTATCCCTTCTTGCACTGTGCAGTGGCCACCGGCGAGCGCGTGCCGGGAGTTCCCGATCTTGCGGGCGCTGCGGTGGACCCTTGCTCTGGCTGGCCCATTACCCGGGCCGCCGCCGAAGATGCGTCTGCTACCTCTCGCTCTCCATCTTTGGCATCGCAGCCGCCAATGCTCTCGGTGAATGACAATGGCAATTGCTCACAGCTGGCGTCGCCGAAAGACCGCGCACGGCACTTTGCCTCGGCCAGGCCGGCAATTCGCTCGATCGTCACGTCCTCGCTGGTGCGAAATGAGTAGACGTAATTAATGACCCCGATTGTTGCTCTCGAAAGTGAATTCAGACCGCCGTAACGATTGAATACCTCGTCCGAACCCGCCCCGCCGCGCATCAGCCGCGACGTTGAAATAGAAAAATTGCCAGCGTAACTGCAGTCCACCGCGGCCGGGGCCATTGCCGCCGAACGTACCTTCTCGACTTTTTGTTCGGGGCAGGGGGTCTGCTGGAATGTCAGGCCGCCCTCGGCATCTGTGCACTTGTAAACCTCTGCCTGCACCGCAAGGCACATAAGCATCGCCAGAGTAGCCGTCAACCCGTGTATGAATCTGCTCATAAGCCCGCAACTCTACAATGTTGCCGTTCATGGTGCGACGTCAGGCATCACAGTTCGATTGCCGCGCCAAGCTCAGCTAAACTCCGGCCCTGCCAACAGGAGAAGTAGAAATGACCGATAGAGTCGCCGCCTTTGCAACCGTAGACCCGTTTGCGGGCATGTCCGCCACATCGCCAGGCCAGCTGCAAAATCTTGTTGGCGGGAAGTGGCTGTCCGCCGAGAAGAAGATTGGAGTCGTCGACCCGATGACCGGTGAGCGGTTTATCGAGATGCCGGACACGCAGGATATTGCTCCGTTCGTCGCCGGGTTAAAAAGCTGCCCAAAGACCGGCTTACACAACCCGCTCAAGGACACCGAGCGCTACGTGGCGTTGGGTGCGGTTTGTGCGAAGGCAGCGGCGCTACTTGCCGAACAGGATGTCGCGGACTTCTTTGCAAAACTCATTCAGCGAACCATGCCAAAGAGCTGGGCACAGTGCGTGGCTGAAGTCACGGTAACTCGTGTTTTTCTGCAAAACTTCGCCGGCGACGGCGTTCGCTTTCTTGCCCGGGGCTTTTCAAATCCGGGCGATCGTACGGGACAGGAGTCACGCGGCTACCGCTGGCCGTACGGTCCTGTTGTCATCGTCGCGCCGTTTAACTTTCCGCTCGAAATACCAGCGCTGCAGGTCATGGGCGCTCTGTTCATGGGCAACCGGCCGCTCCTGAAGTCGGCGACGACAGTCGACATAGTCATCGAACAGTTCCTGCGCATGCTGATTCATTGTGGTCTGCCCGCGACAGATGTCGATTTGATTCATTGCGGTGGCAGGACGATGGGCGAGCTCATCGAAGAAGCCAGGGGCGATATTCGGCTGGTTCAGTTTACCGGCTCGAGCCACGTTGCCGAGGCCACGTCAGTCGCGGTTAACGGCGCTGTCCGGATCGAGGACGCGGGCTTCGACTGGAAGGTCATCGGACCGGACTACGACGAATCGTGGGTCGACTATGTCGCCTGGCAGTCGGACGAGGATGCGTACAATGCTTCCGGTCAGAAGTGCTCGGCGCAAAGCATTCTCTTCGTCCACGATAACTGGGCTGATGCTCTGTTGCCGAAGCTGGGTCCGCTTGCCGCGCGCCGCGGCCTGGACGACTTGACTCTCGGGCCCGTGTTGACCTGGAACAACGATCAGATCAAGGCACACATCGATGCCGTTTTGGCCGTGCCGGGTGCGGAGCTGATGTTCGGTGGCTCGCCACTGACCGGCCACACTATTCCGGACTGTTACGGCGCCTTTGAGGCGACCGCTATTCGTGTTCCTTTGTCGGCGATAAGCGGCGATCATTTCGGCTTGGTCACAACCGAGTTGTTTGGTCCGTTTCAGGTCGTTACAACTTTCGGCGACGATGAGTTGCCAGTTGTCCTGGAGCTACTCGAGCGCATGTCGCACCACCTGACCGCTGCTGTCGTCAGCGGTGATCCCGTTTTTCAGAACAAGGTGCTCGGAGCAACGGTAAACGGCACGACCTACTGCGGCATGCGTGCGCGAACAACTGGCGCGCCGCAAAATCATTGGTTCGGGCCCGCCGGCGACCCTCGCGGTGCCGGTATCGGAACGCCCGAGGCGATCAAACATACCTGGAGCTGCCACCGTGAAGTCATAATGGATCAGGCGGCTTTGCCGGCTGACTGGGAGACGCCCGCACCCATCTAGAAAATATTGCGCCATTGATTTGACGAGAGGTCGTTCGTCTGAGTTAGGCCACAAGCGAAAAACACTTTGTGGCCCGCTCCAGCGGGTGATCAGGGCTTATTGTGGGAGGCCGCCTCAGCGGGCGACCTTTATCTTACAACCGTTTCTTAAAGTCAATTCGAGGATGTTTCCGCGGAAACACCGAAGGTCTGCTCCTACCGTGAGCAGTCATTCAGACTGCTCGAAAAACCATACCGCGAAGGACTGGAGTCGGCCAGAAGCAGCCGCTGATATTGCTCGGAAACTCAGTCCTCCGGTGATAGCGGCGTGACGTCCAACGCGATGCAAACCTCGTCCCCAATAACCCACGCGTTATGGCCGGGACCCACCTCAAACGCCTCACCGGGACCGACTTCTACTCGGCTTCCATTAGCACTTTCAACTGCCATTCTGCCTGATTGAATGTAGCCAATATGAGTCTGTGACTCTTTCGCAGTCTGTTTCCCTGCGTGCTCAGACCAGACCCAGCCGGGCCGGAAATGTCCAAGCCCGATCCATACGGTCGGCAGCTTGAGTATCCAATACTCACTCCCGTCCAAGAATATACGAATTGGAGGGCCTTCTGGGATGCCCCCGTGCGATAAGTCGTCTGCCATGGGATCTAGCCGTGTTTTGTGCGAGTGGCTGCAATGGGTCATTTCCAGCCTCTCATCATTCTAGCAGCTGGGCGGCTGGTATCGGCTAAAAGCAGCCGCTGAGGAATTACTAACACGGATATTGTATTTATTAGGTTCCATTCCAATCACATTCAAAGCCGGGATCTTTAGCGCTCACACGGAAGGAACCTGAACTGGGCAGCGCCAACAGTCAAAGTATGGGTTGGGTTTTTTTTCAGATAGTCGACTGTGGAATCCATACGACATTGACAAGTTTCTTCATGGTTAGGAGTCGATCCCCTCCTCAGACAGTCTTCGTAAATATTTTGAAACTTGCTCTCGTCACGAGCATGGCTGGACGGAAGCGGAGGCAAACTCCACTGCGTTTCGGGGGATTCCGGTGAAGAGGCTGCAGGTGATGTCGGCGGGACGGCCGGGCTTTCGGTGGCGGCGAGTTTTTGTACGCTGAGCAAATCGTGTTCATATTGCTCCCGGTAGGAATTACCTGCCTCATCGGTGCAGGGATCAATCGCTCCTCCACGGGACCGGGGACTTGGATTTTGAAATGAATCTAACGCCATTTTCGTGCGATAAGACACGCTCGAGTGCCCATTATCAAAATTATTGATAACAACGGCTTTGTCTTCCGGGCCAAGTGAATCAGCCGCCGCCATGAAGTCGTGTTTGATAGTGGCCGGATCATCACATGCCGTGACCCATCCCGCATACATGCCTGCGTTCAACGCCAGTCCATTCAAGGCCGCCTTCGAAGTCGGTATTTGAGTTGATGGTGGCGCCTCACTCGTCGCTTCCTGCGCGAAGGAGATCATTGGGATGAATAGCACTGCCGCGACGAAGCCGACGTTGATCTTCTTGTTCATGACGTTCTCCCGAAAGGAACCCGTGATGCTGACGACCGCCCGGTCGAGCGACCGCTTTGGGTCACTACCAGCCCCTGAGTATAACTTCTTACGAGCGGCTGGAAACGGCCAAAAGCAGCCGTTCACTTGTGGTCGCAAGGGTTGACGATTCGGACTTGCAAGCCGCCGCCGTCGGGGCTCGGCAGATTATCGAAGAATAGCGACAGCTTGACGGTTTCGGCATCAGTCACTGAACATAGATGACTGTCACCAAAGGGGATTCGTATATAGAAAAAGGATCCAAATACTCCAATATCGTTGGACACCATGATGTTCGCAAAGTCCGGATTCTGTACTTTCTCCAGCAACTCACTGTCGATGGAGATGCTGTCATCATAGATACTCACCGACAGCTCAGTCAGTTTCGTAATGTCTCTCTGTTGGTTAACGACCGCATGAATTTGGTACGCATCCTTACCATCAATATCTTTTCCTGAGATGACGTAATCCGTCGGCGGCGCCGCGAACATCTCATTTGCAAGTGTCGCTCCAGCAACAAACAAAGCAGGCAATAGGAGTAGCTTTTTCTTCACGAATCACGCTCCAAGTTTGCGGCTCGATTATGAGTCCAGCATTCGCCGCGATCGTCCGCTTTGGGTCAGCAGCGGTCGCTCATTATACTAACACCTGGGCGGCTGGTTCCGGCCATTAGCGGCCTGTCAGGGCTGCGCGCAAACTGGCAAACAAGCGAGAAAATTGGTTCTTTCCTTTTCGCGATTCCGTAAGCACGATTTCAGTTGCGCTGTCCACGAACCGCGACGCCCTGTCTTCAAATTCTTGATGCCTCGGGTCTATACGGCTGCTGTCGAAATACTCCGGTTCTTCCGCATGACTGGTACATGCGACGTTCCCACAAGCACTACAGTCAAAGTACGTACAGTATCGATCATTGCCGGAGCGCGTGAAACTCACACTTACCATTTGGGCATTGCACTCGGGACAAACAAGGTGATCTAGCCTGCCAGTGTCGAAGTGCACTTTCGCCATGTCCAGATACGGTTTGGTATTCAACATGCTGCTCCGAGAATCTCAAGAGAAGTCGATTTGGCCACTTGAAGAAAGAAAATCGCGTCGCCGCGACCGGCTGCAAAGGGTCAGTAGCAGCCTCTCAGCATAACTCCAGGCGACCGGCTGGTTCCGGCCATAAGCGGAAGTTGAACTACCCCTCCCACGTGACTCCAAATTTGTCGCCGGAGGCTTCGGCAACTTTGTAAGGCATCACATACACGACGTCGTCAGACGTGAGCGCGGTAAAGCCGTGCATATTGAGTATTCCGATTAGCACTGCTGAATTGATGCTCTTGGCCTCGATACCGACAAGATTTACTCTGGCTCGAACTCTCGGATCAACAACGAACTTTGTTCCATAGGATACAGAATACTGATTGAGAAGATCAATCAGCGGAGGTTGGCTTGCTTCGCATTCGTGTGCGCTGGCGACCGAGGACAGTGCACAGAATAGAATGAACGCCGTCAGAATTTTCCACTTCATCACCTACCCCCTTTGCGGAATGATTCAGCCAATCAGATCAACAAAGTGACCGGCTGCTTTGCCTCATTACCAGCCATTCATTATACGCTTGGCCCAACGGCTGCTCTCGGCCAAAACCAGCCGGTCAGAATGTAGCCAACTGAAGTCATGATCGATCAGTTCCTCGGTTCACAACAAACAATCGACCAGTACGACTCAACTTCTTCATTCGACCAATGAGTGGTGTTCCAAATTGGTGATGCCGCGTAGCGTCGACCATTCGCTGTATGAATTTCCACATCATAAATATTCAACCACTTCGGGCCTGACTTGATTTCGTATCCTGTCTTGACGTCCAGAATAAACTGACCAAAATCAAACGTTTCACTGCCATCGAGATCTTCATTCAAGAAGCTCATGTGTGTCCATTCCTGACCACTTAGGTGCGCATCGAGTGCTATTCGCACTGCCGACGCGGCATCTTCGCGGACGTGAGCCTCGTAAAAATGAAAACCTGTCGGAACAGCGACTACAAGGACGAGCACCGCCAAGAACAAACGAATTAAGATTGGTTGACTCATCAATAAACGTTAAGGGTATGGTTACAGTTGACCGGCTGGTTTGGGTCATTACCAGCCGCTCAGGATACACCGAAAACCAGCCGCTGAGCGGCTGGAGTTGAGTGCATAGCGGCCACTCGCCACTCGGTGACCAGTGTCTGCTATGCCCCGGAAGCAGCCGGTCGCAACTTGACCAATATGCTCGAAATACTACTCTCCGCCATTACACGTGAGCTTTG
>Ga0255051_10000700_pt1 | contig 12306 bp, 10 predicted proteins | sample JV7_2_9_MG_FD_181719 | JGI IMG/M metagenome (GOLD analysis project Ga0255051, IMG submission 181719) | Seawater microbial communities from Jervis Inlet, British Columbia, Canada - JV7_2_9 | ecosystem: Environmental > Aquatic > Marine > Inlet | place: Canada: British Columbia | collected 2016-10-06
ATTCATTTGCACTTCCCCCTATTTAACTTCAAATTTTTGATTTCTAGTCGGATATGATTTTACGCGATTCCCATGATAGCAGACTATTTCAGTCTTCTTGGTTGTTACCCCCAAGGTCTGTTTCGTGCCGATTCTGTTGAAAAACTCTAAAATTTTTAACCGGGTAAAACCACCCGTGATTTAAGTTGTTTAACGAACCTAACATACGGAGGGGATCAAATTAATCGCGATCTCTTCACTACGGTGCCACTACTGAACTCTGATACCTATTAGCAAGTGAAATTCAAGGCATATTGGTTTTCGCCGAAGAAATCCCCGATTCTAATTATCGAGTTTTTCAACAGTATCGGCACACACCGGACCCTCGTTTTGTTTAGGTGAAAGCCCAGTTTTACTTATCGATGGGCACTCCGATTAGACCTCCCCACTCCAGCCAGGAGCCGTCATAAAGCCGCACCTGGGGGTAACCCATCAGGTATTTTAAAACGAACCATGAATGACTCGACCGCCCACCAATGACGCAATAGGTGAGCACTTCTTTTTCGGCGGTTACACCTTGGCTGGAATAAATTTCCTGTAACACTTCGACGGGTTTGAAAGTCCCATCATCCTGCAGAACCATATCCCACGTAATGTTCACCGCACTTGGAATATGACCGCCACGTTGCCCTCCATCTTCGGGCAGTTTCCAAGTTGGGCTCAGCACCCCGCAGTACTCATCCCGATCTCGAACGTCCAAGATGATACGGCTTGATTCGTCAATCGACTCATGCACCAGATCGCGCAAAGCTCGTATAGTCCAGTCGGGTTCTTGTGCTTGATATTCAATTGACGTTACGGCTGGCACTTCAGTGGTCACGGGGCGGCATTCGGCCGTCCACTTTTCGATTCCGCCATTCATAAGGCGTATGTCTCGATGCCCGAATAATGTCAGAAGCCAAATAGCATAGGTCGCGTAATATTTGCTGGGCGCGCCGTACACGACAACGGTTGTATCTTTAGCGATACCCGTACGTGCGAGAAGTGACTCCCAGCCTTCTTTATCAGGGATATCCTTGTAGAGGGGGTGCTGGAAATCTTGTTTCCAAGTCCAAGGCAGGGCGCCAGGGATGTGTGCCAAGTCGTACTTTTCAGTGTCATAGGCCGCCTCTATCAGACGGACGTTCGGGTCGTCGATATGATTTGATACCCACTGTGTCTCAACGAGTATGTCTGGGAAAGCATAACCTGCCATCAATTGCCTCACCAATCATCGGAAGGATAAAGACACATTACCAGAAATCGCACCAACAATTTCCACCAACCACCCCGTTATCCTTTCTTTATTTCCCACGAAATATTGTCTATTTTCTCCAAAGGAGACGCTGAAAAGCACACCGTGGGAGACGGCAAACGGCACAATATAGATACTCACACCCGTTCTCGACCATACTGGTAAAGCTGTCAGGTATCTGTCAGTGAGAGCGGGACATGCACCCGCTGACTACGAATATTTCGGCACCAACACGAGATGTTCACCGCTTTGGTTTCGAGTCAGCGAGTGCGCTTGAGATCGATAACGAATACTCAGGGCTCGCCGAAGCACCGGCTCACCTATATTGTTTTCGAAGATCTCAGGCTGCATGCCCCACGACTTCAATTTAACATATTGGGGAGTTGCCATGAATGAGCAAGCAGTTGTTTATAGTGTCCATATCGGTATTGATTGGGCGGATTCGAAGCACGATATCTGCATTTGTCCGAGAGATTCAGATACACGAGAGTTCGATATTATTCAACATCGCGCTGAAGCGATTGATACCTGGGTGAAGGACTTGCACCAGCGGTACGGCGGTCGCATTGCTATAGCGGTAGAACTGAGTAAAGGCCCAATTGTCTCGGCCTTGCAGAAGTATGATTTTATCGATCTCTTCCCCGTTAATCCGAGCACACTGGCCAAGTATCGGGAGGCGTTTCAGCCTAGTCGCGCCAAGGACGACCCGACCGACGCGGAGCTTGCGGTGGATATGCTGCTGCGCCACCCAGAGCACTTCAAGGTGCTCAAACCTCAAAGTGCCAAGATGCGGGCACTGGCGACGATGGTGGAACAACGCAGGCGCCTGGTCAACGACCGTGGCCGGATCACCAATCGGCTGCGTTGTGCACTAAAACAGTACTATCCGCAGGTCCTGGAATGGTTTGAGCACATTGATACGCCCTTATTCTGTGCGTTCTTGAAACGCTGGCCGACGTTGACGCAAGCCAGGCGTGCGCGAGCCAACACGCTCAAGCGATTCTTCCACGAACATCACATGTATCGTGAAGATGTGGTCAATAGTCGCCGTCAGGCGATTAATGCGGCAAGCCCGCTCACCCTGGATGACGCGGTGATCGTGCCTTATCGGATGCAGGTTCTGGTCCTGGTTGAGCAGCTGGAGTTAATGTTCAAGGCCATCGACCAGTTCGATGATGAAATCGCGAAGCTGGCTTCTCAGCATCCCGACTATGCCTTATTCGGGCCACTGCCGGGAGCAGGCCCATCACTCACACCCCGGTTGATGGTTGCATTCGGTGAGCAGCGAGAGCGCTTTTCCAGTGCTGCCGATGTACAGAAGCTCTCGGGTATTGCACCGGTGACTGAACGCAGTGGGCAAAAGCACTGGGTGCATTGGCGATTACAGTGCCCGACGTTTATGCGTCAGACCTTTGTGGAATGGGCGGCGCAAACTATCAACAAATCCTACTGGGCTGGAGCTTACTATCGACAACAACGTGACAAAGGATCAACCTACCAGGCTGCGGTCAGGTCGCTAGCATTTAAATGGATACGGATTCTTTACCGTTGTTGGCAGACCGGCGAGGTGTATGATGAATCCCGATATCTTAAAGCACTGGAGCGGCGCGGATCACCCCTAGTCAGGAGGCAAAAAGTGCTCGAAACAGCTTGACTGAATACCTCAGGGCGTGAAGCGGAAGTAGACTGGCGGGATAGTACAAACTCAATCCTGTCATTCCCGAGAATTAAAATTTCGGCTGTGCTCATCATTCTATTAGACTGCTGAAGTTCCCTTTCAGGCAACCATTCGGAAAATCATTTGCAGGTTAACAGCCATCTCAAATTGGCGGGCTTGTTTTTTGTTCATACCATGTCGCGGGGTATCCTGCTTTCGGTATTGCCCCTGCAGGCGTTTGCAATACTCGGAGATGCACAACTGACCAGCACCCTGTATTTTGCAATCAGCGTGGGCGGCATCCTCGGGTCACTGGTCATGCCGGTGGTCATTCAGAAAATTGGCAATTACCGTTCCTTTCTGGTGGGTTGCGTGGCGATGCTTTTCTCATCGGCCTTGCTCTCGTTTGATCAGATTATTTATTTCTCGATTGGCCTGTTCGCCCATACCTTTGCGATCGCGGCGGTAGAAGTCTCGTTAACGCTTTACGTATTGGCAGAGGTTCCGCGTCGTGACATGACGCACTTTGAACCGCTGCGAATTCTGTCGTTGGTACTGGCACTCACTATTGGCCCATTTCTTGGCGTATTCATGGAGGAGAAACTTTTTCATTACCTGCCTTATATCATCTGTGCCGTATTCACCCTGCTCGCGATTATCTACTTCCGCTGGATTGGATTGCATCGAGTCGATGTACTAGGTACCGATGCCAAAGACATGAATCCCGTCAATATTATTCGCCGCTTCATTGCGCAACCCCGGCTCAGGCTCGCCTATGGACTCATTCTAGCGCGCTCATCCTGGTGGACGATGTTTATTATTTACATGCCGATATATTGTGAGCAAACCGGCCTCGGAGAGCTTACCGGCGCTGCGATAGTTTCGGTCGGAACCGCTTGGACATTTTCTGTACCTTTCTGGGGCTGGGTGGCGCGGCGATATGGTATTCGTGCGCTGATGCAAACTGGGTTCGCGGTGACAGGCATGCTGCTACTGGTGGTTTATTCAGTAAACGATATACCCTGGTTAGCGGCCTCGTTGATGGTAGTCAGTGCGCTTGGCACCACGATGCTGGACGGGGCGGGTAATGTCCTGTTTTATCGCGCGGTGCGAGGTCGCGAACGCGCCGAAATGACCGCAGTATTTTCTACCTATCGGGATGCCGGCCAACTACTGACGCCAGGTATTTTCGCGATACTGCTGAAAATATTTGCCTTGCCGATCGTATTTCCCACCGCGGCCATCTGGATGATGATTGCTTCGGTTTATAGCAGATACATTCCGAAACGGATGAAATAATATCCTGTCATTCCGGCCTCCGAGCCGGAATCAATTGGAATATGCCTCCGTAGTCATCCGCAATACTGATTGATTGGGAGATATAGATCAGAGCAGAAGTATTTGTAGGATGTGGATTACAAGTCGTTCTATCTAACCGAAACTGGTCTTGTTCTGAATTGGTGGACACCTAGAATAGGCGCGAAGAGCGCTAGGAGGTGTCAGATGACGAAACCGAAGCGATATAAACGTTATAGCTCGGAGTTCAAACGAGAAGCGATCCGAAGAGCCAGTGAAGAAGGCGTCAACGATGCGGCAGTTTGTGCTGAACTAGGGATCAGCACGCGACAGTTCCGCCGTTGGCGAGACGAACTACAGTTGTTAGGCAACGATGCATTCCCAGGTCAAGGTCGAACCCGAGATCAGGAATTAACTGATCTCAAGCGCGAGTTAGGCAAGGTAAAGAAGGAGCGTGACTTTTTAAAGGAAGCAGCGGCGTACTTTGCCAGGGAATCGAAGTGAAGTACGCCTGTATCGAACATCGCAGAAGTCGTTTCGCGGTTCGTATGATGTGCCGTCTGTCGAATGTTTCCACGAGCGGATATTACGCCTGGCGAACACGGCCAGAGAGTCCGAGAGCAAAGGCGGATCGTGAACTGGTGTCAGAGATCAAACGGATTCATGCGCAAAGCAAAGGCGTTTACGGCAGTCCCAGGATCAGGGCAGAGCTTGCGAGTGAGGGATATCACGTTGGTCGCAATAAAGTAGCGCGGCTCATGCGTTTAGAGCGTCTCCGGGGATGTCCCAAGCGGCGCTTTCGGGTCACAACCAAACGCGATCCATCTCATGCAGTCGCAAAGAATTTTCAGGCCATACCTATCTCAAGCTCGATAACCAGGTCAAAGCCCTGGTACGAGAGGATACGATCTGCCAGCGATTAATGACCGTACCTGGTGTTGGGGCCATTACTGCGCTCACCTTTAAGGTGGGTGTTGACGACCCTGGTCGCTTTAAAAGCTCTAGAACAGTAGCTGCTCATTTTGGATTAACACCACGGCGCTATCAGTCTGGTGAAGTCGATAATCCTGGGCGCGTATCCAGGCCGGGCGATCCTGATGTGCGTTCGGCCTTGTATTTGGCCGCACATGCACTGGTTACCCGCTCAGAAGAATGGTCATCACTGAAAGTCTGGGGAGTAAGGCTGATAAAAACGAAGGGTCGCAAGCGTGCTGTCATTGCTGTGGCCCGTAAACTTGCCGTGATACTGCATAGGATCTGGTTAGACGGCACCGATTTCCGATATGGTTCTACCGAAGCAATAACTTAGCTACCTGTAGAACTTTACTGGGAACGTCCCTCGTGTGGATGAATGTCTGGATGAAGCCGTAAATGTCTGCTGCGCATAAAAGCGCGTCACATAGCCAGGCTCTCCATTCTGTCAGACTATTGCGTGCAGCGGGATATCAATAAACCGACTGCGGAAAGGAGCGTGACCCACACAAGAGACAACCTGAAATAGCAACCGTTTGAAACGGGGCTTGACAGTGACGCCCGATTAAAGGAGCAGCCATTGGGCCATCGAAAGAAACCACAGGTTATCAGCATGCCTGGGCGCAGAAATTCGTATGGGGGATTGGCAATTTTGAAAGTATCGGCAGATTTTAGTTAGATTTCGAGTGCACCAGGACGAGACCGTGGCAATAGTTTCAACTCGTTATTTGATGGAATAGTGAAAATATGGTGTTTATATTTCCTAAACTCAAAAATCAGACTAATGGACAATGGCCGATCAGAAGAAAAAAAGCTCACATTTTAAAGTACACCCTTGGTTCGCCATTTATTGAATATGGCCTGCACTTTTTTGTCTGCCGCTTTGAGAGCGTCCTCTGGACTCATATCACCAATTGCAGCCTGGCGAAACATATTAGGAATGATCCATGACCCAAAGACCTCGGAGATACCGGCATTGACATAACCAGGATAACCTATGTTGGTAGCCCAGTCCTGAACATCTTCAAGCACCTTGTATTTGTCCGGTGGGTTGGCCCTTTTATCATAGGCAAGTTGTTTTTTAAGATCAGGAACTGTCTTTGGAAAGCAGGGGAAATTATAGAACTCGCTGGCCAGAAATGCTCTGTCGGAATTAGACACGTAATCCACCAAAAACTTCTTGGCACCCTCGATATTCTCGGCAAATTTCCAGATTGAATGCACATTCATGACATGCTGTAGTCCCAATCTACGAATTGGGCCTTTGGGAACCTTGGCGAGCCAGATCTTCTTACTCATCTCCGGGGCATCCCTTTCGGCCGTACGGGTTATGGAGATGGCATTCATCGTCAGGGATGCCTTGCCAGTGAGCATGAAGCGGTTATTAGAGGAGGCATCCCAGGTGAAGACGTCTGGAGTCATACTCTCGTCGTACATGGCCTTCACAAATTTAATCGCTTCTATTGTTTGTTTTGAGTTGAGGGCCACATTACCCTCTTCATCCTGGACCGATGCACCAAACGAGTACATGATTGAACGCAAGCCCATATTGCTGTCAATTTCAGAGGCCAGGCCAAGACCCAATGGGATATTGTGCTTCTTCTTGATCTTTGCCCCCCCTATCCGAACGTCATCCCAGGTATCGGGGTACATCCCAACCGAGTCCCACAAATCCTTGCGATACTCTACAGGGCCAGGAACGAAGCTAGAGGAAAGACCATAGTATTTCCTTGTCTTGGGGTTATAAGAACTCCCAATGGCCAAATCGATGGGTTTGCCCGAGGCTTTGATGCACTCATCGTATACATCCTTGAGATCTATAACATGCTCTTCCAGATCTGGCCTGGGCCACAAGAAAAGGAAGAGATCGTGACCTCTTTGAGCTAAAGCCTCTGCGTCCGCTCGTGCATTCAATGCAGCAAGGCTGATGTTGTCAACGATCACTTCAGTGTCGTTCCTGGCTCCCCATTCTTTAACGTAAGACTCGTTGAACCACTCATCGTATCCCGGTATATAATGGATCCACTGCATTATTTTAAGAGTCTTTGGTTTGGCGGCAGCATAACCTGGGCGAATCAGATTCCCAGTGCCAACAAGTGCGGCGCGCGTTAAGGCAGTTTTGATGAACCGTCGTCTGCCGATAATTTCTATCCCCTTTGTTTTCAATCCCCTGGTATTTGTTGTCATGATTTGCCCTCTTTTAAATGGAAGCCTTCCTCGATGAAACGCTACAAATCCTGAGCCGCACTATGTTCGAAACAACGCCATTGCGGCTATTCGAAAATGAAGCGAACACTACTGGAGCTCTTTCTCTGCTTATAAACATGAAATCATTAGCTACCTTTGCCCAATCCAATCTTTTGTAGACCCCTAATCAAGCGAGCTGTATCTTCTGGTCTTTTATAATAGGCACCTTCATATTTTACGTAGAGGTCATAAAGTTCCCTTACTTCTTTAATTTCGGGTTTATCTAGCTCGGCCATAGCCTTTTCTTCTTGACCAAGGTGCACATATGCAGCAGCCAGATACGCTCTTTGTACCAATCCTAGTTCCGGATTTAATTTGAAGGCCCTTTCAAAAACAGATACCGCCTGCCGAAACTGTTCCGTACCAAAATAGGCCATTCCCTGTGTGAACAAATAATTGGGCATATTGTGGGGATCGAAACGTATCGCTTTATCGACAAAGTCAATAGCCTCGCCAGGCTTGCCGGAATAAACGAGAGCTGTAGCCATAGCCGCATAGCCAACGGCGTCATTAGGATCGAGAGCGATAGCCCGCGCTGCTTCCGCGATTGACTCTTCTGAGAAAAGTAATATTACATACCATTTTGATGCAACTTGATGGGCGAGAGGTGTCGGATTTTTCAAAGCTTCTTTCAAATATCCTCCGGCCAGTCCGGGCATGGCCTCAGCAGATACGCCCACCACATGAGACCAATCCCATGCTTTTTGATAACCTTCTGTATAAATCGAGGCAATCGCTGCATAGGCCCGTCCATATTGGGAATCCAACTCAATAGCTCTCTGAAAATAAGGAAGTGCTTTTCGAAAATCATCCGGCGTCCACCTGCGATAATGTTCCCAGCCTTTTAAAAAAGCGTCGTATGCTTCGATGTTGTTGGTCTCTTTACGACCCAACTTTTCTTGCTCTCCCGCTGAGAGTTCCACCGCCAGCGCGGCGAATATTTTCTTTGTTATGCGGTCCTGCAGGGCAAAGATATTATCCAGTTGGCCGTCATATCGATTCGCCCATAGATGGCCGCCCGTAGTGGCGTCGATAAGCTGAGCGTTTACGCGAATCTGGTTTTCGACCCGACGCACACTACCCTCCAACACGTAGCGGACCCCGAGGTCTTCTGCCACCTGTCGTACCTCCACAGCCTTCCCCTTGTAGGTAAATGTCGAGTTGCGCGAAATCACAAACAGGCCGGACAACTTTGAGAGGTCCGTAATCAGGTCCTCTGTCATGCCGTCGACGAAGTATTCCTGCTTCGCGTCATCGCTCATGTTGATGAAGGGAAGAACGGCGATAGAAGGCTTGTCCGGCAGCGGAAATGCCATTCGCTCGATGGATGCTGGCTCTCCCCCTGCCTCCCAGGGCTTAAGCCAGGTGAGTACGCCTCCCACGACCACCAGCACAACAACCATAGCAGCGACGATAGCCCGTTGCATCCGCTTGCCTTTTCTTGCAGCGCCCCTTGGCTCAGGCACCACTGCATCGGGTTTGAGGCGGGCGTGGTATGCCTTCACTGGCTGGGCGATGTTCTTGACCTCTTGCTCACCCATAAACTCGTAGTCAAAGGGAAGCTTGTTGCTGACCGCTGTATACACTGATTCGGAAAGGCAAATACCCCCGGGCGCCGCCAGGCTCTCCAATCGTGCTGCCACGTTGACGCCATCACCATAAATGTCGTCTCTATCTTCAATGATATCACCCAGGTTCAAGCCGATACGAAACTGAACTTTGCGCTCATCGGGAAGGTCTCCGTTGCGCGTTTTGAGGTTGCTCTGGACCTGGGCAGCACAAGAGAGCGCATCGATGACAGCCTCAAACATGGCGAGCACCGCATCGCCCGCGTAGTGCATGACGCGGCCGCCGTGGAGTTCAACAGTGACGGCTATCTGGTCTAAGTATTCGGTGAGTCTGCGATGAGTGCTGTCCTCATCCTCGCCTGTCAGCCGACTATAACCGACCACATCGGCATACAGGATGGCAGCTAGTTTACGGGGTAGGCGCTTTTCCATGGTAGTGGTTTTTCTTTCAATGGTGCCGCTGGGACATACCGCCGTAAGATCACCCAGCCGTGTATAAGAAGCGTAAATGGCATGTTACTCGCATGCTAACTCCAGTCAAACGATTACCTTTACGCTCAGTCCCTTATTAATATTCCTCCAAGGTCCGCCCTGGGCAGATACTGTTGAAAAACTCGATAATTTGAATGGGGGATTTTTCCGGTGGAAACCAAAATACCCTTAACTTCACTGGTTAGTAGGTATTAGATTTCGGCAGTGACACCGTAAGAAGAGATCGTAATTAATATGATCCCCTCCGTGTGTTAGGTTCGTTAAACAGGTTAAAACGCAAATGGTTTTGTCCGGTCGAAAAATTTGGAGTTTTTCAACAGTATCGGCCAACTGCAGGCACTCGCTTCAATTGAGAAATTACGCAAACACCTTTTGAAGATAGATTTTCTAGTCTGGTACCAATTGCAGTTGATCCATGAGCGTAAATAAATCAGGCATCCACCAGAACTCTGCCATTTTTCCATTTTCTACTCGCACAATGCCCATTGAACTCCAGGACAACTTTTTACCACTCGGCTCGACACCAAATATCTTCCCTCCTTGAGTTGCTTTGATATTTGCGCGAAATGCAACTTTCTCCCCGTCTGAAACGAGATCGTTTATCTCGATCGAAAAGTCTGGGAAGAAATCGAATGTGCCAACTAACCAGTGTCTCAGTGCAGCGGCACCTTCTGGATAATCAGGGGTAGTAAAGGCGAAGTGGAATTTAAAATCGTCAGTGCAAAGCTCAAGAGCTAGATCGGGTTGTTGCTGGTTTATGCCTTCCTCATGCCAACGTCGTACAAGTTCCTCGTTTTCTGGATTCATGTTCTTGCCTCACTGGTAGGAAGATGATCTTTATAAAACAAGCTATTACTGACAATATATTACAACAATCTTCATACACCTGTTTGATTGTTTCTAGAAAAGGGGACGCTGAAACATGCTAGCCAGGCTGAATCTGAAGATCAGCTTTTCCGTTAACAGATCTTCAAAATTCCTGGATTAACTTCGGCTTACGGCAGAGGCTGTGTAAAAACTCGACGCAAGCCACGCAGTAGATTAGTTAGTAAAGGAATGCCCAGCTAGTGTGAACAATATTCAGGTAGTAATCGTTGATTTATTTGGAGCGAAGGAAGCGATTAGATCGCTTCAAGCAGTCGTTTGGTGCCAATCAGGTTGATTACCCGCTTCATATTGTAAGCGAGCACATGAAGACTCATTTCGGTACTCACGTGATCCAGCGTTTTCGTTAAAAAGTGCGTCGCTCCCATCCAGGCCTTCAATGTGCCATAGGGGTGTTCAACCGTCGCCCGGCGGATGTGCATGGCATCCGGTTTTGCAGCCAGGCGTGCTTCGGCTCGTTCAATAACTTCTTCATGAACCCATCGGCTCACGCGCCGATGCTTCCCGGTCGTGCACTGCGCATGGATTGGGCAGCCCGGACACGCCGAACTCCAGTAGCGCCGGATCTGCTTGCCTTTTTCTGTTCGTGTAAATCGATAGATCAAGCGCTCACCCGCTGGACATTGGTATTCATCGTCTTTTGCGATGTAATGGAACTCGGAGCGATCAAACTGGCCCTTCGCCTTGTTCGGCGAGGTCGTCGAGTTAGGAACATAAGTGGCAATATTGTTCTTCTCACAGGATTGAAGCTCATTGCCACTGTAGTAGCCCCGGTCAGCGAGCACATTTAATGAATCTGTCTGTATGACTGCTTTGGCTTGCTGCGCCATCCGGGTCAGCTGGCGCCGATCACTGCCCGCGTTAGTCACCTCGTGTGTGACAATCAGATGACGATCAACATCAACGGCTGTCTGCACGTTATAGCCCACCATACCGCTACCGCGGTGTCTCATCGATCGGGCGTCAGGGTCGGTCAGCGAGAGTTGTTGGTCCGGCGCCTCAAGCATCCGGACTTCGAACTTTTTTAGCCGGTTCATCTCCTCTGTAAGGGCCGCGATCTTGTCTTTGAGTGAGCGAGTATCCTCAGGGGGTGCAGATCGATCGGCGTTATCCAGCTCTACCAGGTATCGGTCGATACTGGCTTCGACCTCAGCCAGGCGTCGCTTCATCTTCCCCCGCGTGAAGTTCTTATCGCGGTTGTTCACCGCCTTGAACTTGCTGCCATCAATCGCAAGCGTATCGCCGAGCAAGTTCAACTTGCGACACAGCATCACAAACTCCCGGCACACCAGGCGAATCGCTTCACCGTTATCCTTTCTGAAGTTCGCAATGGTCTTAAAATCAGGGGCCAGTCGTCCACTCAACCACATCAGTTCAACATTCCGCCCAGCCTCACGCTCCAGGCGTCTTGATGAATGCACCTGGTTGAGGTAGCCATACACATAGATCTTCAACATCGTGCGAGGGTGGTAGCCAGGCCGACCCGTCTCGGCGGCTTCTGCTTTAAAACCTAATCCCGAGATATCGAGGCGATCAATAAAGACATCAATAACGCGAACCACACTGTCTTCCTCGACATAATCATCAACTCGTTCGGGGAACAAGGTGGACTGGTAACGATTTTCTCCTTCGATAAATCCGCTCATGAATCGACCCTAAACTGGAAATCTCTATTTTACTCCTCACCCCAGAGTTTTTACACAGCCTCGGCCGGAAGCTGAAGTTAATCTAGTGAATTTGAACGTCCGCTAACGAGAAAGCTGCCGTTCGGATTCAGTCTGGCAACAGCCGCTAAGTGCCCTTTGGAGACATCGGGCGCCACTGGAGTCGATTCATATTTCCCGATCGATAACTTGTCATTCAGATGGGGGCCTGTCTACTATTATTGCCTTACGCAGGCCGTCAAAAACCATCTT
>Ga0255051_10000701_pt1 | contig 12303 bp, 10 predicted proteins | sample JV7_2_9_MG_FD_181719 | JGI IMG/M metagenome (GOLD analysis project Ga0255051, IMG submission 181719) | Seawater microbial communities from Jervis Inlet, British Columbia, Canada - JV7_2_9 | ecosystem: Environmental > Aquatic > Marine > Inlet | place: Canada: British Columbia | collected 2016-10-06
TACTTTTGCTCAACTTCAGGATATGGGTGGCACCATACAAATTTTTGTACGGCGCGACGCGTTAGGTGAAGCCGACTACGAATCTTTCAAGCATAGCGATATCGGTGATATTTTCGGTGTTAGCGGGGTTTTATTTCGGACTAATACTGGCGAGCTAACAATAAAAGTTAAAACCCTGGAATTATTGACCAAATCGTTACGCCCGCTGCCAGAGAAATTTCACGGTCTCACCGATCAGGAACAAAAATATCGTCAACGCTATATAGACCTGATCATGAACCAGGAATCGCGGCGGGTTTTTTCGATGCGAAGCCAGACGGTAAATTTCATTCGGCAGTATATGATCCAGGCGGGCTTTATCGAAGTGGAAACGCCGATGATGCAGGTGATTCCGGGAGGCGCCACAGCCAGGCCATTTATTACTCATCACAACGCGCTAGATATGGGTCTTTATCTAAGGGTTGCACCAGAGCTTTATCTAAAACGGCTTGTCGTTGGGGGCATCGAGCAGGTATTTGAAATTAACAGGAATTTTCGCAACGAAGGCCTGTCTACGCGCCACAACCCCGAATTTACCATGCTAGAGTTTTATCAGGCTTATGCCGATTACATTATGTTCATGGATTTGACCGAGGATATGGTGCGCCAGCTGGCAAAATCTGTCGTCGGTGATACCACCTTGCATTATCAGGGTGAAATTTTTGACTTACAAAAACCATTTCAGCGTATGACCATTGTCGAGTCGATTTTAAAATTTAACCCCGAGCTCGATGCGGCCAGGCTCGACAATCTCGACAATTGCCGGGAGATTGTGGAAAAACTGGGAATTACGGTCGAATCGAGCTGGGGAACCGGAAGGCTACAAATAGAGATTTTCGAAGAAACTGTAGAACATCAATTAATGCAGCCAACCTTTATTACCGCGTACCCAACCGAAGTCTCACCATTGTCGAGACGCAACGATGATAATCCGCTGATAACCGATCGTTTCGAATTATTTATCGGTGGCCGTGAGCTGGCGAATGGATTTTCCGAGCTAAACGATCCCGAAGATCAGGCCGAACGATTTCAACAACAGGTCAAAGACAAGGAGTCCGGCGATGTCGAAGCCATGCATTACGATGCGGATTATATCCGTGCGCTGGAATACGGATTACCACCAACGGCTGGTGAGGGAATAGGTATCGATCGCCTGGTTATGCTACTGACTGATTCGCCAAGTATCCGTGATGTAATTTTGTTTCCACATATGCGACCGGAGTAAATCCCCGGCTTTGTACCTCAGCCCAAGCTACGGTTAATTTATTGGCTTGGCGGTCGAGAGACCGAGAATTTCCCAATCCTGCATGCCGCCGCGATACCACTTTATTTTATGTGCCGGGTAGCCGAATTTGAGCAGATTCTTTATGTTATTTGGTGACTGGCCACACCACATTCCGTTACAAAACATGATTAAGGTTTTTGCCTGGCTGTAGTCCCATAGACCTTCCAGGTTTTTTGCATTTAACTGTTCTTCTAAAATTTCACCAATTGATATCGGGTCTGCGCCCTGGGCCGGATTTAGTTTCTTCCAGGGAATATTGATGGCACCAGGAATAGTTCCTTTTGCAACCCAGTCGGGCGTGCGCGAATCGATTACAAGGATCGACTCATCGCCTTCGCTAATCAGTTTTAAATAGTTGAGAACCTCTAGCTCCGCGATAGTTTCGACACCCGGAGCGAGTGCCGAAGGTTGAATACAAAATGGTGGGCATTTCCGAGAAGTTTTGGCAAACGCAGGATTGACTGTGTTCTTCTGATTCTGGTTGCGCATGATAGTGACGTTCTGATCACCATGTATAACGGTGACACTTTCAAGTGTCGGGGTAATGTTGACAACCGCAGCTAGCGACATGGCGCTAAATGCCAGGGTAATTACGGTAACGCCAGTGACAACGATATTAAACAGTTTCATTACTTGTTTTCCTCTAGTCGATATTAATCTGGATCGGTGTGTGGATCCGGTTTTTATTTATCGCGCCTTGCTCAGTCATGAATGACATCTGCCGGGCTTTTGTAGTATTTTATTATTGAATATTTAAAAGCCTGATCATAGACCAGAGCCAGAATACGAAATCACTTTGGCATGATCAAGGTGTTTAAATTAATAGTATGCAAGACAGTCTGGTTTTCAAAATAAACCCTGAAGCCGCCGTAAACCCATTCACTGATGGGTGGTTCACCGACAGGTCCATAACGTTCATCGGGTTCCCCGAAATCAGTCAATACCGAATCCATACTAATACCACGTTTGGGTATTATCTGCATCTGGTCCGATACACTGTGGCCAGGTATTGTCAAAGCCTCAGCGCCAACCGAAGGCGCGATTAGCGCATAGGCCAGTGCAATTATAATTAATCTACTACGCATGTTAACTTTCTCCTGATGTCTTCCATCAAGTCCATCGTTATCGGGGTACAATCTCACCCCTTAAATATCTTGTTAATAACTATAGCACGGCAAACTGCTTAGGCAAGAGAGACCTGTTTCAGATAATACCGCCAAAATTATCCAATTGGTGGTGGCCTGACTGTATTCATGGTTTAATCCGCGCCATGAATTTACCACTGGAATTGTTCATTGGTCTTCGCTACACACGGGCCAAACGACGTAATCATTTTATCTCCTTTATTTCTCTGATTTCGATGTTGGGAATCGCACTCGGTGTCATGGCCCTGATTGTGGTTTTGTCGGTAATGAATGGGTTTGAAAAAGAACTCAGGGGGCGAATACTGGGCATGGTGTCTCACGTCACGGTAACCAGTTTTGATAACCGACTGCAAGACTGGCGGTTACTCAGAGAGCGGATGATTTCTCACGATTTGGTTATTGGTGGCGCCCCTTACGTCGAGGCAGAAGCGATGCTATCAAATCGCTCTTCAGTGAGTGGTTCTATTGTGCGCGGAATTGACCCCGCATTCGAAAACCAGGTATCCGAGATTCACCAGCATATGAAATTTGGTCAACTATCCGATCTTAAACCGGGCGACTATGGGATTATTCTCGGCACTGGCCTGGCCAATTCCCTCGATGTGGTACCGGGTGACCGGGTAACCATGATCACCCCACAGTCCACGGCTTCGCCGATTGGTTTTTTGCCACGGCTAAGGCGTTTCAAGGTAGTCGGATTATTTGAAATCGGAGTCTACGAGTACGACCGCAGTACCGCTATTATCCATAACGATGACGCCAGTCGCCTGTTTCGTATGGGCGGTGACGTGAGTGGTTTGAGACTACGGCTTAGCGATATGGATGAAGCGCCCTTGATACGCAACGAGTTACGCGATCTTGCAGGGCTTGAATACTGGGTGTCAGACTGGACACTGCGACATAGCAATTACTTTAAAGCGGTGCAAACCGAAAAAACGGTTATGTTTATCATTCTATCGCTGATCATTGCGGTAGCAGCTTTTAATATTGTATCGACCCTGGTAATGGTGGTTACCGACAAACAATCCGATATTGCTATTTTACGAACCATCGGTGTTTCGCCGACTTCGATTATGTGGGTGTTTATGGTGCAAGGTACCTTGATTGGGGCGGTGGGAACCATCCTGGGTCTGGGGGGTGGTGTGCTGGTTGCTTCCTATATAGATGTCATTATCCCGGCTCTCGAGCAATTTTTTCAAACCCAGTTTTTACCCACCGGGGTTTACCCGATTACCGATCTGCCCTCTGACCTGCGCCAGTCTGATGTGATTAAAATATCGCTATTATCTTTTTGTATCTCGGTGGTGGCCACGCTATACCCGGCTCTAAGAGCGGCGAAGACCAGGCCTGCGGAAGCTTTGAGTTATGAGTGAAGTCAGTCAAGAAACACCTGTGCCGGTAATCGAAGCAACGGGTATTTGCAAAACCTTTCGCCAGGGAAAACTGGATGTGCCTGTTCTCAAGGGTATCGATATACACGTCGGTGTTGGAGAAACACACGCAATTGTAGGTGCTTCCGGGGCGGGCAAGAGTACCTTAATGCATTTATTGGGCGGGCTTGATCATGCAGATAAAGGCGATGTAAAAGTAGTCGGGCAGTCAATTGTCGGCTTGTCGGAAAAACATCTGGGCAACCTGCGTAATCGGCATCTTGGATTTATTTATCAATTTCATCACCTGCTACCGGAATTCAGCGCACAGGAAAATATAGCGATGCCGCTGCTGGTGCGCCGACAGAGTTATGAGATGGCTCAAGCAACCGCCATGGACTGGTTGGACCTGGTAGGACTCGCAAATCGAGCCGAGCATAAGCCCGGCGAACTCTCGGGTGGTGAACGCCAGCGTGTCGCACTAGCGCGTGCATTAGTGACCGAGCCTGAATGCCTGCTCGCCGATGAGCCGACCGGTAATCTCGATGCAAAAACCGCGAGTCAGATGCTTGATTTAATGATGGAGTTAAATCAGCAGGTCAAAACCTCATTGGTAGTCGTTACGCACGACATGAATATTGCATCCAAAATGCGTTATCAATGGCTTATGGAAGATGGCCGGCTATGCCTGACAGACTCCTCGGGAGCCTCTGATTAATTCTGGGTCATTCAGATGTGAAGTTAAAACCCGGGACGCCGGACCGGGCCAAATCAAGGCGTCAATCGCTGACAAGACCCAAAGCAATCGCTTCGCTCATGGGGCCAGCTTTAGCTAATCTATTGTCAAGATTGACAACGATGAGTTGGCTTATTTAAACGAACAGATGTTGATCCATGAATTGATCAGAGGCTCCCTAGAGCTGTTTTCCCAGAAACGCGCAATACATCAATATCACCGGGATTTGCAAAACCAGGTAAATCGAATCCGATACCAGTCGAATACTTCCGCTTATCACCAATTTTTTATCTATCCAGCGAGACAGCAAAACACTGCTTTTGCTAGTCGCGAAATAAGCCGTAATTAAATACAGAACTATTTTCATCAAGTCCGTGGTTGGCGGGATGAACTGAGGAGCCCTTTCTAATACGGTGCTATATTGCCAGTTGAATACCAGTGCTATCGACAGACAACCTTGTAGCGGCAGGGCAAAAACAGGGTGACCGGCAAAGGGTATAAAAGCTAGTAACAGGCTACCGAAGAATAAAATGTTTATCGCGTGATTAAAATTTTGCTCATGAACAAGCACAGACCAGTAGTCGGCGACCGTAGTATCGGGGCTGAGATTCGGGTAAATCAGACTGACAATGATTAACAGGGCCAGAATGCGCATAATCGGGCAGATAACATGCTCTAGAATCCACACCGTAGGGCCTATCACTGGATTTGCGTAACAGGTAAAAGCAAAAAACGGTGCTGGCAACGACACTTAAACAGGTAAATATAACAGTCCAGAACAAATTCATATGTGTCTGGAGTCAGCCTTATCTTTAAGCCTCCGAATTCTGCGATTTTTTATGCGCGTCCAGAGATGGTAACGCCATAGAAACCGTGCCAGCAAGTACGATAAAACCGCCGAAACCACGCCTACTACAAAGCAACCAAGCAAGAAGGGTTGCCAGATTTCCAGCATCCCTGTCAGTAACCAGTCCAGGCTTAATTCAAAGTCGAAGTCGTCGGCATGAATATTGAGAATAGCGGCGCCAATCCGATAACAAAAATAAAATATTGGTGCCAAGGTTATCGGGTTACTGATCCACACCGTGGGGACCGCTACGAGAATATTGAAACGGAATATGATAGCCAGTAAAGCCGCGAGTAGCATCTGGGCTGGTATCGGTATAAATGAACAGAATACCCCGACAGCGATAGCACCAGAAAAAGATTTTCGATTGATGTGCCAGAGACTGGGGTCCTGCAACCGGGGGCCAAGAAGCTTGATCAGTCTATTTTCAGTAATTATTTTGGGGTGGGGTAAGATATTCTTGATCAGTTTTTTTGGCATCTGAATTGTATTATCAATGCTAATCGCCTAATGTGTAAAGTGGAAAAAGGACTATGCACAGGGATGGCATGATTAAAACAGCGATAGCACTGGTTTTAGGTTCAATAACTGCTTTTTACGGCAGTGTTCTCCCCGATCAATACTGGATATCTTATTTGCCCGTCTTATTATTACTGGCATTTTTAAATCCAAAATACCGATTGCCAATTCTGCTTATTGCAGGCTACCTCTGGGCTAGTTTGAATATTCAACACGCGCTCGATATAAGGCTGGCAAGCGATTACGACAATCAAATACTGAAGATAGAAGGAGTAATCGCAGATATACCCGAGCAGCGGCACGAGTCAATCAGGTTTTTAATCAGGCCAGACTCTATCGAAGCTTATCCTTATCCTTTACCGGAACTGATTCGACTGAGCTGGTATCGCAGTGATCAGATACTCAATGCAGGCGAGCGTTGGCAATTGCAGGTAAAACTGAAGTCTCCCGTTGGATATCAAAACCCTGGTGGCTTCGACTACGAACGCTGGTTATTTGTTAAACGCATTGGCGCGACCGGATACGTCAAATCATCCCAGTTAAATCGGTTAATCAAACCCTCGACAAACTGGGATATAAATCAATGGCGTAGCCGGATTGGGCAGGGGGTCGAACAGTATTGCATGGGATGCTCGTATGCCGGCTTGATCAAAGCGCTGACGATAGGCTACCGGGCCGATATTCCCCAACGCCATCGACAATTGTTACAGGATTCCGGTACCGCTCACCTGCTGGCAATTTCAGGCCTGCACATTGGTATGATCTCCGCATTGTTTTTTTATCTGGGAAGATGGTTTTGGCAGCTCGGATTTTATCGTATCGGACTCAATCGTCTGCAGTTTTCCGCTAGTTTCGGATTTGCTGCTGGATTCGTTTATGCCGCATTAGCCGGTTTTAGCCTGCCGACAGTGCGGGCGTTAATCATGCTCGCTGTTGTATTCCTGGCACTGAGTTTTCGAAGCGGTATCAACCTGATAAATAGCATAGCGATTGCAGTGGTGGTGATCCTGATGTTTGAACCGCTCGCGGTTGGCTCGTCCTCGTTTTGGTTGAGTGTCAGCGCGTTATTAATCATTGCATTTGCACAATATTTGCTAAGCCATCAAAGCAGTCGTTGGCGGCAAATCACAGTAGTGCAATTATTGTTTTCGGTTCTATTTATTCCACTCAGCGTGGTTTTGTTTGATCAGCTCAATCCGGCCAGTTTTTTTGCTAATATCGTGGCTATCCCGTTGGTTAGTCTTATAATTGTGCCATTTAGTTTATTGGCGAGCTTGCTCGCGGGCTTCGATTTGGTTTTTGCGCATTGGTTATTCGTCGCAAGCAATCAATTGTTAAGCACGCTACTCGAATATCTCGAATTATTGCTCGAGTCAGGTCTGGCGGCTTACCCAAGTGGTGGCATTCCATACGTCTTACTCGGCCTGTGGGCGATGGGTTTACTGGTAGTATTGATGCCAAAAGGGTTTCCCGGAAAGAAACCGGCGGGCATATTATTGGTATTACCCCTTATCTGGCAAAGGCCGGAAATGGATTTTGGTGCCTATCAGTTAACCGTGCTGGATGTCGGTATGGGTACATCGGCAGTGATTCAAACCCGAAATCACAGCCTGGTCTATGATTTTGGGCCCGGAAACGCAAATGGTTTTAGCGCCGCGCAGTGGGTGCTGAAACCTTACCTGCGACACCAGGGTATCAAGCAACCGGACTTAATGATTATCAGCCATGTAGACCAGGACCATAGCGGCGGTTTTAATAGTTATCTGGAAAAATACGATCCTGCCCGATTGATATCGGGCACACCGGATGAAATTGTAAAGAGATTCGGACTGCCATCGCCGATTCTATCCTGCCATCTGTACCCATCCTGGCACTGGGATGGGGTTAGTTTTGAATTCATAAGTCCGCCTGCCACTGTTAGGCTGAAAAGCAGTAACAATCGTTCATGCGTATTAAAAGTGAGTGGTAATCATTCTTCATTATTATCGGGTGATATTGAGGCTGAGCAGGAACTGCGTCTGCTAAACACGATACCGCATAAGTTAGAAGCAACTGTACTACTAGCGCCACATCATGGAAGTACTACCTCGTCGACCCAGGAGTTCCTGAAAATTGTGAAGCCGGAAGTTTCAGTATTTACCGTTGGTAAGAACAATCGCTGGGGTTTTCCCAAAACCAGGGTACTCGATGCATATCGTCAAATCGGCAGTCGAATATACCGTACCGATCAACATGGAGCCATCACCATCCGCAGTAATGCAAACGGTCTAAATGTTAGCAGTTACCGTAAACATAGATTCAAATTATGGTATTGAGTTTTTTAGCCGATAACCCGTTGGCTTATACCGAAAAAAATTTCTCATCGCTGACCCGATTACAGTATCATGTGCGGCATTCCAATCGGAGGTAAAAAACGTGTACGAACTGGTTCAAGCAGGGGGCTGGCTTATGCTCCCAATATTGCTATGCTCGGTTATCGCGGTGGCGATTGTCGCCGAACGTTTATGGACCCTGCGACAGAAAAAAGTTATTCCCGAGAAGCTTTTGACCGGTATTTGGAATTTATTGAAAAAAGATTCCTTGACCGAAAATCACATTGACCAGATTGAAAATGGATCGCCGTTAGGTCGAGTACTTGCTGCCGGATTAATCAATCGGCATCTATCCCGTGACCTGATTCGTGAAAGCATTGAAGAAACCGGTCGACACGTAGTGCACGAAATGGAACGCTTCATGAATACCCTTGGCACGATATCAACGATAACCCCGTTACTCGGACTTCTGGGTACGGTAATCGGTATGATTAAGGTATTTACCGCTATTACCATTATTGGTGTGGGGGATCCCGGCCAGTTAGCCGGCGGAATCTCGGAAGCCTTGATTACCACCGCAGCAGGGCTCACGGTAGCCATACCCAGCCTGATATTCCATCGCCACCTGAAAAGGAAAATCGATGAACTGGTAGTTGGTATGGAGCAGGAAGCGATGAAGCTGGTGGAGTTTCTGCACGGTGATCGAAAAATATCTCATAGCCATGAAATTTAACAGCGCAACTCCAGTCGAAGATGTCAATATCAACTTGACACCACTAATAGATGTCGTATTTTTATTATTGATATTCTTCATGGTGTCCACTACCTTCGATACGACTTCACAGTTAAAGATCAGGTTGCCCGAAGCGAGTACGAATAAATCCATAAAAGAAAATGCGCCAATGTATTTAATGATTGACGCCAAAGGGCGATTTTTTTTAAACACACGTGAATTATCGAGCCAAAACAGCGAGGCGCTAAGCTTTGCTTTACAACGGGTACTCGACGGATCAGATCGGCCTATAGTGATTCAATCGGATGCAGCATCGCCGGTACAGTCGCTGGTGACTGCGATGGATGTAGTCGCACGGTTAGGAATCTCTCAGGTTTCGATCGCTACTACTCGCCCGATAGAGTAATTCTCAACAATGCTGTGCAAACCCTCGCGTTAAGGATTAACTGATGAAATCGATTACCGGTAAGATGACCGGCTTAACGGCCTACCGCGCGCTTCTGTCGCTCGCTTTTGATCACAAAACTTATTTTTTACTGGCAATCATAGGTATGGTGGTTTTTGCCGTATCGGAAGCCGCCTTTGCCTACCTGATGAAACCGATGCTGGATGACGGATTTATTGATCGTGATCCACTGATAATTAAATTGATCCCGTTGGCAATCATATTGATTTTTGCGATACGCATGGTCGCTATTTTTATGCGCACTTACTGTATGGATTACATTGGACGCAACGTAATTAACTCGTTACGTGGTCTGATGTTTGAAAAAATGATGACCATGAGTAGCGAGGAATACGATCAGTCATCGTCTGCTGCGATCATTACGCGATTTTCCTACGATGTCGAGCAAATAGCCGGTTCAGTGTCTTCATCCTTGACCGTGTTTATCCAGGATACGTTGCGTATTGTTGTATTACTCACCTACATGTTTTGGCTTAACTGGCAATTGACACTCATTTTTCTGCTCGCAGGTCCTATTGTATTTTTAATAGTGGTGAAAATTTCAGGTCGCTTTCGTAGTATTGCCAAGCATATTCAAACTTCCATGGGTGATGTCTCACACGTCGCACAGGAAGTCATCGACTCGAATCGCGTGGTTAAAATATTTGGTGGAGACGATCTTGAGCGTAAGAGGTTTGCCGATACCAACGCGCGTAACCTGAAGCTGAATCTAAAAATGTCGATAGCCCAGGCGGTGAGTATGCCCCTGATTCAGTTTGTCGTAGCCCTGGCCTTTGCTGCTATCGTCGCATTCGCAACTTCGGAATCGATGCGTGGAATCGTAACCACCGGTGACTTCGTTTCTTTTTTATTCGCGATGACAATGTTATTCGCACCCATGCGTGCCCTGTCATCGATTAACGCGAATATTCAAAGGGGGATTGCTGCCGGCGAAAGTATTTTCGAATTCACTGCGCGTGAAAGTGAAAAAGACGAAGGGGGTCTTGAGCTTGAAAAGGCCAGGGGACAGATCGCTTTCAACAATGTGAGCTTGCAGTACCGCAGCAATGAACAAAATGTAATCGAAAATATTAGCTTTGAGGTTGAACCCAATCAGACCATAGCGATTGTCGGTCGATCAGGCAGTGGTAAATCCAGCCTGGTTAATTTAATACCGCGCCTATATGAGTTGGATGAAGGTGAAATACGGCTCGATAATGTATCTATTCAGGATTATAAACTCAAGGATTTACGCCGACAGATAGCTTATGTGGGACAGGATGTCCGTTTGTTCAACGACACCATTCGCAATAACATCGCCTATGGTGCAACAGGCGATGTCGACGATGAAACAATAACTGAAGCTGCAAAACGGGCATACGCCTGGGAATTCATCGAGGATATGCCTGATTTACTCGATACTATGGTTGGAGAACGTGGTGTTTTGTTATCGGGCGGTCAGCGACAACGAATAGCAATTGCACGGGCTCTGCTGAAGGACGCGCCTATTCTAATCCTCGATGAGGCAACTTCGGCGCTGGATACAGAATCTGAACGCTATATCCAGCATGCAATCGAAAACCTGATGGATAATCGCACGACCCTGGTAATAGCCCATCGCCTGTCTACCATCGAGCATGCCGATCTTATCCTCGTACTGGATCAGGGCAAACTGGTGGATCAGGGTAGTCATCAGGGTTTACTGGCTAGCGGCGGGCTTTACGCCAAACTACACGCACTGCAATTTCGTGATAGTAAGGATAGCGGGCGATCCACTGTTGAGCCAGCCGTCATGAAGGGAAAAGCCGTAACACTCGAAAAAATCGTATTGACAAACTGGATGAATGCATCGACACAGAAGCGCCAGGGCTGGTGGTTATGGTCGATGAACCCGATGTCAATATTGCTAATGCCTTTATCCCTGGTGTTTTATGTGGCTGCAAGTCTACGCCGCCTCGGATACCGTGCGGGATTATTGAAATCGACGCAGTTGCCGGTCACTACGATCGTGGTAGGTAATATTACGCTCGGTGGTAACGGCAAAACACCGGTGGTAATCGCCTTGTTCCAGATGTTGCAGCGAAACGGATTTAAACCGGCTATTATCACCCGCGGTTACAAAAGCGGAAACGAAAACAAAGTTCAGATACTGACGGGTGGTCGAACTGATAAGCAGGTAGGTGATGAAGCCAATATGATATCGGAAATCTGTCAATGTCCGATCGGTGTTGGATCTAACCGGGTTGCTGCCGCGCTTAAAATTTTACAGATCGATCCAGAAACGAATGTCATTTTGTCTGATGATGGATTACAACACTACGCATTAAAACGTGACATAGAAATTGCAGTGTGCCGCTATGTTGCATTTGGTAATGGCCTGCTAATACCAGCAGGGCCTATGCGCGAACCACGTAGTCGATTACGGCAGGTCGATATCTCTATCAACCGTGACAGCGACCAGATAATTGAATCCCTGGGCCTGGTGTGGAACCTGATGAAGCCCGCGGAAAAATTACCCATTCAGAATTTCAGGGGTCAGCAGGTACACGCATTGGCAGGAATTGGATTTCCAGAAATTTTCTTTGCCAGCCTTAAGCAAATCGGTATCGACCCAATCGAACATGAATTTCCCGACCATCATGAATTTACCCCCGAGAACCTCAATTTAAGACCGGAACTGCCCATCCTGGTAACGCATAAGGACGCGGTAAAACTCAAAGGAATGGCAAATTATAATATATGGGTAGTGCCGCTTGAGATTGAGCTATCGCAGGATCTGCAAGACCAATTAATGCAATTACTGGAGACCAGACATCATGGATAAACATTTACTCGACATTCTTGACGATCCAGTCACCAAGGGACCGTTGAT
>Ga0255051_10000703_pt1 | contig 12275 bp, 12 predicted proteins | sample JV7_2_9_MG_FD_181719 | JGI IMG/M metagenome (GOLD analysis project Ga0255051, IMG submission 181719) | Seawater microbial communities from Jervis Inlet, British Columbia, Canada - JV7_2_9 | ecosystem: Environmental > Aquatic > Marine > Inlet | place: Canada: British Columbia | collected 2016-10-06
GAGACCTTACAAACGCGCCTGGTCGACCGCGGACGCCCAGGATTACCTGCACAAGCAGGCAGGCAGCCAGTTCGATCCGATCTGTATCGAGGCATTTTTCGAACGCCTGGACAACATCAACAATATTCATCAAGTCTTTAGCGACGGCTGACAGCGCGTACTGTAAATCCGAAATGGAAGTATCCGAGACCAAGTTAAGTTTGCTGGGAAGGCTCAATCGACGCTTGAAGCAAACCGGTGATACGGAACCGGAACAGGCGATACTGCGCCTTGCCATAGCGTCTATCCTGCTCATTTATTTCTGCCTGCCCTGGGGAGACAACGAGCGTTTTACCGATATCCTGCATTCGACGTCGAATCTTATCATTCTCGGCGCGACCAGCATTGCGCTGCTGATCTTCGCCGCCATCATCCGCAACCCGCGACCCTCGCCCATACGAAGGGTGTGCGGCATCATGCTGGATATGGTCTCGCTGTCCATCGTCATGTACTGGACCGCCGGCGATCACGTACCGCTGTTCGTATTTTACCTGTGGGTCACACTGGGTAATGGCTTCCGCTATGGCACCCGCTACCTGTACATCTCGTACGGTGTCAGCCTGATCGGGTTCAGCGTGGTAATCCTCGAAAGCGACTACTGGCAGGAGCATCAATCTTTTGCCATCAGCCTGATACTGATACTGCTGATGCTTCCCCTTTATGCGGCTTTCCTGCTGAAAAAATTGCACGCCGCAATCGCCTCCGCAAAGCAGGCCAACGAGGCCAAGAGCCGGTTTCTGGCCAACATGTCGCACGAGTTGAGGACTCCGCTGAGTGGCGTCATCGGCATGGGCGACCTGTTGCGCGAAACCCGTCTCAGCCCGGAGCAGCAGGAACTGGTGGGCACCCTGCACAGTTCGGCTTACTCGCTGCTTGAACTCATCGAAAACGTACTCGATATCGCCAAGATCGAAGCAGGAAGGATCAGCATAGAATCCAGGCCGCTAGACCTGTACGCACTCGTGAATTCGGTTATCTACATGCTGTCACCCTCGGGCGAATCGAAGGACCTGTTGATTTCGTGCAGCATCGATCCAGACACGCCATTCGCCCTCAAGGGCGATCACCAGCATCTGCGCCAGGTTTTGATCAACCTGGTGAACAATGCGATCAAGTTCACCGACGAGGGTTCGGTCACCCTGCGCGTTTTTCGGGTCGGTGGAGATGACGCAAATCCCAGGATCCGCTTTGAAGTAGTCGATACCGGCGTGGGTATGCCGGTGGAATTTCTCGAGAAAATTTTTGATGATTTTACCCAGGCCCAGCACAAGTCGGACCGGAGTTATGGAGGCACCGGGCTTGGCACCGCGATCTCCAAGGAACTGGTGGTGCTGATGGGCGGCGAAATCGGCGCCGAAAGCGAACTCGATAAAGGTTCCTGTTTCTGGCTGGAACTGCCTTTCGAGGCCTTGCCGCACAATGAAAGGGCCATCGCCTCGAACCATATTCTATTACTCGTCAACGAAGATACCGCGGCCCATATCAGGCCCGCGTTAAAGGGCTGGAGTATCGACTTCGACTGGGTACAGTCGTCCGCACGCGCTATCGCGCGGCTGTTGCAGGCAGCCGAACAGGGCAAGCAGTTTCACTCGGCGATCATTGACCAGAATTGCCTGACGGATATAGACGCCGAACAGTTCGCGCAGATGGTTCGAGCCGAGCCCCTGCTGGAAAACCTGTCGCTGATACTGGTCAATTCCTCCGATACCATGGTCAACATCAATACGGTTAACCAGTACTACATATCGACGATTCTCGAACCCAATGAGAAACGAACCCTTTTCAACGCAATACACGCCGCACATAGCGTTAACTATGCCGACGAGAATGTCGTTACCCTCGCCGAGCACTATGATCGCCATTCAGGCGCCAAAGCGCTCAATATCCTCGTCGCCGAAGACAACCCCGTCAATCAGCAAGTCATTCAGGGGATTCTGCGTCATGCCGGCCACGGCGTTCGCATCGTCGAGGGCGGCGAACAGGTGCTCGATACCCTCGATAAAGATTTTAACGCAGTGGATTTGCTCATCCTGGACATGAACATGCCAGAAATGAGTGGTCTCGACGTCGTCAAGGCCGTCCGTTTCATGGATATGCATCATAGCTTGCCGGTCCTCATGCTGACCGCCGACGCAACGCCGGAGGCCCGGGCGGCCTGCATCGATGCGGGCGCCGACGCCTTTTTCACCAAACCAATCAACGCGCGCGCCTTGCTCGACAGGATTGCATCGATATCGCGGGATATCGTCAAGGAAAGCTCAACGCCCCCGAGCATCAGCATTGAAAAAGGGGTAGAAGCGGCTGCGGTCAGCGCCTCACCCTGGTACGAGGAATCCGTGCTCAGGGAATTGACTGAACTCGGCGACTATCATTTCCTCGACAACCTGGTGCAAAATTTTCAGCGCGACGGCATGAAACAGCTCAATCGGGTCAAGGCGGCAATCGACAATGACTATCTCGAATACCGTGAGGCACTGCATGCCCTGAAAGGATCGTCCATCGAGTTGGGGGCAGTAAAGTTATCCAGTATCTGCGCGCGCGGTGAGACTCTGAAACCCTACGACATTGGCGGTGACGTCATCAAAAAGATGGCCGCCGAAGTCGAGGATGCGTTTCTCGAAACTTCAGCGGCGCTGAGCAATGCGACCGAAAAGAATATAGCCAGGCCACTGACGCCGGGAAAGCCGTAGCCTGCAGGCATTTCCCGCGAAGTGAGGTTTACGCCAATTGCCGGTCCTGGCTTTTAATCAAACGTGACATCATCTTCAGATCCCTGTCGTCCAGCCTGAAAGCGGCGTCGGTCCAGATCTTGGCGATATCGATCAACTCGTCATAACTGATGTTGTTGCAGACATCGCGAACTTTGCGGATTGCGTTATAGCTGTTCGAGTAGCGATTGGCTGACTTGATGTACCTGTAGACTTCCATTTCACCCTCGCCTTTCTCGGCGAGTATGTCGATGACACCCATGTCATAGAGTTCCTCGGAGCTGTAAAGCTTGCCGCTCAGTATGATCTGTTCGGCCTTCGCGGTACCGATCCGGCGCGAAAGCAGGGAGTAGGCGCCCATGCCTGGAAACAGATTGAACAGCACTTCGGGCAGCCCCATCTTGACACCTTTCTCGGCGATGACGATATTGCTGGCGAGGGCAGCCTCGAAGCCGCCGCCGAGCGCATCTCCCTGCACCAGCGCGATGGTCGTCAGGTCGCAATCGAGATGGCTGATATTTTCGTGCAGGATATCGATGCAGCGAATCGCATAGTTGAACAGTCCGTCGCGATTATTACTTTCGATACAATTTCGAAACAGGTTAAGATCGCCGCCGAGGTTGAAGACGCCCTCGACATCGGAACCGACTACAATGAAATCGTATTTCTCGCCATGGCTGTCACGCATGTCCTGTTTGACGGCGCGAATGTACTCGTGGAACTCGGAAAGAAGATGGTTGGTGAAACAGGGCCGTGGCTCGGATTTCATCAGGCACCAGGATGTTTTGTATTTTTCGTCGAAATGGGTTTTCAGGTGTTTTACATTACCCGTTTCGACTCTGCTGTACGCCGAATGCTCTAGTGCTGCTACATTGCTCATAGTCTCTCTCCGTTGTCTTTATACCGAATGTTGCATTCGGCTATCGCTTTGGTTTGTTTGTTTTTGAAATACGAAATTGCTTGTATTTCAATTATTTATCCACTGTTGTTAAGAGTGGCTTGTAACCAACAATTTACCGAATCGGGAAATGATTGCAAGCAAACTGTGACCAAGTTCGCAAAACATAAAATAGAATTTACATTAAGTATCTTTCTTAAGCATTTGTGGGATTTGTGCTTATTGTTTCAAGACTGTTTGAAAATATTTTTGCCACGTCTCGCAAAAAAACAATCAAACCACCTTAAATATGCAGCCGAAGTATTTGATTAGGCAGGGGAAGTGTGTCGGATTTCTGACGATCCAATGTCAATAAATTGACTACTCTTTGATCAATCAGCTTCGTCGATCCAGGCCATTTGGATGGCTTCCAGTATTTTCTCGTTACTGCGCTCGGGGTCGTCTTCGAAATCGGCGAGTGCACAGACCCAGGCGTGCAGGTCGGTGAAGCGAATGTATTGTGGATCGACATCGGTATGCGTCTCCGCCAATTCGATTGCGATATCCAGTGTATCTGTCCATGTCAGGCTCATAGTCTGCTCCCGCTCTGTCAGTGATTTTCTGAAACCATGTTGATGGTGTACTTCGGAATCTCGATGGTGAGTGGTTCATCACCAACGATGGCCTGGCAACTCAACCTTGAATCCATGTCCAGACCCCAGGCCTTGTCGAGGTAGTCGTCCTCGTCTTCGCTTGACTCTTCCAGCGTATCGAAACCTTCGCGGACATACACATGGCAGGTTGTGCAGGCACAGGATTTCTCGCAGGCATGCTCGATCTCGATGCCATTTTTGAGCATCGCATCGCACAGGCTGATTCCTGGCTCGACGTCTATCTCGGCTCCCTGCGGACAGATTTCATCGTGGGGCAAAATGATTAGCCTCGTCATTAAACATCAACCTCGTCAATTTGTTTACCGGCCAGTGCCTGTTTAACACTGTTGTCCATACGTCTGGCGACGTAAAACTCACTCGCTTCTTCCAGGGCCCTGATCAATCGCTTGAGTTCTTCCGCGGCAGCGGTTTCCAGGGCCGACTCGAGACTGTCGCGATGCTTTTCTATATCCGCGCTTTCGTCGGCAGTCAATAATGCCGCGCCGTCCTGCGCCATTGCGGCATCGATCGCCTCGATGACCCTACGCGCCTCGACCTGCTGTTCCTTGTGCATGCGTAACTCGATATCTTCACGCGCGTGATCCATCGAGGCGCGCAACATCGATTCGATCTCGGAATCGGTCAGGCCATAGGAGGGTTTGACCACGATATCCGCCGCTACCCCGCTGGTGAGTTCTTCGGCGGTGACCGACATGAGTCCATCGGCGTCCACCTGGTAGGTAACGCGTATACGCGCGGCGCCGGCAGTCATCGGCGGAAACCCGCGCAGCTCGAATCGCGCCAGCGAGCGGCAATCGGAAACGAGTTCGCGTTCGCCCTGCACCACGTGGATAGACATGGCCGTCTGGCCGTCCTTGAAGGTCGTGAACTCCTGTGCACGCGCGACCGGAATTGCCGTGTTGCGCGAAATTATTTTCTCGCTCAGGCCACCCATGGTCTCTATGCCCAGGGACAGGGGCAGCACATCGAGTAGCAGCATGCCGCTGTCGGGGTTGTTGCCGGCGAGAATATCGGCCTGGATGGCGGCGCCGAGGGCTACCACCTTGTCGGGATCGAGGTCGCACATGGGCTTGCGTTCAAAATACCCGGCCACCATGGACTGCACCAGGGGCACTCGTGTCGAACCGCCGACCATGACGACTTCATCGATTCCAGACTTGTTGACGCCAGCATCACGCAGCGCACGCCGACAGGCCGTCACGGTTTTCGCGACCAGGTTCTGGACTAATTCGTCAAAGCACTCACGACTGATGGTTGCGCTCCACTGGTGTTGTCGGTCGTCGATCGTGATGCGTGTCGATTCTGCGCTGGTCAATTCTTCCTTGGCGGCGCGTGCGGCCAGCAAAATACGCCGTGCCAGGCCCGTATCGACGTCGCTAAAACCCGCCTCGGCAATAATCCATTCACCGAGCGCGTGATCCATGTCATCGCCGCCCAGCGACGAATCGCCACCCGTGGCCAGCACTTCAAACACCCCTTTGTTCAGACGCAGCAACGATATATCGAAGGTGCCCCCGCCGAGATCATAAACCGCGATCACCCCGTCGGCACTCTGATCGAGGCCATAGGCAACCGCCGCCGCGGTCGGTTCATTGAGCAGGCGAAACAGGTTTAATCCAGCCAGCGTCGCGGCATCTCGCGTCGCCTGGCGCTGCGCATCATCAAAGTAGGCGGGGACGGTGATAACAACCCCATCCAGTTCAGAATTGATACTCTGGCGCGCGCGTTGCGCCAGTAGCTTGAGAATTTCGGCGGATATCTCGACCGCGCTGAAATCGCCGCCGCGGGTATGAATTCTGGGAACGCTGCTATCGGCCCGGGTTACGAATTCGTAAGGCATGACATCGTCGAGCTGGGAGACATCTTCCTGTCCGCGTCCCATCAGGCGCTTGATCGAAGCAATGCTGTTCAACGGATCGCTGCTTTGCAGGACCGCCGCCTGATGACCAACCAGTATGCCCGAACTTGCGAAATGAACCACCGATGGCAGCAAGTTGCGGCCTTCTTCATCCGCCAGGCAAACGGCTTCACCGCTACGTACGGTCGCCACCAGTGAATTGGTCGTGCCGAGGTCGATCCCCGCTGAAGCGCGATGCTGGTGGGGCGCGGCGGATTGTCCCGGCTCCGATATCTGCAGTAAAGCCATCAAGCTTCCTCCAGTTCAAACTGGATTTCGGCAAGTTGATGCTGTATGCGCTGAATGAACTGCATTTTTCGGCTAACGCCGATCGCCGCATCGAGATCGGAGGCCTCGAATCTGGCGATGAATTCACTCACCAGTTCTTGTTCACGTTGCCACAGCCTGGCTTCGATTAGCTCGCTACTGGCGAGGCCATCCGGGTCCTGCCGACAGGCTTCGACTGCTTCTCTCAATTCGATCTGCTCCATTAAAAAACCGGTATCCGAAGTGGTAGTGGAATCATCGGGGAAATCGGCGCCGCTGATTTCCAGTAGATAACGCGAACGTTTCACCGGGTCCTGCAAGGTTTCGTATGCCTGGTTGATCCACGATGCAACCTGTACTGACAGGCGCTTGTTACGATCGCTCTCGTTGACGTGACGGTCGGGATGGTAGCTCGCCTGCAGCCGCCGCTGCTCGACCTTCAACTGGTCCAGGTCGATTGCAAAAATCGGTTTGAGGCCAAATAACTCGAAATAGGTCTGGCTAAGATCGGGGGACTGCATTGAACTGCTCGGCCGGTTTATACGGTGAAGCTCTCGCCACAACCACAGGCATCTTTAGCATTGGGATTTTTGAACTGAAAACCCTCGTTGAGGCCGACCTTGGCGAAATCGACTTCGGTGCCATCCAGAAACACCAGGCTTTTCGGATCGACAACCACCTTGACGCCCCTGGATTCGAATACCTCGTCACCGTCCTGGAGTTCATCGACGAACTCTATGACATAGGCCAGGCCCGAGCACCCGGTGGTTTTCACACCCAGGCGCAGACCGATGCCCTTGCCGCGGTTTTGCAGGAAATGTTGCACGCGTGATGCCGCTCTATCGCTTAGATGAATTGCCATTTACCGTCTCTCTATACCGCCGCCTGTCGGATAACCGCTGGCAGCCGGTCTACCAGTTCCTTAAGTTTTACACACAAGGCATCGACATCCTGTAAATTGTTATCCATGCCGAAACTAACCCTTATCGCATTTAATGCCAGGCTGTCTTCAACCTCCATGGCCTTGAGCACGTGGCTGGGTTCGGTGACCATGCTATGGCAAGCCGAACCGCTGGACAGCGCAAACCCTGCCCGGTCCATTTCCATCAACAGCGTTTCGCCATGATAGTAAGGCAGGGCGAAGTAGGATGTATTGGGCAGGCGCGGCGCCGACTGGCCAAATACAACGCTCCCCGGAATGCCGGCCAGGCGAGCTTCAAAGACATCCCGCAACTGCATCAGGTAATGCTGCCTGTGCTCCATTTCAAGACTTGCGATCTCTGCAGCCTTTCCCAGCCCAACGATGCCGGCAACATTTTCGGTACCACCGCGGCGCCTGTGTTCCTGCTCGCCACCGGTGATGAGGGGGCTGCTGGGCTTGCGTTTGACAACCAGCGCGCCAATCCCCTGGGGGCCGCGCAGTTTATGCGCTGACAAGCTGATTGCGTCGATCTGCTGGCGCGTCATATCGATCGCTAACTTGCCGACAGCCTGGATGGCGTCGCTATGCAGCAGGCAATTTTCACGATCGATCATTGCCGCCAGCGCCTGCAACGGCTGAATTACCCCGGTTTCATTGTTGGCATACATCACCGACAGCAACTGGGGGCTTACGCCTGCCAGAATCGATTCCGCCGCGGCAAGGTCGATCTGGCCCTGCTGATCGGGTTGCAGCAGGATCACCCTGTGCCCGGCCGCCTGTAATTGTCGCAGCGGCTGTAGAATGCTGGGATGCTCGATTGCGCTACTGACGATCGGTCTGTCGTCGTTAGCGTCGAGGTAACCTTTTAACAGCAGGTTATTGGCCTCGGTTCCACCCGAAGTAAATACGACATCATCGCTGGCGCAATGCAGCAGCGCTGCAACCTGGGCGCGCGCCGTTTCGACCGCGGAGCGCGCCATGCGCCCATAACTGTGCAGACTCGACGGATTTGCCGGTGGATTTCGCAGAAACGGCAGTGTTGCCTCCGCCACTTCCGCATGCATCGGCGAGGTTGCATTATGATCGAGGTACACCGGCATTTCGCTTACTGTAAATTCACCTGGTCCTGGCGCAAATCGTGGACCCGGGACAGTTCCCGAACCTCGTCACTCTTCATCATATCCGCCAGCGATATGGTCGTCAGGAAATTTTCGATTTCGGCGCTCAACTCTTCCCACAATTGCTCGGTCAGGCAAGGTTCGTAAGCACTTGACGCATTGTTGAGATCCTTGTCGGCAACCTGCAACTCTTCGTCGACCGCGTTAATTACATCGGCAATGCAGACCTGCTCGGGCGAGCCGCCCAGACTGTAACCACCACCCGGGCCGCGCGTACTCACAACCAGCTTGTTACGCCGCATCTTGGCAAACAACTGCTCCAGGTAGGACAGCGAGATTCCCTGGCGCACCGATATGTCGGCAAGTGAAACAGGACCCTTGCCCGAGTGCATGACGAGGTCGAGCAGTGAAGTCACTGCGTAACGGCTTTTTGTGGATAATCGCATTGTGCAAGTAAGGTTGCATAAAACCCGTTCAGTATACAATCCTGACTAAAATGGTCAATTATTATCAAGGGGTAGTTTGACGATTACACGGGTGCCCTTACCCGGCTCGCTGTCGATGCGTAATTCACCGCCATGCGCTTCGGTGATCAACCGGCACAGGTACAGACCCAACCCGTATCCACCGGTGTCGCGTTGCCGGGCGCTATCGGGTCTGTAGAAGGCCTCGGTCAGGCGCACAAGATCATCCGCGGCAATTCCGACTCCGCGGTCGGATACCTCCAGCAAAACCGCGCAACCATCGATTCGCAGGGTTACTTCGATCTCGCCCTGGTCATCTCCTGAGTAGTGACAGGCATTGTCGAGCAAGTTCTTCAACAGTAGCTTGAGCCGCAGTTCGTCGACATCGACTTCGACCGCGCACAGCCTGCTGCTGATGCGCTCACGGCAAGGGTGATTGGCGACCACTTCCTCGATCAGCTTCGCCAACTGGCAGGAATTGAGCGACAACGGCGCATGACCGCTACCCAGCTTCTCCGATTCCAGTATCGCCGCCAACAGGTTCTCCATTTCGCAACAATCGTCTATCAACTTCTGGCGCAGATCACTTTCATCGAGCAATTCCAGGTTGACTCGCATGCGCGTGAGCGGGGAGCGCAACTCGTGACTGATTGCCAGCAGCATGCCGGACTTGCCTTCGAGCATCGACTTTATCTGCTGTGACATGTGCTTTATCCCCGCCGCCAGCAAGCCCAACTCCCCGCTGGCGTCGATGGTAGCCTGCTCCAGGTTGCCTTCGCCTATGCGCCTGACCTGTTCGGAAATTACGCTGAGCGGACGCAGCAGGCGCCGAATCAGCAGGTAGAGAACGATCAACAGCGCTCCCAGAAATACGAAAAGCAGCCAGTGACGACGCTCCGAACCGCGCCGAAAACCGTCATCGACGACGAATAAATAGCGTATCTCGTTTCGCTCAATCATCACCAGTTCCTTGCGACGATGATGGCTGAAAAAAACATGCTCGTAGGGATGAGGCGCCGCGTCAAAATGGTAGCTCGATATCGGCCTCAAGGCCGGGCTCGAGGACCAGTTCACAGCCCTCCCCTCGATCCTGATTTCAAAGGGCAGTTCGTCGGCGAGGCGCTGCGCCACGGTCAGGTTCGGCGGATCCCCGATATCGTTGAGCAGGTATTCGACGTAGCGCTCGACATTGGGCAGGATCTGATTTTGCACATGCGGGCGCAAACGTTGCACGAAACTGATCGCAAGCACGATCGCAAGCGCCAGTATCGAAATCAAAAAATAAAACAACAGCCTGAATACCAGGCTTTGCCACTTGCTTCGCAGGTAGCCCAGCATTATTGCTCCACCAGCTGGTAGCCAAGCCCACGCACCGTACGGATCAGCCCGGGACGCTGTAGTTTTTGCCTGAGACGACTGACCAGTACATCGATGGCGCGACTGTAGATATCGGCATCGATTCCACGTAGTTCATGCATGATTTCATCTCGCGACAAAACCCGGTCGCGGTTTTGGGCCAGCAGACCCAGCAAGGCGAATTCGGCTGCGGTAACCGGCACCGCCTGATCATTGCGCAGCAATTGCTTGCGTTCCAGATCGAGCTGCAAATCACCCCAGCGGTACACCGTGTTCGCAGTGCCCGGTTTTTTGCGGCGCAGGATGTTCTCGATGCGAGCGACCAGTTCGCGCGGCTCGAAGGGTTTGGGCAGATAGTCGTCGGCGCCAAGCTCGAGACCGACGACCCGATCCATCACTTCGCCGCGAGCGGTCAGCATGATGATCGGGATGTCGCTGAATTGACGGATGCGCTTACAGGTTTCGAATCCATCGATTTGCGGCAACATGACATCGAGGATGACCAGATCATAGGCCTGGCGCTTTATGCGCTCGAGCGCATCTAGTGGCCTGGTCTCGTTGTCGAGTGACAGATCAAATTTTGAAAAGTACAGCTGCAACGGCTCGGCCAGTTTTTCGTCATCGTCGACCAACAATAATTTACGCATTGCATAACCCGTTACCTGTGTCGCGGCTATTGTACCGCGCGGCTCCCACTTGAGAAGCCGCGCCGTTGTTAACACCTCCTTCAGTCGTCGTCACCGTGTCCGTGTCCGTGACGATGCCGCCGCTGCATGAATTCCTGTAACTCCTGTTTCTGGTCGCTGTTCAATGAGTCGACAAAAACCGCCAGCGAGCCGATCACCAGTGGCGCTTTGTCATTCACCAGTTGCGTCTTCTGCTGTATCAATTCAAGCGCGCGCGCCTGGTTGAAACTGGGATCCTCGAGTAGCTGCGAAATCTCGCTGACCTGATGCTCGCGAGTGGCCCTGGCCTGCTGCATGATTTCCACGACCAGGTTGGCCAGATCATCGAACTTCTGTTGCTGCTGGCTGTCGAGATCCAGTTTTTTGGTGACCCGTTCGCTGACGAACTCGGCTTTCTCGGCGGGCGTCATTCCCCAGTCGCCATGCTTGCCGAAGGCGTAGACCACGCCCGAGCTGCCGGCGACGAGTAAAACCGCGGTGATGATGCGGGTTGAAAGTTTCATGGATTGTCTCCGTAGTGGTTGATTACGGATACAGATACTAGGGCGCCATGCACCATAAAGCTTTTCACCAATGTAACGATTTGTAACGATTTGTAACAATCACCCGCGCCGCTTTTCAATCGCCGTAAGCATGCCGCGCAAGATGTTGATCTCGTTTCGGGTCACTTCACTGCGCAGGTAGAGGCGCCGCAGGCGTTGCATGATCAGGCCCGGCTGCTGCGGGTTGAGAAAACCGGTCAGTTCAAGGATTTTCTGTAAATGCTCGAAGTATCCTTCAACTTCGCCGCTCGGGGCGGGCAGGTCCTGCTCCTCCGTTGTACGTGGCGCGGCCTCAGTGAGTACGCACTGGTGGCGATAGATCTCGTAACAGAGCACCTGGATCGCCGACGCCAGGTTGAGCGAACTGAAATCCGGGTTGGTTGGAATGCACACCATCTGGTTGCAAAGCTGTAGTTCCTCGTTGTTCAAACCCGAATGTTCGCGCCCAAACACCAGCGCGGCCTGGCTCGAATCGTCCATTGCGAAGAGTTTCTCGACCAGTTCAGCGGGGTCGAGTTCGGGCCAGGCCAGCGAGCGCCGGCGCGCGCTGGTGGCGATAACCAGGTTGCAATCCGCAATCGCCTGGCGCAGATCGGTACAGGTTTCGCGGTTATCGAGGATGACGTTGGCGCCGGAAGCCCGGGCATAGGCAATTTCACCGATCGGGCACTGGGGATCGACCAGGGTCAGCTGGCTGATGGACATGTTGTGCATCGCGCGCGCCG
>Ga0255051_10000704_pt1 | contig 12254 bp, 9 predicted proteins | sample JV7_2_9_MG_FD_181719 | JGI IMG/M metagenome (GOLD analysis project Ga0255051, IMG submission 181719) | Seawater microbial communities from Jervis Inlet, British Columbia, Canada - JV7_2_9 | ecosystem: Environmental > Aquatic > Marine > Inlet | place: Canada: British Columbia | collected 2016-10-06
TTCGAGCGCCGCGCTCGAAAAAGACTCGTAAGGGTGGCCGGGATCATCCTGCAACGGTTTGCAGGAATATGCCTCCGTAACCGTGCCATCACCGTTCGGCAGGTAGTGCGTAACGATCTCGCAACTACTTTCGCCCAGCCTGCTGGCAGCAATCAGTGGACTCGCCGGCTCAGCTGGTTCTGCAGGTGCAGTTCGCTCGGTGGTGTTTGCGACCGCCGCTGCGGTCGTAATGGGTTCGCTATCCTGGCTCCGGTCGCCTGGCGCCCAGGCGAAATATCCCGCTGCCAGTGCCAGTACCGGCACGAACAGGAATAACAGTCGTGTTTTCATCAGACATCTCCATTGTCATTGATCTTCCGTGAGCAATGATTCTTATATGGGATATCGTGACTATAAACAGCCAAATCTGGGCTATCAGCAGGGATTCAGGTCTCGTCCGGAATGATGGTCGCCTGCCAGACAACCACCTGCCACTCACCGTGACGCTTCAGAAAGGTGCCGCTATTGAAGTAAGACTGTATTGCAGAACCGTCATCCGGTGTCCCGACCAGCCTGAATGTGACGACGGCTGTAGTACCGAAAAGCTGCACGTTGACGTCTTCGCCCGTGTACACAACATTCGGCCCATCGCTTTCTTCCTCGGCCTCCTCTTCCGCTCCCTCTTCTTCCGGCTCAGCAAAGCCTTGCATGATGTCGGCTTTGCCAAAACGAGTCCCGTTGGACGATGTATAAACAAGATCCTCCGCCCAGAAGTGTTGGTGGGCCTCCTCAGTACTCGAATTTGCCAGGAAAAAATGCAGCATCGCCGTCAGTTCTGCGACGTCATCATCCGCTGCAAAAGCGGTCATTGAGAGAATACAGAGCGCAGCAATATGACCGCATAGATTCTTGTTCAGCATTGTGAATTTCCCTGTTAGCCCTAGTTCCTGCGCGTACTTTTTCCAAGAACAATTTTCGCCTCTATGGTTTCGTCGCCGCGTTCGACTATTACTATGCCTTCCTGACCTGGCTTGGACGCGCGCAGCACGTACATGAGGTCATAGATGTCGCGAATCTGGTGGCCGAGCAGTTCGACCACGCGATCGCCTCGCTCCAGGCCGGCCTGATCGGCGGGCCCACCGGCCCTAACGCCCGCCAGCAACATGCCAAGCTTATTATCCGGCGCCCCGGTGTAGTCCGGGATTGTGCCCATCGACGCACCGTAGCCACGCACATCTCCCTGTGGCGGCGGGGCTTCCGATTCCTTGTATGTGATGCCATCGATCGTGGTCAATTTCGCAGCCAGGCCGGCAACCAGGTTCGCCACACGCGCGCCGCCCGCCGCGTTAATGAGTTCGGTATCGTCGGAGGGCTTGTGATAATCGTCATGCACACCGGTAAAAAAGTGCAGTACTGGTACTCCAGCTGCATAAAACGGTGTCTGGTCGGATGGTCCGTATCCATCACCGCCCAGCTGACAGCCAATCCTCAATTCTTCACAGAGTGGCGGCACGATTTCCTGCCACTCTTCGGCGGAGTCACCGCCCAAAATGGATACTCGATTGCCACGCAGGCGCCCGACCATATCCAGGTTCAACATTGCGACCAGGCCGGCTGCCGCCGTGCCAGGCAAAGGATTGCGCGTGAGTTCGGTCGATCCCAGCAGTCCCGACTCCTCCGCAGTAAACGCGACGAAAACAATATCGCGCGTCAGTTCATCCCGGCGCTCCGCCAGCAGTCGAGCGGCCTCCAGAACGGCTGCTGTCCCGGAGGCGTTGTCATCGGCGCCGTTATGCGGATCGTTGCTCTCTGGTGCCAGTGATCCGGAGCCTCCCAATCCAAGGTGATCGTAGTGCGCGCCGATGAGTACGGCACCAGCCAGTCGTTCGGTTGCCGTTAGCCGACCGACGATGTTGTCAACCGTCTGTGTATGCTCAATCAGTTCGGTCGTGATAGCGGCATCAACCTGTCCGTCGAGGAGACGCTGCGCCCGGTCGCGTTTAATTACAGCGACCGGCATACCGGCATCCCCCTGGTTATCAACGCGCACACTCGGGAACGGCGGCTCTTGGACATCATCGAGCGGCAAGTCGGCGACCAACAGCGCAACCGCTCCCTGTTCGCGTGCCGTAAACGCCTTGTAGCGTATGCCGCCAAGACGGCGTTGCACGTCTTCATCCTCGAATACGCCGTCCTTCGGCGTGAAGCGGCGCACCAGTACTATCTTGCCCTCGGCATCGAGTCCTTTGTAGTCGTCGATGCCATGCTCGTCGGACACGATTCCCCAGTCGGCAAATACGATGGGTGCGGACACCGCCGCACTCGCCGAATAGCCGGGAATCATGAAGTCCTCATCCGACAGTTCTTCACCACCGAGACTGAGTGACGTCGAAGGACCGTTTTGCACCGAGACCACGGCGTCAAATCGTTGCCGGTAACCGCCGGCTTCACCTGCGGGCTCCAGGCCTATCTCGGCAAACTGCTGTTCGAGCCAATTGGCGGCCGCGGCAAGACCGTCGGTACCCAGTCCGCGACCAACGCGTGCATCGTCTGCGAGCCACGCGACATCGGCCAGGTAGCGATCCGCTGCACCGCTCCCTGTTTCGGCCGGGCCGTCGACCCAACTGGCTACATAAATATCGGTATCACCGGGCGCACCCTGATTACGGTTCGAGCCGAACGCCAGCCACTTGCCATCCGGTGAAAACATCGGAAAACCGTCAAATCCTTCGGTATAGGTAATGCGCTCGAGGCCTGAGCCATCCACGTTTATTGCGAAGATATCGAATTCGCGACCACGCGGGTCATGGTGATTGGACGAAAACAGGATGCGTTTCGCGTCCGGGAAAAAGTACGGAGCAAAATTTGCGCCTCCCAGGTAGGTAACCTGGCGTGCCTCGGCACCGTCGGCGTCAGCGACCCAGATCTCAAGTTCGCTTGGCCGAACCAGGCCTTCGGCCAGTAACGCCTGGTAGTCTGCCAGCGCCTGTCCGGTCGGACGGGACGCACGCCACACGAGTTGCGAGCAGTCGGGCGAGAAAAACGCGCCGCCGTCGTAACCCGGCGCCTCGGTCAGACGCCTGACGTTCGAACCGTCTGCATCCATGCGGTACAAATCGAGGTCACCGTCCCGTGTCGATGTGAAAACAATAGAGCCGTCCACCGAACACACGGTCGCTTCGGCATCATAAAACTCTGTTTCTGTCAGCGGCATTAATGCTGAGCCGTCGAGCTCAGCCGAATAGATCTGATAGCTATTGTAGATGGGCCAGACATAGCCGCGGGAACGATCCGGCACAGCCGGGCACGCCTCGCCGGCGGCATGCGTCGAAGAAAACAGGACGCGCTCATTATCGGCAGTGAAATAGCCACAGGTCGTACGGCCGGTGCCGGTGGACACCCTGGTCAAAGCCGCAGGGTCATTTATCGGCATACGAAAAATCTGATCGCAGGCATACGGGTCGTGCGTCGACTGAAATATCAGCTCTTCGCCGTCCAGCGACCAGTAGGCTTCCGCATTCTCACCACCAAAAGTCAGTTGCCGAACGTCGGTGAAGCGTGACTCCCGATTATCGTGCAGCGTTCCTGCCTCACTCCAAAAGGGTACCAATAGCAGGAAAACCAGAAGGGAAAACAACGAGCGTTGTGTTAACAAGATAGTGACCCCGGTATGGTTAAGCAATCAGGATCATAGCAGAGCGGCATGACACCTTTTTCGCAACTTTTTCTCAGGTAAATCTACCTCGCGCCGAGCAGAATAGTCCACATTGAATCTCACTCATGCGGAATATTGTGACTATGAAATCAGCTACTTATCTGTCGATCTATGCGGCATTACTATTCCCTCTCATGTTCGCCAGCCCCGCGGCAAATGCCGCCGAGAATTCAGCGCAACAAGCCGTTGTTGTAACCGGCGCCAGCACCGGCATTGGCCGGAATATCGCCGAGCGACTGGCACGCGAGGGTTACTTCGTCTATGCCGGGGCACGCAAGGATCGTGACATAGCGGCCTTGAGTGCGATCGACAACATTCAGGGTATACGCCTTGACGTCACCGTTCAGGATGACATCGATAATGCTGTCAAGACAGTCGCAGCCGGCGGCCGTGGCTTGCATGGGATAGTCAACAACGCCGGTGTCGTAGTGATGGGAATCCTGGCGGAGACCGATGAATCCGAGATCGACTACCTGTTTGACGTCAACGTGTACGGCCCGTACCGCATCGTCAAGGCATTCGCACCAATGATTATCGAGTCCAAAGGTCGTATTACGAACATCAGCTCAATGGCCGGTATCCGTTCGTCCATGGCCTACGGTGTCTACGGCATGAGCAAACACGCGCTGGAAGCATTTTCGGACTCACTCGTCCTGGAAATGGGTACCGTTGGTGTGCGCTCTAGTGTCGTCGAACCAGGCCCGTACAAATCGAGCGCGGTGGCCACGAGTTGCAGGCGCCGGCTGGCGCAGGGCTACGACCCGGAGAAATCCCTGTTTACAGATCTCGCCAACGATCTCGCCGGGCTGTGCCAGGGTGATTCCTACCCTGATTTCCCGCAACCCGATGCGGTTGCTGACTCGGTACTGCACGCATTGTCGTCCGAGCATCCCAATGCGCGCTACCTTGCCGTCAATCATCAGTTACAGGCAGAGGCTATGGTCCGCGATGTTCTCAGGAACCTGGTCGAGATAAACAGCAACGGACATTCGTACGACTATAGCCGCGATGAATTGGTCGAGATGCTGGACGAGGCTTTGGCAGAAGGCAGCGGCAATTGAGGACTGCAGTCATGCTAGAATTTTTCCTGGCGTTCTTCAGGACAGAATCTCTTGAAAAGGGTGACCCTATTGGCCGCGTTTTCCCTCCTTTCGTTGTTTGGCCGTGCCGGTGCTGAACAGGAATTCGGTATAGACCAGTACCTCGCGCTGCAAAGCGTCGCGGAGATCAGCGCCAGCCCGGACGGCCTGTACATCGCATTCACGGTTACCAGCAACGATCTCAAGAAAGACGAGACCCGCGATGTTGTTTGGATGCAGCCCACCGGAGCGGGCGAACCTGTGCGGATGACCGCGCCAGATAGCGATTCGAGTAGCCCGAAATGGAGTCCCGACGGCCGCTACCTCGCCATTTTGTCAGACCGTAAGGACGAGATTACCCAGGTCTGGCTGCTGGACCGACGCGGCGGCGATGCACAGCAGCTGACCGAGTTCAAACAAGGCATTGACTCATTCGAATGGGCGCCGGACGGCAAGAGCCTGCTGCTACTCGCGGCTGATCCGTCGCCGGCCGATCTCGATGAGGAAGAGTTACCGAATCCGCGACCGTATGTCGTTGATCGCCTGCAGTTCAAGGAAGACTACGTGGGCTATCTCAGTCGTCATCGCACGCATATCCACGTCATCGACGTGGCCAGCCGCGAGACGCGACAGCTTACGTCTGGCGACTACGATGACAGCGAGCCCGCGTGGTCGCCCGACGGCGAAAGTATCGTATTTGTCAGTAACCGGACCGACACGCCGGATCGCAATCGTAATACCGACTTGTGGATCGTCAATGCTAAGAGTGAGGGCGACAAACTCAAACAACTGACAACCCTGCCCACTGCCGATGCAAGCCCGTCGTGGAGCCCGGACGGCAAGACAATCGTCTACACGTCGACGACTCCGGACGCGCTGCCCATTTATGCGATCCCGCAACTCACGGTTGTCGAGATCGAGTCTGGTAAGTCGGCTGTCAATCAATCGCTGCTCGAAACACAGGTATTTGCGACGCGCTACGCGCCAGATGGACAGTCGATACTGGCGATCACGGAATATCACGGCGAGCAGAACCTGGTAAGAGTGGATATATCGTCGGGTGCGGTACAGTCGCTGATTGAGGGCGACGATGTCGTAACGGAATTCGACCTGACGCCCGAGGGCGTTATTTTCCCGTTAGTCTCACGGCCGCAATTGCCGGATGAAATATTTGCCTTGCGTGACGGCGGCCTGGCACAGCTCAGCTTCGTCAATCAGCCGGTGCTGGATGGGCTCGCGCTCGCGGCCGTCGACAAACACTCGTATCAAAGCGAAGACGGGACGACGATTGAAGCATTCGTTGCCTTTCCGCCTGGCTTCAGGAAAAACAAGTCCTACCCGGGAATCCTGTTAATACACGGCGGCCCACAACAGCAATGGGACTATCGATTCGACTACGAAGTACAGCTGCTGGCGGCGAAGGGCTATGTCGTAGTGATGCCAAACCCGCGCGGCTCGTTCGGCTACGGCCAGGCATTCGCCGAGGCGATTTTTCAGGACTGGGGCGGCGTCGACTACACCGACATCATGGCGGCAATGGATTTCGCAGTCGCTGAGGGCTGGGTGGACGAAGATCATATGGCCGTCTACGGCTGGTCCTATGGCGGCATGCTGGTCAATCATGTAATCACAAAGACCGATCGATTTAAGGCAGCCATCACGGTGGCAAGCGCGACGCTGTACGTTGCGAACTATGGCCACGACCAGTATCAGCGCTGGTGGGAAGAAGAACTGGGGCTGCCCTGGCTACCGGAGAGTCGCGAGAAATATGACCGCATCTCACCGTTCTACTCGCTCGACAAGGTGACGACGCCGACCCTGGTCGTTGGCGGCGAGGATGACTGGAATGTTCCGATCCAGAATTCCGAGCAACTCTACATCGTGCTCAAGCGCCTGGGTGTGCCGACCGAACTGGTCGTGTATCCCGAGCAAGGGCACGTGTGGAACGGCGTGCCCTCGTATGAAAAAGATCTGTACGAGCGGTATTTCGTCTGGCTGGAGCGCTACCTCAACCCCGAGTAGAGCTTTACATGCGCGGCGCCTGCTGCGACGCAATCCAGCGATCGACCTCCGACTCGAGTACCAGCAACGGCACCGAACCGGTCGTCAACACCAGGTTGTGATACTCGCGCACATCGAATGCGTCGCCGAGCGCTTCTTCCGCACGCACGCGCAACTCTCGAATCTTGAGCTGACCGATCTTGTATGCCAGCGCCTGCGAGGGAATTGCAATGTAGCGCTCAACTTCGGCAACGACATCGGTCTCGGTGATTGGCGAGTTGCTCTTCATCCAGTCGATCGCATCCTGCCGTGACCAGCCCATCGCATGCATGCCGGTATCAACCACGAGACGGTTGGCACGCCAGATATCGGCGTACAGGGCACCGAAGTACTGGTACGGATCGGTATACAGCCCCAACTCCTTGCCCAGCGACTCCGCATACAGGCCCCAGCCCTCGGAGTACGCCGTGTAGCCACCGAAGCGACGAAACGCGGGCAAATCTTCCTGTTCCTGTTTGACCGAAATCTGGAAGTGGTGTCCAGGTGCCGCTTCGTGCAGAGACAAGGCCTCCATCATGTACTTCGGCCGCGATGGCAAGTCATAGGTGTTGATATAGAAAATGCCGGGGCGCGAACCATCCGGCGTACCCGGAAAGTACTGTGCGGCCGCCATGGACCTGGCGCGGAAGGCCTCGACCGGCTTAACGACGTAGTCGGCCTTCGCCTTGATGTCGAAGCTTTTGTCCAGTTTCGGGTTGATCACATTACGTAAATCGTCGTACGCCGCAACAATGCCTTCCTCGGTATCGAAGTAGAATTGCGGATCTGTGCGCAGGTGCTCGAAGAACGACTGCATGTCACCATCGAATCCGACTTCATCCCGAATTCGTTTCATCTCTGAAAAAAGGCGTTCGGCTTCGCGCTTGCCGATCTCGTGAATTTCCTCAGGCGTGTAATCGGTCGTGGTCGATTCGCGCACCTTGAATGCATAGTACGCCGCGCCGTCCGGCACATCGCCCGCGCCGATGCTCTCGCGCGTATTGGGCATATAGTCATTCGCAATGTAGTCATGCAGCTTGGCGTATGCGGGCGACAGAACGTTGCTGATATGCTCGCGGTACGCGGATTCAATTCGTGCGCGATCTTCTGCAGCAATACTGTCCGGCATTGTCGCGATCGGTTGCCAGAAATCACTTTGTTCCGGGTCATCGACGACCTGTGCGGCCAGTTGCGGCAACGCCTTTTCCATCAGGATGCGTGGCCGCACGACGCCAAGTTCAACGCCCTCTCGCATCTTGCTGATCGATAAATCGACATGTTCGACAAAACCGGTTGAGCGGGTAATCCAGTTGTCGTAGTCCTCTGCAGTTGCAAACGGCTGTGCCGTCGCACCCGACCCCAACATGACCAGGAAGCTCGGCACGCTGAAGAACTGGCTGACCGGTGTCAGCGATTCGAATTCGTCATAGCCTTGTTCGCTGCGCTCTATGGAGTTTTCACGCTCCAGTCGAAATATCTCGTAGCTCAACAGATCCTGGCCTTCAAGCGTTGCCGAATCGATAGCATTCAGACGAGCAAGATAGTCCTTGTCCATCGCAAGTGCCGCGGCCGCGTACTCGTCCGACAAGAAGTCATACGGGCCCCACTGGTCGTTGAAGCGATTGTCGCCGCGAAAAGTTGCCGACAAGGGATTCAATGCCAGATAATCCTCGTCGTACTCGGCGTACAAGGCATCCATCTGTGCCGCAACATCAACTACCATTGCTTCGGGTCCTTCGGATGTGTCAGTAGCGGACTCGCAGCCAGCCAGGCTGAAAACCACGGCAAGAGGAATCAAACGCAACAGCTTTGCTCGAATCATTGTTCTTGTCCCTTGTGGATTGGGAATTCAGGAAGCCGGGGATTCTACCTGTCTTGCGGCGTGATTTCGAACAAACGCTGGCCCGCTTGCCGGCTCGCACGTACCCAGTAGTGAATAAGAAAACAGGACAGTATCGTGACCGGAACGATCAGTACGCTGCCTTCAGCACCAAACTCACCGCCACTAAGCCATTCTGGCCCAATCGGGGTCTGGGAAATCAGGCTCGGTGACTCCTGGCCACTCGAGGCGAAACCAAACACCGATGCCTGGAAGAAATTCCAGCCCAGGTGCAGGCCCATCGGCAACCACAACTGCCCGGTCTTGAGATAGGCATAAATCAACTGCGGTGTGATCAGTGCAATGAGCAGGCTTGACAGTATTGATGCATCCGGGTTGAAAGCATGGCCGAGGCCAAAAACGAGAGATGACACTGCAATGGCCCAGCCGAGGCCCATACCGGCGACGAGATTCTGGAAAAAATAGCCACGGAATACGAGCTCCTCCCACCAGGCAACAATGCTTAGTTTGTACGCAACCACGAACACGACCGGCAATATGGCGAGTTCAAAATTCACGTCTGCCGTTACACTGTCGGTCCACCAGCTAAGGCCGTTGAATTCGATCAGGTTTGACCACAGCATCATGTAATAGACAACAGCCATCACCAATGCGCTATTGACGATGCCTGAGATCACGTCCAGCGCTGCGTAACGGTCGCATCGCAAACCGAGCGATGCGAACGACCGTTTGTCCAGGTACTTGCGCGCGAGGAAGACCGCGACCGTCGCCGTGACAGCAAGTATCGAAAATTGCAGGACGGATGCCTTTGGTAACCCACCAAGTATCGCCCTGACGCCCATCATGCCGGCCACAGTGATAGCCATGAACGCGACCACGAAGGCCAGGATGCGCCAGCCTGCCCGCAGCAGGCCACTGTCAGGATTTACAAAGTATTTTTTCACGCGTCCATTCCCCTGGTTGATTGCATTTTTCCGCTTACGCGGGATTTCCAGTCCTTTTCCTCCAACGCTCCCTTGAAGGACAACAGCGACCCGTACAGGTCGGCGCCGGTCTCTTGCTCAACCTCGTCGACGGCCTGCTGCATTGCTTCTCGCAGCCGTTCTACCTTCGGCAACAGATCGCGCCCTGTGCTGGTCAATGTGTAAAACGTCCGCCGCCCATCGTTCGGGTCATCCGACGCACTGACAACGCCAGCGGTCTTCATCGACTTGAGAATGTTCTGTACGTGGACGTGACTGACATTCATGTCACGCGCCGCATCCATGACAGTGATCCGCGGTACTCGGTCCAGTTGGCCGATTATCGAAAGCCAGGTTGGTTTCAGGAGCGGGTCCAGTTCAGAGCAGATTTCCGCCCCCGCCTCCATCATCTGTAACGAGATAATTCGCAGGTAACGAGCCAGGTAGCTGCGTTGTTCGGTCATTTTGCCCATTTCCGTAACTAGTTACGTAATAAGTTACATTGTTTCACGAAATAATCAAATCCGGTAACGTTTTGCTCTGCCGTGCGTCGTTACCAGCATGATCAGGATTTTTCAAAGCGCCAGCCAATAAGTCATCATGAGAGCTGTGACAGACGAACAACTAATTCAATGGGTTGCTGATGGTGACCCCTCTTGTCTCGCCACGCTGTTCGAGCGGCATCATCGGGGCGTCTACCAGTTTTGTCTGCAAATAACGCGGCATCCCGCGCAAAGCGAAGACCTCGTACAGGACGTATTCCTGAAAATCCTCCGCAAGGCCAAGACTTTTCGTGGCGAGGGCAGTTTCAAGGCCTGGATGTTCAACATCGCGCGCAATGTCGCGCTTGATCACGTTCGCAAGAACAAGCGGCAGAGTAATGAGGCGATCGACGACGCGGTCATCGACCAGCACCTGGCTGACAATCGCTCCGCGGAGCAAGCGGCCGCCGGATCGCAAAAGATGCAGCTCGTCATGCAGGCACTCGCAAAACTACCGGCCGCCGCGCAGGAAGTCATCTGGCTGGGCCGATTTGAATTCGACAGTTATGAAGAGCTGGGACATGCACTTGCATGCAGTGCAGGAACCGCGCGGGTGCGAATGCATCGCGCCATGGCCCTGCTGAACTCGACTTACACCAGTATTAATGGAGCACCCATCGATGTCTGACAAAAAATCCTCCGACTTGCCGCTCGGCAGCGAAGACGCGGCAGAGAACGAACTCTGGGATACACTCGGCTCAATCGAGTCTACAGAACCGTCCACCGCGTTGCGGCAGGGTTTTTATCAGAAACTCGAGCAGGCAAGCCGGCCTACTTTGATGGAGAAGCTGCGAGCTTTGCTCGGCTTCAGCGGCAACGCCGGCTGGCTGACAGCAACGGCCTGTGTGCTGCTCGGGATTGGTGCCGGACAATTGCTCGACGAATCTGGCGGCAATGGGACCGACAGGCTGGCCGCACTGGAACAGAACGTTTCAATGCTGAATCGCACCCTGATCCTGGATCGTCTGGAAAATGACAGTGCGGGCAAACGCCTGCGCGGCGTGATGGATGCAGCATTTGTCGCTGGCGACGATGCGGAGATCGCTCGTGCCCTGCTGCAACGTGCTACCGAAGATCGTGTTCATTCAGTTCGCGCCGCAGCCATTGACGCACTGGGCCCACAAATCGGCACACCGGCGATTGGCAAAACCATTATGGAATCGATCGTGCAGACCGACTCGCCACTGGTGCAGCTGGCACTCATCGACCTGGTACTGCGAAACGGCAGCCAGCAGCAGGTCGACCAACTACTCAAACTTGCAGAAGACGGACTCCTTTTCCCGGACCTGTCACGGCATGTTCTGACTTCACTGAAGAGAGACGTCGCATGAAAACCTATCTATCTTTATTAATCGTCCTGGTACTTACCGCGGGCATCTCCAAATCCGCAACGCCAGTTACTGAAGAAAAGGCATGGACGGAAACGTATGCCGTCGCTACGACCGCAGCACACCTGGAGGTCAGCAACATCTGGGGCAGTGTGCGCGTGCGGACCGGAAAGAGTGGGGAAATATCCGTTTCGGTATCCGAGGTTCGCACAGCGCCGGATCAGGAACGTTTTGAGATGTCGCTCGAGCGTCTCAAGCTGGATATCGAAGCTGATTCGAACGGCGTATCGATTCTGGTTGGCGACCGCAACGAACGTTGGCAACGCATGGATCGCTGTCGTGGCTGTCGCGTCGACTACCAGTTCGAAATAGTGGTGCCGCCGAATGCTGTGGTGGATGTCGGCACTGTAATGGATGGCCTGGTCGACGTCCGTGATGTCGAGGGCGTGGTAAGCGCCAGCAACGTGAATGGGCCGATATCGGTAGACGGCATTCGGAATTGCGACACCATCAGCAGCGTTAATGGCGGGGTTGAAATCGGGTTCTCCCAGGCGCCATTGCGTGACTGCAGCATTGAGACGATCAACGGCGACATTACGCTGGGCGTTCCGGCCAACACTAGCCTGGACCTGACGATGGACCTGTTTAACGGGGACATCCGGTCCGAGTTTCCGGTTGGCCCGCTGGCAATGCCGGCAACCGTTGAGCATGTCGTTGAAGACGGCCGAAACCAGTATCGCATTCAACAGCTGAGCGGCATTCGCATTGG
>Ga0255051_10000707_pt1 | contig 12249 bp, 13 predicted proteins | sample JV7_2_9_MG_FD_181719 | JGI IMG/M metagenome (GOLD analysis project Ga0255051, IMG submission 181719) | Seawater microbial communities from Jervis Inlet, British Columbia, Canada - JV7_2_9 | ecosystem: Environmental > Aquatic > Marine > Inlet | place: Canada: British Columbia | collected 2016-10-06
GGGTTTGCCCGGCGACAGGAGCTGTGCCGCCCGTCTATTATCAGATGGCTGAGGACCCGGAGTTCCGGGCTATTTTGAGCATGCGCCGGATCATGATGTGGGCCACGGCTCAGGATCAGGAGAATGCTCTTTCGGAAGCGGATGAAATGCTCGCCATGATAAGGGCACGGCTAGAAGAGATCGGTACATAGCGGACTCAGGTGGTCGGCTACCGCTTTGCCATCCAGCTACTATACTTGAATCAGAAGCAACACTGATAAAGCAATACCCGCCAAAAGACAGGAGAATAGACATGGTTCGTAAACTGGTCATGATAGTCACATTTTTATTATTTGGGTCCCCGCAGGTAGTGGCGGACGATGCAGACGATGTGCGCGCGACGATTGAGCGCCACTATGTTGCGATTAACGCGAGCGATTTAGAGTCAGTGATTGGCCACCACCTTAGAGACTTTACGATGTATTTCTCTGACGGCACCGTACTTTTTGAAAGTGATTGGGCAGAGGTAAGCGAACGTATGGGGGCGACCGTTGACCTAGGTACAACGAATGTCCGTATGAGTAATTTCGCCGCCCAGATCTATGGGAATGTCGCCGTCGCCACCTTCTACCTCGTTGGCACCAATACGTATGCTGGGAAGACCAGAAAGGTCACCAACCGGGTGAGTGCGGTCTGGGTGAAGGATGGTAGCGAATGGAAGGAAGCACATCATCACGAGTCGCCTCTTTCGACCCGCGGAGACAAACACTAGACCTGTCCCCCGGGTGTCAAACTGAATTCAGGCAAGATAAACGATTGGATGCAGATGTCTTTGATGCAATACCGGTCTAGTAATCTCGGGATTCTGAGCTACGCTTAGTACAAGGCAATGATAAACCTACCGCAAGGCGGGAACCGTGAGTGGCGGGTTATCACCTAAATGCACGCCGAATCTTTTACCATCCTCAAATAAGTTAGGGAGAAAACGATGGCTAAAATAATACTCACAGCACAGGTCGAAGACTCAACTAAATGGGAAGAGGGTTTCCGGACTCACGGTGAACTTCTCAAAAGCATGACGTCAACGGTAACTTACTTCACGATATCGGAAGAAAACGAATTGACTTTATATGCCGAGCCAAATGACGTAGACAAATTCTTTGAGGTTATGGACTCGCCGGCTACAGAAGAGGCGATGGCCTATGATGGCGTAAAGCGGGAAACCGTAAAGGTTGTGGTTCTGGACAAAGAGTTCACGTATTAATGGAACTCGTCAATAGCTTAAAGACGGAGTGAATGCGTTCTATATATAGTCTGGGTCGCGCTTCAAGAAGCGCTCCTACAGTGCGCTGTCGCCAGACTCGCCGGTGCGAATGCGCCAGACCTGGTCCAGGTCGGTCACAAATATTTTGCCGTCACCGACCTTGCCGGTTTTCGCGCTCTCAATAATGGTTTCGACAGTACGCTCGACGAGGTCGTCGGACACGGCGACTTCGATCTTTGCCTTTGGCAGGAAATCGACGACGTATTCGGCGCCCCGATACAATTCCGTATGGCCACGCTGACGGCCGAACCCTTTGACTTCGCTGACCGTCATACCCTGAATTCCGACCTCGCTTAACGCGTTGCGAACGTCGTCGAGGCGAAATGGCTTAACGATGGCAGTGACAAGCTTCATGTATTAACTCTGCGGTCGGTTGCGAGGAATGTTCTATGCTAGCAATACCCTCACGCTAAGTGTACAAAGAAAAGCGGCAGTAACGATCGATGATCATGGCGACGGCAATTCTCAAGGAAGCGGCGGGGCTACGCTATAACGGCGTCGCTGTACTATACGCGATCGGCGGCTATGTAATTGGATTTACAGGGCTTTTTCACCCCACCTGGGCAATCAATTTCGGTGCGATCCTGCTGCTCGCCCACACAATGATAATTTCCGCCTACCTGATTCACGAGTGTGGCCATCAGCTCGTATTCAAACGCAGTGGATACAACGCCCGGCTCGGACGGGCGATGAGTTGGTTATGCGGCGCCGCGTATGGCACCTACGAGGACATGCGGTACAAGCACTTTCGGCATCACGTCGACAATGGCGATGTGGTCTGGTTTGAATACGAGAAGTTCTTCGGGAAATACCCAACGATTCTGAAGATCACGCGGGCATTAGAGTGGTTTTATATTCCTGCGCACGACCTGATCATGCATTTCATCATGGTGTTTACGTCGTTCATCATTCCACAACGGCGTGACCAACGTTCGAGAAACTTGATGGTCATTGCGGTGCGAGGCACCGCATACCTGGCGTTGTTGGCGTTTTTCCCCAAAGTCGCAGTTCTGTACGCGATTGCCTATCTGTTGATGATGCATGTCCTGCGTTTTATGGACGCCTTTCAACACGACTACTCGTACGACGTGACGTTGTTCGAATACGTACCTCCGCCGCATAAAGGCGACAGCGAATGGGAACAGGAACATACGTTTAGCGTGCCGATATCACTGCGTTTCCCGAAACTGAATTGGCTAACCTTGAATTTCGGTTATCACAATGCGCACCATTCCAATATGAACGTGCCTTGGTACCGATTGCCAGCGCTGCATCGTGAATTGACCGGGAACGATCCCGCACGGGTTATACCGTTCAGCGGCCAGCTTAAGCTTTACCATCGTAACCGGGTACTGCGGGTTTGCAATCCACAACCGGACGACTACCCGACCGGAGCTGACTACCTGATGAGCGCGCAGGCCGGAACAGGGCCACTCGGCGGCAATGCGGCATCGTTCCTGACATCGTTCTAGCCGGGATTCCGGAGTGAGGACTCGATTCGATTCCCCCGACTGGCAGGCTGCGATCGCGAAGCTGCTGCGTAGCGGAGATGCACAGGCAATGTGCGACGCGTTGAGCGACGCAATGGATCTCGCGGTTACCAACGATGGCACCTGTCTCATGGCGTTTTACGAAGACGCGCCGCCTGACGTGTTACATCACAGCATGCAGCCGGCTGCGGCAGCGCATTACGTTGACCGCTATCTCGCGGGACCTTATCTGCTTGACCCGCTATACCAGCTCGCGTTGCAGAATCGTAAACCCTCTGTGTGCCGGTTTCGCGACCAGACGCCCGATCGATTTCGGTCCAGTGAGTACTATCGTCAGTATGTTGAGCGCACCCACCTGCGCGATGAAATGGATTTTTTGCTGAGTGTGTCCGACGCTGCAACACTAGTACTTGTCATTGGACGACGCCGGAAGATGTTTTCGAAAGCAGAAGTCGACCGACTTACGCTTATCGATGAGATTGTGTATGCGGCGATGAGCAATATCTGGCGGCGTTGGGACGTCAATGCGCACGCCACGGGACGAAACGAAAGCCTGCATCGCCGGCTGACAAAATGTTTCGAGAATTTTGGCGATACAACACTGACCAGGCGCGAACGGCAGATCACCCAGTTGCTATTACGAGGCCATTCGGCGAAGTCCGTCGCCCGGGAATTGCGCATCGCACCGGGTACGGTAATGGTCCACAAGCGAAACCTGTTTGCCAAGCTTGGAATCACGTCCCAATACGAGCTTTTCTCCTTGTTTATCAACGAATTATCGAACAGCTGAAGTCGCCGCATTGTCTACCAGCATATCGGTATTCTGCGCGGCTTCCCAAACACGGACAATTAAAGTCACTGTCATTTATTGGGATTAAATATGTTCGATTTCGACTTTGGACTTGGCGAAGATATCGACCTGCTTCGCGCGTCGGTTAGCGCGTTTGCTTCCGATCGAATTGCGCCGCTTGCAAGCGACATTGATGTCAGTAATGAATTTCCACGAGAGCTTTGGCCCCAACTCGGTGAACAGGGGATGCTCGGCATAACAGTCGAGGAAGAGTACGGTGGTTCGGGCCTCGGATATCTGGCACATGTCGTCGCGATGGAGGAGATCAGTCGTGCGTCTGCTTCGGTCGGCCTGTCCTACGGTGCCCACTCAAACCTTTGCGTCAATCAGATCAGACGGTGGGGAAATGACGATCAAAAACGTCGATTCCTGCCAGGATTGGTGTCCGGAGAATTTCTGGGAGCGCTTGCGATGAGCGAGACCGGTGCCGGTTCCGATGTCATGAGTATGAGCACCACCGCGGTCCGCGATGGCGACGACTACGTATTGAATGGCTCAAAAATGTGGATCACAAATGCGCCGCAAGCAGACATAATTATTGTTTACGCGGTAACCGATGTCGAAAATCGCCGGCTCAGTGCTTTCATCGTGGAGCGCGATTTGTCCGGACTATCGACACCGCAAAAATTGGACAAGCTCGGAATGCGCGGATCGGATACAAGTGAAGTGTTGCTGCAGGATTGCCGCGTTCCGGCCGCGAACCTGATTGCCGAAGAAGGCAAGGGCGGCGCGATTCTGATGAGTGGCCTCGACTACGAACGGGTCGTGCTGGCCGGAGGCTCACTCGGTATCATGCGGGCATGCATGGATCTCGTTTTGCCGTACATCCATGATCGTAAACAGTTCGGTCAGCCTATTGGGGAATTTCAGTTGATGCAGGGCAAGATCGCCGATATGTATACAGCCATGAACAGCTGCCGGGCTTATGTCTACGCCGTGGCCGAGGCTTGCGACCGGGAGCAGACTACCCGATTCGACGCTGCAGGCTGTATTCTGGTTGCGGCCGAGAAAGCGACCTGGATGGCAAGTGAAGCAATCCAGGTACTCGGTGGTAACGGGTATATCAACGAATTCCCCGCTGGCCGCCTGATGCGTGACGCCAAATTGTATGAAATCGGTGCGGGCACTAGTGAAATTCGACGCATGCTGATAGGGCGCGAGCTATTTAATGCCACTCATTGAGACCAAGGTCGACCGAGAGTCTGACGAATTCGCGAGCAACAAGGTTGCCAACGAGGCGCTGGCTGAGCATTTGCGCGAGCTCAGCGAGCACGTGCAAACCGGCGGCTCCGCGCGGTCACGCGAACGCCACCTGTCGAGGGGCAAATTGTTGCCACGCGACCGTATAGATGGCCTGATCGACGACGACTCGCCGTTTCTTGAGATTGCACAACTTGCGGCACACGAGGTTTATCAAGATGAAGTGCCGGCGGCCGGGATTATTGCGGGCATCGGGCGCATCCATGATACCGAATGCGTGATTATCGCCAATGATGCGACGGTCAAGGGCGGTACCTATTACCCGTTGACCGTCAAGAAGCACCTGCGCGCACAGGAAATAGCCGAGCAAAACCACTTGCCGTGTGTCTATCTCGTCGACTCAGGTGGAGCGTACCTGCCGCATCAGGACGAAGTATTTCCAGACCGCGATCACTTTGGCCGTATTTTTTTCAACCAGGCACGCATGTCCGCGAAGGGTATTCCACAAATTGCGGCCGTGCTTGGCTCGTGCACAGCCGGTGGCGCCTACGTGCCGGCAATGTGCGACGAGGCGATTATCGTTCGCAACCAGGGCACGATATTTCTAGGTGGACCACCTCTCGTCAAAGCGGCAACGGGGGAGGTGGTTGATGCCGAGACGCTTGGCGGTGGCAGCGTGCACTCGCGTATCTCGGGGGTAACCGACCACCTGGCGGACAACGACACCCATGCTTTGGAAATAGCCAGGGAAATCGTTGCCAATTTCAATATCCAAAAACAGCCCAGCGTGAAGCTGCGAAAATCCATTGAGCCTGCTTATCCTGCAGACGATGTTTACGGAATCGTTTCGCACGAGTACCGGTTTCCTTATGACGTACGTGAGGTAATCGCACGAATTGTCGACGGCTCCGAGTTTCAGGAATTCAAGAAATTGTATGGGTCGACGCTGGTATGCGGCTATGCGCATATCGACGGTTGTCCGATCGGCATCGTTGCGAATAACGGCATATTGTTCATGGAGTCGGCTCAGAAAGGCGCACATTTTGTCCAGCTCTGTAATCGCCGCGGCATCCCACTGGTTTTCCTGCAAAACATTACCGGATTCATGGTGGGCAAGCGCGTCGAGCACGCCGGTATTGCAAAAGAAGGCGCGAAGATGGTCAACGCAGTTGCGACGGCAACCGTGCCCAAATTTACAGTCATCATCGGCGGCTCTTTCGGCGCGGGCAACTACGCGATGTGCGGACGCGCCTACAATCCACGCATGATGTGGATGTGGCCAAACGCACGAATTTCAGTCATGGGTGGGGAGCAGGCGGCGTTGGTTTTATCGACCGTCAAGCGCGAGGGTTTCGAGGCCCGTGGGGAAGAGTGGTCAGAGGAAGCGCAGTCTGAATTCGAAAGTGAAATTCGAGAACAGTACGAATCCCAGGGCAATCCTTACTACGCCAGTGCCCGACTGTGGGATGACGGCGTCATCGATCCGATAAATACGCGCAACGTTCTTGCGCTCGCGTTATCGGCTGCGTTGAATCGGCCGCGCGACGAAGAAAGTCCATTCGGCATCTTCCGCATGTAGTCGATCTTGAGACTTGCTGCGGTATCATGTCTGCATGGTATCCCTAGAAGGCAAGACCCTGTTCATTACCGGCGCGAGCCGCGGTATTGGACTTGCAATCGCGATTCGTGCGGCGCGTGCTGGCGCCAATATTGTCGTTGCCGCGAAGACCGCCGAACCCCACGCCAAGCTTCCAGGGACTATTCATACCGCTGCGGCTGAAATTGAAGCCGCGGGTGGCAAAGCCTTGCCCGTTGTCTGCGACATACGAGACGATCAGGCCGTCGCCGATGCTGTTACCGCTGCCGCAAACGAGTTCGGTGGCATCGATATTGTCGTCAATAACGCCAGTGCCATCGCGTTGCACGATACTGAGGGCATCGCGATGTCGCGTTTCGATCTGATGCACCAGGTCAACGCACGCGGCACGTTTCTCGTTTCAAAGTCCTGCCTGCCGTGGCTGCAAAAGTCGGATAATCCACACATCCTGACACTTGCACCGCCCCTGGACATGAAGGAGAAATGGTTTGCACCGCATGTTGCATATTCGATGGCCAAGTACGGCATGAGTCTCTGCGTGCTGGGCATGGCAGGCGAATTTCGAGAACAGGGAATTGCGGTCAATGCGCTTTGGCCGAGAACGACGATTGCCACGGCGGCGGTCAAGATGCTTGGCGGCGAAGAACTGGTAATGCATTCGCGCAAACCGGATATCATGGCCGACGCCGCTTACGTAATCCTGACCAAGCCAAGTCGTGAATTCACGGGATACTTTTGCATCGACGATACTGTTATCGAGGGCGAGGGAATTACCGATCTGAGTGGATACGCGGTCAATCCAGAGCTCCCATTGGCGCCCGACTTCTTCGTTGAACCGAAGGATACCGAGACCTAGTTTGTGACCGCCAAGCAGGAACAAAACTCGGGTACGCGCGAGGTCAGGGAGGCGCACAGGATCGACGTAGGTCGATTAGAAGACTACATGGCGTCGCATATCGAAAGCTTTCGCGGGCCTTTAAAAGTCAGTCAATTCCGGGGCGGTCAATCGAATCCGACCTATTTGCTGGAGGCAGCGTCGGGTCGTTACGTCCTGCGCCGCAAACCACCGGGAAAGCTGTTGAAGTCCGCGCATGCTGTCGATCGTGAGTATCGCGTGATCAGCGCCCTTTACGGGGCGGACTTTCCAGTACCGCGACCGTATATTCTGTCCGAGGATGACGAAGTAATCGGCACGATGTTTTTTATTATGGAGTACGTGGAGGGTCGAATTTTTTGGGACCTCGATTTGCCCAATGCCAATCCGGACGGCAGGGCGGCTCTGTACGATGACATCAACAACACGATTTCGAAACTGCATTCCTTCGATCACGAAGCGCTGGGTCTCGGCGATTATGGCAAGCCTGGCAATTATTTTTCGCGACAAATATCGCGCTGGACGAGACAGTACCGCGCCTCGGAGATCAGTAGCATCAGATCCATGGATGCGCTAATCGAGTGGTTGCCGGACAATATTCCAGCGGATGAGTCTTCCAGCATCGTCCACGGTGATTTTCGCCTGGACAACATGATCGTGCACCCAACCCGACCGAAGATTATTGCCGTGCTCGATTGGGAGCTTTCAACGATCGGGCATCCGCTGGCCGATTTTACGTATCATTTGATGGCGTGGCAGATACCGAAGACAGGCGCTAACATGCCGGGACTCAATGGTTTGGACTTCGGGGCATTGGGTATCCCGGATGAGGAAGCGTACACCTTGCGCTACTGCGAACGAACAGGTCGCAGCGGCGGAATCGAGCATAGAGACTTCTATTCGGCTTTTAACTTTTTTCGGCTGGCGGCAATATTACAGGGCATCGCCGGTCGTGTTCGGGATGGTACCGCGGCCAGCGCACACGCCGAGCAGGCAGCGGATTCGGTATTGCCACTGGCTGACCTGGGATGGGAATTTGCAACACGAGAGCAATAAATGACACTTAATTATGAAAAAGTGATGGCGACCGAGGTCCTGGATCTTCACAGAACCTATGACGACACAGAGTCAATGTTGTATGCGCAAAGCGTTGGCTTTGGTCGTGATCCGGTTGATCGCAAAGAATTGCCCTACGTCTACGAGCAAGGCGCACCTATGCGGACGGTTCCTACCCTGGCCAGCGCGCTGGTGCCCGACATGTTTCCACCCGACCTTGGTTGGGATTACAGCCAGGTGCTGCATGTCGAACAACGATTAGCGCTGTACCGCCCGTTGCCGCCGGCCGCAGAATTGCGGCTCGACAAGCGGGTGGTAGACGTTTTCGACCGGGGACCCAGGTTAGGTGCGATGTTTCTGTTCGAGGTCGAGGGGCGACTGGCCAAAGATGAGACCGCTCTGTTTACGGCGGGCGCCACAGTGATAGCAAGAGGTGATGGTGGATTCGGAGGCCCATCGGGAAAGGGTGCGGTCCCACATCGTGCGCCGCGCCGCGAACCGGATTTAAGTTGCGATACTCCGACGCGATCAGACCAGGCGTTGTTATTTCGACTAAACGGCGATCGAAATCCGCTGCACGCGGATCCGGATGCAGCGATTTCGGCCGGATTCTCAATCCCGATTCTGCATGGTCTATGCACCTACGGCATAGCCTGCCGGGCGATACTGCAAACCATTTGTAACTACGACCATACATTAATAGAAGGATTTGACGCACGCTTTTCATCGCCCGTGCTACCTGGCGATACTATTACGACGAATATGTGGCAAGACGGCAATATTGTGTCGTTCCAGTGTTTGGTCAAGGAACGAAAAAACATCGTATTGCGAAATGGCAAGTGCACGCTAAGGACATGAGATCGCGAGCGAGCCATGACTGAGCGCGTCAAAACATCGATCGAAGATCACGTAGCCGTCGTGACCCTGAATCGCCCGGACAAACACAACGCTGTTGACCTGAAAATGTTCGAAGCATTAGCGCTCGCTGGAACTAAGCTCTCAAAAAATCGGACTGTCAGGGCCGTCGTGATTGAAGGTGCGGGTTCGAGTTTCTGCGCCGGGGTGGACCTGGATATTTTCCAGCAAAGTAACTCGCCCATCGGGGGCGGAGCCATGTCGCCCGGTGAGAATACGCCGGCCAATTTTTTCCAGCATGCGGCCTATGTGTGGCGGGAAATTCCAGTACCCGTCATTTGCGCAATCCATGGTATTGCTTTTGGTGCAGGTCTGCAGATCGCCCTCGGGGCGGATTTGCGCTATGCGACCGCTGAAAGTCGTCTATCAATCATGGAAATAAAATGGGGCATTATTCCAGACATGGCGATCAGCACGACACTCCCTGGGTTGATGGCCACAGACAAGATCAAGGAACTGGCCTGGACCGGGCGAATTGTGAAGGGTGACGAGGCTTGCGCACTGGGACTGATTACGGCCGTGCACGAAGATCCGTCTCAGGTCGCGCGCGACACGGCGCAAATCATTGCAGGTAAGTCACCGGACGCAATTTGCGCTATTAAGACGCTCTTCAATGAAGCGGCAAATCTGACGAATCAGCAGGCTTTGCAACTCGAAGCGCGTCTGCAATTATCGTTGCTCGGTAGTCCCAATCAAGTCGAGGCGGTCATGGCAAATCTCGAAAAACGCGATCCGGATTTCCGGGATTTGCAAAACTAAGGGCACGTTTTGGTGATTATTGCTGCACTTTCGCCGGAACTGTGCCGGTCAAGACGCGGTCTGATATATTGTTGAAATCACATTGATCCACCGTGTGCCGTTTTGTGCTAAAAAGGCGTGGCAATGGTATCGAAGTTCCCAAAAATATTCCGGTCTATCGGACTGATGGCGCTTTTTTTGGCGTCGTCCGTTGCGTTGTCGGCGGATGCTTTTCCGGGATATTCGCCAGACCGAAATCTGATCAAAACTCAGCAAAAGGTCGACAAGCTTTTCGAGAAAGGTAACTACGAGCGCGCCATGTTAATTTATCGCGATGAACTTGCACCGCTGGGAGATAAGTTCGCGCAATACATGGTCGGTTACATGCACTATTCCGGACGTGGAGTTCCCAAGGATCGCGTAATCGCCTGTGCATGGTATTGGTTGGCGGCTGAGCGGGGGGACGAATCGTTCGTCAAGGTTCGAAATGCACTCGACGGAATACTTGATGACGAGCAGCGCTCCCGAGCAGGACGTCTTTACAAGGAACTGCATTCCGAAATGGGCGACATAGTGCTAATCACCGGGCTCATCAAACAGGACCTCAAGTTTCTGCGTCAACGGAGAGGCGATTCAGCGTTGTTTGGAGGCGACCTCGAGCGCGGAAATTATGGCCACAATCTGTCTAAGTATCAGGCGGCGGCGGACCGACTCGAGGAGCGTGTCTTTTACCTGGATCAGATCATCGACGAAGATCAGTCCGCGAGCGATGACGAACTCCGCAAGGCGAGAAGTCTTGTAGACAATGCACGCCGAGAAATCGACGTGTTCAAGGCCAGTATCAACTAGCGTTCGAAGATTCGGTCGGCCGCAGGCCGCAACACAAAATAGTCGGAAATTCGCTGAGAATTTTCGCCGCCATGTCTGCATCGCCGTGAAACCATTTTGGAATCCAATTAATCGAACCCATGATCGAGTTGCCGGTCATGCGAACATCGCAGGGTGCAACGCTGCCGTCCTTAATACCCGCTTCAAGCAGGGCCTCGAACCGGGAACTATGAGATCTCGATAATTCAAGTACATCATCTCGGTGCTCTGGTTTGAGCGACTGAATTTCACTCATGATTGCGACGGGGCCAAAGTCTCCCACCATCGATTCGATGTGGTAGCGGATATACAGTTGCACCTGATCGAAGCCGCTCTGTGCGTCCTCGATTGCACGGTTCATCGCATCGCATCCCACGTCGGCGGCCCGTACATAGCATTGATATACTAGTTCTTCTTTATTTCGAACGTAATAATAGAGCGCCGCGTCGGTCAGGCCGAGAATGTCTGCAACGTTCTTGAGTGAGGTGCCGCTGTAGCCTTTTTGATTGAAACAATAGGCGGCCGCTTTGAGCATGCGGTCGCGCTGCAGCTCGAATCGCGTTTCGTCAGGATTGCGGGACATGGATTCCTCTTGATTGACAGCCGGAAATAATCGATCGTGCACTTGAGATTTACTCGAATCTGAATTATTTTAATCCAGATTAAAATTTTTTCAATAGCAAAACGCATTGATTTTTAAAGATTTTCCGCTCCTCCTGCGGAAATTATTGCTATTTTGCCCCGGAGATTCAGCGCCGATGAGTACCGCAGCCAGCGATTTGCCAGATACGTCCGGCCGAAAGGCACCGTTGCGATTTGTAACGGCTGCGTCGTTATTCGACGGCCACGACGCGGCGATCAACATCATGCGTCGCCTGATTCAGGCTCGTGGCGCCGAGGTAATCCATCTCGGCCATAATCGCAGTGTCGACGATATCGTTCGTGCGGCGATTCAGGAGGATGCAGACGGCATCGCCGTCAGTTCCTACCAGGGCGGCCACATGGAGTTCTTCCGTTACATGATCGACCGGCTCCGTGAATTCGGGGCGTCACATATCAAGGTTTTTGGTGGTGGCGGCGGCACGATAACGCCGCAAGAAATCGAAGAACTGGCAAGTTACGGTGTCGAGCGAATTTACCATCCACATGACGGTATGGAACTTGGACTCGAGGCCATGATTCGCGATCTCGTCAATCGCACTGCGGCTGGCAGGCAGGCACCTCCTGCGTTATGCGCGAGCGGCTCGGAATCAGCGACTAACATTGCGACCACGATTTCGGCGATCGAAGAAGGACGAATCGATAAGTCGCGACTAACTGCGCTGCGCAAGGAATGGCAAATGCAGGCAGGGCAGGTGC
>Ga0255051_10000711_pt1 | contig 12208 bp, 12 predicted proteins | sample JV7_2_9_MG_FD_181719 | JGI IMG/M metagenome (GOLD analysis project Ga0255051, IMG submission 181719) | Seawater microbial communities from Jervis Inlet, British Columbia, Canada - JV7_2_9 | ecosystem: Environmental > Aquatic > Marine > Inlet | place: Canada: British Columbia | collected 2016-10-06
GCCAATGCAACACAGCGCTCTCGGCACCGCCGATAGTGGCCAGGATGGGGGCATCGGTCGCGGGTTTAAGAAAATAGGGGCTGTTGTCATGCGCGACGGACGCATCCATGCCCAGGGCATCGCTAAGGGTTGTATGACGTAGCGGTTCCAGTTGATATAAGCCGCTCATCGGAATCCCGGTTTTAACTAAATTATCCGGCAGTTTGTCACCGAACTGGTTCCACTGTGTGGCCAGCATCATGCCGGTCAGATGCCCACCAGCCGAATGACCGCCAACGTTGATGCGATCGGCCGAAAATCCAGACTGTGCCGCATTGCGCCACAGCCAGATAATCGCCTTGCGAACCTGGGCAACCAGCGAACTCATATCGGTCGCCGGGCAGAGTTGGTAGCTGATCAGCGCAACATCGACGCCCCGCTCGACGAAAGGCGCTGCAATAAAACTAAACACGGCTTTGTCGCCACGTTGCCAGTAACCGCCGTGGATAAATACCAGCAGCGGCGCAGCGTGCTCGCCACAACGGAACAGGTCGAGTTTGTCCCTCGGCCCGTCGTCATAGGCACAATCGAGTTGCGCATCGGCATTGGCGCGAAACGTCTCGCTACGCGTTGCCCAGCCTTCGTAAAGTTGCTGAAAGTCGTCGCGTAGCTGGCGTAGGTTGTAGCCTTTTTCAAGCTCTGTATCTACCGGGAATTCTCTATCCAATTTACTACTCTGGCAGCATTATGTTTCTAAGGATTTACACCGCTTTTATCTTGCGCGCGACCGCATCTATAAGAATCTACTATACCTATTAGCCAGCAAATAATTAACACTGGCCAGACAACATCAAGCAATTGAGATTCTTTGCCGGTTGCTTGTCTGGATAATAAATCTGTAATTGCGGCCACGTCCGGAGCGACTTCGCCACTCAGGATTTTGTCAGCTATTTGCTGCGCCCTCTCTACCACATCAGCAACGATCAAATATAGTGCTGCCAGTGAAGCAGCGGCTAACACAGCGCCGGTGATGCGCTTCTTCAGGAAAAAATGCCCCGCTCCCGGGAATACTAAGGCCGATAGCAGGACAGCCTTGTTTGTTTTAGTCATAAACGGTTCCTGTAATAAATCAGTAGCCTTTTTTCTCGGCTTCATGCAATGATACGAATGCCTTCCAGCAGTAAACGTATAAATCCACTCACCAATGGCGCCACGGCCACCGATAATAATACGGAAAACAGTGCCTGTTTGCGACCGATAGTCCTGAGCATGACCGCGAAGGTTGAAACTCAGGGAATATAGAAAGTCAGGAATAGCAGGAAGGTAGTGAGCTGTACCCAGTCCATATACGCACCCACTGCCTGATCCATCATGTTCAGAGCGATCACCAGCGGCCGGCTAAGCATGGCCATAGCTATTGTTCAAGGGGGATCGGTCAAAATATAGAGCCAGATTTTTTCCAAAACCGATCAGGTACAAACTGTATTTTTCTAATTTCGCCAATTCTCTCTGTAACTCACTGATTTTAAATCTTAAATAACCTAAACCGTACCATCTTCGTGCAATATACGGGCTAGATAGCTGCTTGAGGTTAATAGCGTTAAGGTAATAGCACCGGGATATATCATGTTACCTTGCGGAAACGACAATAGAGATACATTTGCTCTACTCCACCCGGCGTAATATGCAATTCTTTATTGTGGCGATTTAGCTCAAATTCCTTGCCTAGAATGTTCGCTAACTGTTCCTGGTTGTAGCGTTGTACCGGCAGACCACTGCATTTAGGCGGTGCCTCTGTGGTAAATGTACCGATAATCAGGTGTCCACCCGGTTTCAAGGCGCTTAAAAGCCTGTCTCGGTATTTGTCTTGCTGCCCGGCCTCGGTGAGGAAGTGAAACACTGCGCGGTCATGCCATAGTTCATAGTATTGTGTCGGCAAATCAAGCGAGGTGATATTGCCTTCCAGCCACTTCACCAATTTTGCTTTTCCCCCTAACCTTGCCCTCGCCAAAGACAATGCTTTGTCTGATATGTCGACCACTGTGATTGATCGGTGGTCTGCCTCTAGCAGGTCGTCAACCAATGTGGATGCGCCACCACCAACATCGATGATTGGCGCATTTGCGTCGAGGTCAAGTTCCTGAATCCAGCTTAAGGAGGTCTGCAAGTGATGTGTATACCAACCCAGGGCCTCGGTTTGATTGCTTGAGTAGATTTGTTCCCAGTGCTTATTATGGTTCATCGCTTACCCGTGTAAAGTCTGCGTAACGCCAGTTAAGATTCCCAATAGCATTGTATTTAAGACAAATTGAGCATTCCTTATTTATTCCATAAAAAAGGCTGGTAGTCGGAAACAGCTCCGGAAAAAGCTCAAATAAAACCTCTGAAACAGCCAACTACGGTATTTAAGCTAACCTAATATTTTGGTATCAATTTGACCTGTATCAATTTTCATTTCATTAGATTCCCTATATTATTGGCTATGAACGGGAAATCAGGCGTGAGATATGAACATACTGTCAGTTGTAATCGTAGTTGCTCTGTTGTTGACCATCGCCGTACTCGGTATTGGTATCTGGTCAATGGCTCATGGTGGGGAGTTCGATAGGAAACATTCGAGCCAGTTAATGTTTGCCAGGGTAGGAATGCAAGCTGTTACCCTGGTGTTTCTATTTTTAGCTATTTACCTAGCCAATAACTGACGATTAAACATGACAACAGGGTTCACTGGTTTGATTGATTCACCACTATCTTTGAACCCGGGTTGCTCACATAGAGCGCAGGCATTAACGAAGACCTGGCAGTCGTCGCTGTGCAGACTATTGCTATCTGCATAGTAACTTTTCTACAGACAGTAACTCAGGATTTAGCGATTCCATCTTTAGATACAGGTGATTTATGCAAAACCAGGCGTATTTCAAAAATCAGCTTATGGCACTGAAGCATGGACTCGTCCATCGAATCAATGCTATCGATAAGGACATTAGACATGAAGGCATGTCCGCGGACTGGGGTGAGCAGGCAACCGAACGTGAAAATGATGAAGTACTGGAATCGCTCGGTAATACCGCGGCACAGGAATTGGCAATGATTAACATGGCTTTGAAGAGAATTGATGCCGGTGAATATTTTAACTGTAGAAATTGTGGTGAAGAAATCCCGCCTGCCCGCCTTGAACTCCTGCCATTTAGCTCACTTTGTGTAAATTGCGCGGATAAACTTGAAAAATAATAGAAGGCCAGGCATATGCTGAATGAAAAACACGATCTGGCGCATGAGTTTCCGAAATACCGTGAGACGATCCGTCAGCTAAAAGCCGGCAATCACCATTTTTCCCGATTATTTGACGAATATCATGAAATCGACCACGAAGTGCTTCGCATCGAAACGGGCATTGAAAACTCTTCAGACGAATACCTCGATGAAAGGAAAAAAATACGCCTGCACCTGAAAGACGAACTTTTTCGGATGATCAGGAACAGGTAATCCCTGTTAAGCTCCCAACCCTGATCAAGCTCGTCTCTGGGCAATTTTTGCCTTACCGGCTCGTTAAAGAATATCGTATCGCCGATCTATGTACGTGGAACTTATTCCCCAAGGTTCGCCATGCCAGGAATATTCTCGGTATTTATCTGTTCGCAGCAATATTGGCTGAAAATATCCACTACTATGGTTTTCCTGATGCTGGCCAGCGTCGCTATGCCGAGTATTAAGCCCTGGTTGTAACCGGACAAGGGTACATAGACCAGTTTACTGCCATCGAGAGATTTCTGATTTAGCGGGCGCACATTGGCCAGGCTGTATCCGTAACTCTTTGCTACCAGTCCGCGCTGCACTTCGATATGGCGAGTGCGTGCGTATACATGGGGTTTTATATTATGGCTGGCAAACAATGACATAAAATAATTATCGCTCAGTGGTAAATCCAGCAGGATAAATTTCTCCTCTGCGAGGCTGGTCAACGATATGGTATTTTTGTCTGCCAGATGATGTTCGGCCGATAATAAAACATAGGGTTTGAGTTCCACCAACGGCGTAATACTGATATCGCTATCGAGCTGTAAATCGTAAGTCAGCGCCAGGTCGATCGCCCCATTCTTGAGTTTATTGAATAATTCGGACTGGTTGTTTTCGCTGACGCTGACTTCTACCCCAGTATGTGCCTGCATAAAACCGTGGCACAGTCCGGGAGTTACAATCGGTGCTAGCGGATTCCCCTGCCGCGACAAAATAGCCGAGTTGCTTGAACGTAAATTGAACCTGGACAGACACCCTGGCTGGTTACTCCGGGATTACCGCGATTACGTCGATTTCCATCAACCATTCGGGCCGGCCCAAACCGGCAACTACGATTCCAGTCGATATCGGGAACACACCCTTGAGCCATTTTCCTATCTCCTGATACACCGGTTCACGGTAGCGTGGGTCGGTAATATAAGTCGTGGTCTTAACAATATGGCTCAGGTCACTACCGGCTTCTTCGAGCAACTGCTTGACATTTTTCATCGCCTGCTCGGCCTGCGCGCGCGGATCACCGAGACCAATCAGGTTGCCATCGAAATCGCTGCCTACCTGGCCCCGTACATATACCGTGTTTCCGGCGACTACAGCCTGACATAAATCGTTATCCAGCGACAGATTCGGATAGGTATCCTTCGTATTAAACATACGGATGCGCTTGTGTGTTGGCATAGTAATTTTCCCGGTCAGGCGTTAACTGCAGCGGCGGTAGTACCCAGGAAAGCACCCTGACCTGTAACGCTGGTGGTTTTCTTTTGCAACACTTGATCACTAATGCCAGCAGCCTCGCGTGCCATCTCTGCAGGGCCATTCCAGTCAAAATAGTGATAGACCGCAGCCAGATGGGCAAAGCGTGGTGACTGGGCAAATTCCTGGAAAGTCAGACGATGCCCGGCGTAGTCGGAGTACAACAAATCTCGGCTAAAGGCGAGTAACTTGCGGCGGTCCCCGGCAATCCAGTTTTCGTTGATGGTATAGAATTTATCCAGCCACGGCCTGGTGGCCTCAGCTGTGAAGCTGGCGGCGTCTGGCGTTACGCAGACCTGACCACCGCCCAGTTCGCGGGCAATTTCAATCATCTCGTACATGCGTGAGCAGGCATGCACCCGACCAGCATAGAGCAGCGGCTGGTTAGGCATCAGCAGACCACCGGGACTCGGCTCCGCGGTAGCAATCGCTGCAGTGAGATGAGCGTTAATTGTTTCGCGATAGCAAGCCAGCCTGGCCAGGTTTTCCTGCACAGCCTGCTGTTTTTCGAGGCCAGTTTGACGGACATCGAGCAGCGCCGCCCCAATCATCAGGTCTGCGACACGCAGGTTGCACTGCACAAAAGCGAAGGCTGAATAACGATGCAAGGTCGAACGGATAAACATGGCTGCCCTGGTGTGTCGATAGAACCATACGTTCTCCCAGGGGATCAACACATTGTCGAAAATAACCAGCGCGTCGATCTCGTCAAATTTATTCGCCAACGGGTAATCTTCGATCGGTGCGCGACCTGCAAATCCGGTGCGGCATATCATCTTGATTCCGGGGGAAGCCAGATCGCAGATAAAGCCGATCGCATAGTCAGAGTATTTTTCTCCACCGGCCCAGTTGGCGATGGTCGGCCTGGTAAAGGCCTGATTCGCATAAGCAGCCGCGGTTTCGAACTTGGCGCCGCGAACCATGATACCGGCATCGGTTTCCTTGACCACATGAAGCAACATGTCAGAATCCTGCTCCTGCGGCGACTTGGAGCGATCGCCCTTGGGATCGGTATTGGCCGAGATGGGGAATGGATCTTCATAGAGCACCTTGTCAACATAGCACTTGATATTCTCAGAGAATTGCGGGTCGACCTCGTTCAGAACGTCCTGACCATCGAACAGCGACCACACCTCGCCCACGGTTTCATCGCCAACACGCGTCACTACTCCACCAATATCGTCGAACACGGCGTCGAGGCCCGCTTATCGTGCCAGTCCCGCTGATTACGCGGCATGTTCAGGCCGATGGCGTGTTCCTCGCCCTGCTCGTCTTTATAAGTCATCACTTCCCTGGTCGCCTCTTCATGCTGCATATCATAGATACGAGCGCGTATGCCAACCAATGGTTTAAACATCGGATGGGTGGTGACATCCTCGACCCGCTCGCCGCTGATATAAATCTCTCGCCCGCCTTGAAGGGATGCCTTGTATTTGTATTCGTCTCCAGTTCTGATCATGGTTTAGACTGCCTTAGTATTAAATTGGAATTTCTACTGCGTTCTAATATCGGCTAGTCTGATAGGATGCCTGATACATGTAAATTATTATTTTTAGCTATATTGGATAATAAAATATAAACCAACCGGCGCTGGATGGCCCTAACCCGCATATTGCATGAAGGGAACGAAGCTCAGGGGAAATTTGGCAAACAAGGTTGGTCGATCGATCACCCGCCGATGCATAGCAATAGCTACGCATCAAGGGGGATCGATCAAGATCGCCTACAGGGATGTAGGTGGTAGAGCAACGCAGGAGCAGCTTGCCGGGAGCAGCCAGATTTTTCCTGAATTCGTTCAGGTACAAACTGCTTTTTTAGATACTCTTGATTTTCGTGTCTAATGGTTATTCAATTTATAATAAATGGTTATTCAATTTATAATAAATATCATGAGTCGTTACCGCCTTCGTGCAATATGCGGGTTAAATAGCTATCATTTTTATACCCTGGATCACTGCTGTCCCGTTAACCAAAAAACCGTCATACCGGGCTTGACCCGGTATCCAGTAAACTGTTGAAAATCCTGGATTCCGGATCAGCAAAAACCGCTGTCCGGAATGACGGCGCTTTTGTTGATTTTCATGTCTCATAGTTTCTATGTGCCCTTATGACTTTTATCAATAAGGCTTACAGCCAAATTCGCCGAAAGTTAACGGGACAGCAGTGACCCTGGATATAATACTTTTGCCCGCGCTATTTCTCGATTCCGTAGCGTTTCATCTTTTCCCAGAGGTTCTTACGCGATATACCAAGGTCATTCGCGGCCTGATTTATTTTACCGCAATTTTCAGCCAATGCCGCATGAATAGCCAGACGCTCGGTATCTTCGATGGATTGTTTCAGTGTCGTAATATGTGCAACCTGCTCGCCGACGTCACCATCTTCGGTCAACAAATCGCCCGGGCCTATCCATGGGGCATCACACAAGGCCACAGCTCTTTCAATCATATTTTTAAGTTCACGTATATTACCCGGAAAAGGTAACCCAAACAGCAGTGTTTCCGCCTCTTTGGATAATCCTCTGATAGTATCCGGTGCTTTGTCGTCCCATTCACCCACGAATAACCGGGCCAGATAAAGGATATCTTCACGGCGTTGGCGCAATGGCGGTATATCAACGTGAATAACATTCAGCCGCCAGTACAAGTCTGCCCTGAACTCGTGATTTTTTATCGACTCATCCAACGTCACCTGGGTCGCCGCAATGATTCGGACATCCAGAGCAATAGGCTCCACTCCCCCGACCCGCTCGATTTCCCTTTCCTGCAAGACCCGCAATAGCTTAGCTTGAATATCAGGTGATACTTCGGCAATTTCATCGAGAAAAATCGTCCCCCCTTGCGCCCGCTCAAATCGCCCAATACGGCTTTGCACGGCACCGGTAAACGCACCTTTTTCATGTCCGAACAACTCACTTTCTATCAGCGTGGGAGACAGGGCCGCACAATTCACTTTCACCATCGGCTTATCTGCGCGCAAACTATTGTTATGTATAAGCGTCGCAACCACTTCTTTACCGACCCCAGACTCTCCGGTAATTAAAACCGAGCTGTCGCTATTACCCAGACGGGCAATCAGCCGTTCCAGCTTTCGCATTACCGTGCTTTTACCCAGATGCCCACTCCCAGGTTTAAACTGAATACCGTCTCCCGAGCTGTCTGATGACAGGTAAGTATCGGCGATACGCGACAGGTGCCGTTCTATTTTCTTTACAAAATCATTAATATCAAATGGCTTGGTGAGGTAATCGAGTGCTCCCGCTTTAACCAGTAAAACCGCATCCGATACGTCGCCGTATGCTGTCATTAGTATCACCGGAATGCCCGGAAAACGGCTGGACATCTCAGAAAATAGTTCGATACCGGTACCATCGGGCAGACGAATATCGCTCACCACTAAATCAATATTGCCTCTCTCGAACTCTTCCCTGGCACCGGCTATACTCGCGACGGCACGGACATTAATGCCATCAAGCTGTAACCGGTCTTCCAGTGACATACGCATAATTTCATCATCTTCAATCAGGAGCACACAGTAGTCACTGAAATCATCATGATTCGTTTTTTGATCTAGCTGACTTTGTCCTGGCCCATTTAGCTTTGGTCTGCTTTTTTCTGGAGTATTGCGCATCAAGCTGCCTTTTGATTAATGATAGGTATCGCTACCTGAAACATGGATCCCTGCCCTTCTTCACTTTCTATTTCAATCACACCCTGCATACCCTGAACCAGACGATACACGACCCATAACCCCAATCCCGTGCCATTTGGCTTGGTGGTGAAAAATGGATCGAACAACTGACTTCTGATACTGGGAGGGATACCAGGCCCCGTATCACAGACTTCTATGATGACGTAGCCCTGATTCTGATACATATTAAAAACAATCGTGCCGTCGTCAGGAAGCACTTCTAACGCATTTTTCAGCAAGTTATACACGATTTGCTCGAGCTTATTCGGGACTCCGAGTGTCTTGTCCGCCCGGTTGTCCCAAACCACAGTAATATTCCGCTCTCCAATTTCGGCATCGATCAAGTCCTTTAGGTTATCTATATATTTGATACTGACCTGTTCATCGCTCTCATCGGTTCTCAGTCCAACCAGAAGATTCTGAACAATATCTTTGATTCGATACAATCCCTGATCGATAACAGGAAGGTAACGGTCGATAAGCTTTTGGTCATGCGGATGTTTTTGCAAGGTATCAATACAATTTAACAGTCCGGCAAGCGGGTTATTCACTTCATGCGCAACACCGGCGGTTATGCGTCCAAGAGCAACAAGCTTTTCACTCATGGCAATCTCTTCTTCGAGCTTCTTTTTTTCTGCCAGCTCGGACATGATTTTATTAAAGGTAATGCTAAGCCGACCGATTTCATCCCGATCCTTAACTGGAACAGGTGCGAAATCGGTCATTTCCCCGCGACCGACCGCTTCAAGCCCATGCGTTACAGCTGTCAGCGGTCGCACCATACGCCGGGAAGCAAGCGTGCCTATGGCGCTTCCGATAATGACGAAACAAAATGTAATGAGTAAAACGGTAATGGCGGAATTGTTAGCCTCGTCATATAACTGCGCAGTAGACAGACGAACTCTGACCACGCCCAGGTATTTTTCATCGGAAAAAAGAGGAACAACACCTTCTAGAAAACCCGTTTTCGAAAACCCGCCACTACTTAAGAGTACCGGATCTCTAGCCCTCATAGCCTGCTTATATAAATCTAGCTCGACCAATCCCGAGGGTGAATAAACAAGCCCTAGTGGGTTGTTGGCGGGTTGCAGATGGGCCTGCACGATGCCTTCTGCGTCCAGAATCATCGCGCTAACGACTTCGTGACCCATTTTTAAACCGGCCCTCCTTACCGCTACATTTTTCAGGCTTAAATAAAGCGCCCAGTAATTTTTCCGCCGCATTTCCGTCGGAGCTTGAATGGCAACAAATTCGGACAACAATAACGCCTTATCACCCAATTCATCATGAAAACGTCCCCAGTCCTGAACCACCATCACCGCGCCAATCATAAACCCAACCATCGCCACCACAATCGTGGTAGTCAATTGCAACTTAATCGCGAGAGGCCATGACCTGGGGTTAAATATCGGCATTTTCTCTGTGTATGGAGTCAGTCAGAAACGTTTAATGCTTTTGGGGTAATTCTCTGAATCGTATTCGCGCTAGCACGAATCTCATTAAACAGAGAATCCGCAAAATCCCCAAAACCATCCAGCTTGAGCATTGCAAGCAACGCCTTTCCGGCGTCATCCTGATGCATCTGTTCCAGTGTATTTTTCATCAATTTGACCAGATTTGCATCGACGCCCAGGCGAGACACAATCGGTGGGAAACCGTAGCTGGGAGACTTATTTATAATTCGAGTTTTTCCAGTCATCTCCGGTTTGGATGCGGCCAGACTTTCCCAGATGTACGAGTCGACCGCACCACCGTCAGCAACTCGCTCAGAAACGGCCTGAACCGTCTGGGCATGATTAAAGGTGAAAAATGTATTTCGAAAAAACGTTGCCGGCTTATTGTCATTCTGCACTAATAGCAGCAGCGGATAGAGAAATCCAGAGTTCGAGTCGGGGTCGGAAAAGGCAAAAACCTTATCCTCTAAATCGCTAAATTGCCGATTATCACTATCGTGGTGAACGATAATATACGAATAATATCGGGGCTCTCCTCGATATATGGGTACGGTTAGTAACTGTAATGATTCCGGCTTTCTAGTTTGCACATACGGGTATCCGCAAATCCAGGCAAATTCGATCGCGCCCGAATCGAGTAAATCCATCACATCTCGATAAGACCGACGAAGCACAAATTCAACTTTGCGGCCAATTTTTTTCTCCAAATATTCATCCCACTTATCGAGAAACCGAATGTTTTCTGTGAGCACCACAGCCGTCAATCCAAAGCGAATGGGTGGCTCTGTACCAGCCCCAAATCCCGGAACAACCCAGATCAACAAAAGTAAATAAATCCACCGCATCATTTTTCCTCATTAGGCAACGTTTCAGCAATATCACAATCAATGCGGTACCTACAGGTTGTTACCGGCACTGCCGCCGCCTGACTCTACATTGCTTTCTGTAGCGTACGATCCATTCCATTTTTACTCCTTTCACCCAACATTGGAAGCACTGACTCGATTTAATTCGACCGGAGTTTCGCAATTGTTCCCCTTTGGTAACCCTCAATTCTTGATATTTGGATCTAACTAGTTGAATACAAACCAATTTTGATCGGAGTGACGCGATCACTGTAAATGTTACCAAGGGGTAACTATTATCGAGGTTCCACGCAGACTCATTCTTTTAATCCTCAATTAATTCAGGCAGATAGAGGCATGGCATAACTCTTGCTCAGTGATCTGGAAGGAGTCGAAAGTCAAATCTTAAAACCGGACGATAAGTCGGAGGTCGATTAGAGCAAGCCCATGTATTTTAGGCGACGGAATTGCAGATAAACCTCACTTTCCGATTAACTATGCTTATCCTCGGGGGCAGCTTTCTGATTTTGTTCGCGGTATGGGGTGGAGTTGAATACTACACCGCTCAGTCATCCTTTTGTGGCGGTAGCTGTCACACCATGACTGAGCAATACGATACCTGGAAATCCAACACTCATCACGCAGACAATAATCCTGACGGTATGCAGGCGGACTGCGTTACCTGCCATTTTCTACCCGGTGAAAAATATTCCTTCAAGGCGAAAATGGAGGGCTTACGTCATCTGGCGGCTTATCTCTATGATCCCGACGCACCGCTACCAATTCGACCCGTTATCAAGGATGGTGCCTGCCTCCAGTCGGGTTGCCACAATCGGGATAAACTCGGTCTACAGGAAATTCAGTTCACTAAAAAAACTCGGTTCAAGCACGAAATTCACTTTAGCGATAAGGCGCTCAACGGTCACGCCATCACCTGCGATACCTGTCACTTTAAAGTAACTCGGGACAATCATTTCGAAGTACCCGAAGACATTTGCTTCCTGTGTCATTTAAAACTGAAAAAGCCAACCTTAGCTAAAGCCGTCATGAGTGACGATTCGATTAGTAAGGTCACCTTCAGAAACAAGCCTTCTATCGATTTTAATCAGGGTACATCGCGCTGCGATATCTGCCACACAATTCCCACCAGGGCACTGCAAAACCAGTTAGACGTCACCGATGAACGTTCAACCAAAGAACCGATAACGCACCAGACCATACAGGAATCTGGAGTTGCCTGCGAAGGCTGTCATTTTGAAGTGGTTAAACGTAGTGGCGAGATTAATACCGGTAACGTGGCGTCAAACGGATGTTTGAAATGCCATAACCGAAGCCAGGTTTTACTGGCTACCGCAGGAGATCGGGGCCTCATGCATGACGCACATATACCGACCAAGGCCGACTGCTTTGACTGCCACAGTGTCATCGAACACAAAAACAGAACCGACCACCTCGATTTCGTACGCCAGGACT
>Ga0255051_10000713_pt1 | contig 12197 bp, 11 predicted proteins | sample JV7_2_9_MG_FD_181719 | JGI IMG/M metagenome (GOLD analysis project Ga0255051, IMG submission 181719) | Seawater microbial communities from Jervis Inlet, British Columbia, Canada - JV7_2_9 | ecosystem: Environmental > Aquatic > Marine > Inlet | place: Canada: British Columbia | collected 2016-10-06
AAACAGCTGGTGGTGGTGCGATATTTTTTACCGGTGCAACGGCGAGCATTAAGGGGTTTCCTCAGTTTGCGCCGTTCGCGATGGGTAAGTTCGCCCTGCGTGGTCTGACTCAGAGTCTGGCGCGTGAACTGGGACCTCAAAATATCCATATCGCGCATTTTATTATCGATGGTTCGATTGCATCTCCGGGGCGGGATTTGAGTATCGATAATCCCTCGTCAAACACCGACGATGCAATGCTGGAACCGGACGCGATAGCCGAGGTGTATTTATCGGTATTGAACCAACATCGAAGCGCCTGGAGTCTGGAAGTTGATTTACGTCCGTGGAAGGAATCCTTTTAGGGGAGAGGCTCCCCAGGTTTTTGCAGACTGATATGGCGTCCGGCCCAATCCGGCCTCGTGGATACTTCCGCCAGCTTAAGTGCAGTCTGTACCGATTCAGGCGTTTCGATAGTACGTGATTCGCGCGTACTATAATGTAAAACCATAAACTCGGCGGTTGCACATAGACTACCATTCACCAGCATCTGATGTGCAAACCAGATTTTCTTCGCCTCGGATCCAAGTATTATTGTTTCAATTTCCATCACCGCCGGAGATCGTACATCGTTCAAATAGCGCAGGTGAGTTTCTACTGTATACATCGCGCAACCGGTTTCATCGAAGTAGTCGACACCGATACCGAAATGATCCTGAAGCTTCCAGGTTGCATTGCTAAACGGCACCAGGTAATAGGCTTCGTTTAAATGACCATATGCATCGAGCCAGATATCCTGTAGTGGTTCGCTATGGAAATTGAAAGTAGTCATGGGCAGGCCCTTTTTGAACTTGGACATCTGTCGAGTATAGGTTTATCGCCAGAGGCTTGAAAGCGAATAATTGAATCTCGCGAAGACGCAAAGCACGCAGAGGGTTTATGGGAAATTCTATAAGGTCTTGATAGTGGTATGAATATATAAGACCGGATCAGGCAATACAATTTGTCTTCCTTGTCGTTCCTTTGCGTGAGCGTCAAAAAGTCTATCCCGACTACTCGAATATAAATTTATTGCATCGATGGCAATGCACCTTATATATACACCTTGCACAATGAATGACTGATAGTAGAATCGCGCGATGCAAACTATCATCAAAATTTCAGAATTATCGAAAACCTACGAAACCGGTCATCAGGCTCTCAAGTGTATTGATCTGGAAATCTATGAAGGTGAAATACTCGCCTTGCTTGGGCCTAACGGTGCGGGTAAAACAACACTGATTTCGGCGATATGTGGCATTGTTTCGGCGAGTTCAGGATCGGTAACTGTCGCCGGTAACGACATTATCAGTGGATACCGAATCACTCGGGATCTAATAGGACTGGTACCGCAGGAGCTTACTCTCGGTGCATTCGACACGGTCTGGAACACGGTCAGTTTCAGTCGCGGGCTGTTCGGTAAAAAACCCAACCCGACCTATATAGAACAATTGCTCAAGGACTTATCGCTCTACGATAAAAAGGACGATGAGCTGATGACCCTGTCGGGCGGCATGAAGCGCCGCGTGTTAATTGCCAAGGCTTTATCGCACGAACCGAGGATATTGTTTCTGGATGAACCCACCGCCGGGGTAGATGTTGAACTGCGCCAGGATATGTGGAAGCTGGTGCGGCGCCTGCAAGCGTCTGGGGTAACGATTATTTTGACCACGCATTATATAGATGAGGCTGAGGAAATAGCCGATCGGGTAGGCATTATTAGTAATGGTGAATTAGTGCTGGTGGACCATAAGGAAACCCTGATGCGCGAACTAGGTAAAAAACAATTGATTCTGGAACTTAAGCAACCGATTGACGCACTGCCCGAAAGTCTCGCCAAATATCAGCTCGAAGTTTCGGATGATGGCTGCCAATTGACTTATACCTACGATACTCATTCGACACGTACCGGAATTACGGCGCTATTACAAAGCTTGACCGATGCGGGGTTGTCGATGAGAGACCTGAAAACCAGTCAGAGTTCGCTGGAAGATATATTCGTTAATCTGGTGAGGTCTGAAGCATGAATTTCCAGGCCATCAGAGTCATTTACAAATTTGAAATGCTACGCGCATGGAAGACCCTACTACAGACTATTGCTTCACCGGTGATTTCCACATCGCTATATTTTGTTGTATTTGGTGCCGCTATCGGTTCTCGAATCGAACAGGTAGAGGGTGTGCAATATGGTCTGTTTATCGTACCCGGCCTGGTGATGTTGTCACTGCTGACACAGAGTATTGCGAACGCCTCGTTCGGCATATTCTTCCCCAAGTTTACCGGTCAGATATATGAGGTGATGTCGGCGCCTATTTCATTTTTTGAAATTATCGTCGGCTACGTCGGTGCCGCGGCTTCAAAGTCATTAATCGTCGGTACCATCATTCTGATTACGGCTAATTTGTTTGTTGATCTACAAGTTGCACATCCTGTCTGGATGGTGGCTTTTCTGATATTAACCTGTATATCGTTCAGCCTGTTTGGATTTATCATTGGCCTGTGGGCATCTAATTTCGAAAAACTGCAATTGATTCCAATGCTGGTTATCACGCCACTGGTATTTCTCGGTGGCAGTTTTTACTCGGTTAGTATGTTGCCTCCAGCCTGGCAAACGGTAACTTTATTTAACCCAGTACTCTATCTGATCAGTGGCTTTCGATGGAGTTTCTTTGAAGTCGCAGATGTAGGCGTAGGTGTTAGCCTGATGATGATCACCATATTTCTGCTATCTTGTTTACTGCTGGTGTGGTGGATGTTTAAGACCGGGTATCGGCTCAAACAATAGAGGTATCCTATAGTAGGGCAGGTAAATAACTGGCCGTCCCTGGCCACAAAATAATCAAGAGGAGGAGATTCTTCGATTATTATTGCTGATCGCAGCAATAAGTAAAACAAAAGGGTGTGGCTTAACGCTGCCAGAAAAATTTACTGGTCTCAACTGCGACTTCGGTGCGAGTTAAGCCAATGTCGTCAAGCATGCGATCGTTCAATTCTGCCAGTTGGCGACGACCGTTGGCACGTAATGCCCAGGTTGCGAAAGTCTTTTGGACTTTAGCTGCTGCCGATTCAATGCGCTGTACCATGCCATAAACAGTTGAACTGATATCGACTTGTTCAACGAAGTGATGTAATCTCAAAGTAGTCATGTTGTTTCTCCTGATAAATGCTGCCGGGGGGCGAGACCTGACTGCAATGTTAGTTAATGACCACTATTATAGTTGCAAACTGTTATAGTAACAGATACAGAATAAACGAAATACATGCATAACAGTTAACCATAACAATCTAACTGTTCGAATTTTTTGTGATGCGCTTCACATGATTTTTATGCGGACCTGTGAAATAGTCGGGACGACTTCAGTTGCTGGCAGATTTGTATTTTATAAGTTATTAATTATAAAAGAAAAAATTTATATATCCGGGCGTCTGTTATACCCAGAAAATTTCCTCCTGAATGGATTGGATAAAACCCCCTGGAGCAGCTTTAAAATTGAATTCTGTAGCCAGAGTTAATTGATTTCAGGCTGTAAAATATAGTAATTAAGTCACAAGAACAGTTGATCCAGTAGTGTTTCTAGCTTCGAGATTGTGGTGTGCTTCAGCGCAATCGGCGAGCGAAAAAGTCTGATTAACGTGTATTTTGATGCTTTTGTCTTCGACAACCTGAATCAATCGGTTGCTGCCTTCTTCGAGTAGTTCCCGAGACGCTACATGTGTAGCCAAAGTGGGTCGGGTAACATAAAGCGATCCTTTCGCAGCCAGAATACCCGGATTAAACGGTTCTACCGGGCCGCTTGCGTTGCCGTAGGTGGCGAGCACGCCGAACGGTTGCAGTGAATCCAGCGATGCTTCAAAAGTAGCCTTTCCTATTGAATCGTAGGCTGCAGCAACACCTGCTCCATTGGTAAGTTCGCGCACGCGGGCAGGGATGTCTTCATCGCGATACAGGATCGTATGATCGCATCCATTTGCCTTCGCTAACTCGGCCTTTTCCTGCGATCCGACACAACCAATCACCGTCACTCCTAATAAACTGGCCCATTGGCATAATATCAAACCCACGCCGCCTGCAGCTGCGTATACCAGAATCGAATCTCCGGGTTTCACCGGGTAAGTACGGAACAAAAGATAGTGTGCGGTGAGACCTTTTAACATCATCGCCGCTGCGGTTTGATCACTAATGCCCTGGGGAATCTTGACCAGTTGATCGGCATTGATCAAACGGGCCTCAGCATAGGCACCTATTTGCATCGCATAGGCAACACGATCGCCTTCTGAGAGAGAATCAACCCCATCACCCACCGCTTCGACGATACCCACCGCCTCCATACCCAAAATGGCGGGAAAACCGGCAACCGGATAGAGTCCGGTTCGACCATAGACATCGATATAGTTCAAACCGCAGGCTGTCTGGCGCAGTCGCACCTGGCCTTCACCCGGTTCGCCAACGTCAATGTCTTCCCAACGCAGTACTTCGGGGCCACCTGTTTCATGGATTCTAATTGCCTTGGTCATAGTGATTTCCGTCAATATTAAATTGTTGATGTTTGCATAATAACTCATCCATATCTGCAATGCCGGGTCAAATGCGAATGGCGCTTTCTTAAGTCTCGAAGCTTAAGTAAGTGCCATTCGATTTAGATACTACTTAGTTGCGCTTGAACTACCTACCGTAAAATGGATTGCGACAAACAACACCGAAATCACCAGCCCAACTCCTAACCATTGCAAGCCATCTAAATGTTCCTGCAAAATAATTGCGGCCAGTAATATTGAAACCACCGGTTCCAGATTCAATATGAAAGCAGCCGTGGTCGCCGGTAATCGTGCCAGGGCCTCAAATTGGCAAAGTATAGCTACCACATAAAACAGCGTGGCTGCTGCAAGCGCAATTAAACCATTGCTCGTCGCCGGTAGGGAAAACTGCGTATAAACAAGTGGAACAATCATCGCCAGACCGATAGCGTTTATCCAGAAAGTGATTACAAGCGGATTAAGCTGAGGGGCAATACGAGCGCCCCTGATAAACGTATAAGCTGCACCTAGCCCGGCGAGCGAGGCAAACAACAGTCCGCTTGAATCCAGTTTCGCAGACCCGCTCGATAACGCCAGATAAAGACCCAAAAAGGCGAGGCAAAAAATCGATATGAGTACCGGCGAAGGGGAGACCTGTCGGCGTAACACTGAATAGACTAATACCAGCAATGGATAGGTATAGAGTACCAGCACTGCGAGGCTAACCGAAATTGACTCTACCGATAACAGGTAGCAAATCATTGAGCCCGACCAGATAAACCCGAGCAAAAATACCGGCAGGCGTTGGTGGCGATGAATGTTAAATACCCGGCGCCTGAAAGTTATCAACAGACCGAAGGACAGCGTCGACAGCAGAAAACGTGTCAGCATCAGTGTCATCGCATTACCACCATCAGCATAGAAGATCTTCGCTTGTGTGGTGATGGCGCCGAGACCGATTGCGGTAATCAAGGCAAAAATGATACCCGTGCGTAGTGACCTGGCTGAATTCATAAGCTATTACTTTAAAGCAATATCTATCCTGCAGGATAGATATTTATGTTTCTTCGGAAACTGTTGGGTGCCTGATTAAAAAAATGGTTCTCGCAGAGGCGCAGAGCACGCGAAGGTGAGAGCCAAAAGCGGATTAAAATGAGCCCAACAAGATTTAACCGAACCAATATGTCGGTGCCCGCTCTTCAACACAACCTACTTGCTAATTCGAATATTCAGGTAAACTCTTTGCGTGCTTTGCGCCTCTGCGAGAGCATTAACACGCACTTGCCAAGCTTATCTGGATTCTATAATGTTGTGTCGATTAATTGCGCATGGGAAGCAACATGACTGCATTACAATTACCCGACCCGCTGGTGAGTGCTGAGTGGTTGCACCAGAATATCGATCACCCGCAACTGGTGATTTTCGATGGCAGCTGGCACATGCCTGCCACCGGTCTGGATGCCTTCAAAGAGTGGCAATCGGAGCATATAAAAAACGCACGCTTTTTCGATTTTGATCAAACTGTGTGTGCGCCCGGTTCCGAGCTGCCGCATATGATGCCTGATGCAGAAATTTTTACCCGCGAGGTACAAAAACTGGGCCTCAATCACGATAGTGTCGTGGTAATTTACGATTCACTCGGCATGGTTACTGCGCCGCGTGTATGGTGGATGTTGAAATCGATGGGGTTTGACGCCTGTGCACTGCTGGATGGCGGTTTACCCGCCTGGGAAGAGGCGAATTATGAAATTTATAATGAAGCCGAGGCCCCGAGTGTTGTGCCGGGAAACTTTGTTGCCAGCGAGGTTGCTGGTCACTTCAGCGATATCAACGCGGTACTTGCTGCAATCGACGATGCCTCGGTTACCATTCTGGATGCGCGCTCGGTTGAGCGTTTCAGCGGTGATGTTGAGGAACCACGTCCCGGATTGAAAAGAGGGCATATGCCGGGGGCTGTTAATATGCCTTTTCCCGAGCTGTTCTATCACGGTCGACTGAAATCGAAATCCGAACTGGAGGCCATGTTTAGCGATAGCATCCCGGCGGGAAATCGAACTATCTGTAGCTGTGGTTCGGGTGTGACCGCCTGTGTGAACGCCTTTGCAGCACGTCTGGTGGGCTACGACAATGTGTCGGTTTACGATGGTTCCTGGTGTGAATGGGGGCTGCCCGGAGAATTACCGGTCGAACAGGGTAACTAAGCCGCCGATATCGTCAAATACAAGGTCGGCCAACGATTCCAGTTCGTCCCTGGTACTGGCACCGGTAAGCACGCCGACACAAAGCCCGACCTGTGCGTTCCTGCCCATCTCGATATCGTGACTGTTATCGCCGACGACGATAACTTCGGCAGGTTCCAGCGACATCGCCTGACAAAAAGCCAGCACCATGCCCGGCTCTGGTTTAACACCGTGACCACTATCGTAGCCGCATAAAAATTCGAATTCAGAAATGACATCGAACGATTGCAATGTGTTATGAATCCCCTGATAGCTGTCGCTGGTGGCGACACCGAGCTTTAAACCGAACTGTTTTAGTGATCGCAGCGTAGATTGTAATTCGTTGACCGGTGTCGCATTCAGCGCGCCCTGTTGCTGAAAGATCTTGTTCAGGCGTGCACTCATGGTTTCTAACTGCTCGTCTCCCCCGGAATCCGGGAGTTGCTCGGACCATGCGATGGCAATATCGTGGTTGGTACCGGCAGCGAGTAACGAACTGCCGATAAAGCGACCAGCACTGTGATCATAACCGTGTTGCCCCAACAGTGCCTGTGCGAGTTGATGATCATTGTCGGCAAATTCGAGTGCGGCGTAGCGGTAAACCGGTAACCAGGTCGAGTTAAAGTCGATCAGGGTTCCGTCTTTATCGAAAACAATACCTTTAAATGTCATTTGTGATTCCCAATTCGGTTAACTGGTGGGTTAAGGACTTTAAATGACTTTAGCATGAATTTGGAGGGGGTTTTTTGGATTGACATATGACATAGCATAGTTAAGTATATCCCTTCCGAGATACAAAGCCTGCGGAGTCGACTCCATAAGTTTTCTGTGAGCGCTGAGTAACTATTAAAACAATTATTATTAAAATTGGCGCATGACAAAATTATATAACAAGCCTATTTTAAAGCCCTTAACAGTAGTTGATAATCAAGGAATAAATTTTAGTATCACAATACTAACGACCTGAGGTAAAAGACTTATGATGGATATCAAAGACCTAGAAAAATTAGTGATCGACGGTAAGCTGGACCGCCGCGATTTCATCAAACGTGCAGCAGCACTTGGTCTTGCTGCACCAATTGCAACTACCCTGCTTTCCCAATCGGTTTATGCCGCTATGCCCAAAAAAGGTGGCAGGTTTGTACAGGGATTTGGTTACGGCTCTACCACCGACTCGCTCGACCCGGGCACACACGAAAATGGATTTACCACAAATATGGCCTACACCTACGCCAATAACCTGACCGAGGTTGACAACACGGGGCAGTTAATCCCGGAACTGGCCGAAAGCTACGAAGCAAGCGCCGATGCCGCAACCTGGGTTTTCAAACTACGCAAGGGCGTCGAATTCCACAATGGCAAAACCTTGACCGCAGAAGACGTCATCGCGTCTATGAACCATCATCGGGGCGAAGACACGAAATCAGCCGCTAAGTCAATAATGTCCGCAGTGGAAAGCGTTAAAAAGAAAGGAAAATATGAGGTTGAATTCAAACTAAATGGGGGCAATGCCGACTTCCCGGCTTTATTAAGCGATTATCACTTGCCTATATTGCCTGAGTTCGGTGGAAAAATGGACTGGCAGGCAGGCTACGGCACCGGTGGCTATATCATCGAAAAGTTTGAACCCGGCGTCCGGCTTACCTATAAGCGTAATCCCAATTATTTTAAATCCGGCAGAGCCCATTTCGACGAAATAGAAAGCATCGTATTACTCGATACGACCGCAAGGCAAAATGCGATCATGAATGGAGAGGTTCATACCATCAACCGTGTAGATCCCAAAACGGTACATCTATTAGCCCGCGTCCCAAGCCTGAGGATTCTCGAAACCACGGGTACCTTGCACTACACTTTCCCGATGCGAGTCGATGCTGCGCCATTTAATAACTACGATCTTCGCATGGCGCTTAAATTGTCGGTCGATCGCGAACAGTTGGTTCAGAAAATCCTGCTGGGTCACGGTGCTACAGGTAACGATCATCCGATTTCGACCGCAAATCCGTATCACAATGGCGATTTAGCTCAACGTAGGTACGACCCGGACAAGGCACGTTTCCACCTCAAGAAGGCAGGAATGGAAGGTATTACGCTCGATCTGAGCACCTCAGATGCCGCATTCGCCGGTGCGGTCGATGCTGCGCTATTGATTAAAGATTCGGCTTCTAAATCGGGACTCAATATCAATGTAGTGCGTGAACCCAAGGATGGCTACTGGTCGAATGTCTGGAATAAAAAACCATGGAGTGCCTGTTACTGGAGCGGTCGTGCGACCGAAGACTGGATGTTTGCTGCCGCCTATATGAGTGACGGTGAATGGAACGATACCGCCTGGAGAACCGGTGCGGCAGCCGACCGTTTCAACAAGCTGGTCATTGCGGCACGCTCCGAGCTGGATACCAACAAACGTCGTGAAATGTATTACGAATGCCAGGCGCTCGTAAGCGACGATGGCGGTGCGTTGGTCCCCATGTTTGCTAATCATATTCAAGCTATCAGCAACAAAATAGCACACGATGAAAAAATTGCTGCTAATTGGGAGTCTGACGGTAATAAGAATAACGAGCGCTGGTGGTTTGCGTAAGCGTCTGGTCCAACCATGAAAAAGGTAATGGGCCTTAGTCCATTACCTTTCTCCACATGCTGGGTTAACAGGTGAGATAAATTTACGCAAGACCATAGTCGAGTAGGACAAATACCCTATGGAGGATTAAGTAACGTGCATCCAGTGATTTCCACCGTGCTGCAACGATTGGGATTAGGACTAATCACCCTGTTTGTTGTTTCGATCATCATTTTCAGTTCGATTGAGTTTTTACCCGGTGATTTTGGCGAAGCGATACTTGGGCAGGCAGCTTTGCCCGAAACTGTCGCAGCATTTCGTGCTGAACTCGGTCTTGACCTACCCCTGCACGAACGTTATTTCGACTGGCTGGGCGGTGTACTAACGGGTGACATGGGCAACTCTTTTTCCGGTAGAGGCTCATCTGGGGGTACCGACAGGTCTCGCCCGGTGATCGAGCTAATTGCCCCCAGGCTTGCTAACACCTTGTTCCTCGCCTCGATGGCGGCAATTATTTCGGTACCACTTGCACTGTTTCTCGGCGTCACCACAGCACTTTATCGTAACTCGATTTATGATCGAGTGGTAAATGCTTTAACCTTGACGACAATTTCTTTCCCTGAATTTTTTGTGGCATACCTGTTAATACTGTTTTTGTCATCGTTTACAAATTTATTTCCATCGCTCGCGAATATCGGATCGGATACGACATTCTGGGAACGAGTATATCTATCCGCCCTGCCAGCACTCACACTTACTCTGGTAATAATCGCGCATATGATGCGAATGACCCGGGCAGCTATCATCAACCTGATGGCGAGTCCCTATATCGAAATGGCGAATCTCAAGGGGGTTTCAAAGACGCAAGTTATTTTACAGCATGCGCTACCAAATGCCTGGGCACCGATTGTCAATGTCATCGCGTTCAACCTCGCTTACCTGGTTGTTGGCGTAGTCGTGGTCGAAGTGGTTTTTGTCTATCCCGGCGTTGGCCAGTTAATGGTTGATGCTGTAACAAGCCGTGATGTGCCGGTGGTTCAGGGTTGCGCAATAATATTTGCAGCAACCTATATTTTACTCAACCTGTTTGCGGATATTATATCGATTGTGACCAATCCCAGATTATTACACCCAAGATGAGTCTTTATTCATGAGTAATGGTGAAGAAGAGGGGTATTCGGCGGCTGGCGAAGTCAGCCTGATTAAAGCGCGCCGGACTTTATGGGAAAGCGTTTGGCGCGGGCTCAAATCTGCTCCGCCTACGGCGTTGTTTGGAATGACCGTAATATCGATATATCTTATAATTGCTATATTCGCCCCGCTGCTAGCCCCGCATGGCGAAGCCGAGATATTTCCGATGTCTTATGCGCCCTGGGGTGAGGATTTTCTGTTCGGCACCGACCAACTAGGGCGTGATGTCCTCTCGCGACTCATTTATGGCGCCCAGAATACTATCGGTATCGCCCTCGCGACGACTTTATTGGCATTCGCGATTGGCGGTTCGCTGGGTATAGCTGCGGCGATTAATCACGGTGGCCTGGTCGATAATTTGTTAAGCCGCTCGGTTGACATACTAATGGCTATTCCCAGCCTGATCTTTGCACTGATTCTTTTGTCCATGTTTGGCGCTACTGCGATCAACTTAATCCTTATAATTGCAGTACTCGACTCCACCCGCGTGTACCGAGTCTCTCGAGCGGTATCGTTAAATGTTGTCGTCATGGATTACGTCGAAGCTGCGCGTTTGCGTGGTGAAGGCGTTGGTTGGGTTATGCGCAGGGAAATTCTGCCAAATATTATGCCACCGCTGATCGTAGAGTTTGGGCTGCGTTTTTGTTTCGTTTTCCTGACTATTGCGGCGCTATCCTTCCTCGGTGTTGGTATTCAACCACCGACCGCAGACTGGGGTTCGATGGTACGCGAAACCGCAGGTCTGATTCAGTTTGCCAAATACGATATTACAGCAGCATTGACTCCGATGCTGCCGGCAGCGGCTATCGCTTTGTTAACCGTTGCGGTCAACTTCGTGGTGGACTGGTTTCTGCATAAAACAAGTGGCCTGAAAGATGAGCACTAGTAATCCGAAACGTCAAAAAGGTGAAATCCTGCTGGAAATGCATGGCGTCGTAATCGATGGCTATAGTGATGACCGCTGGCATGAAATTATAAAAGGTGTTGATGTTGTACTGAGGCGTGGTGAAATCATGGGTTTGATCGGCGAATCGGGTGCAGGCAAGTCGACCCTGGGGCTGGCAGCGATGGGTTTTGCGAAGCCGGGATGTAAAATCAACGGGGGCAGTATCGTGTTTGACGGTATTGACTTGATGAAGGCCAGCGAAGATGAAAAAAGAAAACTTCGTGGCCATCGTATCGCCTACGTTGCACAGTCAGCCGCCGCTTCGTTCAATCCGTCGCATAAACTGATCGACCAAACCGTAGAATCCACTGTTCGTCATGGGGTAAAGCCTGCAAGTGATGCCAAGACGGATGCACGAAAACTTTACCGCGAACTGCAACTCCCGAGTCCGGACACGATTGGCGATCGATACCCACACCAGGTGTCAGGAGGTCAACTGCAGCGGGTGATGACCGCGATGGCAATGTCGCCCCGTCCCGATCTGATTATTTTCGACGAACCCACCACCGCGCTCGATGTAACAACCCAGGTTGAAGTGCTGGCTGCGATGCGTGATATTGTCGAGCAATACCAGACTGCGGCGATTTATATCACGCACGATTTGGCAGTTGTGGCACAAATGGCTGACGTCATTAAGGTATTGCGCTACGGTGAAACGATCGAAGATGCCGATACGCGCAAAATGCTTTCACATCCTGAAAAGGAATATACGCGGTCACTATGGTCGGTACGATCGATCGAAAAG
>Ga0255051_10000719_pt1 | contig 12153 bp, 8 predicted proteins | sample JV7_2_9_MG_FD_181719 | JGI IMG/M metagenome (GOLD analysis project Ga0255051, IMG submission 181719) | Seawater microbial communities from Jervis Inlet, British Columbia, Canada - JV7_2_9 | ecosystem: Environmental > Aquatic > Marine > Inlet | place: Canada: British Columbia | collected 2016-10-06
ATTGTCGCCATCGTCGAGAACCTCTTTATCCGCAATCGCCTTGAGGAGGGCAAGATGCGGATCTGCGAGGGGTGCGTCGCTGACCTTCGGCGCATTCGCAATCCGCTGGTGATCTTCGCTTCCTATGGCGACAACATCACTCCGCCGCATCAAGCGCTTGGCTGGATCCCGGTCGTGTACAAGGATACCGGCGATCTCAAGGCCGCCGGCCAGCGTATCGTCTATCTGACGAACCCCCATGCTGGCCACCTCGGCATTTTCGTGTCGGCCAAGGTCGCGCGATTCGAACATCGCGCGATACTCGAAAGCCTCGGCGAGATTGAGACCCTCGCTCCCGGTCTCTACGAGATGAAGATCGACAATCCGACCGACAACCCCGACTGCCACAAGCCGGAATACTCGGTCCGTTTCGAAGAGCGGCGCGTCGAAGATCTGCGGCTCGAGACGCCGCGGGCGGCATTCGAGCAGGTTCGCCATTTGTCGGAGGTGAACGAGCAATTCTACAAGACGATGATCAGCCCGTTCGTGCGCATGGCTTCCAATCCCTGGACGGCGGCCGCGCTCGAGTGGTTGCACCCTATGCGCACGAGCCGCTACCTGCTTTCGGAATCCTTCAGTCCGTGGATGCACGGCGTCGCCGCGCTCGCGCGTCTGATTGAGCCCCGCCGCCAGCCGCTGCCGGTGGGCGATGCCGATCTTCGTCGCGAACGGGAAGCGATCGGGCGGGTCTCCGAATCGATCGAAGACGGGCGCAAGCAGCGCGACGCGGCGGAGGAGCAGATATTCCGAATGCTTTACGATGGTCCCAAGTCTGCACGGCCGGCAGCGCCACCAGCGACCGAATTGCATCGTAATGGTCAGTGACAAGGCGCTTTCAGCGTCAGAGTCCCTGCCGCAAGACAATCGATTTGACGACTCGGCATGGTGGCGCCGGCCCATTAGTATTTTACATCAGAGTTTTCTGGCGACCCAACAATACTGGCACAATGCAACCGCCATGCGTTAGCTGCGTTGAATCCGTCACGGTCGTGGCCAGGCCAGCAGAGCCAGAAGCGAACCGGGCCGGCGACGGCGGTGATCAATAGTCAGCCTAGGGCCAAGCGCAGATACACCCTGCTGAATCTCAGGGCTGCCGCAATGGAAGGAAGCACTCCATGGACTCCGGCAAAAACCCCCTCAGCGGTGCTCTGATATTTGCGCTCGGCGTCCTCACCTTGGGAACGGCGATATATTTCCTGGCTCTGCGCCCGCCACTTCTGCCGGAAGACATCCGACATTCCGGAATCGATATTGCGACCTTGCCACCGGCATTTTTCGACTGGCTCGGCGTCGTGTTCAGGAGCTGGGGCGGTTTCATCGCCGGCTTTGGGATCGTGCTGCTGGGTATCGGCACCTTCATGCTGACAGGGCGCACGCGATGGCTTTCCTGGGCAACTGCGGCTGGCGTTCTCGTTGCCTTCGGACGTTTCGTTTACGGCAACACCATCCTGAGTTCGGACTTCCTTTGGTTCATCGCGATCCTCTTCCTCCTGGCAGCGGGCTCGGCTCTGTCCCTGCTGTTGAGGCACAGGCGATGAGGGCGCAGGATGGGCGGACCGGACCTGTGAAAGTGCAAGCAGCCTGAATGGGCTTTCCGACAAGTCGGGATCGCGAACGCGATACCCTCGCGAGGCTGTCGTCTTCCGGACGCTCGGCAATGCGGGCAATTCAGGACTGGGCAAATGGGGCGCTCGAAATCTTCTGGGCTCAGTTTCCCAGAACACCGGGCATACCCAGCCATTCGAAGTGCGGTAACGTAACGAACGCCACAAGGCCGAGGACACCGGCCATAGCCGTGGCCCCGGCCAGCGGTAGCCAGAAGCGAACCGGCCCGGCGACGATAGCGACCGACAACCGGCCTAGTGCGTTCGTCGTGAGTGCGAGAAGCACTGCATGCCCGACTGCCTCTACGGTCGCCTGTTGCCCGATGAGCCGCAGCGCGCTGAGCACCGCAACGTCGACATCGAACATACCCGAGACGGCGGAAGTCGCCACCATTCCACTGCTGCTTCCGACCGAGAACGCAGCGCTCACCGTGGAAACGACCGCGAAAAGCCCCGCGAACAGGGCCAACGGGCCCAGTTCGAAAGGGTTGCGTGGTGGTTGTGTCGCTTCGCCGGAGATGGCATGGCGCGACAGGAAGAGAATGCCGCAGAGTGTAAAGCCTCCGATCGCCGCCAGAATGGCCAAGCCCACAACGCCCAGTACGGACGGCGCGACAATTGCAACAATCGCGGTGACCCGAATCAGGGATACGGTTGCAGCTAGAGTAGCCGCCCCCGCCAGCGGCCATTGATTTGCGCCGGTCTTAGCGCTTCGTGCCAACGCCAACGTCACTGCGGTGGACGAGATGACCGCTCCCGCGAGACCGCTCACCAAGACACCTCGAGTTGTACCGAACGCCCGAACGGCAATATAGCCAAGGAAAGAAATGGCTGCCGTCAACACGGTGAAGAGCCAGACCTGCTGAGGATTGAAGCCGCCCCAGGGATCGATGGCGCGGTTGGGCAGCAGCGGGAGGATGATTGCTGTCATCACGGCAAGCACCAGTGCAGAACGAAGTTCGATCCAGGAAATTCGCTTGAGAAGTCCGTGCAGAAGATCGCGACTGGCTAGAACAGTAGCGAGCGCAGTTCCGGCGGCGGCAGCAGCGCGATGGTCTCCGACTACGGCGAGAGCACCCAGCGCAAATACGCTGAGCCCGGCGACGACGTCGGTCACACTATAGTTCTGATCATGGATGGATTCACGCGCCTTATACCACGCGAATACGGCGGTAAAGCCAAGAAACCCTGCGATGAGCACTGAGGGCGCGCTCAGGCTGACGGCAAGCGCCGCGACGATGCCACCGAGCAATCCCGCGATGCTGTACGTTCGGATGCCAGCGGTGCGGCCACCGTCCGGGGTTTCCCTCTCGCGCCAGCCGCGCTCGAGCCCAACAAGCAATCCAATCGCCAGAGCTAGGCCAAGTCGAGGGATCAGGGAATCCACGTCGTGCACCGTGTCAGAAAAGCTTGGGTTCGGTTGCAATCCACTGACGCGGGAGAGGTTGGTCCTCCGGCTGCATGGCGAGCGTCGCATATGCGCAAGGCTTTGTTTCCTTCTAGCGCGACAAGACTTGTATGACCAGAAGACGAGTATTTACTATCTACATCAGTCCGACACTAGCGAAGCACGGCGGCGATCGAGGTTTTCATGTGTGCTTGATCACCTTGTGCAGCGCATCGTTGAGCCGATAGAAATGATGCCAAGGCACTGCCACGACGCCGGCGAGAACGATGCGATTGAACCCACCCACAATCGCCTCATGGTTCGACCTTGACGATATCGCCGGACCGGGCAGCATATTCGAGAGCATAAGCGAGTTCGCCGCGCGTCTCGGCATGGACATGAAGCATTGGCTGGCCCTTATCAATTTCGTGGCCCAGCCGCACGTTCATGCGAACACCGGCAGCCTTAGCCTCGGGCGCTCCGGCGAGTTTGGCAAGGCGGGCGAGCTTTCGGTTGTCGATATGGACGATACGTCCTGCGTGTGGCGCTACAAGCGGGTGGACGTTGGACGCGTTCGGGGGCGTACGCATTCCGCCCTGCGCCTCGCAGATGGCCTTGAACTTCGTCCAGGCTAGACCCTCGGCAAGCGTTTTAAGCGCCAGCCGAGTCCCTTCACCCTTTTCAGCTTTTCTGCCGATTTCGAGTGCTGCGCCCGCAAGCGCTGCGGCGCGCCTCCTAAGGTCGTCCGGTGCACCGTTGGCATTTTGAAGAACAGCCAGGACGTCGAGAGCCTCAAGGGCCGGCCCGATGCCCCAGCCGACCGGCTGCGACCCATCGGTCTGGAGACATGTCACGGTCAGGCCAAAGCGTGCTGCGACCGCCCCCATGCGCTCGGCGAGGTGACCAGCGACCTCCTCGCTGCGAACCTTGGCGGTCGGGCCGACAGGGATATCGATCACCACATGGGTCGAGCCAGCGGAAATCTTCTTCGACAGCACGGACGCAATGAGCTGGCCTTCCGTATCGACGTCGAGCTCACGCTCGACGCGCAGGAAGATGTCGTCGGCGGGACTGAGATGCACTGCGCCACCCCAGGCGATGCAGCCACCCTCTGCCTCCACGACACGCCTGAGCGTCGCAATGTCGAGGTCGACTGGAGCGAGCGTCTCCATCGTGTCGGCCGTACCTGCTGGCGAGGTTATCGCGCGCGAGGAGGTCTTGGGCATGATAAGGCCATGCGCCGCAACGATGGCGACAATAATCGGCGTGGTGCGATTGCCCGGCAGGCCGCCGATGCAGTGCTTATCGACGACGATCGGGGCATCCCAGGTCATGCGATCACCGACCTCAACCATCGCGCCAGTGAGGTCGGCGGTCTCCTCCTCGTCCAGAGGTAGCGCGGCGCTCGCCGTCAGGAAAGCGGCAAGATGCACGTCGGTGTATCGGCCGGCGACGACGTCATTGATGATCGCCGCAAAGGCGGATGCGTCGAGGCGGTTGCCGTAGATACGTCGGCGGACGCTTGCCAACGATTCGATTGTGGGGCGTGTGTGACTTTGACAGCCTCGCCGTTAGCAACGCCGAGGATTGTCCAAGCGGTCTCCGAAAGCGCAATCTCGTCGAGCGCGATTAATTCGTCGCCCTCAACCTGGAAGAGGGTTGCCTGCACTTGCCGGCTGCCGGCCGAAACGAGGATCTGCGCGCGCGCGGCAAGACCCTCCGATCGGCAGACATGGCAGTCTGTGCGCATGATGACAACCGCCTGATGCTGGGTGTGGAGGCCAAGACGCTTGGCGCGGAGCGTCGGCTGTGCGACCGCGTCGTTCGGTTCGAGGGCGGTCATAGATCGAACGCCTGATCCTGACGGGGAACGGTCGCGTTCCACCCGAGATCCTTGTCGATGCGAACGCGCAGCGCCTCAGCCGCTTCGAGCTCTCCATGCACGATGAAGACACGCGAGGGTCTGTGACGGAAGCCCGAGAGCCAGCGCATCAGTTCGTTGGCGTCGGCATGAGCCGAGAGCATCGCCAGATCGTCGACCTCCGCCCGAACCGGAATCCATTCGCCGTGGATACTGATCTCCCTAGCACCCTGTAACATCGCTCGCCCTCGCGTCCCGGCGGCTTGGAAACCGGAGAACAGGACCGTGTTTTTGTGATCAGGCGCGAATGCCTTCAGATGATGGAGCACGCGGCCGCCGGTCGCCATGCCGCTCGCCGAGATCACTACCTTGGGATAGCGGCTGGTGGTGATCGCCTTGGAACTTTCGACGTCTCTCGTGTAAGTCGCGATTCCGCAGATCGCGCCGCAGACTTCCGGCGTGAGGCGGTGATCAGCACGGTGCGCATGAAGCAAGTCGGTCGCGTCGATCGCCATGGGGCTGTCAAGATAGATCGGAATGTTCAACAGTCTGCCGGCGGTCCTCAGTTTCCACAGATGATAGAGCAGCGACTGTGCGCGGCCGACGGCGAAAGCGGGGATCACGACGGTGCCGCCGCGTTGGACTGTGCGCTTGATCACCGCCCCGAGAACCTCGGTGGTGTCGCTCTGTTCGTGAATGCGATTGCCGTAGGTGGATTCGATGACAATGAAGTCGGCTTCCGAAACTGGCTCGGGATCGGGCATCACCGGATCGTCGTAACGTCCGAGATCGCCGGAGAAGGCAACGCGGCGGCCGGCCCATTCGATATCGGCGGTTGCGGCGCCCAGGATGTGCCCGGCACGACGGAATGTCAGCGTCGCGCCGCCCGGAAGCGGAACGGTCTCACCGAAGGGGACGGGCGAAAAGAACTCAAGCGCACGTTCCGCGTCGCGAATGCCGTAGAGTGGCAAGGCCGGCTTGTGCTTCGAGAATCCCTTGCGGTTGGCGTATTCGGCATCCTTCTCCTGAAGATAACCGCTGTCTTTAAGGATCAGCTCGGCCACATCGCGGGTGGCGTCGGTTGCGAAGATGCGGCCTCGAAAGCCGGCGCGCACAAGCTTGGGCAGATAGCCAGAATGGTCGAGATGGGCGTGGGTCAAGACAACAGCATCAATGCTGGAAGGCTCGACCGGCAATGGCGCCCAGTTCAGCTCGCGCAAATTCTTCAGGCCCTGGAATAGGCCGCAGTCGATCAGAATGCGCTTTCCGCCGTGAGAGAGAAGATGTTTCGAGCCGGTGACGGTTCCTGCACCGCCGAGTGAGGTAAGTGTAAGCATGATGGCCTTCAGATCGAGGGTTGGAAAAGATCAGCCGGGTCGCCCCGTCCGTCGATGGCGTCGCGTTCGGTGGGTGTGAGAAATTCGTCGCGCGGCCGCCCGGCAAGCGGGGCCGCTGCATCAATCAGGTGAGCCCAAGAGCAGCGATTGGCGAACAGCATGCCTGCGACGTCGAGCGTGCCACCGCGGCTAATGTAGCCGCGTGCGATCGTCCGTGTCGGGCCGCCGTCCAGCCGGCGCAACAGGCCGAGCATCGGCTCGGGCCGCGTATGGGTGACGATCACGCGGGGAAGCTGCGGGGGAAACAACGCGGCAAGATCATTGTCGCTCGCAGTGAAGGCGGCCTCAATCGAATCGCGCGGCGCACGGAAGCGACCCGGCTCCGCCATTGCCGTCACAAGGGCTTTGAGGCCGCGAGCCGTGAGGCGTCGCGACGCCTTGAGCGCCTCCTCAAGCTGATAGGCTCCAATCGCCACCAGTTGCAGGTCGGCTTCGCCGGGATTGCCGTCGATATGTGCCGCGCCCAAGGTCACGAACCGGCCTGCCGTCGCGCCATCGAGCCGGTGCGGCATGTCGCGCTTCGACACGATGAGGCAGGCTACCTGGCCACGCCCTTCGTAGACCGAACGGAGCGCCGCCATGGCACTGTTGGCATCGACAGGAAACATAACACGGGCGGTGTCCGACATTTCGCCGAGCAATGCCTCACCGATCGTCGGATCCTGATGCGACTGCTCGTTCTTGGAGTTCTCCCAAGTATGGGAGGTTACGACGAGGGGAACCGAAATCCAGCCGGGTTCCTGGCCGACCTCGTGCCGCCGCCGGGCGAAGACGATCTCTTGGCGCAGACCTCCGAGCATCTTCATGGCGAAGGCTTCGTAGCTGACAATCAGGTTGATCCCGCCCTTGTTGGCGAGCGCCGCACCCGCCACGGCTTCCTCGTTCAGCGCGGTGATGACGGCCCCGTTCACCGCCTCCGCTACGCCGGGTTCCAACGTGTTGACGCGATGCCGCAGTCGATCGAGGGTCGCGCCCATGTGGTTGGAGCGCAACTCGTCGGGGTTGCCGACCCGTGGCCGCAAGCCCGGATTGGCGTCGACGACACGCACGAACCAGCGATCGAGCGCGTGCATGGCGCAATCGGGCGGCTCGCCCGCGCGAGTCCATTCGGGGTCGGGAAGCCGAGGTGGTGGCGGCCGGCGGATCGCCAGTGGATGCCTGCTTTCGGGTGATCGATTTTGCTGGTCGTGGATGGCAAGTGCGTTCACCGCGCGGCCGATCTCTTCGGGTGACACAAAGAGCGTGGCACAAGCCTCGTTGAACGCGCGTCGCGCCCCTTCGTTTCGGGACGGATTTCCATCGATCGGGAGGTTATGCGCGGCATTGGTGCCGGCGCCCGGAAAGCCGAACCCTTTGACCGTCTCGGCGATCACATAGGGAATGGGCGCGGGATAGCTGTGGTCGGCATCGGCGGCGAAGCGTTCAAGACGCTCCTCGGCGGTAAGGATCGCCCAGACGAAGGCGGCCGGGTCGCGGCCGTCCACGGTGAAGGGATCGAAGCCATTGTGGCGAAGATGGGCTGCGAGCCAGTCGGAACCGCCCTGCTGGGCGATCTGCGCGCGCTCCTCAATGCGGCGTCCGTTGAGGATCATGACGGGGATCGCAAGGCCGGAATCCTCGGCTCGCCACCAGCGGGGCGTCCAGTCGGAGCCACGCTGCTCCTCGAATGCACCGTCGCTCAGGAAGGCGACGAGCGTTTCTCCCGGAAGCGGCATATGCAGATATTGAACTTCTGCGAAGCCAAGATAGCCTCCCTCGGAGATCGCGCCGGCAGTGTTGGGACCCATATGGCTCCCGAGCGGGACCGCGGCGCTGCCCTCCGCATCGATCGCATAGGAATAGAAGTCGGCGGCGAGCCGTGAGAGCCCTTCCTCAGTGCGGTTGTAGCGGCCCTTTTGAGCCGGCGAGACGTCACCGGTTAGCGCGTTGATGGCCTCGATCGCTGCGACGCAATGACCTTGGCCCATCAGCCAGGAGCGAGTCGTTGCGGTGATCGTGTTGGCGGCGAGATAGCCGACGAAGGCCGGAACAATATTGAGTGAACCACCGGTATGGCCTTCGGGCGTTGATTTGAAGGCGTCGGCCGGCAATGGGGCGCCGGATAGATCGACCCGGCGGGCATAGGTCATATGGACGACGGTCCACATCGCCGCACAGGCCAGGCGATCAGCGGCGGCGAGTAGGCTGTAGAGCCTGTCGGCATCAAGCGGCGTGGATGCTGCTAAGCCGGCAATCCGATCGGCTGTTTCAGCGCTGTGTTGAATCGGTCCGTAACCCTTCCGCCATTGCTCGAATGCCGCCGATTTCAATCCGCTCATGCTTCCTGCCCACGCTTATGTGATTGTGTTCCGTGTCCGGGCATTCCGCCTAGGCGACGTCGCAGGTGACACCACTTGGCCGGGGCGAATGATTGCTGGCAGGATTGCGCCGTGGCTCGTATCAGGTCGTCTAGAAGAGGACCCTGAAAACGAGCACGGCTGCCAGCCCAGCCAGGACAAGCCAACACGACCAGTGGAGCGCCTTCATCCAGACGACTTCCGGTCGCCCAAGATCGCGTTCGGTCGCGTGTTTGTCGTACATGCCCCAGCCATGCATCAGGGCTCCTGCGACCAGCACGAATAGAGCTAAATCGGCGATGTAGGGCGCCGCCATCGCCCCCAGCCCAAGGCCGAGAAGGCCGGCGCCGAAGGATGACGCCAGTTCTGCCCGCTTCAAACGAGAATTGGATGCCGCAACGGGGTCGCCTTGCTTCACTTGCCGTTCTCCGGAGGGGCTTCGGCATCATCGTCCGGCCGTCCATGGCGGAGGATCGCTGGCCGGGAAGGAGTCCATGCCTGCTCGCTCAACCTCATCCAGCGGTTCCGGTGGCCGACGGTGACGGATCAAGTCCTCCTCGGCTTTATCCGCGAATGCGATGGCTGACGCAATCAGCGGCGCGAGGGGAATGGCATTGCTCGGATGCGGAACACTGTCGCTGGAGACGATCCTCTGCGCGACGGCCTGAAGACGCTCGTAGGCGTCGTCCGCGAGGACGCCGTGGACTACTGCGCAGATCGGCCGTGGCAGCCCCTGAAGTGGCAATTGCCGGGCCGCCTCGATCATCGTGCGGCCGGAGGAAGCGATGTCGTCAACGAGAACCGGTTGCCGCCCACGCCATTCCGAAAGATCGGGGAGTTCGATGTCGACGCTGCGGTCGCCGTGCCTGATCTTGCGCAGAACGACATGGGGTGCGCCGATACGTGCTGCAATGGCCGAGACCCACTGGTTGCTTTCCTCATCCGGCCCGATGACGAAAGGTTTTTCCACTTCCGCCGCGATCCAGTTGGCGAGAAGCGGCGCGGCATGAAGCGTCTCGGTTGGGATCGTGTAGAGCGCGGAAAGAGTGGGATAGCGATGAAGGTGCGGGTCGATCGTCACCAGTCGGTCGAAGGTCGAAGAAACGAGGCGGGCGAAGGTCTTTGACGTCACCGCTTCGCCGGTCAGAAAGCGACGATCTTGCCGCATATAGGCGAGATAAGGTGCAATGAGCGTGACCTCGCGCGCGCCGAGCGACCGGGCCGCATCGGCTGCGAAAACGAGACGCAGGAACCCGTCGTCCGGTCGCGCCAGTGTACAGACGAGATCGACGCGTCGGTCCGCGACATCGGATAGAATCCGCACATAGGTTTCGCCGTCAGGAAAACGGCGCGTCTCGATCTCACCAAGCTCCCATCCTCCGGTTTTTGCCAGATGGCGGGCGAAGGTCTCGTTTCCGGGTAGGGGCAGAATCATGCGCATGAACGTTTGCTCGTTTGATCCGGCGACGCCTTCATTTGTGCCGCCTGTAGAAACGCAGGAACTGCGCGTTGATGGCGACGATGACGGTGCTGGCTGACATGAAAACGGCGGCCACGGCCGGGGTCATGAGGAAACCCGTTCCGAAGGTGATGCCGGCCGCCATCGGGATGGCAATTGCGTTGTAACCGGTTGCCCAGATCAGGTTCTGCACCATCTTGCGATACGTGGCGCGCGACAGGCCGAGGATCGCGGCCACATCGCGGGGATCGCTCCTGACCAAGACGACGTCAGCGGATTCCACGGCGACGTCGGTGCCGGCGCCGATGGCGATCCCGAGATCGGCTACGACCAGCGCCGGCGCGTCATTCACGCCGTCGCCAACCATGGCGACCTGTAGGCCGCGCGCCTGTAGTTCCTTGATCTTCTCGGACTTCTGATCCGGCAGCACCTCGGCGAAATACTCAGCTATGCCCAATTCCTCAGACACCGCTTGGGCGACCCCCTTGGCATCGCCAGTGAGCATCACGGAGTTGATCCCGAGCGCCTTTAATTCTGCGATGGCCTCCTTCGATTCCGGCCGGACAATGTCGGCAAGCGCGAACAGTGCGCGCGGCTCTTTAGCGCGGACAAGGACGACGACGGTTTTGCCCTGAGCCTCTAATTGCTTGAGCCGCTCGTGGCCAATCGCCTCGCCTTGCCTTGCGAGGTGGCCGTGGCTGACGATACGGACGTCCTGACCATCGACATTGGCAACGATACCCTCTCCGGTGATATTGCGAACGTCGCTCGCCTTCGGAACAGTCAGGTTGCGATTCTTTGCTTCGGCGACGATACCGTGGGCGATCGGATGTTCGGACTGGCTCTCGGCTGCGGCTGCGAACGCGAGTTCCTCATCCTCGCTGCCGCCGGTGAGCAATACAATGTCACTGACCCCGAAACGGCCCTCTGTCAGCGTGCCGGTCTTGTCGAAGACGACCGCCGCGAGGTTACGCGCCCGCTCGAACGCCGCGCGGTCGCGGATCAGAAGTCCATTGCCGGCGGAGAGCGACGTGCTGACGGCAACTACGAGCGGAACGGCAAGGCCGAGCGCATGCGGGCAGGCGACGACCATTACGGTTACCATCCGCTCGAGCGCAAACTGGAGCGACGCATCGAGCATGAGCCACCAGACGAAGAACGTGCCGAAGCCAACAGCGAGAGCGATATAGGTCAGCCAGGCGGCGGCGCGGTTCGCGATATCCTGTGTCCGCGATCTTGTAGCCTGCGCCTTCTTCACGAGGTCGATGACTTGGGCAAGATAGGTCGCATCGCCGGTGGCCGTCACCTCGATGGTCACGGCGTTGGCACCGTTGATCGCGCCGCCGATAGCGGTGGCGCCAACCGTCTTCGAGACCGGGCGGGATTCGCCGGTCAGCATCGCCTCGTTGAAGCCGGATGATCCCTCGATGATCGTCCCGTCTACGGGCACCTTGGCGCCCGGGCGGACGAGAACCCGATTCCCTGGCTGCAATGCGGAGATGGAAACCTCGCGCGTCGAGCCGTCGGCGTCGATTTTCGTTGCGCTGTCGGGCAGCAGCCGGACCAGTTCCTCGAGCGCGCGCGATGCACCCATCACGGAGCGCATCTCGACCCAGTGGCCGAGAAGCATGATCGCGACCAAAGTCACGAGTTCCCAATAGAACGGCTCTCCCGGAAAGCCAAAGGTGGTGGCGGCCGAGAAGAAGTAGGCCGCAGAGATCGCCAGCGCGATCAAGGTCATCATTCCGGGCTGCCCTTTTCGCAGCTCGGACGTGAAGCCCACAAGGAACGGCCAGCCGCCATAGACATAGGCGATCGTCGAAAGAGCGAATAGGACCAGTCCGTCTCCTGCAAAGGCGAGCGTTTGGGCGACGCCTAGCCAGTGCTGGATCATTGGGGATAGAAGCAGGACCGGCGGTGTGAGAACGAGCGTGACCCAGAACCGTTTGCGGAAGTCAGCGACCATTGCGGAGTGGTCGTGGCCGCCGTGCCCGGCATGTTCAGAATGGCTAGAACCGGCTGCCGCCACGATCTGGGCATCGATACGATGCTCGTCTTGCGGTCGGCCGC
>Ga0255051_10000720_pt1 | contig 12141 bp, 12 predicted proteins | sample JV7_2_9_MG_FD_181719 | JGI IMG/M metagenome (GOLD analysis project Ga0255051, IMG submission 181719) | Seawater microbial communities from Jervis Inlet, British Columbia, Canada - JV7_2_9 | ecosystem: Environmental > Aquatic > Marine > Inlet | place: Canada: British Columbia | collected 2016-10-06
CCCCCGTTCCGATGCTGATGGCATATTTGTTGAGCGTATTTTTCTTTATGGGCATCCTGTTTGGTAATCTGAACGCGTTGGCGATGGAACCGCTGGGTCATATTGCGGGCCTCGGCGCAGCGTTCGTCGGTTCAATTTCGACGCTGCTGTCGGTAGCGCTCGGGGTGATTATTGCCGGCGCTTACGATGGCACGATACTACCGTTAGTAGCAGGCTTTGCGGTGCTCAGTATCGCTTGTCTGATAACGATGCATTGGATCGAGAAACTCTCGAAAGATGTATTGCTTAACTAACAAACCGAATCACTTCTTCTTCGATGTCACTTTTATCGATAACCAAATCGTGACAAATCGGTTTATCGAAAAGAGTGCTAATGACTGCGGGTATTTCGATATCGGCGGTGCAGGCAATTGATTCGAGGGCCTGCTGATCCGAGCTATCGACGTTGCCGGTAATTGCTGCATCGATTACCGGTGAAAACTTGGTCCATTCCGCGGTGGAATAGACGATAGTGGCCAGAGAGTTCGATGGCAGTGATTGCCACGATTTAAAGCAGGTGGCAGTATGGGGGTCCATCAGGTAGCCGTCATCAAATGCCTGCCGAATATAGGATTCACCTTCGTCGTCAGAGCAAAAATCTGCCAGGAATATTGCCTGAATTTGCTCTATTTCATCACCCTCAAGTTGATAACAACCGTGCTGGTCTAACTGCTGCATCAAGTCACGCGTACGCTGTTGCCCAAACAGGTCAAATAATATGCGCTCAACATTCGACGATTTGAGGATATCCATTGCCGGGGAAGTGGTGGTTATTAATGATTTGCCAGATATTTCGTAGCGACCTGTATTAATCCACTCGGTCAATACATTATTAGCATTCGAGGAAATCACAATGCGCTCCACCGGCAAGCCCATTTTACGGGCGTAGTAAGCACCGAGCGCATTACCGAAGTTACCACTCGGGACGTTGAGATACACCTTATCACCCAGTGAAATTACCCGCTGTCGCACCAGTTCCAGGTAGGAATGCACGTGGTAGACAATTTGAAACAGAATGCGACCGAAATTAACCGAATTGGCAGCAGACAGCGCGATTCCATTATCCGCCAATTGTTGATTGAAGGACTGAGACGCGAGCATCGATTTTAACGCCGACTGTGTATCGTCGAAATTTCCTTCGATGCCGATTACCTTCAAATTACCGGCGCATTCAGTGACCATTTGCAAGCGCTGGACGTCAGATGTACCGCCATGCGGATAGAGGCAAACAACACGAATATTGCCACGATTTTTGAAAGTTTCCAGCGCCGCGGGACCGGTATCACCGCTTGTCGCCACAAGGATTAGATATTGTTGATCGCGCTGTTGTGCCAACGACGATAAAAGCAGGCCGAATGGTTGCAGGGCGATATCTTTAAAAGCGCGGGTGGGTCCATGGTAGAGCTCGCTGACATAAAGCCTGTCGCGTACTTTGACTAGTGGAACCGGATTGCTTGCATCGTCAAACCGGTCGTACAAATCTACCGCCTGTTGCAGGACCGCGGAATCAATATCAACCTCGAATAGAGCGATCACTGCCAGGGTCAGCGATTTGTAGGATTCGGATAATTGTTTTTCAAAAAAAGTTGTATCGAATTCGGGTAAGGCCTCAGGGCAATAGATACCACCAAACGATGCTATAGGTGATAGAATGGCCTCGGAAAATTTGACCGATTCGGCCCGAAGTTCGTCGTTTCCACGTGACTCTTTAAAAAGCATTGGTTTGTGTTGCAGGTAGCAAATTCGCGAAAAAGCGAATTATATAGAAGCATGAAGTCCGAACAACCTGTTTTCTGCCAGGCTTGTTGATTGAAATGTCGCTGGTGAGTAAAATTTACCTGCTTTTGGCTTCTACTTGAGACCAATAGTGCGTAAAATTGGCCGATTAATAAAAATGTCGGATTCAGGTTATTAAAAGGGCAACTAAGTCATATTTTTCTTACAGGCCTTTGCCTGGAAGTATCTTGTATAAACTCGTTTGAGACCCAATGTCCAATACTGAAAAGATTAACTTGCTCAATCTGAACCGTACCGGTCTGGACGAGTTTTTCGTTAATTTAGGCGAAAAGTCGTTTCGTTCGAAGCAGTTGATGCAGTGGGTTCACCAGCGCGGTGTGACCGACTTTTCGCAAATGACCGATATGTCAAAAATATTACGCGAAACGCTCAGCCATAAAGCCTGTATTGAATTTCCGCGTATAAGCGCCACCCAGCAATCTAAAGATGGAACCAGGAAGTGGCTTCTCAGTGTCGATGGGGCTGAGAACGCAATCGAATGTGTTTTGATACCCGAAAAGTCGCGCACCACACTCTGTATTTCATCACAGGTCGGCTGCACTTTGAACTGCAGTTTTTGTTCTACGGCGAAACAGGGGTTTAATCGCAATCTGGACACCGCAGAGATAATTGCACAATTACATCTTGTGCATCACAGTCTATTGCGCGAAGGCAATGAACGGGGCGTTACCAACGTGGTGATGATGGGAATGGGCGAACCATTGATGAATTTCGACGCGGTGATGGCCGCAGTCGACATGATGTGTGATGACTATGCCTATGCCCTGAGCAAAAGGCGCGTGACGATTAGCACCGCCGGTGTGGTACCTGCGATGGAAAAGCTGCGACAAACTACCGACGTCAGTCTCGCGGTTTCATTGCACGCACCTAATGACGCTTTACGCGAGCAGTTAGTACCAATTAATCGGAAATACCCGATTAGTCAATTATTAAAGGCTTGCCGCTCGTACGTTGATGGCTATAAGAGCCGCAAGATTACCTTTGAATATGTGATGCTGAAAGACGTCAATGACGGCATAGAACACGCAAGAGAACTAGTAAAGCAGATCGGTGATATTCCCTGCAAATTGAACCTGATTCCGTTCAACCCTTACCCGCATGCGATTTACCAATGTTCAGATCAGGCAACTATCGATCGATTTCGGGATTACGTATCTAGCAAGGGTATCATCACCGTTACGCGCCGCGCCAGGGGTGAAGATATTGATGCCGCCTGCGGTCAACTGGTCGGCCAGTTTAAGGATCGAAGTCGCAGAAGTGCGAAATACCAGTTAAGCCTGAGTGAAATTACCGGGGTATCTCATGCACACTAGAAAGTGTTTATTGTATTTATTAATACCCCTGTTATCGGCCTGTGTTACGGTTGACGAAAAGCCTACCGATAATGAAAAAGCGAGTGCCATCAACGTGCAATTAGGCATCGGCTACCTGCAACAAAATAAACTCAGTTTGGCGAATGAGAAACTTCTTAAAGCCCTGCAATATGATCCCAAATCTGCCTCCGCACACAATGCCTACGCGATATTGCAAGATCGCCTGCTGGTCAAGGACAAGGCTGCCTTCCATTACGAAAAGGCAACAAAACTGGACCCGAACGATTCACAGGCTGCTAATAATTATGGTGCTTTTTTATGCCGCAATAATCAGGAAGCTAAATCTGAGAAGTATTTTTTACGCGCACTTAAAAACCCGTTGTACAAAACCCCTGAATTTGCCTATACCAATGCTGCATTGTGTTTATTGAAAATTGATCAAAGGGATAAAGCGATCGGTTATCTAAGCAAGGCGCTGGCCGCAAATAGTAATTTCCCGATTGCACTGCTCACTATGGCGAAGGTCAAATTTGATGATCAAAACCATAGAGATGCCAAGCTTTACCTGGATCGTTATCACCTGGTGGCGCGACCCAGTGCTAAAAGTCTTTGGTTATCAATTAGAACCGAACTGATGTTGAATAAGGATCGAAACGTCGATGAACTGGCAAACCAGTTACAGACCAACTTCCCCGGTTCTGACGAATACCAGTCCTGGTTAGCGATACAATAATATGACACCATCAAATATCACTCAGAAAAATTCTGGCAATCGGCGGAGTACAGGGCCTGGCGACCGCTTGAAAACGGCGCGAATCGAACAGGGCCTGTCGATAGAAGATGTTGTCACGCGTATGCACCTGAGCATTGGCATACTGAAAGCGATCGAAGATAACAATTTTGACGAGGTTACCGCGCCAATTTTCGTCAAGGGGTATCTAAGGGCGTATGCCAGAATTGTCTCACTCGACGAAGACGAAATAATTCAGCAATATCTGGATTATTATTCCGATGAAGATCCGCCAATCAGTTCGACGAGTACCCTGGCGCCGGAAATATCCTCAGACGATGCCCGCGTTAAATGGACTACTTACCTGGTTATCGTTGGATTGCTCGGGCTATTAGCGATCTGGTGGTGGAATCAATATCAAATTAAGACGGATGTGGTTTCACTCGATGCCGAACAAACCGACTCCATGCACCAACCTGAAGTTGCCAGTGATACAGTGGTAAACGAAACTGTGACGGAGCCCGGGCCTGATACCAGCAGTGCGACTGAGGAAGTTGTTGTTTTGTCAATGCCAGTGGATGAGCCGGAAGTAGCCGAGGTAACGATAACCGCAGAAACGCCGGAGAAGGTTACTCTTCAACAGGCGGAAGCGGAAGCCGAAGAAGTCGTCCAGGAGGAAATTGTTCAACAGGATCTGGTTCAACAGGATCTGGTTCAACAGGATCTGGTTCAGCAAGAGCCGGGAGCCAGAGAACTTGATGTGCTGTCTGAAGAAATTTCGCGGATCTCGCCGTTGGGATCGGAGCAATTAAAAATTATCATTCATGCCGATACCTGGGTTGATATAGAAGACGCCAGCGGCCATCGTCTGGTCCGCGAATTATTACGCGCCGACCAGGAATTAAATCTGACCGGTATGGCGCCATTTGCGGTTTTTCTCGGCAATGGTCATGGTGTCGAGCTGATCTACGATAATGAGACGATTGATATTACGAACCGTATCAGGGCCAACAATACTGCAAGGTTGAAAATAGGGAGCTAGCCCGTATATTGCATGAAGGCGGTGGTTACTAGTGATTTTTACCAATGAATTCAAATAATTAGGCGCGAAAATTATGGTTTGCGAAAAAGGCAGTTTGTACCTGAACGAAGTCAGGGAAAATCTGGCTGCCAATCTTGATCGATCCTCCTTGATCCATAGCTACGGCTATGAATCGGCGGGCGATCAATCAACCTTGTTTGCCATATTCCCCCTGAGCTTAGTTCCCTTCATGCAATATGCGGGCTAGCCCTCATATCGCAGGAGACGGTTGGGTCGATATCGCTTTTCAAATTATGCTTAAATTCACGTAATACATGTTTGCAGTCTATTCTATTATCAGGGAATTTCTGAACTTCCGTGCATCGGTAAATTATCCGGACCAGTACTCTAGCAATGAGTAATCAAATTCAGGTCATACGCGGAATGCACGATATTCTGCCGGTTGACATGCCTGTCTGGCACCAATTGGAAGACAGTTACCGATCCCTGGCGGAATCGTACGGTTATCAGCAGATTCGAACACCAATCGTTGAAAAGAGCGCATTGTTTAGTCGTTCCATAGGCGAAGTCACCGATATTGTTGAAAAAGAAATGTACAGCTTTACCGATCGCAATGGCGATAGTTTAAGCCTGCGTCCGGAAAACACGGCCAGTGTAGTGCGGGCCGGGCTGGAGCATGGAATGCTGAACGACCAGCAGCACCGACTCTGGTATAGCGGACCGATGTTCAGGCACGAACGGCCACAAAAAGGTCGCTATAGGCAGTTTTACCAATTTGGAGCCGAGACATTTGGCATGGCTGGTGCCGATATTGAGGCTGAGTTAATATTTTTAGCCGCCCGATTTTGGAAGCGGCTCGGGCTCAAAGATATCGATTTGCAGATTAATAGCCTTGGCAGTAGCGAATGCCGCAAGCAATTTCGGCAGGTATTGGTCAGCTATTTCAGGGATAATTATGCCTCTCTCGACGAGGACAGTCAGCGCCGACTGGAAACCAACCCATTACGTATACTGGATAGTAAAAATACCGATATGCAGTCGGTAATAAATAGTGCGCCACGATTGAAGGACAGCCTGGACCAACAATCGGCTGAACATTTTTCCGAATTGACGGATATTCTCGATTACCAGGGGGTATCATACGAGGTGAATCCACGACTGGTTCGAGGTTTGGACTATTACAGTCATACGGTATTTGAGTGGGTAACTGATACACTCGGTGCGCAGGGCACAGTTTGTGCCGGCGGTCGTTATGACGGCCTGATAGAACAACTCGGGGGGCGACCGAACTACGCTGCAGGCTTTGCTATGGGTTGTGAGCGGTTGATTTCGATGCTGATCGATCAAAAAAAGGCACAAACTGAATATGCCTGCGACGTTTACCTGGTGATGCGTGGCGCGCAATCAGTTCGTGTTGCGCATAAACTGGCGGAATCATTGCGCGATCAGATGCCGCAATTGACAATGCTGGTGCATTCCGGTGGTGGTAGTTTTAAAAGTCAAATGCGAAAGGCTGATAAGTCGGGCGCAAAGATTGCCCTGATTCTGGGCGAATCGGAAATTCAGGCAAACACAGTGGGTGTCAAGTTTTTGCGCGAAGCAAGTCAGCAGATCGAAATCTCGCAGGATGATTTACCCGCAAGCCTGGCGAATATGCTTTAGCGCAAACTTTAGCAACTAGATAGTTAAACAAGCACTGCAAAAGGCAGGGTTTCCTTTATTTTTTATATTTGAGGTTAATATGGAAACAGACGACGAACAGGTCGAAAAACTGAAAAAGTGGTGGGAAGAAAATGGTCGCGCGGTGATAGCGGGTATTGTCATCGGCGTCGGTGGTTTGTTCGGTTATCGTTACTGGATCGATCTACAGGAAGCCAGCGCTGAAGCAGCTTCCACCCATTATGTACAAATGATGGAAGCGCTCAAATCCAGCGATAGTGTGGGCGTTACTGAACTGGCGGATACACTGATTTCTGACTACTCGGATACTGAGTATGCCACCCTTGCAAGGTTTGCACTGGCGCGAAATTTAGTCGAAAGCGAGAAATTTGACCTGGCGCAAACACAGCTGGAACAAATAATAGGCACGGTCGGCGATGCTCCGTTGGGTTTTCTGGCAAGAAAGCGCCTGGCATCAGTACAATTGCAATCAGCCCAACCGGAGCAGGCACTAGTGACACTTTCGGTAGAATTTCCCCCCGCGTTCAGTGCAGGTGTGGACGAGTTGAAAGGCGATATCTATGCCCAGCAGGGTAAAATTGACGAGGCTGCAAACGCTTACCGCGAGGCTTTATCGGCAACACCGGGACCGGCCAATGGCGAATTCCTGCAGCAAAAACTCGATGATCTGGGAACTACGGGTTAGATCGTTAAATTATGCTAAATCGCGCACGGGTACTGACGTTATTGATTTTATCGCTGTTACTACTGTCCTGTGGTAGCAAGGATAATAGTGAGCCACCGGCACCATTAACCAAAATTGAGCAGGCGTTGCGGGTAGTCGTTGACTGGAAAACCAATACCGGTGCCGGAATCGAGACAGCTTCTTATAATATGCGGCCCCTGCTGGTAGATAATCAAGTTTTCAGTGTCGATACCGAAGGTCTGGTAAAGAGCATCGATGCCGAAAGTGGAAAGGTAAACTGGAGTACCGAGACAGAAATTCCGGCTATTACCGGGCTTGCGGGTACGCCCGAGGTTATCCTCGCCAGCTCACGAAATGGTGATCTAAATGCCTATAATATTCTTCAGGATGATCTGGAGTTACGATGGTCCACCCGCTTAAAAGGCGAAATTCGGGCGCTGCCGCTAATCGCCGATGCGCAGGTATTCGTGCGAACAGTAGATGGTAAATTATCTGCATTATCGCTTAGCGACGGGAGTAATCAGTGGACTATATCTCGCCGGGTGCCTGCATTGTCACTGACCGGCAATAGTCAGCCAGTGGTAAAAGGAGACCTAGTCATAGCCGGTTTTGACGATGGCAAGATATCTGCCTTTAGCCGTGTAGACGGGCAGGCGGTGTGGGAGACCACGGTTAGTCGCCCGACCGGACGCACAGAAATTGAGCGATTGGTTGACCTTGATGGCCAGTTTATCCTCAAAGACGGTATTATTTATGTCAGTTCTTATCAGGGCAGGCTCGCAGCAATTCAGGCGATTGATGGTAACGTACTATGGTCGCGTAAATTTTCCAGTTATCAGTCCATAGTAGCCGATGAAGACGCACTTTATCTCAGTGGTGATAACAGTCATATCTGGTCTATTGATCGCCGCACAGGTAGTGCGTTCTGGAAACAGGAAGCTTTGCACGCGCGTAAAATAACAGCGCCGCTGTTAATAGGGGAAAAACTGGTAGTTGCTGATCTGGAAGGATATGTGCACTGGTTAGATAAATCAGATGGCGCTCTCAGGGGACGTGTTCAACCCACCGATTCACGCCATATCGCGCAACCATTGGTATGGAGTGACAGAATCATGGTGATCGATAGTGAAGGCACCCTGTCTTCGCTTTATCTGAAAACACCCAAGTAGAGTATCCAAAGGCGCTCCATTATGATCCCGGTAATCGCGCTGATCGGCCGACCCAATGTCGGTAAATCGACCTTATTTAATGTGTTAACCCATACTCGTGATGCCATTGTTGCAAACGAACCTGGGCTGACACGTGACCGGCAATATGGAATTGGTAAGCGTGAACGGAAAAAGTTCATTGTTGTAGATACCGGTGGATTGAGTGGTGAAAAGCAAAATCTAGACGATCTGATGGCGCGTCAAACAATGCTGGCAATCGAAGAAGCCGATCAGGTGCTATTCATGGTCGACGCACAGGATGGTATCACCAGTGGTGATGAAATGATCGCCGATCAGGTGCGTAAATCTGGAAAGTCGATCAGCTTAATCATTAATAAAGTCGATGGCATAGATCCGATTCAGGCCCAGGCGGATTTTTATACTCTCGGCTTTCCACAGATTCATCTTATTTCCGCTGCGCACCGCAAGGGCATCAACCCGATGCTGGATGCAGTTATGCGTGAGTATCCGCAAGACCAGCCTGACAGTGACAAATCTGAAGGACCCACGGTCGCCGTGATCGGGCGTCCAAATGTCGGTAAATCAACTTTAATCAACCGCCTCGCGGGTGAGGAGCGAGTGGTTGCATACGATCAGCCGGGTACCACCCGAGACACGATTTCAGTACCGTTTGAGCGCCGTGGTAAACATTACACTCTGATCGATACGGCCGGTGTGCGTAAGCGCGGCAAGGTACATGAAGTGATCGAGAAATTCAGCGTGATTAAGGCGCTTGAAGCGATTGAAAAGTCACAGGTTGTGGTTCTCGTCATCGACGCTCGTGATGGATTAACCGATCAGGATCTGACACTGCTGGGTTTTGCTATCAATAGCGGGAGGGCGCTGGTTATAGCAGTTAACAAGTGGGATGGGCTGGAGCCCGAGCAACGTGATTACAATAAAAAAACATTATTACGCCGGTTATCGTTTGCCTCGTTTGCGGCACAACACTATATTTCTGCATTACATGGTACCGGTGTCGGTGAGATGATGGCATCGATCGATCAGGCCTATGCTTCGGCATTCAAGGATTTCAACACGCGCCATTTGACCGATCTGCTCGAGGAGGCCGTATTCAAGCACAATCCGCCGCTACATAATGGCCGTAGAATCAAACTTCGCTATGCACATCAAGGTGGTCGGAACCCACCGATTATCGTTATACATGGGAACAAAACCGAACACTTACCCAGTACCTATGAACGCTACCTAATGAGTTTTTTTATTACCAAACTAAAATTAAAAGGCACGCCTGTTCGAATCGAATTGAAATCCGGTAGTAATCCTTTTGCGGGAAGGAAAAACAATTTGAGTGATAGACAAAAGAAAAAAAAGAAACGAGTGATTAAACATGCAAAAAAATAAATCATGAGCACTACTTAACTAAGGGGCCTCTGAACAAGTCCTATGGGGTCTCTGCGAACCCTGAAGCACGTAGATGCAAGGCGCAGCCCGAAGGCAATGGCCTTAGTCCTTGGCGAGGGTTGCACCAAAAGTAGGCGCTTTAGACGACACGCAGATTCCTGCTTCAGGGTTCGCCCTACGGGGCTTCAAGCGCCTGAAAGCATGAATTTCTATGCTTTATTCTCTAAAAACCATCATTAATCGGGCAAAAAATGCGATAAATATCAAATATGCGGTGAAATTCGGCAAAAAAAATGAAAATTTGTTAGTTATTACCTAGACTTCAGGCTATGGGTTTACAAAGAATTTTAATCACTAACACAAAAGGTGGCTGTGGAAAAACAACCATTGCCACAAATATCGCCTCGCATTATGCTAACCAGGGCTTGAATACACGATTATTTGACCACGATAACCAGGGCTCATCCCTGGCCTGGATTAATCGTCGCCCACAGGAAGCTAATCTCATCCATGGTGTCGATGCTTCGAAAAAATTCGATCACCGTTTGACTCGCTCCTGGCAGTTACGGGTGCCAGCGGAAACCGATGTGGTTGTCATAGATTCACCGGCAGGCGTCGATATATCAGAGCTAGCCCCACTGTTTCAGCAAAATGATTCGGTGCTTATCCCGGTATTGCCTTCTCCGGTCGATATTCACGCTACCGCGTATTTTATCAAGGAGTTGCTAACCACAGGCAAGGCGCGTCAGCAAATGGTTCGACTCGCCGTTATTGCCAATCGGGTTCGAAAAAATACTGTCATGTATCACGCACTGGAAAGGTTTTTGTTTACCCTGAAAATTCCATTTATTTCCAGTCTACGTGATACCCAGTTATATGCGAAAGCATTTGAATTGGGTATTGGCGTTCAGGAAGTGAAATCGACGCGCAATAAAATAGACAAGGAACAGTGGGCACCCATTATCCGCTGGTTGGAAACAGCTATGATAAAGGAACCCGCCGAAGTACAACCGCTGTTTTCACAGTGGGAAAACTAGCCCGCATATTGCACGAAGGCGGCACCCATATTGATGAATATTCGCATAATTAAATAATTTATCTCAAAATGTTGGCATGATTGAAAATTACAATATGTGTCTGAACGAATTACCGCGGGCATCATGCCCTCCGCCCTTCGGGTCAGCGGAGCTGTTCAAATTCGTTCCAGACGAATTAGTCAGGGAAAAATCTAGCTGCTTCGGCAAACTGCTCCTGCGTTGCTCTACCACCTACATCCCTGTAGGCGATCTTGATCGATCCCCCTTTCATCGGCGCCTGGCTTTCCTACCAGGCTGGTTGATCCAGGGTTGCTCATCCGTGAGCAACCCGTTCGCCGGGGAAAAGATCCACAGGATCTTCCCCTTTATCCGGTTCACCCATAGCTATTGCTATGCATCGGCGGGCGATAGACCAACCTTGTTTGCCATATTTCCCCTGAGCTTCGTTCCCTTCATGCAACATGCGGGTTAGAAGTCTGACAGGCTCCTGGAATACTACTTAAAAACTATCTAACAAATTCAAATTATTAAACCTCGCGGGCATTAAATTCGATGCTGCTGTGTTATTATTCCGTCACTTTTTCAAAGAACCTTTTGTCATGAAAATATTGCGGATAATTATCCTCGGGCTCGCTTTCGGCGGGTATATAAATCACTTGCAGGCGAGCGATATTGAGATAGCCCTTAGCTCGGACACCGCGCAGTTTACCTTCCGATCCGACTCGAGCCTGATTGGATGGGGTGGTGCAGATCTTGGATTCGGTCTGTTTTACAACGAAGCAGACGACCTTCTTGGTCAAATGAGCCTGATGCAAAGCAGGCAGCCTTCGGAGCAGAACCGGCTCACATTGGGAGTTGGTATAAAAGCTTATTTGGGCCACCTCGATACAATAGACGAGACCGTGGCGGCGCTTGGGATTGGTGGTGAAATCCGTTATACCTTTTCAGGTGTAACGCCAATGGCTATTTACCTAAGAGGTTATTTTGCGCCAGACATTACCAGTTTTTCGGACACCGAGGAGATCAGGGAATATCTGCTGGGTTTTCAAATAGAAGTATTACCTCAGACCATTGCTTTCATCGGAATCAGGAGTATTGAGGTAGATACTAAAAACTTCTCCGATTACGAACTTGACGATGACAAATTGCATGTAGGTGTGCGCCTGACCTTTTAAAGACTACTCTTTAAGTAGATTATGCCTGTCGAATTCATTCGAGCAATAATTATTCGCGCACCTGTCGGTC
>Ga0255051_10000721_pt1 | contig 12130 bp, 9 predicted proteins | sample JV7_2_9_MG_FD_181719 | JGI IMG/M metagenome (GOLD analysis project Ga0255051, IMG submission 181719) | Seawater microbial communities from Jervis Inlet, British Columbia, Canada - JV7_2_9 | ecosystem: Environmental > Aquatic > Marine > Inlet | place: Canada: British Columbia | collected 2016-10-06
ACGTGGACTATCATGACCGGCCCCCTGCGGGGGTGCCTACAGCGTCGCCAGATCGAAACCGTTCTCGTCCCAGCGGACGACGCTGCCCTGGTCGTACCACGCGCCCAGAACAATGCGGGTTGCGTCTTGTCCGTCGATCGAAAAGGTATGCACGGCGGGGCGGTGCGTGTGGCCGTGCAACAGGATCGAGACGTCGTGCCGGCGCATCGCCGCCTCGACGGCGCTCTGATTCGCGTCCATGATCTCTTCCGACTTCGCGGCTATCGCGGTTTGACTCTTCGACCGAAGATCGTCGGCGATTCGACGGCGCTCTGCCGGGGGCTTGGCCAGAAATTCTCGTTGCCAGGCCGGGTCCCGGACGACGGCGCGCAGGGCCAGGTACGGTTTGTCGTCGGTGCACAGTAGATCACCGTGCGTGAGCAAGACTCGATCTCCGTCTATCTCGACGACTTCGTTCTCAGCGAGAAGCCTGCAGCCGGTTGCAGTCGCGAAACGCTTGCCGATGAGAAAATCACGGTTCCCGTGCATAAAAAAGCAGGGGACGCCGCCCAGCTTCAAATCCGCGAGCGCTGAAATGATTGGCGCATAACCGGGGTTCGTGTCGTCATCCCCAATCCATGCCTCGAACAGATCGCCGAGGATATAAAGTGCACTAGCGTGGCTTGCCTCGCGCTCCACAAAATCCAGGAACCGGGCGATGCTGGCGGGCCGATCCACGTCCAGATGTAGATCGGAGATGAACAGCGTCGGCATCGAATTTTACTCGTTCAGCTCCTCTATGCTCTGAACGACGACGTCTATCACCGGTACGTTGCGCTCGAATTCACCTCTGGCACCCGTCGGTCGATGGCCTATTTCATCGACGACTTCCATGCCTTCCACCACGGTGCCGAAGACCGTGTAGCCCCAGCGGGTTGGACGAGGGTTCAGATCCAGGTTGTCCGCCAGATTGACGTAGAACTGTGCATTTCCCGAGTGCGGATCATTGGTTCTCGCGAGTCCGACCGTACCGCGCATATTGCTGAGTCCATTACCGGATTCATTGACGACCGATCGCTCGACTGGTTTGAGTTGATAGTCCTCGTTGTAGCCGCCTGTCTGCGCAACAAAGCCCTGGATCACACGATGAAAGACCGTGCCCTCATAGTGGCCTTCGTTGACGTATTCAAGAAAGTTCTCGACCGTAAATGGTGCGCGCTCTCGGTTGAGCTCGATGATGAAGCTGCCGAGAGTCGTTACGACCTGGACGCGGGAATTGGAGGTCTCCGCCGGAATTTCCTGAGCTCCCGTCAGAGTCGGAGCTAAGAACATGCAAATTAGCGTTGTTGATAACCTCATGGACCGGTTTCCCATCCGTCTCGATACGATCGCCCTGATTCGACAGGCTGCTAACCACCAGATCATAACGAATCGCGGCGGCCGCGGCATAGCTTCTTTACTCGGAGCGAAGCTCCTGCGGGGCCAGCGTGGTGCCCAACAGCGGCGCTTCTGACGGCCTCCAGGGCTTAATCTGGTTTGACGTCTCTCGTCACGCGCACTTAACATGGCGGGCTGGCGTCGGCGTGACGTCCGAATTCAACGGGGCATGGCGCAGTCTGGTAGCGCATCTGCTTTGGGAGCAGAGGGTCGGCGGTTCGAATCCGTCTGCCCCGACCATTTCGTGGTCCAGCAAGTTAGGCTATTCTGGGCGCAACTTGTTAGGATTTTTACGAGCGCCTGTAGCTCAACCGGATAGAGCACCGGCCTTCTAAGCCGGGGGTTGCAGGTTCGAGTCCTGCCGGGCGCGCCAGTTTGGGAGAAAATTTTCGTTACACAGTGGTGGGCGTAGCTCAGTTGGTAGAGCCCCGGGTTGTGATCCCGGTCGTCGTGGGTTCGAGTCCCATCGTCCACCCCATTCTTTTTGAGGAGAAATTCACGGGCCGTTAGCTCAATCAGGCAGAGCAGCAGACTCTTAATCTGTTGGTTGTAGGTTCGATTCCTACACGGCCCACCAACTTGTTCCTGACTCTATGCGAACTCATTATCGACCGCTCTCTGGACGTCTAGCGTCTTTGCTGCTTATGGCCTCAGCTTTCCCTGTATCCGCCGCGCCGCCATCGACCGAGCGGCAGGCCACCAGCTACACGCTCCAGGGAGTGACGATCGAGGACCCCTATCTCTGGCTCGAAGGTAGCGATGCGCCCGAGCTTGAGGGCGAGGACGCGGAACTCGACGAACGGGTCAGCGTGTGGACCGATGCGCAGAACGGCTACACACGCGCCGTGCTGGAGGGGCTCGACGGACGTGCGACTCTGGAGGCGGAGTTAACGGAGCTTCTGTCGCTCGATGCCTACGGAACCCCTCGGGAAGCGGCTGACTGGCTGTTCTATACGCTGCGCCGGGGGGACCAACCGCAGCCCGTTCTTTACGCTATGCCCGATGGTGGTTCGCCAAAAGTGCTGCTGGATGTGAACACACTCGACGAGTCGGGACTGCTGGCCCTCGACTGGTATCGACCGAGTCCCGATGGACGTCATGTGGCGTTCGGGACCTACCATGCCGGCGACGAGCAGACCACGGCCTTTGTTCTGGAGACGGACAGCGGCGACTGGCTCGAGGACGAGATCAGCGGACGCGTCGATGCGATCGACTGGCTGGACGACAACGAGCACTTCATCGTTCGGCGACTGTCGGAGGTCGACAATCCTTATTCCGGTCAGATCACGGTGCATCGCCTCGGTCGCGATGCCGTTGACGATCCCGTGCTTTTCGAGCAGTACACCGAAGGCGAGCTGGCAACGACGTGGGGGCCATATCCAATAGTTTCCCGGGACGGCCGTTGGCTCGTCGTGATCTACTTTACCGGTACGGACTCGAACGATGTCTGGGCGTACGATCTGGAGCACTGGCGTCAGACGGGCGAATTGGTTCGTCGTGATCTTCTGGTCGGCGAGGATGCACTGACGGTCGGCTTTATCGAAGGCGCTACTTTCTACGCGCTGACGACGCTGGGGGCATCCAACAAGCGGGTCATCACCTTTGATCTTGCGAGCGCCGACCCAGCGGCTTATCGCGAACTGATTGCGGCCGATGAAGACGCGGTCATCGACGGCATCTCACCGGCCGCAGGCCGCATCGTCGTGGACTATCTGGCCAGCGCGTACAGTCGTATCAGCGTGTTCGACCGCGACGGCAAGCGGCTGACCGATGTACAGCTACCCGGTATCGGCAGCGCCTCAATCGCGACCCATCCGGATCTCGACACGGCCTGGCTGAGATTTGAGACCTTTAGCGAACCCGAGGGGATCTATCGGGTCGATCTGGCGCTCGGCTCGACTGCGCTGTGGCGGCGGCCCGAGCTTCCCGTGAATACGCGCGATCTGACGGTCACTCAGATCTTCTACCCCTCCGCCGACGGCACCCGAATTCCGATGTTTCTGGTTCATCGTCGCGACCTGGAACTCGACGGAGACAACCCGACGCTGCTCTACGGTTACGGCGGCTTCGATATATCCCTGACGCCGAACTTTACGGCCGAGTGGCTGCCCTGGCTCAGCAGAGGCGGCGTGTATGCGGTCGCTAATCTCCGCGGTGGAGGTGAGTTCGGCGCGGACTGGCACCGAGCCGGCATGCTCGCTGACAAGCAGAATGTCTTCGACGATTTTTACGCGGCGGCAGAGTGGCTGATCGCGAGCGGGTATACCCGCGTGGAGCGCTTGGGTATTGCCGGTCGGTCGAACGGTGGACTGCTCACCGGAGTGGCGATCACACAGCGCCCTGAGCTATTCTCCGCCGCCATCGTCGGCGTGCCGCTGCTGGATATGTTGCGTTACCAGAATTTTCTGATGGCGCGTTACTGGGTGCCGGAGTATGGAACAGCGGAGGACCCCGAACAGTTCGATTTCATCCGCGCCTATTCTCCGTACCAGAACATCGCCGCCGGCCAGGCGTATCCGGCGACGTTATTGACGGCGGGAGAGAACGACACTCGCGTACACGCGCTGCATGCACGAAAGATGGCAGCCGCCCTGCAGGCCGCGACCGTCAGTGATCAGAATGAGGAGCCGGTGCTTTTGTGGGTCGACCGTTCCGCGGGTCACGGCCAGGGTAAGCCGCTCTCCGATCGTGTGTCGGAGACGGCGGATCAGGTCGCATTCATGGCCTGGCAGCTCGGCCTCCTGGTTCGCTGAGCTAAAAAGCTAGTTCGTTATAATGGCAGCCACGAGCGGCCGTGAGCGAAAGTGGCGGAATTGGTAGACGCGCTGGATTTAGGATCCAGTGGGGCAACCCGTGGGAGTTCGAGTCTCCCCTTTCGCACCAGCCGTCTCAATGACTTACGCAATATTTTTTACCGAATGGGCACTCATTTGAGCCGCCGTCGGAGTCAGGTGAAGCAGTGAACGAAACCACAACGAACGCCGTGGACGTGTCGGTCGAGGTGCCGGGTGGGCTGGAGCGCCGCATGACCGTGCGCGTCCCGAGCGTTGAGATCGAACGGGAAGTCAGCGTGCGGCTGACGCGGGTCGGACGGACCGCCAAGATCAAGGGATTTCGGCCCGGTAAGATTCCGGTGAAAGTCGTGCAGCAGCGCTACGGTGACCAGGTCCGGCATGAAGTTGTTACCGACGTTATCCGCTCGAGCTACTCGCGCGCCCTCGTTCAGGAGCAGTTGCGCCCTGCTGGGAGCCCAAGGATCGAGCCGAAGAGCGGAGCCGATGACGAGCAATTTTCTTTCACGGCGACATTTGAGGTCTATCCCGAGATTGAGCTGAAATCGATGGGCTCTCTAACCATCGAGAAACCTCGAGTCGAGATCGCCGAGACCGATACCGACGACATGCTTGAGAGGCTAAGAAACCAGCGGGCCGATTGGCAGACCGTGGAGCGCAAAGCGGCGCCGGGTGATCGCGTCATCGTGGACTTCGTCGGCAAGATTGGTAAAGAGGCATTCGAAGGCGGCGAGGGTAAAGACGTACCGATCGTGGTCGGCGAGGGCCAGGTAATCGAGGGCTTCGACAAGGCGCTCAAGGGAATGGTTGCCGAGGAATCGAAATCGGCAAAAGTGAAGTTTCCGAAGGATTATCCTGCAGACACGCTGGCGGGCAAGAAAGCCGTATTCGAGATCACGGTTCAGCGCGTGGAGGAAAAAGCACTGCCCATTATCGATGAGGAGTTCCTGCAGGCCTTCGGGATTACCGAAGGCGGTGTCGAGGCTCTGCGTCAGCAGCTGCGCGAGAATATGGGGCGCGAACTCGAACAACGGCTACGGACGGAAACCAAGCGTCGAGCGCTCGATAGTCTGCTCGCGGCAAATCAGATCGATGTTCCTAAGGCGTTGATCGAGCAGGAGATAACGGCCTTGCAGTCGGGCGCGATGCAGCAGCTGAATATCGAAGATCCGGAGCAGGCACCGCCACGAGAAAATTTCGCCGAACCGGCGCGGCGCCGAGCGGCGCTCGGCCTGCTCGTGCAGGAGCTGGTCCGCTCCAACGACCTTCAGCTGGACCGCTCGCGGCTGGACAGTCGGCTTGAGGAATTGGTTGCGCAGTACGAACAGCCCGCCGAAGCGGCGCGCATTTACCGAGGCGATCCCGACCTGATGGCCCAATTGGAAGCGGGTGTTTTAGAGGAACAAGTAGTGGCTTTTCTGCTGGAAAACGCTAAGACTGCGGAGAAGTCGATGGACTTCGATGAGTTCATGGCGGTGTAATCTGCCCCGGACCGTAATCAAGACTGACGAGAGATAAGGAGCGAGACGGTGAGTGTCACAGGACTGAATCTGGTGCCCATGGTGGTGGAGCAGACGGCGCGTGGTGAACGGGCCTACGATATATATTCAAGGCTACTGAAGGACCGGGTCGTGTTCATTGTCGGCGGTATCGAAGATAACGTCGCCAATCTAGTTGTCGCGCAATTACTGTATCTCGAATCCGAGAATCCGGATAAGGACATCCATCTGTATATCAACTCTCCGGGTGGCGTGGTCACGGCGGGTTTAGCGATCTACGACACGATGCAGTTCATCAGGCCTGATGTGAGCACGATTTGCGTCGGGCAGGCCGCCAGCATGGGGTCCTTGCTGCTCGCCGGCGGTGCCAAGGGTAAACGCTATTGTTTGCCGCATTCACGAATCATGATTCACCAGCCCAGCGGCGGTTTCCAGGGCCAGGCGTCGGATATCGATATCCAGGCTAAAGAAGTCCTGAAACTCAGAGAGCGGCTGAACGAGATTCTGGCCAAGCACACGGGACAGCCCCTGGAGACGATCGAAACCGACAGCGATCGCGACAATTTCATGGATGGAGAAACCGCGGTTGAATACGGTCTAATCGATACCGTGCTCGAAGAACGCCTTGAAGAATCAGGCAGTAGCTGATAATTCAAGGAGTTACGGAATATTGCCCTGATTTGGGGCAAGATCCCAGGAACTGCGAAACGGGCCTTGGCAGAGCCCTGAGACAAATGCTATAAGGTTGATAGTATTCTCTTTTTTCGGGACGAAGGACGATAGATGAGCGAGGATTCCCGCGGCAAATCGGACGACGGCAAGCTGCTGTACTGTTCGTTCTGTGGCAAAAGCCAGCACGAGGTTCGTAAGCTGATTGCGGGCCCGTCGGTGTTCGTCTGTGACGAATGTGTCGAGCTGTGTAACGACATAATTCGCGAAGAGCTCGATGATCGTGCTGAGCGTGGCGGTGACAAACTGCCAAAACCCCAAGAAATCAAGGGTGTCCTGGACGAGTACGTTATTGGCCAGCAGAGCGCGAAGAAAGTGCTCTCCGTTGCCGTTTACAACCACTACAAGCGGTTGGAGACGCGTCTCGGTGAGCGCGGTAAGGACGATATCGAACTCGCGAAGAGCAATATCTTGCTGATAGGCCCGACCGGCTGCGGTAAGACGCTACTGGCGGAGACGCTCGCACGGCTCCTGAATGTGCCGTTTACGATCGCCGACGCGACGACGCTGACCGAGGCCGGGTATGTCGGTGAGGACGTCGAGAACATCATTCAGAAGCTTCTGCAGAAGTGCGACTACGACGTCGATAAAGCTCAGACCGGCATCGTCTATATCGATGAAATCGATAAGATTTCCCGCAAATCCGATAATCCGTCGATCACCCGGGATGTTTCAGGTGAGGGCGTGCAGCAAGCACTGCTCAAGCTGATCGAAGGTACGATTGCGTCCGTGCCGCCCCAAGGGGGGCGTAAGCATCCCCAACAGGAGTTCCTCCAGGTCGATACGGCCAATATCCTTTTCATCTGTGGTGGCGCGTTCTCGGGTCTCGATAAGATCATCGTGAGCCGTTCTTCCAAGAGTGGCATCGGTTTCGTTGCCGACGTGAAGAGCCCCGACAGCAATGAGCATCTGGGCGAGCTGTTGAAGGAAGTGGAACCGGAAGACCTGATCAAGTACGGCCTCATTCCTGAATTTGTCGGCCGCTTACCGGTTGTCGCGACTCTCGAGGAGCTTGACGAAGACGCGCTCGTTGAGATTCTCGTCGAACCGAAGAACGCGCTGACCAAGCAGTACCAGAAACTCTTCGATATGGAAGGCGTCGAACTCGAACTGCGCGACGATGCCTTGCGCGCAGTCGCCAATCGGGCCATGGCGCGCAAAACCGGCGCCCGCGGACTACGGACGATTCTCGAGAATGTCCTACTCGACACGATGTATGACCTTCCTTCCATGACGAATGCGACGAAAGTGGTCGTGGACGAGACCGTCGTGACGGGCGAGACCGAGCCCTACATTATTTATGAGACCGAGGAGCCAGCGGCCGTGGGAGACGAACGCCGCTGAGAGCCCGCGCAGGGAGCGTTCTCCCGCGCTTGAATTTTGGAGCCGGCGCCCTCATTGAGAGGTTAGGCTGGCATCGAGCGAGCCGTCGGTGAGGAGTTTACAGAGTGGATACAGACGATCCCGATCTGGGAGAGCCTAAGCGACTGCCCATACTGCCGCTGCGCGATGTGGTGGTTTACCCGCACATGGTGATACCGCTTTTTGTGGGGCGGGAAAAATCGGTTGTCGCGCTGGATCAGGCCATGTCGGCGGGCAAGGAGATCTTCCTCGTTCCGCAGACCAAGGCCGACGTCGACGATCCCGCCGAAGCGGACATCTACGAGATCGGTACGGTCGCAACTATCCTCCAGCTGCTGAAGCTGCCCGACGGTACCGTCAAGGTATTGGTCGAAGGTAGCCGGCGGGCACGAATCCGGAATCTGGAGATTGGTGAGTGCTTCTCCGCCGAGCTCGAGGAACTACCCGAGGCGGAAGATTTCGACGAGCGTGAGATGGAGGTACTGGCGCGATCCGTCGTGTCTCGGTTTGAGCAGTACGTCAAGCTGAACAAGAAGATACCGCCGGAGATCCTGACGTCGCTCTCCGGAATCGAGGAACCCGGGAGGTTGGCGGATACCGTCGCCGCCCACATGGCCCTGAAGCTTTCGGACAAACAAAAAGTCCTCGAGATCAGTGACGTCAGGTTGCGCCTGGAGCACGTACTCGGCCTGGTCGACGGTGAGATCGACGTACTGCGGATCGAAAAGAGAATTCGTGGCCGCGTCAAACAGCAAATGGAGAAAAGTCAGCATGAGTACTATCTGAATGAGCAGATGAAGGCCATTCAGAAGGAGTTGGGTGATCTCGAGGATGCGCCGAACGAACTCGCTGACTTAGAGAACAAGATCAAAACGGTCGGGATGACCAAGGAAGGCAAGGAGAAGGCGAACTCGGAGCTGAACAAATTGAAGCTCATGTCGCCGATGTCCGCCGAAGCGACCGTGGTGCGTAACTACGTCGATTGGCTCGTCAAGGTGCCGTGGAAAAAACGCACTAAGGTCTTGCAGAATCTGGAGGAAGCCGAGCAGGTTCTCGAGGAAGACCACTACGGGTTGGAGAAAGTGAAGGAGCGCATTCTGGAGTATCTGGCCGTGCAACAACGCGTCAAGAAACTCAAGGGCCCGATCCTTTGCCTCGTGGGTCCACCCGGTGTCGGCAAGACATCGCTTGGGCAGAGTATTGCGCGTGCGACAAATCGCAAGTTTATCCGTATGTCGCTGGGCGGCGTCCGGGACGAAGCAGAGATCCGCGGTCATCGGCGTACTTATATTGGCTCGATGCCGGGCAAGATTGTCCAGAACATGAGCAAGGTCAAAGTCCGTAACCCTCTGTTTTTGCTAGATGAAGTCGACAAGATGTCGATGGATTTCAGGGGCGACCCGTCGTCTGCGCTGTTGGAGGTGCTCGACCCCGAGCAGAATTCGACATTCAACGATCACTACCTCGAGGTGGATTTCGACCTGTCGGAGGTCATGTTCGTCTGTACTGCGAACAGCTTAAATATTCCTGCGCCGTTACTGGATCGAATGGAAGTTATTCGCCTGCCCGGTTATACCGAGGATGAGAAGCTTAATATCGCCAAGCGGTACCTGCTGCCGAAACAGATGACGCAGAACGGGGTCGAGGAAAAGGAGCTCAGGATTTCCGACTCGGCCATACTGGACATCGTCCGTTATTACACGCGCGAGGCAGGCGTTCGAAATCTCGAGCGCGAGATCGCCAACGTCTGCCGCAAAGTTGTCAAGAAGTTGTTGCTCAGGCCGCGCAAAAGTACCGTGCGGGTAACGCATCGTAATCTCAACGGCTTTCTCGGAGTCCAGCGTCACCGATACGGTCGTGCTGAAGATAGCGACCAGATCGGCCAGGTTACCGGTCTTGCCTGGACCGAGGTGGGCGGCGAGTTGTTGACGATCGAAGGTGCGGTTGTTCCCGGTAAAGGCAAGTTAATTCATACCGGACAGCTCGGCGATGTGATGAAGGAGTCCATTCAAGCGGCGATGACGGTCGTACGCAGTCGAGCCGCTGTGCTTGGAATCGACGAGAATTTCCATCAGAACTCCGATGTGCATATCCACGTTCCAGAGGGCGCGACACCGAAGGATGGGCCCTCGGCCGGTATCGGAATGTGCGCATCTTTGGTGTCGGCGTTGACCAAGGTCCCCGTGCGATCGAACGTCGCGATGACCGGTGAGATCACATTGAGAGGCGAAGTGCTGCCCATCGGCGGGCTGAAGGAGAAGCTGCTGGCGGCGCACCGGGGGGGCATCGAGACGGTACTGATCCCAGCCGACAACGAGAAGGATCTGGTTGAAATACCGAAGAACATCAAGGACAAACTGACAATTCTTCCGGTCAAATGGATCGACGAGGTCTTTGAGTTGGCACTACAACACATGCCTGAACCGGCGCGCGATAAAGAAGCCGCGGGCGAAAAGCGTGATGCCGAGCCTGCAGACTCGGAGAAGAGCGAAGTCGTGCTGCCGCACTAGCGCCGCAACTCTTATTTGACAGCGCAAAATACGCCTTGGTATAAGTTCCCCGTTCTAGAGGTACCGTAACGTTTGCACGCGAAAACGTCGCGGGTTCGATTGGCCTCCGGACAGGTCTTTCTTGGGTAGACGTCAGTGTGCGTCTGGGGATTATCATTTAACTCGCAAAAGGGAACGCAATGAACAAAGCGGAACTCGTCGATTCAGTAGCAAGTGCAGCTAATCTTTCCAAAGCCGATGCCGGTCGTGCGGTCGACGCCGTACTGAGCAGCATCTCATCCTCGTTGAGCGGGGGGCAGCAGGTCTCTATCGTTGGATTCGGAACATTCAGCGTCAAACATCGCGCGGCGCGAGCCGGACGCAATCCCAGAACTGGTGAGACGATTCAGATCAAAGCCAGTAATGTGCCTGGGTTCAAAGCTGGCAAGGCTTTAAAGGAAGCCGTAAACTAGCCGGCTCTGTCCCAGGGGGTGCTTAGCTCAGCTGGGAGAGCGTCGCCTTTACACGGCGAAGGTCGGGGGTTCGATCCCCTCAGCACCCACCAAGAAAACTAGCCGGAGTGGTAGTTCAGCTGGTTAGAATACCGGCCTGTCACGCCGGGGGTCGCGGGTTCGAGTCCCGTCCACTCCGCCATATCGACGGGGCAGATCTATTTTCTCACGAACGTAGATCTGTCCTTTTTTCTTGGCCCTGGGTTGTTGGAACTTAGAGAAGAAGGCACGTCATGTTGCAAGCAATGCGCGATGGAATTGGTCGATGGGTCGCCGTCGTTATCCTCGGGCTGCTCGCTGTCGCCTTCATTTTCTGGGGGGTCGACTTCAGTCTGACTGGGACGACGTTCGCGGCGAAGGTTAACGGCAACGACATACCGATTCTCGAATTCGAGCGCAACCTGCAGACCCAGCAGAATCAGTATCAAGAATTGTATCGGATCGAAATCACGGACGAATTACAGCGAGAGCTGCGACTGGCCGTCTTGGAGCGGCTGATTCGAAACGAAGCGCTGATTCAGCAAGTGGAGTCGGCCGGTTACCGCATATCCGATGACCGTCTCACGGATGCGGTCCGTGAGCGACCGGAGTTTCAGGTGGGCGGAGAGTTCTCCCTCGACGTTTTCCGCGCGACCATGCTGAACGCTGGAATGACCGAGGCCGGATTTCTGGCGCTGCAGCGTGAACAGCTCTCGCTGCTCGAACTGCAAGCCGGCATTATGACGTCGGGATTCTACACGAGCGAGGAATATATCCGCTATGTAGAGCTGTACAACCAGCGTCGGGAAGTTGCCTACGCGATGTATACGGTCGAGGATTTCCTGGATCAGGCGACGGTAGACGAGGCGGCGATCGCGGCGCATTACGAACTGAACAAGGCCGCGTACTACAGTGACGAGAGCGTCGATCTAGAGTACATCGAAGTTCAGGGAGCCGATCTAGCCGCGGATGTTGAGGTCACGGAAGAGGAACTCGCGACGTACTACGAGGACGAGAGATACCGATTCCAGACCGACGAAGAGCGGCAGGCGAGACACATTCTGCTCAGTTTGGATACCGAAGATGCGGCGGCCGACGCTGCGGCGATCATGGCTCGACTTGATGCCGGTGAGGACTTCGAGGCATTGGCAGCCGAGTTGTCCGATGACGCCGGAACGAGCGGTCAGGGTGGGGATCTCGGCTGGGTCAGTAAAGGGCTGCTGGTCGGACCTTTCGAAGACACCTTGTTCGCGATGGAGGTCGGCGATGTCCAGGGACCGGTCGAGACCGATTTTGGCTATCACATCATTCGCCTGGAGGAAATCAGGGCCGGGGAAGTTAGAACGTTCGAA
>Ga0255051_10000726_pt1 | contig 12101 bp, 12 predicted proteins | sample JV7_2_9_MG_FD_181719 | JGI IMG/M metagenome (GOLD analysis project Ga0255051, IMG submission 181719) | Seawater microbial communities from Jervis Inlet, British Columbia, Canada - JV7_2_9 | ecosystem: Environmental > Aquatic > Marine > Inlet | place: Canada: British Columbia | collected 2016-10-06
CGGTATTGCGCGTCGGTCAAAATGAACTGCGTGTAGTACTTAGCGGACATGGCTAAAGACTACGCCTAGGGTCCCTAGAGGTCTGTGAGCCACGGCACAAAACGCCAGATCGACCTCCTAAGTCTTTGAAAAACTGACCTAAACTGGCACATGACCCGCACAAATCGAGCTCAAGGCGTAAGATTCGCAGCTATTTTTGGACGCGCCGCACAGATTTACGGCCGCAGCATATGTAATATTGGCCGCTAACTGCCTAGCGCTTGGGTGGTTTGTGACTACGGGCAAATTAGGAATCGAGAAAATGGCTGTAATAAGGGGATTCGGACGTAGTGTCCTGATGCTAACGCTGATGCTGGGCGCCACTACGGCAATCGCACAGAACGAACTCAGAGACACTTTCTTCAAAGACGCGGACGCCGCGAAAACGGCAGCTGAGGCAGCCAATGCGCAGCTGCTCGCGCCCAAGAGTTATGGGCTCGGACTTAAAGAATACGGTGACGCCGAAGTGGCGCTCTCTCGCGGTCGTAACATCAAGGCAGTGCGCTCCAATGCCGATCTAGCTACACGGCACTTCACGAACGCCACAAAAGCAGCTGAACTCGCTCAGGTAAAGCTTGCCCAAGTGATCAAGAGCCGGCAGGACGCCGCAAATGCTCAAGCACCTGCGTTGTCGTCTGATATTTGGCAGCAAGCGCAACGAAAATTCTCTGATGCAATACGCCTGCTGGAAAGGGGCGACCTCAAAGGAACAACGCGCCGCGAACTTGAAGCAACCTCGCTGTACCGGGATGCGGAGCTAGTAGCGATCAAGACCCAATACCTCACTGAGACGCGCAATCTGCTGGCTGAAGCCGATCGTGCCAGGGTCGGGCGATATGCCCCGATAACGCTAGGCAAGGCAAAACAGCTGCTCGCCGATGCAGAGCGTGAACTGAATGAAAATCGATACGACACGGATTTGCCGCGCAACCTCGCCCGACGGGCGAATTACGAAGCAAAACACGCAAAGTACCTGTCCTATGTCGTACGCCGGGTGCGCGACAAAGATTTGTCCCCGGAGCAACTGGTGCTTGAATGGGAAGCGTCAATGCGAGAGATAGCTGGCGCGGCCGACATCACCCCTGACATGGAAGATGGTCCGGTGCGATTGGCAGCTGAACTGGTTGCTTACATTGACCGGCAGAGCAACGAACTCCAGGCGTTGGAGCAAGAAAACAAAGAAAATGAAATTCGCATGGCCGATATGTCAGAGGAACTGGCGGCTCTCGACCAGCGTCTCGGCGGTGCTACGGATGAACGCGAAGCACTCATTAAGCGGCTCGAGGCTCAGGAGCGAGTTAAAGAGCAGTTTCTGAGAGTCGAAAAAATGTTCACATCGTCCGAAGCACGCGTATTCCGCGAAGGCAACAACATCATACTGCGACTCGTGGGACTGACATTCGCCTCAGGCGACGCGCAGATACGGCGAGAAAGTTTTGACTTGCTGAACAAGGTCGAGAAAGCTATCGATGTATTTCCGCGAAGCGAGCTGATCATCGAAGGTCATACCGATTCTCACGGTGGCGATCTTCTCAATCAGCAACTTTCGCAGGAACGTGCCGAGTCCGTGCAGAAGTACATGATCAATGCTATGCGAATTCCGACGTACCGGTTGATAGCGACTGGCTACGGAGAGACACGACCGGTCGCCAGCAATGAAACTCAATCGGGCCGGGCACGCAATCGTCGCATCGATATCGTTATTCGCCCGAATCTCGATCAGTCCTAACGGAGCGCCACCAGTCGACAACCACTTGCGCTGTCTCGCCGTTGGCGAGGTAGCCGTACTCCGAGTGCGTATTCAGTACGCCGTTCCATCGAAACCAGTTGTAAATCTCGCGATCGTCGATAGTGTCTACGAGGCCGAACTCGGCCATCTCCGCGAAGTCGTTGCATAGCTCCGGATCGATCGCTGTCAGATCGCCAACCGCCGACAGATTAATCCAGCGCCGAATGCGATCGGGGTAACGACGGGCGCCGGTCTCGTTGCCCCCCTTGATGCGCTTTTGAATATAGCGCTGACCAAGCGGGCTACCCATCGTCAGGAAAAGGTCAATCTGCAATTTCTCATTGTCTGTATGAGTCAGCTGCCAGAGCGTTTCGTATGCGATAACCGATCCCATGCTGTGGGCGATCAACAAGATCGGCCGATTGGATTCGTGTGCGGCGCGCAACGGTAATTTGAGCAATTGCCGTGTGTGCTCCGCTATACCGCGACGATTCTTCACGTAACGCCGCAGATCTCGAAGGTGCAGCTCCATCCGTTCCGTCGAAATGTGCGGAATGAGAAACGGAAGCCGATCGCCGAGCGAAAACACCCAACGGCCCAGGCGCCGCCGCCACGACGTCGCTTGTTCCCGGTCGAGCTCGGATGCGCCGGACGTTGCTACAACGGCGTCGACCGCCGCCGCATCGAGTTCAAAGTCACGATGCTGACCATAAAAGTCGAATGTCCAGGCAACAATGTCGAAACACTCAGCGCAAGATGCGATGTCTTCCGCCACGTGTTCGTCGATTCTCTGAACCCCGGCCACCAGGCAGCGCAATAATGCACTTCTGTGTGTGTCGGCATCGGGCTTCGGCAGCAAGCCAGGCACGTAGATGATCAGGGGCGAATTGTTCATTTGAGCAGCGACTGCAATTGTCCAACGTGAGAGACGATTCCGTCTGGCTTTGCGAACTCGCTCGGCCACCGCTGCCCGCTGCGATTCACCCAAACCGTTCGCAGTCCGGCCGCACGTGCACCATCGACGTCGATTTCGGGGTGATCGCCAACATGTAGGGTCTGCTCCGGCCTAGCACCGCCGGCACGTACCGCAACGTCAAATATTTTCGGCGCCGGTTTCGCTACGCCGGCCGTTCTCGCCGTCACGACATCGTGAAACAGGTCATCGATTCCGATCTTTTGTAAGTTCGCATTTCCATTTGTTACCGCAATTAGCACATAGTTATTTCGCAATTTCTCGAGTGCGGGCCGGACTTCGGGGAAAATGTTGACATCGTTACGGACTGCGTCAAACACCTCCATCGCCTCATCGACGAACGTGTCGTCATACTCTGCAGCGGCGCCGGCGCGGCCAAGCACAGTCCGCCGCATGAACGTGTAATCGTGATTTTGCTGTGGAAACTCGATCGCAATCGCCTTGCGCTGTTCGAGAATTGCCTCACGCGAAAATTTTTCGGTAATGCGTGGATAGTTTTTCCCTAGCCACTCGTACAGACGCCGCTCGGCACGATGTATCACCGGGTGAATTTCCCAAAGCGTGTCATCGAGGTCCATCGTTATTGCACGAATGTTGTTCATGTCATGTATTGTATATTCGTGATGAAGTACCTGCATACCATGGTCCGGATCAGCGATGTTGACGCATCACTGGATTTCTACTGCGACAAGCTTGGGCTCGTCCAGCTTCGTCGTTATGACAACGAGCAGGCACGATTCTCGTTGATCTTTCTCGCGGCACCTGGCGACGATAATGCGCAGGTCGAATTGACCTGGAATTGGGATCCTGAAGATCACGGCGAAGGCCGCAATTTCGGTCATCTTGCGTATGAAGTCGACGACATTTACGCGCTGTGTCAGCGTTTGATGGACAAGGGCGTTACGATTAACCGCCCACCACGCGACGGGCGTATGGCGTTTATTCGATCTCCGGACAATATCTCGATTGAACTGCTGCAAAAAGGCGATGCCCTACCCGAACAGGAACCCTGGCTGTCGATGCCTAGTTCCGGGCACTGGTAGGTAATTTCGCGCTCCGAGGAGCGCTCCAACAGTAGTACTAGAGGGCCATGGACGGGATGTTTGTGCGCGGAAATAAAGCGCAGCGCAGCGAGCCATTTCGCGGACAAATATGCCGTTCGTGACCCTGTGCGACTAGCTGGTGGGCATCAATGGCGGCAGTATTTCGTTGCTTCGATCGTGGTCATCGACAATCACCGCAAACGACCGCAGGGATTTTGCCAGTGCTTCGCCATCCCATTCCTCTGGTTCCGGGCCATAGCTAAGCTTTGACAACGCCTCAAGCTGTTCGGCAAATGGCGACGACACACGCGTTGCGATGATACCGATGCTGCGCGGGGCATCGTGTGGCCATTGCAGCTGACCCCATTCGATCAACGCCTGACGAACAGCGGCACCGTCTTGCGCTATTGCGGCCTTCCGCGCCGTTTTCAGGATCCTGGCCTGTCGCTTGTGAATCGGAATCGGTCCCGGTTCACGCGGCGTGCGGGTCGGCCTGGACGACCACCACCAGAAAGCAATTGTTAGCAACCACAAGGCTGCCAGAAATTCGCTGGTCCGCCGCCACAAACTGCTGTGCACAGTAACGATCCCAGGCTCGGTGCTGACTTCGACGTCCGAAGGCGCTGCAATGACGGGCTCATCGACGGGCACCTCCCCGGACGATACGAATTTGATCGGGCGTTCCGGCAATCGGGCTACTTGCCACTCCCCGGATTCCACATTCCACCAAGGAACTTCAACGGCTGGTAGGATGACCGTACCAGCAGCGATGCCAATCAGCGCGTACTGGTCCTTGCGCTGACCACGAATACCGCCGGGCAGAATCTGTCGACTTAGTTCCGGCTTATCCGGATAAATGTTGACGCCGTCCACCGATGGCGGCTCGATGGCTAGAATTTGAGTTTCGATCTGACCGAGCGCACTGATTGTCACATGCCGTGTCAGCGGCTCACCGGCTTTAATTTCGTCGTCATCCCGTGACCACTCCTCGCTGAGCCGCAGGTCGCGCGCGGGCAGCCAGGTAGCATCCGGGTAGTCGGCTGGCGCCGCCGGTGTTGGCAGAACTGTAATTGTTATTGCCTCGGATTCGTAAACCTTGCGCCCGGTAATGCGTCCATTACGCAACACGCGCGCTTCGAACCGCGCCGGCGACAATTTTATTTCTCCACTTTCCTGCGGGTAGATTGCGATGACTCGTTCAACAACCCCATAGGTAGTGCCGCCGATAATTGCTTCATAATTTCGATCGTCCCCTGCCAGTTCCAGCAAGACCTCCGCGCCTGTAACCGCTGGATCACGCAACGCCGGTTGGCGCGTTGCTACCGAACGATAGATCTTGACCGTCAATAGAACTTGCGCCTGCACGTATGTCTCATCGAAGTCGACTTCAGTAGTAACAAACACCTCGGCTTCGCCAGGTGGCGCATAGGTCGCTTCACTGATATCGACGATCAGCGGATTGCTGCGGTCATTGCCAATCGCGATTCGTGGAATGACGATTTGGCCCGCGTGCTTCGGCATCAAAACGAAAGTCCAGGTCTTGCTGCGACGAATCTGCCCATTCGCGATCGTAGTATTGCTGAGCTGGTTGCTCTGCCCGACGTAAAAATCTTTCTCGAGGGCGGAAATGTCGGGTTGCAAATCGATATTCGTATCCGTGGTCAATTCGAGAGTGAACGATTCATTGAGCTCGATATCCGCACGATCGATGCTTGCAGTAACGGTCGCATTGACGTTCATTCCGGGCAGCAAGACGGCCATGGTTACAATCATGGTTCGCCGAACCGATATTTGTCTGATATTTACCAAGGCTGTGCCTCATCATCGGGCCAGGTGTTATTGCCGTCCTGATCCTTGCCGGTTTTTTGATACTGGTAGCGAAATTTGTTGCGCAGCAACGAACCAGGATCGTTCGGTATGCGGCGCAACCATTGCTCCATCGCTTGCTGCTGTTCCTGATCGCGCCGCATTGCTTCGAGTTCGGCGGCGGTCATTTGCGGTTGTGGTGATTCGTCCTGATTCTGTCGCGCTTCCTCCGCGGCACGCTCCAATTCTTCCTGCATCGCCTCTAGGTCTTCCTGGCTCATTTCGTCTTCACGCTGCGACTGCTCACCGTCTTGAGACTCGCCATCAGCTTTTGATGAATCCGAATCCTGCTCCGACTGACTATCGCTATCGGATTGTTCCCCTTCGCCTTGTTCGTCTGACGATTGCTGCTCGCCTTCCTGTTGCTGCTGCTGATCCATGATCTCTTTGAGCAGATCGCGATTGTATTCGGCATCAACATCGTCGGCATTCAATTCGAGTACCGTTTCATAGACATCTATCGCCGCCTCTAACTCTCCCTGGCGCGCCATCGCATTGCCCAGGTTGTACAGGCTTCTTGTATCGCCGCTTTCGGCGAAGGCGGCCGCGCTCTCTGCGTAGTCCTGGGCCCGATATTGTGCAACCGCTCGCCATTCCTGATTTTCAAACAGATCAACAGCGTCCTGGGCCGCACCCTCTTCGAGCATGCGTTGTCCCTGTTGGTCTTTGGTCTGCCAGAGATCGTTCCAAGTATCTGCGTGCGCCTGTTCATCCGTTGGCAAGATAAAAAACAGTGCAACGGCTATCCAGCCGCGACGGAATGCGAGTGCGGCAAGTGGCAACAACAATAACAGGATCCACGGCCCTTCCTCGCGCCACCGGTCGGTTGCCAGCATCTCGCTCGACGCCTGGCTTCGGCTCACCTCACCGGACAACAGCAGGTCGAGATCGCGATTGTCCGTCGACAGAACCGAAAACCGTCCGCCGCCCGCATCCGCCAACGATCGCAGCGGTCTTTTTTCGAGCTTCGGCACGGCTATGCGCCCGGACTTGTCCTTAACAAATCCGCCATTCAGCCGAGGTATTGGTGCGCCTTCGAGCGTGCCGACGGCGAGCACGGACAGGGTATAGCCGGTATCCCGAAGGTCGCGTGCAAGCCTTTCAGCTGCGGGCGAGGTACCGCCGTCGGTGATCAACAGGATTTCGCCATACGCCGCACCAGCCTGTTCCAGCAATTGCCGGCCTTTTGCAATTGCAGCAACCGGGTAGCTACCCTGGCTCGGCATAATATCCGTGCTCAAGCTGTTGGTGAGCGCCGCGATTGTGTCCGTATCCGTTGTCAATGGCGTCACTGTAAAAGCATTGGCCGAGTAAACGACCAGTGCTGTTTGACCGCTGGCGCGCCGGTCAAGAATATCGAGAATCTTCAGGCGCGCGCGCAACAATCGGCTGGGTGCAATATCTTGCGCATCCATCGAACGAGACAGGTCGAGCGCGATGACGAGCGCTTGATCTGACCGATACACGGGCTGATCCAGTCGTTGCCACGCGGGCCCCGCGAGGGCCAGCACAGCCAGAATTCCGCCGATACCCAACAACCACCAGCGATACTCGGCTTGCTTGTTCGGCGAACTCGACAGGACGTAGGGCGCCAGCGACTTTGATACAACGTTTTGCCAGCTGCCAGGACCCAGCCGCCGATGCGCAAACAGCACTGTGGCTAGTACGACGAGTGGTAATGCCCACAACCAGTCGGGGCGCAACAAATGAAAGTCAGCTAGCATCGGTCTGCACACCTCTGAATCGCCGAATCGCGATCGTTTGCGACAGGCTGATCAGGCCAAGCAATGCAGCTAATGCAAACGACGCAGCCAGCGGCACGAAAAACATGGACTTAACCGGGCGAAACCCTGCCTCCGGTTCTTCGACGGGCTCGAGCTCGTCGACAAGCTTGTAGATATCCTGCAATCCTGCCGTGTCCTTGGCGCGGAAATACCGCCCCCCTGTCATCTCGGCGATGCCTGTCAGCGTTTCTTCATCGAGGTCTGCTGACGGATTGATGTTTCGACGGCCACCGATCAGGGACGACACCTCGAGTTGTTCAGCACCGATGCCGATGGTGTAAATACGCAAGCCGACCTGCCGTGCGAGTTCCGCGGCTTTCAAAGGCTGTATTTCGCCGGCTGTGTTCGCACCATCAGTCAATAGCACGAGCACCTGCTCGCCCGGATCCTCCTCCATGTCGTAAATCAGTTTGACTGCGAGTGTAATCGCGTCACCAATTGCAGTTTTCTCACCGGCGAGACCTATAAAAGATTCCAATAACAGAACTTTGACGGTTTCGCGATCGAGAGTCAGCGGAACTTGCAGGTAAGCACGTTCACCAAACAAGATGAGGCCGATCCGATCACCTTCGCGCCGGCTAATGAAATCGCTTGCGACAGCTTTGGTTGCCGTCAGACGATCGACACGCCGATCGCCCAGCTCGAAATCCTTTTGATCCATGCTGCCGGACAAGTCGACTGCGAGCATCAGGTTGCGCCCGGATACCGGTACATCGAGTTCGTCGCCGATACGCTCGGGCCTGGCGGCCGCGATGACCAATAGGATCCAGGCCGCGATAGCGACCCACAATTTCCAGCTCAGCAACTGCTCTGCCTCTGATCGATCGGCCAGTATCGCAAAGCCGCCGAACCCCGGTACTCTGAGACCGGCATCTTGCAGGCTGGCCGATTCCGGCAGCAGCCGGTTGACCAGTAATGGCAACGGCAGCGCCAACAACACCCAGGGCCAGGCAAGCGACCACATCAGCGTCGCGCTCCAACCGATGTCGCCATACGATGGCGAACCGCCGCAACCAGCCGGTCCATATCCGCAACCGGTAATTCCAGGTCGGGATCGCGGTACGGCAGGTGCAGCAATTGCCGACCAGGCCCGTTAACGAATACCGGTTGTGCGAGATCCTGATCCAGCCAGGCCAGCCATTCTTCGCCCGTCAAGCCAGCGACATCCTGTCGCGGCGCGTACGCCAGCATTGTGCGGCGCAGCAATTCAGACACGCTCGCGCCGAATGTGACCGTATTTTTTTGTTGCGCGTACTGCAAAACAATGTCGTCGAGCTGCGTTAGTGCATAGCGCCGCGCCGCACTGTGCGAACGCATTCGCAACCCGTAACGAATCAGAAACCCAAGACCAATAAGCGCAACGCCGATGACAAACCACCACCCGGGCGCCAGTGGCCACCACCCGATCGCTTCGGGCAAGTGCAGGTCTCTGAGTGGAATCTGCTCGGGATCCATCAGCGTGTCCGTTTGCCCAGCGCAGTCTGAAGCGCCGCCACAGGGTCGTCCTGCGTCGATAAAGGCAGCAGGTGCACTCCGTAGCGCTGGCAAAACGTTTCAAGCGAGTGGCTGCGCGCTTCAAAGGCATTCTTATAATCCCGCCGCGCAGCTTTGGCAAAGGTATCGATCGCCAATTCCTCGTCGCCCGCGACAATACGATAGCGGCCCGGCGGCGGCAGTTGCCGCTCGATCGGGTCGTTCAGAAACAGTGCAAGCACCTCGTTGTGGCGGGCCACGCTCGACAGGTGCGCCTGCGCCGTACGACTCATGTCCTGAAAATCGCTGATTATCACAACGAGACTGCCTGGTCGCGCAACGCGCCGCAGTGCGGACATGGCTTGCGTTAACTGTTGTTCACCGTCGTCATCGTGAGCCCGTTCGGCGGTCTGCCAATCCGGATGATTGACGAGCTCGTGCACAAATCTCAACGCCGCCTGCCGGCCGAGTTTTGGTTTGAGTTCGCGGTGCGTGGTATCACCAAATATCAGGCCGCCGAGCCGGTCGCCGCGATGATGTGCGGCCCAGGACAACAGTGCCGCCGCACGACTTGCATTGACCGACTTAAAGCACCCCCGCGTTGCGAAGTGCATGCTCGCACGCAAGTCGACCATGATGAGCACAGGTCGCTCGCGCTCTTCGCGAAACAGCTTTGTATAGGCCGTCGTACTGCGCGCCGTGACACGCCAGTCAATACTGCGGGGGTCATCACCTGGCTGATACGGTCGCGATTCATCGAATTCCATGCCACGACCACGAAAGTGCGAGACATAGGCGCCGGTCTGCAGCGAGCTCACTCGCAATACATCGAGCGCGATGGCCCGTGCAGGGCCATTAAGACGGATCAAACCGGCCTGACTAACGCTGACTGGAGATGCATTTTCGGGAATGTGGTCGAGGCGTGCCACTGGTGCTCCCTACGGTACCCCGACGCCGTTCAGAACACGCTCAATTATCGAGTTCGTGTCAACGCCGTCTGCCTCAGCTTCGAAGCTCAGCACTATTCGGTGACGCAATACATCCGAGGCCACTGACTGAATGTCCTCCGGGCTAACGTAGTCCTGGCCGGCCAGCCAGGCGTGTGCCCGCGCCGCCCGATCGATGCCCATGCAGGCACGCGGGCTGGCACCGTAAAGCACCTGTCCATCGAGTGAATCATCCACGACACCAGGATTGCGCGTGGTAACCACGATATTGACGATGTATTCCTCGAGTTCCGGCGCCAGGTGCAAGCGTAAAATGTCCTGCCGCGCCTCCATGATGGATTCGAGCGACAGCAGCTCGGGTGGCTGAAACGCGTCTCGCTCACCGGACTTCGCCTCCTCGCGATTCAAGACCAGTATTCGTTGCTCGTCTTCTTTGGACGGGTAACCCACCTCGACATGCAGCAGGAATCGATCGAGCTGCGCTTCCGGCAACGGATAGGTGCCTTCCTGTTCGATCGGGTTCTGCGTGGCCATCACCATGAACAGGTCTTCAAGTTCATAGCTCTTGTCACCAACCGTAATCTGGCGCTCTTCCATCGCCTCGAGCAGTGCCGATTGAACCTTGGCCGGCGCCCGATTAATTTCGTCAGCGAGGATCAGATTATGAAACAACGGTCCTTTGCGAAATTCGAAGGTGCCCTCCTGCGGCCGATAAATATCGGTGCCCGTCAGATCGGCCGGCAGCAGGTCGGGAGTAAACTGCAGGCGATGAAAATCTCCCTCGATACTTTCGGCCAATACCTTGATCGCCCGGGTTTTCGCGAGACCAGGCGCACCCTCCACGAGCAGGTGGCCATCGCAAAGTAATGCGATGAGCATTCGGTTAATCAGGTGTGACTGACCAATAATCAGCCCACTGGCATGCGCCTCGAGTTGTTGGACTTGTTCTACGACGGTCATTCAGTACTCCGGTGCAAAAATCGGCGTGCCATTCTAATGATGATGCGGGTGTAGGCCAACCGGTCGCTATGTTTTTTGTTCACAGGGGCCCCACTTCGGTAATAATGCTCCCACTTCCGACAGCAAGCAGGTCGTTACATTGCAGAAAATTCGCAGGAAATGCGCCAATTACGGCCGAATTGCCGCAAGAATCGGCCTGGTTTTCGCCCTCGCCTCGATGTTTCCAGGGTGCAAGCCGGCCGCCGAATCCCGCCAACCGGGGACCCCGGAGGTTACGACAAACTACGAATGTGGCGACCATGGCTACCTGTCTACCGAGCTTTATGGCGCAATCGGAACCACAGTGGACTGGGGCTCAGCCGATCTCCGGTGCGAAGGAATGCCTCGGCCCGACAACCGGGGCGCGCGGCTCAGGTTTTCCGGATCGATCGGTGATGGCAGAAATATCGCTTTCATCATTGCACTGCCGGACTTGAAGCTTGGGGAGACCGGCAAGGAGTACCCGAGCAACGTCACGTTGATCGAGGAAGGCAATGGTCGCTTTTTCAGCACGGCGAACCTGGAGGTTTGCTGGACTGACATCGATGACATCGAAAGTACCGATGACGCGGGCAATCGTTTCGCGGTTGGCGGCACTGTGTATTGCGTAGCACCGTTGACAGAGGTCAATGGTGATTCAGATGTTTCGATACGCGACCTCAAGTTTCGCGGCCTGCTCGACTGGAGCGCGTCGTGAAGATTGTCGCTGTTGCCGCTGTCTTGCTGCTTGCCGTTACCGCTGCGGCGCAGAATAGCGATCTTGACGAGGTGTTTGCAAAGGATGTACTCATCATTCACGCCAGCAAACACGCCTGTTATCGGCTGGACATCTACCTTGCCATGAATGACCCGCAACGCGCTCGCGGCCTCATGCATGTTCGCAACCTGCCGCAAACGACAGGCATGCTGTTCGTGTATGAATCCGACGGCTACATTTCGATCTGGATGAAGAATACCTACATTCCACTCGACATCGTGTTTGCTCGTGCTGACGGAAGTGTGTCATCGATTGAGTACGGCGCCGAGCCATTGTCATTACGATCGATGGTAGCGATCGAGCCGGTTCGATACGTTCTCGAACTCAACGCCGGCGTGGCAAATAAATTATCTATTGATGAAAACAGCCGCCTGGAATGGGAACCAAAAGACGGCAGCGAATAGTCGGGATAAATTCGCCCAATGTCCGCTTTACCCCCGAAAGCGGACATTAAGCTAATATCATCCCGAATGGCCGCTTATGACCCAAAG
>Ga0255051_10000730_pt1 | contig 12037 bp, 12 predicted proteins | sample JV7_2_9_MG_FD_181719 | JGI IMG/M metagenome (GOLD analysis project Ga0255051, IMG submission 181719) | Seawater microbial communities from Jervis Inlet, British Columbia, Canada - JV7_2_9 | ecosystem: Environmental > Aquatic > Marine > Inlet | place: Canada: British Columbia | collected 2016-10-06
AGAGGATCCGGGACCCCTATCGACTTCGCCACAGAAGCTATCGCCCGAAGCCACGCAGAAACCCGGCAACAGGATATTCGTACAGGTTGGCGCTTTCGGCAGCCGCGAGAATGCTCAGCGCCGCCTTGCCGCGCTGCGGTCGCGTGCTATCGGTACGGCATTTATCCTCGAAGACGCCAAGACGAATCCGGCGCTGTTCCGCGTGCGCATAGGACCGATCAGGGGTGTCGAGCATTACGACCTTATTGTCGAAGAACTCGAAATCCTCGGCATCACTGAACCGTATCTCGTGGCCGAGTAGATAGCTGTTGGAGCGCTCCTACCGTTTTGGTGGAATCCGGGTAGAATACGCGCCCTGATTCTGCTCACTCCCGAGATTTCATGAAAGTCCGTGTTTTGGCGCTGGTTGCGCTGCTTTTCGCCTTCAATTCTTTCGCTGCCGATATGCGCCCGCTACCTGCTCCGCCCATCGTCGGTGCCACAAGTTACCTCGTCATCGACGCCCGGAGCGGGCACGAAATTGCGACGCTCGAGCCGGACAAGGCTGTCGCGCCCGCAAGCCTGACCAAGCTAATGACGGCCTATGTCGTTTTCAAGACGCTCGCGGAGAATCAGATTCAGCTCAGCGACGAAATCACAGTCAGTGAAAAGGCCTGGCGAGCTGAGGGCTCGCGCATGTTTATTGAAGTGGGCAAGCGGGTTAGCGTGCGGGACCTGTTGCTGGGAATGATCGTGCAATCCGGCAATGACGCCAGCATCGCACTTGCTGAGCACGTTGCCGGCTCAGAGGCCGTCTTTGCCGAGATCATGAATCAATATGCACAGGCGATCGGCATGCTCTCGAGTAATTTCGTTAACGTCACCGGCCTGCCGCACGACGATCACTATTCGACAGCACGTGATCTTGCAAACCTGGCTCGCACCATCATTGCCGAGTTTCCGGAGTACTACAGGTGGTACTCGGTCAAGGAATTTACGTTCAATAACATCAAGCAACCGAATCGCAACAATCTGCTGTGGCGCGACAATTCAGTCGATGGCATGAAGACAGGCCACACTGACGCTGCGGGCTATTGCCTCGTGTCATCTGCGGAGCGCGATGGCATGCGCGTCATCTCGGTGGTGCTTGGAACGGCTAGCGCCAAGGCCAGGATTGACGGCAGCCAGGCATTGTTGAATTACGCTTTCCGCTTTTTCGAAACCCGCCTCCTCTATAAAGCGGGCGAGGCAATCACGAAAACGCGCGTCTGGAAATCGGCGAACGAATTCACGTCGCTGGGTCTGCTTGACGATCTGTACATCACGGTTCAACGCGGGATGTATGACTCGCTTGAATCGGTACTCAACATTCCGGCGATCCTCGTCGCGCCAGTGGCGGAGGGTCAGCCGCTTGCCGAAATCAAGATCAGCCTTAACGACAATGAATTACTAAGCGAACCGCTGCGTGCTCTGGCCGACAATCCCAGCGGAACGATTTGGCAACGCACACGCGACAGCGTCAGCCTGTGGTTTGAGTAATGCGCAATGAGCAAAGAGTCACTTCTTAAGTTTCCATGCGAATTTCCCATCAAGATGATGGGTCGCGATACGCCGGAGTTCAGAGACACGGCGCGTGCCCTTGTCGAAAAGCACACGGGTCCGATAGATGATGCCGCGATCAACGACGCAATAAGCCGCAAAGGCAACTTCGTTTCAATTACGATCACCGTAACTGCAATCAGCCAGGAACAACTCGACGACATCTATCGTGACGTTTCGTCGCACGAAGCCGTTCTTATGGCGCTATGAGCGAAATCGTCATTCGCGAGCTCGGCTTGCAGGCGTACGAACCTGTGTGGCGCGCGATGCAGAACTTCACCGATACGCGCACCGGGTCGACGCCTGACGAAATCTGGTTCACCGAGCACCCAAGCGTGTTTACGCTGGGTCTGAACACGGCACCCGAACACTTGCTGGCTCCGGGTGACATTCCTGTCATTCAAATCGACCGCGGTGGCCAGGTGACCTATCACGGTCCCGGCCAGCTCATGATCTACCCGTTGATCGACCTGCGTCGTGCAGGCCTCGGCGTGCGCGATCTCGTCACGGCACTTGAGCAAAGCGTTGTTGACCTTGCTGCCGGATACGGCCTGGTGGCGGCCAGCCGATGTGACGCGCCCGGCGTGTACATAGATGACATCAAGCTGGCGAGTATTGGGCTCAGAATTCGTCGCGGCTCGAGCTTTCATGGCATGGCGCTCAATGTCGATGTCGATCTTGAACCGTTCTCACGCATCAATCCTTGTGGCTTCAAGGACCTCGAGTTGACTGACCTCGCACGGCTGGGTGCGGATCACGAGCTTGATGTGGTTCGCGACAGGCTATTGCCGCAGTTACTGCGACATCTGGGTATGGATCAGGCGTTGAGTTCGCTCAGTTTGCCCGGTGTACCGACATCCTTCCAGAGCCCGGAGTAAATGCTGCCGCCCAGGCGGTCTGCATCCGCTGCAGTACGCAGCATCGGCGCCAGCGGAAAACGGCCGGGCGTGCAGTCAGCGAAGAATTCCGGCCGATAAACGGCGACCCCGGTAAACGTCAGCTTTGCATTTTCTCCGTTGCGAACCCGGCCAGCGGCTAGTTCGAAGTCACCGGTGCGTGCGTCCGTTGGTGTCTGAACGAGCACCAGGTGGCCAAGATCGTTTTCACTCAGTTCAGCTGCTGAAAACGGCATGTCTGTGAAAATATCCGCGTTGATCACAAGAAACGGGTCGTCGCCAAGCATCGGCAACGCACGATGGATGCCGCCGCCGGTTTCGAGAACGTCATCCCCCTCGGGGCTGTAGATCACGTTTAGGCCGTAGTCGGATCCCGAGCCGATACGGTCGACGATTTGCTCACCGAGCCATCCCAGGTTGATGACCACAGTTTCCACGCCGGCTGCGGCAACAGCACTGAGATGTCGCTGCAGCAAAGACTCACCGCCTACCTCGACCAGGGCTTTGGGTACCTTGTCGGTAACGGGCCGCAAGCGCTCACCGCGACCGGCTGCAAGAATCATCGCAATCATGTTTGCTACCGCAGCACCGGCAAACACCGTGTGTTGATCAATTCGACAAGAAACCCGAGCTCGTCATAGCGCGGACCGATCTCAACGATGTAACTCAATGTGCGTGGCACATCGGCCATGTACGCGGGTTTGCCGTCACGATGGTTGAGCCGTGCGAATATTCCAGATGCCTTGAGATGTCGTTGCACTCCCATGAGTTCGAAGTGGTGCAGCAACTGACTTTCGTCCACCTGTTGGCGAATAGACTCATCGCTATTCTCATAAAACGAGCGCACCCAGGCCAATACCTGCTCGGCGGGCCATTTGATGTAGCAATCTTTGACCAGCGATACCAGATCATAAGTCAGCGGACCTTCGACAGCGTCCTGAAAATCTAGCACGCCAGGGTTGTCGGCATCGGTAACCATCAGGTTGCGGGAATGGTAGTCACGATGCACAAAGACCTGTGGTTGGTCGAGCGCGTTGCTGACAAGCAGGTCACACAGTCGTTGCCAGTTTGAGGCATCGTCAGCATCGAACTCTATGCCGAGGTGCGCCTGACACAACCAGTCCCGGAATAGCGATAATTCGAATTCAAGCAATGTAGCGTCATATCGAGGTAGAAGCGATTGAAACGCTGTGCCGCGACTTTGCATGCGGGTCAAAGTGCGCAGCGCATCGTCATAGAGTGATGTGGCAGAACCTGCGTCGCTCTGTAGTCTCTCGAGGTATTGCGTAGTGCCCAGGTCGGTCAGCAGCAAGAAGCCATCCTCGAGATTCGCCTCGAGTATTCGCGGTGCGTTGAGTTGCATCGCTTCGAGATAGCCAGCAATGCGGATAAACGGCTTGCAGTCTTCTTGCTCAGGCGGTGCATCCATCGCAATGAAACTTTCGTGCGCGGAATGCAATCGAAAGTAGCGCCGAAAGCTCGCATCACCGGAAGCGGGCTGCGGGTCCGCCTGCGCGAGCCCGTCGATTTCATGCAACCAGTCCGCTAATGCAGCCAGCCTACCATCGCCATGAGCACTCGAAGAGTTGATCAGAGACCTCCGTAACGCGTTGAAGCACCTGCAAAACTATGCGAAGGTAACATACCCCTGTAACCCGACAACCATCTTGCCCGCTAAATTTCTTCTCATTGCCGGTGCCCTGCTGGTCCTGTCCTGCGCGCACGCCGCAGAACCGGACTCATGCTACTTACCTGTCGAGCCGGTTGCCCTGGACAGGCCGGGCCCACCAGTCGAACAACTACATCCCGATACGATCGTCTTTGAAGTTGGTGAACTGGAAGCTCAACTTGGCGCCGAGCCGCGTGCATCGATGACGGGTGGGGTATTGCTGCGCCAGGGTGAAAGGCTCGCTGGTGCGGACAGCGCGCGCTACGATCCCGTCAGAAAAGCTCTTTTGCTCGAAGGCGGTGTGCGCTACGAGGACGCCAGTTCACACGTACAGTCAGAGAGCGCAGAGTTTGCGTACGATCTTGGCCGCATTCGCTTCGAAGGCGCCATCTTCACGCTTGATGGCAACGCGGCGCGCGGTGCGGCCGAAGCCCTCGAGATCAATCAGCAGGGAACCCTCGAACTCGACGGCGTCAGTTACACAACCTGCCCACCGGAATCGAATGACTGGGTAATCGAGGCAAATGATATTGACCTCAACACACGCACCGGTGTCGGTACGGCCAAGGGCCTCAAACTTCGTTTTCAGGGTGTACCGATCCTGTACTTGCCTTACATGTCCTTTCCTATTGGTGATGCGCGAAAATCCGGGTTGCTCGCACCGCAGATCGGAAGCGGCGATCGCAGCGGCAATGAGATCCACCTGCCCTTTTACTGGAATATTGCGCCAGCCTATGACGCCACGATTACGCCGCGCCTGCTGGCTGATCGCGGTTTTCAGATTGGGGCCCAGTTCCGTTACCTGACCGAATCGTCCAACGGTCGCGCCAATGCCGAGTATCTCGCCAGCGACAACATGTTCAACGACTCGCGAAGGATGTTGCAACTCAAGCACCGCACGATGTTCGTCAACGGCTGGCGTAATCGTATAGATTTTCGGGACGTATCTGACAGCCAGTACTTTGAAGACCTCGGCGGTAGCCTGAGCCTTTCGAGTATCACGCACCTCAATCGCAGTATTAGCTTCGATTATCACACCGACTCGCTGTCATTCTTCGGTCAGGTCCAGGACTATCAGACAATTGATGAGTTTGATCCGGAGACCGGCCTCGGCATTGGACCGCTTGATGAACCGTACCGCCGCTTGCCGCAGCTGCTCCTCAGGGGGCGCTGGCCCGATAAGTGGCTGGGCCTGCATCTTGGACTGGATGGAGAACTCGTTAACTTCGACCGCGATGTCGGCGTCACTGGCTGGCGCCTGAACATTGCGCCAAGCCTTGCATTGCCCATTTCCAGCAGCCCTGGATGGTTTGTAACTCCCGCCGTGACTGTCGATCACACGCAATACGACCTCGACAACACGCTGCCTGGCGACGAATCGGAACCGAGGCGTACCGTGCCGATTGCCAGCATCGACATGGGCATGGTGCTCGAGCGATCGATGGGCGACTCATTTGGTGGCGCGACCATGACGCTCGAGCCACGTATGTTGTATGTGCATGTTCCACACCGTGACCAGGATGGTTTGCCAGTGTTCGACACGATCACACCAGATCTGAATCTTGTTTCACTGTATCGCAAGAATCGGTTCCTCGGTGTTGACCGTATCGCCGACACGGACCAACTCAGTATTGGCATAACATCCCGCATCCTCGACTCGTCATCCGGCAAGGAATTATTATCAGCGACGATCGGCCAAACCCGATACCTGAGCGAAAGCGGAATCTTTTTGCCGGACCCGGACGAGCCTGTCATTCTGGAAGAGACGTCGGACTACATAGCGGAAGTTCGTTTCCTGCTGTTCAAGAACCTGAATTTTGATCTTGGCCATCAATGGGGCGAAAAAGATCGCGGCACGACGCAGTCGCAAGCGCGCTTGCAGTACCGGCCAGCCAGTAACAAGATTCTGAACCTCTCCTACCGCTTCCGTCGCGATTCACTTGAACAGGGCGACGTATCCTGGTCGTGGCCAATTGCATCGCGATGGAATTTTGTCGGCCGCTACAAGTTTTCTTTCCGCGACGAAGAAGCGCTTGAGGAAGTATTCGGGCTCGAATACGAAAGCTGCTGCTGGGGGCTACGGCTTGTGTCCCGCCGGCACATTTCGACTCGCGATGGAACTCGCGATTCGACGATCGGTCTTCAACTTGTACTGAAAGGATTGTCGAGCGTAGGCACTGCAGCTGACAAAATGTTGGAACGTGGTATTCTTGGCTACTCCGCGAATCTCCGGTAAGAAATAGTGTTAAAAATCAATAAATTACGCACAAACCTGTGCGCGATCGCCACTTTGGCGATCGCATCCGTCGCCTCTTCCGCCGAGCTCTCCGAGACCGGCGAATTTATTGACGGAATTGCCGCCATCGTTAATGACGGGGTCGTGCTCAAGAGCCAGGTCCGCGATCAGATGGCCTTGATTATCCAGCGTGCTGGTGCGTCCGATCCTCCCATGCAGTTGCCGCCGGCGGATGTGCTGCGCGAGCAGCTTCTCGAGCGATTAATTTTGCAGGAAATTCAGTTACAACGCGCAGCACGCATCGGGCTGCAGATTTCGGATCAGATGCTCAACCAGGCCATCGCACAGCTGGCCATGTCCAATGGAATTAAGTTTGAGGACATGCCGGTCATGCTTGCCGAAGACGGTATCGACTACGCGACCTTCCGCAGTGAGTTTCGCGATGAGATGACGCTTGAGCAGCTGCGGCAGATCGATGTAGGCCGCCGCATTGAAGTATCGCCACGCGAAGTTCAACAATGCATAGCGAATCTAGAAGGAAACGTTGCCGTAAATTCAGACTACAACTTGTCACACATATTAGTCTCGCTGCCCGAATCTGCCACGGCGAGGCAGACTGAAGAAGCCCGGTTGAAAGCTACGGACATCTACGAGCAACTGCAAAATGGCGCCGATTTCGGCGAGATGGCGGTTCGTTATTCCAATGCACAAACAGCACTTGAAGGCGGCGCTCTCGGATGGTTGAAGGGTAGTCAACTACCAACGATGTATACCGATGTCGTAGTCGCGATGGAAGGCGGTGATGTATCCGAACCGTTTCGCAGTGCGAGCAGTTTCCACATTGTCAAAGTTAATGAGATGCGCAGTGCCGTCGAGCGTAGTGAAATTGACCAGGTCAACGTACGGCACATACTCGTGACACCGAATGAGATTATCGACGACGAGACTGCAAAGCAGCGCCTCGACGATGCGCTTGAACGAATCAAGGGCGGTGAGGACTTTGCCGAAGTTGCGAAGCTCCTGTCGGATGACCCGGGCTCGTCGAATACCGGTGGCGACATGGGCTGGTCAGGACCTGGCACGTTCGTTCCGGAATTTGACAAGATCGTCAACCAGTCGGAAATTGGAGAGCTCTCGGAGCCTTTCCGTAGTCGTTTCGGTTGGCACATCCTCGAAGTGATGGAGCGACGCGTTTACGACAATACCGAGGACCTGAAACAGAGCAACTGCACGCTCCGCATTCAGAACAGCAAGATGGAAGAAGAGACAGAGTTGTGGATGCGCCGGATGCGGGACGAAGCTTTCGTCGAGACCCGCATCTGAGCATGATTGCGAACGACAGGACATGCTGTCGTGATGCCGAATAAACCGCTTGTCGTCACTGCCGGGGATCCGGCCGGAATCGGCCCGGAGCTCTGCCTGACGCTTGCGCAGGAGAAATTGCCCGGCGACATCGTCGTTATCGCTGATCCCGAGTTGCTACGTTCTCGTGCGGAAGTTACCGGCATCGACGTCGCCATCACCGAGGTCAACGCGGAAGATGCTTGTCAGGCGCGAGCTCGAAGCGGTGAATTACTCGTTATCGCACAGCAGTTTCCGGAGATACCGGAGTGTGGCCAACCCAATCCTGCGAATGCCGAAGTCTTGCTGGACGGTTTGCGGCTCGCCGCTAACGGATGCATGGACGGACAATTTGCCGGCCTGGTGACCGCGCCATTGCAGAAGAGCGTTATTAACGATGCGGGGATTGCGTTTACGGGTCATACCGAGTTCCTCGCCGAACTTACATCCAGCGAACTAACTGTCATGCTGCTGGTTGCAGGCGAATTGCGCGTTGCGCTCGCCAGCACCCACTTGCCGCTGCGCGATGTCCCGGATTACCTGACGCAGGATCGCCTGCGCGATGTTCTGCAGGTGTTGCTGGCCGGCTTGCAGTCCAGGTTCGGCGTGGCTGCACCCGAGATCGTCGTGTGTGGCCTGAATCCACATGCCGGAGACGGCGGACACCTCGGCTTTGAAGACAGGGACGTGATCGCACCAGTCGTCAATGAGTTTGTAATGCAGGGCCACAATATCCACGGCCCTGTGCCGGCGGACACGGCATTCACGCCTGCGTCCGGACACAAGGATGCCGTGCTCGCGATGTACCACGACCAGGGCCTGCCCGTGCTGAAGTATGCAGGGTTTGGTCATGCAGTGAATGTCACTTTGGGTCTGCCATTCGTGCGCACGTCGGTCGATCACGGTACGGCTCTCGATCTCGCAGGTACCGGGCGTGCCGACAATGGGAGCTTGATGCAGGCAGTACGACTGGCCGTTGAGTTGGCGCAGCGATGAGCCCGCACCGCCCGCGCAAGCGATTCGGCCAGCACTTTCTGACGGACCCCGGAGTGACCGCAGCGATAATCAGTGCTATTTCGCCGTCCGCAAGCGATGTTATCGTCGAGATCGGGCCGGGCCAGGGAGCGATTACACGTTCTTTGGCCGACCGTGCCGGCGTCCTTCACGCTATCGAACTCGATCGTGATCTCGCTGCACGTCTGCGACGTGAGTTCGGGTCGACCACCAACATCACCATTCACCAGGCCGATGCGCTGCGTTTCGATTTTGCATCGCTTGGCAATGCCCTGCGCATCGTCGGCAATCTACCGTACAACATATCGACGCCGTTGCTGTTTCATCTTCTGAATTACCGCGACCATATCGTCGACATGTATTTCATGCTGCAAAAGGAAGTGGTTGACCGCATGGCCGCGTCGCCTGGAAACAAGACTTACGGACGCCTCAGCATCATGCTCGGCTGTCACTTTCAGATCGACGCCTTATTCGATGTCGACCGGCTCGCTTTCGATCCGCCACCTGATGTTACGTCCGCCGTTGTACGGCTCGCCCCCCTGCCTGCAGGAACCTTTGTCATTGAAAATGAGGAGCGCTTTGCGGCGCTCGTGGCCCAGGCTTTCAGCCAGCGTCGCAAGACGATTCGCAACTCACTGCGGCAAATTGCAGATGAATCACTGCTCGAGTCGCTGGGCATTGATCCCGGTTTACGCGCCGAGGCTATTTCAATCGCCGACTATGTCCGGCTGTCGAATACGTTAGAATAAGCCAATGGATGACAAGACCTGCGACATTCGAATTCAAGTCGCGACCGATTATGTGGACGAGCAGTCCGAGCCGGATTCGGATCGCTACGTCTTTGCCTACACGATCACCATTTCAAACAACGGTGACGTGCCGGCGCGACTGATCAGTCGTCATTGGATCATCACCGATGCCAATGGCAAGGTGCAGGAAGTTAGCGGCGACGGCGTGGTCGGCGAACAACCGCATCTGAATCCTGGTGAGGAATTCCGTTATTCATCAGGCGCTGTACTGGAAACGCCGGTCGGGGCCATGCAGGGCTTGTATCGTATGGAAGCGGACAACGGCGTTAATTTCGACGCACCCATCGCACCGTTCACGCTCGCAGTTCCGGGCGTCCTGCACTAGCTACGCGAGCCAGCTATGGCCGTATACGCGATCGGTGACATACAGGGTTGTTACGACCCGCTTCGCAAACTGCTTGATGCGCTGGCCTTCGACCCTGGCAAGGACACTCTTTGGCTGACCGGCGACCTCGTCAACCGCGGCCCTAAATCATTGAAAACACTTCGTTTTGTGAAATCGCTTGGCGACTCCGCGATCACGGTCCTCGGCAACCACGATCTGCACTTGCTAGCGATTACGGCGGGCCAGTTGCGCAGCGGCAGTCGCTTCAAATCGCTGCGCAAGATTGTCAAAGCGAGTGATCGCGATGAACTGATGCACTGGTTGCGGCACCGTCCGCTTGCACATTACGACAAATCACTTGACACCTTGCTTGTGCACGCCGGTACCCACCCGGCATGGAGTGTCAACAATACTCTGGACCGCGCAACGGAAGTGGAGTCGGTTCTGCAAGGCAACAGTTACAAATCATTGCTCGGCAAGATGTACGGCAACAATCCCAGTCGATGGTCGGATGAATTCTCGGGTCACAAGAGACTGCGCTTCATTATCAATTGCCTGACGCGCATGCGTATGCTCACAAAGAAGGGGCATTTGAATTTTGCTCACAGCGGCGCGCCATATCGTGCGCGAAAAAACCTCGTGCCATGGTATGACTTCGACAATCAGGCCTGGTCAGGCACGCGCATCGTGTTCGGTCATTGGTCGGCCCTTGGCCTTATCGTACTACCCGATCTCGTCAGCCTCGATACGGGCTGCGTCTGGGGCCGGCAGCTAACCGCTGTTCGACTCGACAAGCGCGTACCGCGCATCTTCCAGGTCGAAGGCCAGATCTAGGCACATAGCCACGGCTGTAATCAGAATCTGACCTCCCGGTCAGGAACGACACAGGTTGTTTCGATCTCAATTTTGGCGTTGTCTTCCATTAACGCGGCAACCTGAACGCATGCCATGGCCGGGTAGTTCTTTCCCATGATCTCCCGATACACCGCACCAATCTCGCGCGCCTGCGATGCGTATTCGTTCTTGTCCGTAACGTACCAGGTCATGCGTACCACATGCTCGGGCCCGGCATTGGCTTCCGCCATAATCGCTCTGGTATTGAGCAGAACCTGGTGTAACTGGCCGACAAGAGTCTCTGCGGTGAATTTCTCGTTTTCGTCCCAGGCGACTACGCCGGCCACGAAAACGAGGCGCCCGGCATCCACAGCAACTCCGTTCGCATATCCTTTCGGCCGGGGCCAGCCATCCGGTAATAACATTTTCACCGAGCGCCCTCCTCACTAGCCAGGTGCGATCGCGCGATGACGATCTTCTGAACCTCCGACGCGCCTTCATAGATTCGCAACGCGCGTATTTCGCGGTACAACTCTTCTACCTTGACTCCCGATACGACGCCCATGCCGCCGAATATTTGTACAGCCTTGTCGATTACCTTTTGCGCCTGGTCGGTTGCAAACAATTTCGCCATGGCGGCTTCACGTGTGATCCTCGCCTGGCCCCGATCCTTGGCCCACGCAGCGCGAAACACGAGCAGCGCGGAAGCGTCTATATCAAGCGCACTTTCACCGATCATCGCTTGCACGAGTTGCAGGTCGTGCAGGGGCGCTTTAAACAGTTGACGGGAGCGTGAGCGCTCTGTTGCCTCATCGAGTGCCCGCCGTGCAAACCCCAGCGCCGCCGCGCCTACCGTTGGGCGAAAAATGTCGAGTGTGGCCATCGCTGCCTTAAAACCTTCGCCTCGCGTGCCGAGCAGGTTTTCCTGTGGCACGCGGCAATCATCGAATTGCAACGTAGCCAGCGGATGCGGCGCAATCACTTCGATTCGTCTCGACGCATCGAGTCCCGGGGTATCGGCATCGACAACGAACGCCGATAGACCGCGTGACCCTTCGGCCTCTCCGGTACGAGCGAATACGACGTATTGATCGGCGATGCCGCCGTTTGAAATAAACGTTTTGGTACCGTTGATGACGAACTCGTCGCCATCCATTCGTGCCACGGTCTGCGTGCTCGCGACGTCGGAACCGGACTCCGGTTCCGTCAGCGCAAATGCGGCACATCGGCTGGCGTCGGCTACACCCGGCAAATAGCGGGCTTTGGTGGCATCCGTCCCATAGAGCGAAATCGTGCCGGAACCAAGTCCCTGCATGGCGAATACAAAATCGGCCA
>Ga0255051_10000733_pt1 | contig 12006 bp, 10 predicted proteins | sample JV7_2_9_MG_FD_181719 | JGI IMG/M metagenome (GOLD analysis project Ga0255051, IMG submission 181719) | Seawater microbial communities from Jervis Inlet, British Columbia, Canada - JV7_2_9 | ecosystem: Environmental > Aquatic > Marine > Inlet | place: Canada: British Columbia | collected 2016-10-06
TCGAACTGAAAGAAGTCGCCAGCCAGACGAATCTGGATCGTTTCGTAGACGTCGGTTATCGGGCCACGAACTGGTCGTTTCTCGGGCGATTTCAGTCCTACCAGACGATCGATCCTCTCATCGTGCCGGAAGATCGACCGTATGAACGTTTGCCGCAACTCTTGTTTAATGGTCGATGGTCGGGAGACTTCTTTCAGTTCGAATCGACGAACGAACTCGTACAATTCGATCGCGATGTCGGCGCGACCGGCTGGCGAATGGACTCTACGGAAGAGCTCAGTGTTTCTTTAACGAAGCCCGGCATGTATCTGACACCCGCTCTCGCGCTGCGGCAGACAGATTACTGGTTGGACAACGTCGCTCCAGGATCATCGGACACGTTCTCACGAACGCTGCCGGTCGCAAGCGTTGACGCGGGACTCACTTTCGAGCGCAGCCCCGAGCAGAATTCGAGCTGGATTCAAACGATCGAGCCTCGAATACTCTACGTCCATATCCCGTTTGAGGATCAAGCGGACATCCCGATTTTTGACACGATCGAACCCGATTTTAATCTCGTCCAGCTGTTTCGAAAATATCAGTATCTCGGCGCAGATCGAATCGCCGATGCCGATCAATTCAGCTTCGGAGTCACGGCACGACTGGTTGATCGTCAGAGCGGCCGGGAGAAATTAACCGCGACATTAGGGCAGACTCGTTATCTGAATACACAGCGCGTCAGTCTGCCGGATAGCTCGCCGACTGACTCGAATGCGTCGGACTATATTGCCGAGGTATCCATCGACGTGTCGGACACGTGGCGACTGGATGTCGATTATCAGTGGGATAGCGAGACAAATGCCACGGTCCGAGCGGAGACCAGTATCCGATATTCACCACAGGAGGACCGCTACGCCGGCTTCTCTTATCGTCGACGCGAGGGACTGCTGGAGCAGGGCGACATCTCACTGGTCTGGCCGATCGGTCAAAGCTGGCGAATCATCGGACACTATAGTTATTCCTTTCTCGACGAGGAGGCCCTCGACCGTTTCCTCGGCTGGGAGTACGAGGCCTGCTGCTGGCGGCTACGCCTGGTCGGCAGACGCTATATCAGCCGCCGAACCGGAGAGTCGGATAGCTCCATCTCCATACAGCTCCAGCTCAGAGGATTCTCGGATGACGGCGGCTCTCCGGAGGAGTTGCTGGATCGTGGTATTCTTGGCTATCAACAACTCGGTAATAGCCTGTAACCAATTGAAAAATATACTTTATTCCACTGCGTTATTTGCGGTCCTGACGATATCGGCGACTCAGGCCTGGGCGCAAACGCGAGAACTGGGCGGGACGGGCAGCATGCTCGATGGCGTGGCCGCGATAGTTGACGATGGCGTCGTTCTCAAGAGCGAGCTCACGCAGCGCGTAGCCGTCGTTCTCGACAATATGCGTTTGTCACAACTCGACGCTCCGCCGGAGCAGCGGCGGCCCCTGCCACCGATGTCGGTCCTTGAGGAACAGGTGCTGGAGCAACTGATCCTCCAGCAGATACAACTTCAGCGCGCCGAGCGATTCGGCATCGTCGTCAACGACGAAATGGTGAACCAGGCGCTGACCACGATGTCGCAAGATCTCGGTCTGACTCTCGAGACGCTTCCCTCCGCGCTCGCATCTGAGGGCATCGACTATGCGATGTATCGTCAGGACACACGTGAGGAGATGATTCTCGATCAGCTCCAGCAGCGCGAAGTGTATTCCACCATCGTTATCTCACCTCGCGAGATGGATCTCTGCCTCGGACGTAGTACCACGAGCCTCGCCGAGGATGTCGACTACGACATTTCGCACATTCTCATCGGCTTGCCCTCAGACGCGTCGCAAGATGAGGTCGACGAAAGCAACGCGCAGGTCGTGGACCTCTTTGCGAGACTCGACTCCGGCGAGGAGTTCTCTCAGTTGGCCGTTACTTTCTCGGATGGCCAGAACGCATTAGAGGGCGGCGCACTTGGTTGGCGTAAAGGCTTCCAGCTGCCGACACTATTCGCCGATGTCGTCATCGGCATGGAGCCGGGAGAGGTCTCAGATCCTATTCAGAGCGGCAGCGGCTTTCACATCGTACGGCTGAATGAGACCCGTGGTGCTCAGACCGTTATTGTCGATCAACTCCAAGTCCGACATATTCTCTTACGCCCGAACGAGATCATGGATAACGATGCCGTGCAACAGAGACTCGCAGGGATACGGGAACAGATTCTGGCCGGTGATGAGTTCGGGCCTATCGCTCAGTCCGTTTCCGAAGACCCAACCTCGGCGGCGGACAACGGCGATCTTGGTTGGGTCGAGTCCGGTGTCTTCGTGCCCGAATTCGAAGAGATGCTGAACTCGTTAGAGATCAACGAGCTGAGCGAGCCGTTTCAGACTCGCTTCGGCTGGCATCTTGCTGAAGTCACGGACAGTCGCTCCTACGATACAACGGAAGAGGTCAAGGAGCAGCGATGCGCCGATCAGATCCGTGCCAGCAAGGTCGAGGAGGAGCGGGAGCTTTGGCTGCGGCGATTAAGGGATGAAGCGTTCGTCGAGAACCGCATTTAGCAGACCTCCTGGAGGTCTAAATCTCACAACCTCCGATAATTTTCCTAAGCTCCGGTGAGCCGGCGGGTATAGGCCCTGATATCTGCGCCATGCTGGCCGTAGGAGCTCTCCCTGCGCGGCTGCTGGTACTCGCCGATGCGGGTCTGATTGCCGAGCGAATCGACGATCTTCGCTTGGACGTCACCGTGCGCACGGTCACCGGTCCGCACGACGTTGCCCCGCAAGTCGCCGGAGTAATCCACGTACTCGATATACCTGCACCGGCACCTGTCCGACCCGGGCACGCGAATTCGACAAACGCGACCTATGTCCTGGATCTGCTGCGGCAAGGTGTAGCGCTCTGCGCTAAGGAACCCAACGCAGCCTTGGTGACAGCACCCGTGCACAAGAGCGTCATTAACGCCGCGGGAATTTCTTTCACCGGCCACACGGAATTCCTGGCGGAGGAAACCGGAGCGCCGACGCCCGTCATGATGCTTGCCGCTGGAAACCTGCGCGTCGCACTGGCGACCACACACCTTTCGCTCGCTCAAGTACCGACCCAGATCAGCCGCGAGCGGCTCGAGCAGGTACTTACCGTTCTCGATCGCGAGCTTCGAGAACGCTTCCGGATCGGCGCTCCGCGAATCGCCGTACTCGGACTCAATCCTCACGCGGGCGAGAGTGGCGTACTCGGCCATGAGGAACGGGACATCATCGGACCCACCGTCCGGCTCCTCACGGATCGCGGCCTGTCTCTGCTCGGCCCGGTGCCGGCTGACACGGCGTTTACACCGGAAGCGCTCGCACGATGCGACGCCGTACTTGCGATGTATCACGATCAGGGCCTGCCGGTCATTAAAGCCCTCGCCTTCGGCGAGATCGTCAACATCACACTCGGTTTGCCAATCATTCGTACGTCGGTCGATCACGGGACGGCACTCAACCTGGCGGGCACGGGCGAGGCGAGATCCGGAAGCCTGCGAGAAGCCATTCGCGTGGCCTGCGAGCTGGCCGCAACGACGAACGATTGATGCCGCTTCGCCCGCGCAAAAGACTGGGACAACACTTCCTGCACGATCCGGCAGTCATCGATAGATTGGTGAGGACGATCTCCCCGCGAGAATCCGACTGCATGGTAGAGATTGGCGGCGGTAAAGGGGCGTTGACGTTTCCACTATTACAGCAACTTCGACAGCTCCACGTGATTGAACTCGATGACCGCCTGGCCGATCATCTCGCCCGCGCCGCACCGATGCCTCAGAAATTGACTATCCACCGCGGCGACGCGTTGAAGTTCGACTTCTCCTCGTTGGCGCCGGCGCCTGACTCGCTGCGGGTTGTGGGTAATCTGCCCTACAACATCTCAACTCCCCTGCTGTTTCATCTACTTGAACATCGCGCGACGATCAAAGATATGCATCTGATGTTGCAAAAAGAAGTCGCTCATCGAATGGCCGCATCTCCTGGTGGTAAAGACTACGGTCGCCTGACCGTGATGCTCGCACTTGGGCGCAAACGGAGGCCTGCTTCGATATTGGGCCGGGCGCTTTCTCGCCCGCGCCGCGCGTTCGTTCGACGGTCGTCCGAGTGACAACGCAGTTAGAACCAAGATTCCCGGTGGCCGATATCAATCGCTTCGCCGACGTCGTCGCCCTGACGTTCTCGATGCGACGAAAGACGCTCGCACGATCACTGAGGGAACACCTGAGTCGAGATCAAATTGAATCGGTTGGAATCGATCCAGGTGCCCGCCCGGAAACGCTGCGCCCGGAAGATTTCGCCGCGCTGGCAAACTTACAGACTGCTCGTTCCCAGAGCGTGCGCTCGTGATCCGCACGTGACACTTTACGCAATCGGCGACATTCAAGGTTGCGCTCAAGCGTTTACCGAACTGTTAGGCGCCATCTCATTCAAGCCGGAACGCGATCATCTATGGCTAGTAGGAGATCTCGTCAATCGTGGTCCCGATTCGCTCGACGTGCTACGCGACGTGATCAGTCTCGGTAATAGCGTAACCGCGGTACTAGGAAATCACGATCTGCATCTGCTCGCGACTGCGGCCGGCGTGCGCAAGCCTGGCAAGGGAGACACATTCCAGGCCGTCCTGGCAGCGCCCGATGCCGAAAACATTCTCGACTGGTTGAGGTGTCGCCCACTGCTCCAGTACGACAAGACGCGCTGTCGGCTCCTGGTCCACGCCGGCTTGCCTGCTAACTGGTCGGCCACTGACGCCGAGGCGTATGCCGAGGAGGTCACGACGCGTCTGCGGGGGCCGAGTTGGACCCGAGCGCTGAAAAAAATGTATGGAGACGAACCGCGTGCCTGGTCAACCGATCTACGCGGCGCGGACCGGGCTCGCTTCATCGTTAATGCCCTGACGCGCATTCGCTTCTGCGACGAGCACGGTAACCTCGACTTCGATCATAAGGGTCCGCCCGGCACCCAGCCCGCTCATCTCACGCCTTGGTTCGAGCTCCCAGGCCGACTCAGCGAGGATACTCATATTGTATTCGGCCACTGGGCATCCCTGGGACTGCTTCGTCGGGCCAACATGACGGCGTTGGACAGCGGCTGCGTTTGGGGTCGCTCACTCACGGCTCTGCCTCTAGAGCCTGCAGGGGAGCCGATCGCAGTCGCTTGCACAACAACCGCGAGCCTCGATACAGACGCTTAGCAGGCTGCTGAAGAAAATTCAGCGAGATCCCGGCCGGCCGCGAGTCTTCTTAGATGGCTACCGGTGCCCGAATGTGAGCATGCGAACGATATTCAATTAGCTCGAAATCTTCGAAACGATAATCGAACAGCGATTCCGGAAGACGCTTGATGACCAACGTAGGCAGCGGCAGCGGTTCCCGGGCCAGTTGCTGTTCGGCCTGTGCTAGATGATTGAGATACAGATGGCAATCGCCGCCCGTCCAGACGAGTTCTCCGGGCTGCAACTTCGTCTGCTGTGCCATCAGCATAACCAACAGCGCGTAGGACGCGATATTGAACGGTACGCCGAGAAATACGTCCGCGCTTCGTTGATAGAGTTGACAGGAGAGTCTGCCGTCCGCCACATAGAACTGAAACAACGCGTGGCAGGGTGATAGCGCCATCTCCCCGAGTTGGGCTACGTTCCATGCGCTGACGATGATGCGCCGCGAATTTGGATCGGTCTTGATCAGGTGAAGCGCTTGCTCGATCTGATCGATGTGCTGACCGTCAGGCGTCGGCCAGGCGCGCCATTGGGCACCGTAGATCGGTCCCAACTCGCCGTCGGAATCGGCCCATTCATCCCAGATTGAGACGCCGTGTTCATTCAGATACGTGACATTCGTGTCGCCGCTTAACAGCCACAGAAGCTCGTGGACAATTGAACGCAGGTGCAGTTTCTTCGTCGTCAGCAGAGGAAAGCCCGTGCCTAAGTCACAGCGCAACTGATGACCAAAGACGCTGAGCGTCCCGGTACCGGTGCGGTCTGACTTGCGTGAGCCGTGGTCGCGAATCTCCCGGAGTAAGTTCAAGTACTGCTTCATTCAGACTGTCTCTCAACAAAAGATTGATCTCGATAGGCGAGCCAAAACAAAACGACGCCTGCCAGAATCATCGGAGTAGACAAGATCTGACCCATAGTGAGCCAACCGAACGCAAGGTAACCTTCCGTCGCCTCGTTCAAATGTGTGTCGGGTAAACGAACAAATTCGATCGAGACCCGAAAGATCCCGTAGCAAATAAGAAACAGCCCGGAGACGGCCCGTATCGGTCGCGGCCGCAACGAGAATGTCCACAGAATCAGAAACATCAGGAGCCCTTCGAGAGCGGCTTCGTACAACTGCGAGGCGTGACGCGGTACTCCGTCCACAATGACGGCCCAGAATGCGTCGGGACTCGTTTCCGCTCCCCACAACTCGCCGTTGATAAAGTTTCCGATACGGCCGAGACCCAACCCCGGCGCGACCCAGGTAGCAATGAAGTCAGTGACGGCGAAATAGGGTTGCTGGACGCGCCGCGCGAATAAGCCCATCGCGATGAGAACGCCCAATAGCCCGCCGTGAAAGGACATGCCGCCCTCCCAGACCTTGAAGAGATTGAGCGGATTATCAAGGAGGCTGCCGAAGTTGTAGAACAACATGTAGCCGACTCGGCCGCCGACAATGACGCCGAGCGCGACATAAAAAACCAGGTCGTCTATCAACGCGGGAGAGACCGGGCTGCTCGGACGCCTGGCCCTGACGCGCATGCCCAACCAACCTAATAGGAATCCCCCCAGATACATTAGTCCATACCAGCGCACCTGCAGCGGACCGAAGCCGAAGGCGATTGGATCGATATCAGGATAGGTAAACACGAGGACGGTAGTGTAGTTGCGGACCGTAGCCGGGGCTAGCCGTGCTTGCTGCTATAGTCGATGCATGCCGAACAAACTGGCGAAAGAGACCAGCCCTTACCTCCTGCAGCACGCCGACAATCCGGTCGACTGGTTCGCCTGGAATGAAGAAGCGCTGCAGCTCGCGCGGCAGAAAAACAAACCGATCCTGCTCTCGATCGGCTACTCCGCGTGTCACTGGTGCCACGTCATGGCGCATGAATGCTTTGAGGATGAGGACACCGCAAAGCTCATGAACGATCTGTTCGTCAATATCAAGGTCGACCGGGAAGAACGTCCTGACCTGGACAAGATCTACCAGAGCGCGCATCACCTGATCTCCCGCAGCCCGGGCGGTTGGCCTCTGACGGTGTTCTTAACGGCCGACGGCCACTTGCCGATCTTCACCGGGACGTACTTCCCGCGAAAAGTTTTCACGGATGTCCTGACCCGTGTTGAGTCATTCTCCCGCACTCACGACGGTGACATCAGGAGCCAGGGAAAAATCCTGCAGGACGTCCTCGCAAATCTCGACCCGTCCGCCAGAGCCGGTGACTCGGCCGAGTTGACAGAGGAGCCGATACGACTGGCGCGGCAACAACTCGAAGAGTCTTTCGACTCTGAGCACGGCGGCTTCGGTGCGGCTCCAAAATTCCCGCATCCGACTCATATCGAGTCCCTGCTCTCGGCCTGGCGTGCGACGGCGGAAACGATTAACCCGGACCTGCACGCGCTCTACATGGCGACGCTGTCGCTGTCGCGCATGGCGACGGGCGGACTCTATGATCAGCTGGGCGGAGGTTTCTATCGATACTCCGTGGACTCACGCTGGGCGATCCCTCACTTCGAGAAGATGCTCTATGACAATGCGGCGCTGCTCACAGTCTATAGCGACGGCTTCGCGGCGACGGGTGAGCCCTTGTTCGGCCGCATCGTGGGTGAGACAGCAGATTGGATCTGTAGAGATATGCAGGACCCGAGCGGCGGGTATTACGCCACGCTTGATGCCGATTCTGAGGGAGAAGAGGGTCGTTTCTATCTCTGGACACGCGATCAGTTCAACGAATTATTAACGGCGCAAGAGAGTGCCGTCGCACGCGAGCATTATGGCCTGGACCTCGACGCAAACTTCGAAGGAAAGGCATGGCACCTCCACGCCGCCGTGCCGATCGACGATCTCAGCACCGCGACGTCGCAGAGTCGTGTGCAGGAAACTTTAGACTCGGCACGCGACAAGCTGCTGACGAGCCGAGAAACGCGAGTCTGGCCCGGACGGGACGAGAAGATTCTCGTCTCCTGGAACGGCTTGATGATCAAAGCCATGGCCCGTGCCGCTCGCGTGCTGGACAGAAACGACTTGGCCGAGTCCGCCTGTCGCTCAGCGGACTTCATTCACGCACAACTCTGGCTCGACGAGCGACTGCTCGCGAGCTTTAAGGACCAACGGGCGCGCTTTCCGGCTTACCTCGATGACTATGCCTTCCTCGCGGACGGTCTGGTGGAACTCCTGCGATACCGCTGGCGGTCCGAGTACCTGACGTTCGCCTGCCAGCTCCTCGATGTGCTGCTGGCACGATTTGAGGACCCGAATGGGGGCTTCTTCTTCACGGCAGACGATCACGAGACCCTGATTCATCGACCGAAACCGTTTTCGGACGATGCGACGCCGTCCGGCAACGGCGTCGCGGCGCAGGTCTTGCTGCAACTCGGGCATCTGTTGGGTGAGACCCGCTACATCGACGCGGCAGAGCGAACCCTTCGTGCCGCCTGGCCCGCGCTCGAGGAACATCCGCAAGCGCACGGCACGCTACTGCAAGCGTTAAGGGGGTTTTTAGCGCCGCCGGAGATCGTTGTTATTCGTGGCGATCCGAGCGCGTTGGCGGACTGGCAGCGTTACATCAGCGCCGGCTACAACCCCGGCCGGACGAGCTTCGTGATACCGGCCGATGCGAAACAGTTGCCGGGCCTGCTCGCGGAGCGCACGCCACAGGGCGACGGCGTGGCCTATATCTGCCAGGGGATGACGTGCCGCGCGCCCGTCACGAGCCTTGAGGAATTGGTCGCGACGTTGGGCTCGGTAGCCTGAAGAGAAAAAATCGGCTAATCAGCTAAGAAGCGACTCGTGGCTTCCGGGTCGCAGTTGAACTGGAATCTCTGCATATGCGGTGAATACACCAGTTCCCGCGCGTGGGTCATGGGCTCGTCAAGGTACTCCGGGTCTTCGAGGGCTACCACAGTCGTTATGTCCATACCGACGTCGCTGTGATGGCCTGACGCAGGCGACGCGACCACGAGCATGGCAACGATGGTTAGCGTGGATCTCACGAGCGATCCCCCCTGGGGCTAGTTTCTAAGCATGATTCTGCTGCAGATTCGTTGTAGGAGTGCGTAGGTGTAGGCGTGTGCGCCGGGCCACTTGCTCGCGCGCGGCCCGGCAACGTTCAATATCAAAATATGATTGTCGCGAATAAATTCTCCTAACGCATCGACAGCGTCAGTTCGGTTCAGAGTTGCTGCATCGATCAGCAGATGCGGTTTACTCTCCTGACCGCAGAGCTCTGCGGTCAGTCGGGTGCCGCCCTCGAGATCTTTGTTGAAAATGATCGCCGTGCCGTCGGAATCGACGACGTTCTGCAGCGTACGCTCCCGATAACCCGAACCGCTGAGTTCACGGACCGGGTAGTGCGCGGGAATCTTCCCGTCTTCGCTTCGACGGCCGTCCGGACACCAACCCCCACAACTCACGCCGCAGGCCATCGCCGCGGCAAGTGCCCCCTGGTCGACGCCCGTCTGACCGCCTGAAACAATCGACAGAGGCTGTTGCTGCGGTGCGGCTCTCACGGCCCTCAGTACGCCGTTCGGCTGTCTCCGGCACGCAGCGTAACGGCTTCGCCATCGATTCCGGCAAATTGGATTGGAACCGAGACGATGGAGCTACCGGAGTTTCTCTGCACCGCGAAGTGTAGATGAGGCCCGGTACTGAAACCTGTGTTACCCGAGTCGGCGAGATACTCACCGCGCTCGACTCGCTGGCCAGGTACCACGCGAATCGAGTTCCAATTCAGATGGGCGTACAGACTCATCGTGCCGTCGTCATGATGGACGCGAACAACGTTCGCTCGAGGTCCATCAACAGTGAGGTCCGTTCCCGACTGAAAAAAATCGCTGGCGACTTCGATCACGATGCCGCTCCGCGCGGCGTAGACGCCAGTACCGATCGGCATCTCAAAATCGATTGCGTGCTGACTGGAAGGGTCTGCATGAGTGAGTTCATCCGGGTAAGCCTGCGATACATTAAAATTCTCAGCCGACGCGTAAGGAAGGCGATACAAACTCTCTGGCTCGTGGCGCGCTTCGGGGTCTCCCGGTAGGAATTGGAACTGGTATTCGAGCCGCATAGGCATGGTTCTGTCGCCGCGATTGACGGTTAGCAGTTCCGCCTGGCTTCGCGCAGGCACTACCGTGAGACCTTGCTCCGCGGTATCCGCCGCCACGTTTTCCATAGACCCCAGCTGATAGGTGATCTGGACGGAACAGAAATAGGAATTCTCGGCGATCAGACGCAACCCGTCTGCAGTCTGTTGCTCAAACACCCGCACTTCGGGCGTATCTACCGTACGCTGTAGCGCTTCCTCGTGGAATTCCTGGTTCCCTTCCGGCTGCCGATCGGAATAAACCCATACGCCGTTCGCATCTTGGTACGTGTACATGCGCTGAGCATGAGCGGCCCCCGTAAGACCGATGCTCAGGAGCAGCAACGCCAGTCGCGCCGCTAGTTCAGCTGATAACGCTGCCACCCGTCGCCTTCGCGCCGCAGCTCGTAGCTCGGCCAGTAGTGAGTATCCAGCTTCAGCGTGATGACCTGCGGTACGCTGTTCCAGGTCATGGTATTGAGCCTAACCGAATCCCGGTCCGCCAGGCCGTCCACCGCTCCCATAAAACTGTCCAGATCCGGGGTCGGCTGCCCGTCGACGGCGACGATGCGTCGCCCGGCGAACAGCCCGGATCGACTAGCAGGGGAACCGAAGCCGAAGTACGAAACGTAGACGCCTTGGGAATCGATACCGCGTTGCGCGGAGATCGCGCGATGCGGAGCCTGTAACAGCGCTCCAGCCCATAGTACGACGCGTTGAATTCCTTCTCCGCTCAGCTCGACTGTATCGACGAGTTCGCTCAACTCCCCGCCGTCTCTGAATACGGTTACCTCAACCTCGGGACGTTGGGCTGCCAACTCGGCCTCTCTAAAAGTATTCAAGGGTTCACCGTCGATACTTAAGAGAATATCGCCGGCGCGAAAGAAGTCGGCGGCCGGCGATCCTGCGACGGCGCTCGTCACCGCCAAGACTTGACGCCGGCGGGGATTATGTGACTCGTAACTCTCAACCCAAGCCTCCGGCAGGCCGAATTTTCTAGCTGACGCCAGCGGCATATAGCGCCATTCAACATCCAGAGAGTGGAGAGGTTGGTCATCTCTCAGACGCGCAACCATATCGACAATCAGTTCTGCCGGTATCCCCATGTTGACCTGAGTCAGCTCGCGACCTGTCTGATAGGCAAAAGTTGCCCAGAGTGCGGCTACTCTGCCCTGACGGTTGACGACGACGCCGTCGAAATCGTCCGGACCATTGACGAGTGTGATGCCCTCCATATTCGACTCGCGAAAACGTAAGGTTCGGGACAGAGGGAAGTTCGCGGCCTCAACTGCCGCGACCTCGCTGGACTGCGAAGACAACTTATGGTCCGCCTTCAATCCAACCACCTCAAGGGCGTCGCCCGGCAGCACTTCGTCCGTTGTGAATGTCGCACTACGCGTCGGCGTGCTGCCGATCAGCGCCGGATCGTAGGACACGACCGAGAGATTGTGCAGCGGATGCACGTACTCTACTCGTCCCGGTATCTCGAGTGAGCCTGCGAACGTAATACGAACGTCACCCATGGCGACCGGCACGGTGTTGCGATCGACGACGACCAAACCACGCTCAGCATCCGCTATCAGGCCCGTTCCATAGTAATGTCGATCAGAGACACCGGAAACTGTATAGGGCATGTCGAAATTTACGAGCACCAAGGACGGGAGGATGCGTTGTATATGGCGCTCCCCGGGCTGCGGC
>Ga0255051_10000734_pt1 | contig 12000 bp, 10 predicted proteins | sample JV7_2_9_MG_FD_181719 | JGI IMG/M metagenome (GOLD analysis project Ga0255051, IMG submission 181719) | Seawater microbial communities from Jervis Inlet, British Columbia, Canada - JV7_2_9 | ecosystem: Environmental > Aquatic > Marine > Inlet | place: Canada: British Columbia | collected 2016-10-06
ATAAAACCATCTTCCCAGTTACCCTGGCAGTCGGCTGCGGCGGTCATTGAATTGTCGCTGGCACAGATCGTGATATTGGTTTTGCCGCGAGCGGCTTCACTGCGCGCCACCTGGAATGCGGCATGCAGATCGTTCGCCGTGGTTGTTATGCGGCTGTTGCGCGTGAATTCGCTGAGATTGGGGATGCCGAGAGTCAGCACAACACCGACGATCAACACCGTGATCAGCAATTCGTATAGCGTAAAGCCCGCTTGGGTTCGTTTTTCCATGCAGGCAATATACTGCGCGGGGTTCACTGCCACCCGGGCAGCTGACGAACGGCCACAGAGGGCCGACAAGCGGTCGATTTGGGGCTATGAGACTTAACCTAATCCGCACATGTGTAGGCGTCGCCGCGGCGGTCTTCAAGGGCCACGCGAGGGCGGCCTGTGTAGCTTACGATCAGCGCCCTTGGTGTGACCCGGCTGGCCAGATCACAGACGACAATCGTTCCGTTGGTAGCGCGCAACTGGGTCGCTCTGAGAGTAAATCCACGCCGATTCGAGACGATTCGAACATTGGGCCCGGACCTGTGAACCTGTAGCACCGGCTCGCCGCGATCCAGCCGCGGCGGCTCGTCACGATCGCTGTTATTAAACATAATCCAGCCGGACGACCAGTCCAGGCCGGGCCGGCAGGTCAGGCCGTCGAAACTCGGGCAAATCGAGACCACGCTGCGGCGCATGATCGACTCTTTGCGAGCCAGGTGGATGGCATGGAAGAGGGCATTCACTTCTGTTCGCAAACGACCATTTGCGTTCATTTTCGCGAAAGATGGCATGCCGGCACCAACGATGATAGCCACCAGGGCGAGTGTCATGAGAAATTCGTACAGGGTAAAACCGAGATATCGTTGCCGCATTGTTGGCCTCAGAGCAAAATTATCAGTCTGGGCTCGTCGGGGACTTTCAGCAGCGCTTATAATTAGTCTATACTTGCCGAATCTAAAATTGAGAGGTTGGTAAAATGTCGCCATCGGGCATTCGTTCGGTTTTCGAGAAGTTCGGCATTTTGCCGACACCACAACGGCTTGAAGTGGCCGGCATCCTGCTGGAAAAGGCGCAACATCTGTCGGCTGATCAGATCATCGATCGCCTGCGTGTTGGCGGTAGTTCTGTGTCGAAGGCTACTGTCTACAACACGCTCAACCTCTTCAGCGAGCATGGACTGGTCAAGGAATGTATGGTCGATCCGATTCGCAAGTTCTACGACTCCACGACGCACCCGCATCATCATTTTTACAATATTGATACCGGCGAGTTGTCCGACATTCCTGACGCGCTGATCAACTTTCAGACACTGCCGGATATGCCGGACGGCACCCAGCGCGAGAGCGTTGAGGTCCTGATCAAGGTTCGCGGCCTGGCGGAATAATCGCGCCGCTTCTTTCAAAACTAGCGTTAAGCCATTGATTTAATATTGCTTTATGGGGATATACTGTATATAATTACAGGTCCGTTTCCATTCACAAGGACGTGTGATGAACCCTGTAAGAACACCCTCAGACCGCCTGCTCTCCATCGATGAACTCGATCGCGGCATCGTTTCTCTCGCCGCCCGCATCAACGCCTGTACCTATGAATTACTCGTGCTGGTTCGTCAGTTCGACGAACGTGCCGGCTGGCTGAAGTGGGGTCTCGCAAACTGCACCGAGTGGTTGCACTGGCGCTGTGACCTGAGCATGAGTGCGGCTCGCGAAAAAGTACGCGTGGCGCATGCACTCAAGACCCTGCCATTGATCGCGACGGCATTTGCCGATGGAGAGTTGTCGTATTCAAAGGTGCGGCCACTGACGCGGGTGGCACGGGTGGACAACGAAGAATCATTGCTGGCGTTCGCATTGAAGACCACAGCGTCTCGAGTGGAAGAACGCTGCCGCGAACTTCGTTGCGGTACGATCGATTCCGTAACCGAGGCAAATCGCACCCATGCGAGTCGTTCACTCCGAGTGCACCGCGATCTTGAAAGAGGAACGATGACGATCACGGTTGAGCTGCCGCTCGAGACGGGTGAGTTACTGGAAAAGGCACTGGATCGTGCACGTGATAGCACGGCCTCGCAAACACCGGAATTCGTCAACGAAAGCTGGTCGGCACAACAGGCAGATGCCCTGGTGACAATGGCGGATACGTATCTGTCTGGCACTGGAGAATCATCCGCAAGCCTGTCAGACAACTACCAGGTCACGGTGCATGTTGATCGTTCAGCACTTGCAAACAACGATGGCCGTTCGAGCCTGCCGATCGAGTCCGTGAAACGCTTGTGTTGCGACGGCGACGCGGTGGTTATCGTCGAGAACGAGGAGGCGAACCCTTAAGCGTCGGTCGTAAAACGCGCACCGTGCCGACAGCAATCAAACGGGCGCTACGAGCGAGAGACACAGGCTGCGCGTTCCCGGGCTGTCACCACACGCGATTTGTGGATGCCCACCACATCCAGCACTGGTCTGCCGGTGGTGAAACGAGTCTCGATAACCTGCTGTTGCTGTGCTCGCGCCACCATCGACTGGTGCACGAAGGCGGCTTTGGAATTGAGCGCGACTACCAGAACCACTGGTTCTTCAAACGGCCCGACGGCCATGCCGTGCCAAGCTGCGGTTACCAGGCGCAGGACATGATTGACGACAATATTGGTGACATCGATGTCATCACAGGAGAAATTTCCAAAGTGATCAATTACCCCTCCGCGGAGGGATTGTTGACCGCGGTGCCATGATGGCGCCGTCCGAAAAAGTCGGTTGGCACAAATCGACTTGTCGAGTACCATTCCGCACCGAAACGCCAGCACTGAAATAAGGTTTCGGTCAGCAAACAATAAGCCGGATTAGCTCAGTTGGTAGAGCACATCATTCGTAATGATGGGGTCAGGTGTTCGAATCACCTATCCGGCACCACTTTTCTTAGTTCTTGCGTAAATGGTAGTCGAAATTCTGCCGGTCCGAACCGTAGCGATTGTTGATCCACAACATCAGCATTCCCTCGACCCAGTGCGCGTTCTCAATCGGCCCGACATCGAGGGCCTCGAGCCCCATTGCTTCCACCAGTTCGGCGACCCTGGCCTTGGCCTCATCGCTGTTGCCCGCGAGTGGGATCGTTACCGGGCCGCCTGACGAGTCCGGATCGATCATCGTCCTCCAGTTCAGTGCGTTGAATGCCTTGACGACATGAGCGCCGGGTGCCGCGGTCTGGATAATCTCGGCGTTCGAAGTTTCAACGCCGAATGCAAACTCGCCTTCACCTCTCTGCAGCGGGTTGGTCGGATCAATTATAATCTTGCCTGCCAGGTCGCCCAGTCCCAACGTAATCTCCTCGACGATCAGGCCGGGTACGGCAAGCACGACGATGTCGGCACCCACGACCGCTTCGGCCGGTGTTGTCGCGGACGCATTGCCACCCGTTTTCGCGACCAGTGCCTGTGCCTTGTCGCTGCCCGGATTACGCGAGCCGTAAACGATGGTATGGCCCTGAGCAGCAAACTCGGGTCCCAGCGCAGCACCGACATTACCGGTACCGATAACAGCAATCGTATCGGCAATTGCCGGCGTAGCCAGCAGCAATAGAACAGATAATAGCGTAGCAATTTTCATCGATAGACCCCGGGTAGGTTTGACTCAAGCTATTGATGATACGTCGTTTTCCGGGGCAAAACTGGTACCATACGGGCTGATCGCCGAGGGGGGCAGCGATGCCAGGTTTGATCGAAGAATTCAAACGAAGAAACGTATTCAGGGTTGCGATGGCCTACGCCGTTGTCACGTGGCTGCTACTGCAAGTTGCCGAAACCGCTGTTCCATTGTTGCGGCTGCCCGATTGGGTTAGCTCCTTCATTTTTCTGGTTCTCGCGATACTGTTCGTGCCGACACTCGTGTTTGCCTGGGCATTCGAACTAACGCCCGAAGGCCTCAAGCGCGAAAAAGATGTCGATCGCAGTCGGTCCATCACTGGCCACACGGGCAAGAAACTGGATTACGTGACGATTGCCGCATTGGTTCTCGTAGTCGCAATCGTTGTGGGCGAACGCGTTCTGTTTCCGGACGCGTCGCCGCCTGCTGCGGTTACAGCCGAGGCGGGTGAGATTTCGATCGCAGTCCTGCCGTTTGCGGACATGTCTCCGAATCACGATCAGGACTATTTCACCGATGGCATCACCGAAGAAATCCTCAATGGCCTCGCGAAACTTCGGACAATGAAAGTCGCGGGTCGAACGTCGTCGTTCGCATTCAAGGGCCGCAACGAAGACCTGCGCGAGATCGGCGCGGCGCTCGGCGTGCAGCATGTTGTCGAAGGCTCGGTCCGCAAGGATGGCAACAAGTTGCGTATCACTGCGCAGCTCATCAAGGTTAGCGACGGCTTCCATCTCTGGTCCGAAACGTATGATCGTGAATTACGCGACGTGTTTGCCGTGCAGGATGAGATATCGGCTGCGATTGTCAGCGAACTGCAGGGCAGTTTGTTTGGCAAAGAGACCAGCGATTCAACAGCGAGTGACATCGATGTCGCGACCTACGAGAAATATCTCGAAGCGCGGACGCTGATTTCTCGACGCACAAATGTGAGTTTGACAGAGGCCCGCGCGCTGCTCGAGGAGATTGTCGCAGCGGCGCCGAATTATGCACCGGGGCTGGCGTCCCTGGCGGAAGCCGTTGTGCTGTTGGAGGGGACGGCGTTCTTTAGCTATGGCGACTTGAGTGCCGAGGAGGTCCGTGCGATCGCCACGCCTTTACTGGATCGTGCGATCGAAATCGATCCAAATCTTGCGAATGCCTACGCTGTACGCGGATTGATGCTCTATCACGATCGCCAATGGGACGAGGCCGAGGCCTCACTGCAGCGCGCCGTAGAGCTCAATCCCTCGTTATCGAACGCCTGGAACTGGTTGTCCAACACGGCGGGGACTCAGGACAATTACCCGGATGCCATGCGCTACCTTGCCGAGGCGATCGCGATCGACCCGCTCTGGCTGGTGCCCAATTCGAATATGGTTCGGTATTACCAGGACCTTGGGCGTACCGATGAAGTGTGGGAAATCCTTGAGCGCCTGCGCCCGTTCCACCAGGACTCGGCCAGTTTTCACGGCATGGATGGCCAGGCGAAATCGTCAATAGGCCAACTGGCTGCCGCGCATCGCGCTCATCGCCGGGCCTACGTGCTGGCGCCCGATACGCCGTCCGTTTCTTCCCAATACGCGTTCAACCTGGTTAGTTTGCAGGAATTCGAGCAGGCAATCGATATATTCCCGGCGCAGTTTGCGATGATGGAATATTTCCTGACCGCGGAATGGGATGCAGTACTGCCACAGCTTCGTGCGGCTGCCGATGCAAACCCGATGTCACCATTCACTGTAATTCCCTTTGCGAGGGGCTCGACGTTTGTCGGCGACTTTGAAGGTGTCGTGGACTTCTACGACCAACACGTGCAGTCGCCGGAGTTGTATTCGTCCGCTGGACTCGATTTCCTGCTGCCGGACTTCGTGCACGCTTTGCAAGCGCTCGGACGAGACGACGATGCGAGAGAATTGCTCATTGCTATCCGTGCGAATCTGGAAGAGCGAGATGCAATGGGTGTTATTGGTGCGGACCATCAAAGCAGCTGGGCACAATATTTCGCCTTTAGAGGTGAATACGACGAAGCGATCAGCCGTTGGCGCCGATCGTTTGACCTGGGTGGGCGCGTTCGGTTTCCTGGGTATACGCCCGAGTGGGATGCCATCATTCAGGACCCTCGGGTGATTGCGCTAACGAATGAAATCCTCAATGCGATCAACGCTGAACGCATCGACCTGGGTTGGGATCCGGTCGCTGAGGTCGGAATTCTCGTGAGCGCTGCGCCTGCGGAGTAACAGTCATAACTCCGCGATTGCGGAGCGGTCAATGGCTGTGGCAGAGTGTCTGGATGAAACCATCGCAAGAATGGTTTGACGATCTGGTTGGACAGACTCACGGCGGGCTCGCGCGGTACGTCGGCCGGCTGCTTGCGTCCCCGGACGATACGCAGGAAGTGTTGCAAGAGGCCTACCTAAAGGTATTCCTCGCACTCGGCAAGACCGGACCCGACGGCCAATTCCCGGTCGCGCTGTTGTATAAAACTGCCAGAAACATCGCGATCAGCCGTTTACGACATCAGGCGGTAGTACTGCGATCGGCAAGCGTGGTCGCCGTAGCAGAAGAACTGCGGGCCGAGAGAGCCACGGCCGAGCAACAGGTGTCAGCGAGTCAGCGTATCAACGCCCTGCTCATGGTCGTAAATGGTCTGCCGCCCAAGTGCCGGGAGGTATTCGTATTGCGCTGGATACACGGTCAGAGCCAGCGTGCGATCGGCGAACAACTCGGCATCTCGGTCAGCACGGTCGAAAAGCACCTCGCGAAAGGGCTGCGCCACTGCAAATCGGCCCTGATCGCCGATAAATCGTCAGCGGTACCAGAATTCGTCAACCAGGGTGTCAGGGGCGCGTTATGACTTCGATGCCAGACTGGATCAGCAATAATATCCCGGACGTCGTCATGGATGATGCTGCGTCTTGGTTGGCGATCCTGGATGCCGAGCGTTGCAATGCGGCAGATCGAGCCGCATTTGCACAATGGCTCGACGAAGATCCGGGTCATCGCTGGGCGTTTGAAGAGTTGTCGGAGGTTTGGGCACGACTGCGCACGTTAAATGATGTTGAACCGCTCCTGCAGCAACCGGACGTGCTGCCGTTCCGCGGGGACAAGGTGTCGAAAAGAATGTCGGCACCCAGGAGTCAAAGCGATGTGCAAAGCGACTGGTCGACGTTGGTCGTGGCTCTGCTGATCGGCGTCGGTACGCTCGCACACTTTGCGTCGTCCTCACCGAGCGAGAAATTCGTCACCAGTGTTGGTGAATCACGCGATATTGAGTTGAGCGACGGTTCCGTGCTCGAGCTAAATGCCCGCACGACTATGGTTGTCAGAATCGATGACCAGGAGCGACGGATCGAGCTGCTCGATGGTGAAGCCGTCTTTCACGTCGCTGCGGGCGCACGCCCATTCGTTGTCGAGACTGAGTTCGGTAACGTCACGGCTCTGGGCACGAGTTTCGGCGTGGAGATCAGCGCTGGCAGGCTCGAGGTTTCGGTGATCGAGGGGCAGGTATCGGTAACGAGGGCCGGGGACCAGGCGCCGCTTACAGAATACGATGCCAGCGCGGGGCACCAGTTTACCAACGAGGCGTCTCTGCTGGGTGCGGGTGAATGGCTGGAAGTTACCGGATCAACTCAGCGTGTGCAGTTGCTGGGGACCGAGGAATTCAGGAAGCGCCTGTCATGGCGTAACGGTGTAGTCGTATTTGAAGATCAACCGCTGCAGGCCGTAGTCGAGGAAATGCGGCGTTACACGGAGGTCTCTATACATGTTGCTGATAGTGACCTCAGCGGATTGCGGATATCCGGAGAGTACGAAACTGGCAATGTCATGCAATTTCTCGCTCAATTGCAGGAAAACTATCAGATCGAAGTTGACGATCAGTACACCGACTGGATTCTGCTGCGGGCAAGATCGAATTAGCCAGCAACTCCCCGGACGCACACGCCAGCGTCCAGCCCAATGAGCCATGCCCGGTATTGAGGTACAGCCCGCCAACCGGTGTCGGTCCGATCAATGGCCGACCGTCAGGTGTGAGTGGGCGAAATCCACCCCAGGCCTGATTCGGCAATGTGGAGTAGTCGGCGGCTTGCGGCGCGCTGCATCGTGCGGCCGCAGTTAGCTGTTCGATGCGTCGCTCGTCCCTCGTCGTTCCGAAACCAACAAAATCCGCGAACCCTGCAACCCGCATTTGAGCGCCAACACGACTGACAACAAAACGTCTGCCCAGGTCCGTCACGCTAACGGAATTCGCCTGCGGACCCGGTCGCAAAGTAATGCTATACCCGCGAGCCGGGTAGATCGGTTGCACAATGCCAAGCGGCTTGAGAATTCCCGGGCTCCACGCGCCGAGGCAAATCACAACGGCATCGGCGTCGAGCACTCCGTGATCCGTGTCGACCCCTCGCACTCGTTTGTTTTCCGTAATGACCTGTCGAATTCCCGTGGACAGTTGCAAGCGGCATCTGGCGTCTTTTAGCAGATGGCGCGCCAGTGCGCCGGAAAACGCGTTTGCATCCCCGACCTCATCGCCCGGCGAGTAGACCGCAGAATCGTATGCGCCAGTCATGTACCTGATCGCAGGCTCCACATCGACCGCCTCATCGAAACTGATGACGCTCGTCGAACAACCGTTGCTGGCTTTCAATTCGCAATTACGTATCGCGGCTTGCCGATCCTTGCGGTTCGCAAGCAGCACGACTTTGCCGGCTGAGCGGTACGAAAATTCATCGTCAAGTTGAACAGCAAGTCGCATAAGCAATTGCTTCGAACGCTGCGCCAGAGACAATGTTGCCAGCGTATTCGCCATCGCCTTCTTCGTAGTGCATTCAGAGAGAAAAGCACGCCCCCAGCGCAGCAAGTCGGCCGACAGGGGTGCGCGGAATCGAATACCGGCATCGAGCCCGGCCAGTAGTCGTGGGATCGTTGCGATGAATCCAGGCGTCGCCATAGCATCGGTGAAGCTGTAACTGAGTTGCGATCCGTTCGCGAAGCTACACGCTTTTGCAACCTGGTCCTCGCGATCGATCACGGTGACCGTGTGGCCAGCTTCGGTAAGGTAGTAAGCGGTCGTTACACCGACGACACCTGCTCCCAGAACTGCGACATGCATTGCAATACTCGAATCAGCAATAACTGCCGGCCATGTTACGCATGGGAATTCGGCTCGTGCCAATGGCGATTTATCGAGTGCCTATAACCCGAACGCATGTGGTTCGGGACATCCTAGTGCAGAGAGTAGTCTTGAACGATCGTTTTCAAGTGGTCGATGAAGCGGCGGCAGACAATACTCAGCGGCATGGCATCTGCATTGAGAGCATCTACGGAGTATCGTAGCGGCGGATCGAGTAACCAGCGATTTACTTTGTCAACATCAGACGAATGTGCGGTGACCGAATCAACGATTGAAACACCGGTGCCGCGCGCGACCAGGGCTCTGGCGACATGATAGGTCTCGGTGAAAACAATCTTCTTCAAGTCTGTGCCACTGTTATCGAGATGACAGGAAAGCAATCGGCCCAGCGGTCCCCGCCCACTCAGACTGATGAACGGCAAATCGGCGAGCGCGTCGACAGTCACGCGATCATCGTCTCCGAGATGGATATCCGGTGGCGTAATAACATAGAACTCACCCGATGCGAGTGTCTCCCTGAGCAGGCCTGGCGCCGGAATGGAGTCGAATGCGAGGCCGATATCCACGCGTGACTCCAACAACGCATGGGCAATCCCGTCATGGTGCAGGGTTTCGATTTCAAAGACAGTTTCAGGATGCTGCTCGCGATAGGTGCTCACGGCCGTCGGGATCAGGTCGACACCAAAGGCTGGCGTCGCAGCGATTCGAATCTTGCCGGCGTCCGAGGCACGCAGGTTCTCGGCGACATGCCGGAGTTGCTCGACGTCTTCGAAAACATTGGAGACCAGCCCGAACAGTCGATCGGCCTCAGGTGTGGCGACGAGCTTGCCGCGAATTCTGTCGAAAAGGGCATAACCAAGCTGCTGCTCGGCATGGGCCAGAACCTTGCTGACCGATGGCTGCGACACATTGAGCAGTTTCGCCGCATTAGTCATCGACCCGCTGGTGTAAATCGCATGAAATACTTCAATCTGTCTGAGACGCATCGCTACCGGCCAGTTATAGCGTTAGGTTATACCGATCCCTGTTTTACCCCGTGTTCCGGAGCAAATGCAAGGCCCTGCATAACCTTGGTCTATAGGTGGAGCAAATGATGTCATTGGCGTGAGCTGCGGCGGGTTGCTAGTTTCAGCCTTGAGGATGGCGGATTTGGGTCCGCTCGGACGTTAAACTTTACAGAGGCGTGAAATGCGCCGGGGCCGGACACCAGAATCCGGCGAAATTTTTGCGGGGGAGAAACAATGTCAGTTCAATCAGTATTTCCGTGCGGTATTCGCCGCTTCGCGCTGCTGCTGTCCGCATTGCCTTTGGCTATGGGCACCGCGTTTGCGCAGCAACAAGACGAGGGCGACGACGAGGCGATCGAAGAGATCATTACAGTTGGCACGCAGATCCGCGGCGCTAAGATTTCCGACGCCTTAGCCGTGTCTGTTGTTAGTTCAGCTGACATCGAGTCGCTTGGTATCGATTCCGGTGACGAGCTGCTTGATTTCATGGCCGAGCAAGGCCAGAACTTCTTCAACGAGTCTGAAACTATCAGCGGTGGCGTCAACTCAGCGCGCGGCGATATGGGAGCGTATAACCTGAGGAATCTTGGTACCGGCAACACGCTGGTGCTGCTCAACGGTCGCCGAGTGGTGAATGCGGCGAGCTATCAGACTGAAGAAGTCGGTGGCAGCTTCATACCTGTCAACACTGCAAACTCACAGACGCTGCCGGTTGCCGGTCTCGAGCGAGTCGAGGTGCTGCGTGACGGTGCATCCGCTATTTACGGTGCCGATGCCGTAGCGGGGGTAGTCAATTACGTCGTCAAATCAGATTTCGAAGGCTTTAGCATACGGGCAAAGTATGCCGACTACGAAGGACTGCCGCGAAATGACCGGACACTGACCATCGAGTGGGGCAAGGACTTCAATGGCGGCCGTACCAACTTTTCTGTATTTGCTAATTACTACGACCGCGATCCGGTTTTTGCGAAAGACGACAAAAAATGGGCAGACAGTGATTTCAGACGTCTGGTACCTGACGATTCTCCATGGTCCGGCAATACTCGATTCCGCAATACGAGCGTGAACTCCGAGTACGGACAATTCGATGTCGGCGGCAATGGTGGTAGCGAGGGCTCCGACAACGGCTTATCAGGATCGCAAGGCATCACCGACAATGCCGGCGAATTCAACGTCTTGCCAGTAGGAGACCCAAGATGTCAGTGGGCCTTGAATGAGAACACTTGTGGCGCGGTTGATAGTTCTTCCGCAATTTTTCGATACAACCAGAACGAGGAGCGGGACATATTCTCGGACCTGCAGCGGGTAAACGTATTCGCGTTTCTGAATCACGAATTCGACAGTGGATTACAGAGTTTTACTGAAATGTCCGCATACATGTCGGATACGGTTTCAGTTCGTCACGGTTCCACAAAGTTGGGCGCGGTCGCAAGGTACATTATTCCTGCTGAGAATTATTACAATCCGTTCGGGCCCTGCGGTTCCGACAGCCGCTTGGACGACGCCATAATTGGTACTGGCGTACCGTGTGAAGGCCTGGATCTAACCTGGGATAACCATCGCTGGGTCGAGCCGCGAGTTGTGAACAACGACGGTGAGGTCTTCCGCGTGTTGCAGGGACTCCGCGGCCAGATGGGCGATTGGGACTGGGAAGCGGCTGCATCCTGGTCACGCGCCACCAAAGAAGACGTTACTAATCGTGTATCCAACACGCTGATGGAGCAGGGATTAGCCCTAACCACACCTGACGCGATCAACGTGTTCGGCGGTCGTGAAAATACGAACATCCAGCAAGCAATTGTCGATGTGCGTCGCGAAAATGAGACGGAACTCACGACAGTCGATTTCAGGATGTCGCACAACGAGATATTTGAAATGCCCGCGGGACCGGTCGGCATGGTCGCTGGTATCGAGTATCGCGAAGAGTCCTTTGTCGATGATCGCGACCCACGCCTCGACGGAACAATTCAATACACGGACTCCTCGGGTAATGGCTTTCCGCTGGTATCGGACGTGATGAACTCCAGCCCGACACTCGACAGCTCCGGCAGCCGTGATGTGGTTTCCGCGTTCATTGAATTTCAGGTGCCGGTATTTGACAGCCTCGATGTGCAGGCGGCAATTCGTTACGAGGATTTTTCGGATGTTGGCGATACAACCGTCGGCAAATTCGCGTTCGGCTGGCGGGCGACGGAGTTTTTGCTAGTCAGAGGATCCTGGTCCGA
>Ga0255051_10000736_pt1 | contig 11965 bp, 6 predicted proteins | sample JV7_2_9_MG_FD_181719 | JGI IMG/M metagenome (GOLD analysis project Ga0255051, IMG submission 181719) | Seawater microbial communities from Jervis Inlet, British Columbia, Canada - JV7_2_9 | ecosystem: Environmental > Aquatic > Marine > Inlet | place: Canada: British Columbia | collected 2016-10-06
AATTAAATGGCATCACTGCCTGTCTCTCCGGTTCGAACCCTTATCGCCTCTTCAACGGGAAAAACAAAAATTTTTCCATCGCCAATTTTACCTGTATTAGCCGCTTTTCGAATGGTATCTGCCACTTCAGTTGTCCGACCGGATTCAACCACGATTTCAATCTTAACTTTAGGGATGAAATCCACCACATATTCAGCACCGCGATATATCTCTTTGTGCCCTTTTTGCCTTCCGTAACCTTTCACCTCTGTTATGGTCATCCCCTGAATACCGATTTCAGTCAACGCCTCCTTAACATCGTCAAGTTTGAACGGTTTGATGATTGCTTCGATTTTTTTCATAAAAAGTCCTCCTTTGATAGAATCTGTTTTTGAGTAATAATTCGAGTTTTGTACCCCCAAACCACCGGTTCTTCTCCAACGGGTCGGGGTGAATTGAATTTATTACACAAAATAACTGCATTAAAAAACCGGCAAAACTTCGTGAATAGCCCCTATAATTTTGTTTTCCTGATCCGGCGAATCAACCGGTTGCCCATCAAAATCCCTCACATAAAAAACATCCACTACCTGGTCAACGTTCGTTGCAATTTTTGCGACCCAGATATCGAGCCTGCACCTGAACATTGCGTCCGCAATGCAAAAAAGAAGTCCCGGAAAATCGTACGCGAACACTTCAATAATGGTAAAAAAACTGGAACTCGTGTTGTCCACAACGACCTTATTGGGTTTTCCAGAGGTTCGAGGGGCAGTGGATCGGGAAGAAAGCATTTTTTTTCCGAGGGCCGATGCAAGGTCTAGCCTCCCAGAGAGGGCAGCACTTAGACTTTTTTCAGTCCGAATCCATTTATCGGCTTCAAAAAGCTCATCCAGTGGTGCTTTCACCTCAAAAATATCCAAAGCAATATGGTTGCGCCAAGTATAAACCTGGGTGCTGAGAATATCAAAATTGTTTAGGGTAAAGTTGCCGGCAATTCTGGAAAAGAGTCCAGGACGATCTTTGGCGCAGATGTTCACCCTTCTGGTGTTGGCATCGGAGGTTTTGGCTATGTTCCAGACAAAATCAGCCCTGTCAAGACTTTTGTATAACTGGATATGTTCAACTATTTCGTTCGCCGGTGTGTATATCAGGTACCGCGGAGACATGTCATTGAAGAGCTCCGGAAATTCTTCGCTAATCTGTAACTGTTTTATGGAACGAAAAATTTTTTTCTTTTTCTTTTCAACCTGCTCCACCGCCCCGTTGGATGCCAGTTCACCTTTTTCCAGAATTCGCATCACTTTTAAGAAAAGGTCTCTTAAGAGAACCGACGACCAATCTGTCCACGCTTTAGGGCCGGTTGAAATCGCATCGGCAACCGTTAAAAGGTAGAGCATTTTTAAACGGTTGACGTCTTTTACTTTTCTGGCGCATAAAATTGCTGTTTCCTCATCGTTTAAATCTCTTCGTGTTGCGATGTTCATAAGCAGCAGGTGCTCCTGAATCAAAAAGGATATGGTGTCAACCTCATTTGTTTGAAATCCTCTTTTTGTAAATAGAGCCCGGGCAATTTTCGAGCCTTTTAATGAATGATTTTTGCCTGGTTTACCTTTGCCAATGTCATGGAGGAGTGCTGCCCAAAGTAACAATTTGCGGTCTTTCAGCTCCTTATAAATATCTCCGCAAAAGGGTGGAATATCTTTATCTCCGGAGATGCCGAATCTCTTCAGTGTCTGAACCGTCCGGAGTAAATGCCTATCCACAGGATATACGTGATATTCATCATATTGAATCCTGTTGGCGATCCCTTTAAATTCAGGTATGAATTCCCCTAGAAATCCGGTGTTTAACATTTCGCTCAGAACGTTGAAAGTTGGGGTCGGAGTTGTTAAAACCTGCCCAAAGGATCGGATGACTGCAACAGAATTTCTATATTCATCGTCAACGAGATATAAAAAAGATTTTACCAATCTCCTAGCTTCAACGCTTAAAGGCAACTGCAGCCGGGCACTTTCTTCAAAAATATGTATCAAAAGATCGGGGTGTTGCCGAACACCATCAGAGAGGGAAAAGTTCAGCATCTCCCCCCTCACCTCCAGACCCTGAAAACGTATCGTTGGAACTCGCTTTCCTGTTTGTCTTCTCTTTTTTGTATATCCCATTTCGTGAAGGAATATCAGAAGTTGTTGCTTTACGAATTCCATCTTACCGTGAAGCTCTCCTAAAAACCTTTCAACAGGTTGTTGACCGTTTTCTTTTTTATATTTCAATCTTGTTGCCAGCTTGATCTGGTCTTCAAAGCAAAGTTGGTCCCACTTCCTGCCGGTCAAAGCGTGCAAACGGTTTCTCACATTCCAGATAAACGTAAGCGCATGTGTTAGTGCCTTGTACTCATCACGTGATAGAAAACCATCATATTCAAAATTCTTAAATTGTTTCAGGCCAAATTTTATATGAGCGAGCCACAACATCGTATGGTAATCCCTTAAGCCGCCCTGACCCTCCTTCAGATTGGGTTCAAGAAGGTAGGTAGAATCACCGAAATATAAATGGCGTTTCCAGTTTCTTTCAACCAGCCATTTAATTATCCGATGGGATCGTTCGGCAATGATTTTTCCCCTCATCTCTTCCATTAGCTCAGTGCATAGGAGGGAACGTCCGCAAACAAAACGGGCATCCAGCAAAGGCGTCAGCACATCGAAATCTTTTTCAGCAAGGTCCAGACATTCGTTCAAGGAACGAATCGCATATCCAACCTCCAAATTGAGGTCCCACATAGGATAAACAATCTCTCGAATTAATTCTTCCGCTTTATCCGGAATATTCTTTTGAAACAGAAAAAGAAGGTCGACATCGGAATGAATACACTGTTCTTCTCTTCCGTATCCCCCCAAGGCAATAATCGCATATGGATTGTTAATGATGTCTATTCGAGGACCAACCTGGCTGGTTTCAAAGCATTTCCGAAAATAGGAATCCAGGATCCGGGCGTGTTGAATCAAGAAATCGGGTATTTCTCCTTTTAAAAAAAGGGATATGAGCCGCTCTCTTGTTTGTTTCAGTATTTCTATTCCGCTTTGATTTTTATTTTTGATACTCTTTTTCAACATATTAATTGCACAGCAAACCGATGGTACATATTAAACATGCCCCCTTGTCGAAGGCTGAAAATCCGGATAAGCCATATTCCCATGTTCACCTAAATCTAAACCTTCGCGTTCTTCTTCTTCACTAACCCGTATACCAATTGTTTTTCTAAGCACCCAAAAGGATAAAAATGCCACAGTAAAACAGGTTGCACCCACAACAGCAATACCTAAAAGTTGTATAAAAAAAGTGTGTTGTGGATTTGTGCTAAGAATACCTACAGCTAATGTTCCCCATATACCACAGGTTAAGTGAACCGATATGGCTCCAACAGGATCGTCTAATTTAACTTTATCGAAAGCTATAACTGAAAAGACGACCAGGAGACCGGAAATAAATCCAATAATAATTGAAGCCCCAACCGATACGGTATCTGCCCCTGCTGTAATGCCCACTAACCCTGCAAGACATCCATTAAGAATCATAGATAGATCAGGTTTTTTAAGCACAATCCAAGCAGTAAACATGGCGCCTATAATTCCTGCAGCTGCAGAAAGAGTTGTGGTTGTAAAAACAAAAGAAACTCTCCCAGGATCAGCTGATAATACGGACCCACCATTAAATCCAAACCATCCCAACCATAGTAAAAAGACCCCAATTGTTGCTAAAGGCATGTTGTGACCCAATATAGGATGTGCCTTGCCTTTAATATACTTGCCCATGCGTGGCCCCAAAAGAATAACTCCCGCTAAAGCTCCCCATCCACCAACAGAGTGAACAATTGTCGACCCTGCAAAATCATAAAAACCCGCAGCATCGAGCCAGCCTCCACCCCACTTCCATGAACCCACAATAGGGTATATAACAGCAACATAAAATGTAGAATAAATGAGAAAGCTGCTGAGTTTAATGCGTTCAGCAACAGCTCCTGAAACAATGGTTGCCGCTGTTGCTGCAAACATGGCTTGGAACATAAAGTCGGTCCAGTACGTATACCCAACACTGTAAGCACTTGTAATACCCGCTTCATCAGTAGCTATTCCAAAGCCAGCAAAACCCAAAAACTTGCCTAACGCAAAGTCACCAGGATACATTAAATTAAAACCGATTAAAGCATAGGTTAAAAGACCAATGGCAATAATTGCTATATTTTTACAAAGAATATTCACGGTGTTCTTTGATTGAGTGAGGCCTGATTCAAGGGTGGCAAATCCAAGATGCATAATAAAAACTAAAAAAGTAGCCACTAGCATCCATGTGTTGTTAATGGTAAACATTTCTTGAGTGATAGGGTCACCAGCCCAAGCTTGTGATTCAAATCCGTAAAAAAAAAGCGAAAGTGAGAGTAATGTTTTCATAGCAATTCCTTTTGTTAATACTGTTAATAAAGGGATCCTTTTAATCGAGACGTAACATGTTAGGTCTCTATTACAGTACAAGATCTTTTTTGTATGGAACATCAAGGTAGCAACATCTGTACCAAAGAGGCTGTAATCAGATTGAATTTTTAATATGAAGTCGCTTTTTGAAGTTAAATGAAGGAAAAATGTTCGATTGAGTCCAGGTTTCGTGAAGGCTGCAATATGTCGGAGCGTCAAAATTGGGAAACAATGAGTGGGTACGGATATGTTTATTAAAGGTGCGAAAAATAATAATAAATTCCATTATTGTAAGAAAATAGGTGATAAATTACAAAAATGAAATGTTAATTTTCAATAAAAAAATCCCAGATCTCTTTCATTTTTTCCCGTAGGTCGAGGAAATCGTTTTCAGGAATTTTAGCCGGTCTTTCCTTAAGGCTCAGCTGGTGACCTAAAGAACGATAGACCAGATATGCATAGCGCAGGACATGTGCTGTATAGTCATCAATTATTCCCGTTTCAAACAGGGCGCGAATTATGCGGACATTATCAGTCCATTTGATTATCTTTTTATGCTCATTTGACCTCAAAAGCATCAGGTACTGGACCAAAAATTCGATATCCACCAGACCCCCCACACCCTGTTTAAGATCAAAAACACCTGTCTCGTAGCGGAAAAGCTCGCTTTTCATCCGCTCTCTCATCCCGGCAATCTGTTTCTGTAACTCTCCTTTGACGCGCCGGCGAACAAGCACTTTTTCACGAATCTGTTCAAACCGGCTTTTTAAGCGGGTATCACCAGCGATGGGTCGCGCCTTTATAAGCGCCTGATGTTCCCATGTCCATGCACTTTTTGCCTGATACTTTTCAAACGCATTGATATGGCTCACCAAAAGGCCTGAACTCCCGCTTGGACGTAAACGCATATCGGTTTCATATAATATGCCGGTTGGTGTATGGGAGCTTAAAATATGAAGAACCCTCTGCCCCAGGCGGACAAAAAACTGTGCATTATCAATAGATTGGCTACCATCTGTCGTAGCACCTTTTTCGCCTGCGTGAAGAAAAATAAGATCGAGATCCGATCCATACCCGAGTTCAATCCCCCCCAACTTCCCATAGGCAATAACGGCAAATCCCCGATCACATTTTTCCCCGTCCAGAATACATTTTGGCTTACCGTGCTTTTTAGTCAAATGGTTCCAGGATAATTCAAGAACCTCAGCAATGACCGTCTCAGCGATACTGGTGAGATGATCACTTACCTTAACCAAGGGAAGGACACCGGTGATATCCGAGGCAGCCACACGCAACACATTTATTTGTTTAAAAATACGCAGCTCTTCCATCTGAAACTCAATATCGGAGGAAGATATTCGTTCAAGGCGGTAGCGGATTTCCTTTTCGAGTTCAGATTTTTCAGGTGGGGCATAAAGTGCACGTGGATCCAACAGTTCATCCAAGAGGAGGGGATGGCGAGAGAAAAAATTGATAATCCAGGAGCTAGCATTCGCGAATTTGACTAGATAGGTTAAGGCAGTGGGATTCTCCAGCAAAAGGGCGAGGTAGTTGGTACGACGCTCAATAGTTTTGATCAGTTCGATAATTCGACCTAGGGCAAGCACCGGGTGATCAGATGAAACAACGGCCCTTAATATCTGCGGCACCAGACGACCCAGATGTTTACGACCTTTGGCACTGAGCGCTTTGGTCGCAGGAGCACTTTGCAAGTGGATCAACAAACGCATTACCTCTTCCGGCGCATCAAACCCGGCATCAGAAAGTATTTTTCCTGTTTTGTCATCTTCAATCTGATCTAACCCTATCGATTCCAATCTCTTCACAATTTTGTTTTTACCATCTGCCTGATCGTCTCTGTCTTTGGCCTCCAAAAGGATCATAAAATGGCGATGTACATATGCCATGTGTTCATTGAGCTGAAATGAAAAAAGTTCCCATTCATCGAATCCCATGGAGGCGGCGAGTCGCTTTCTTCCTTCCGCATGAAGAGGGAGACTATGTGTCTGTTGATCGGCAAATTCCTGAAGCCGGTGTTCTGTTTTGCGCAAAAACTTGTATGCACTGGTCAATCCTTCACATACCTTCTCATCGATATGTCCTTCCCTGAAAAGGATCTGTAATACTTCCTGAATACGCCGTTCCTGAAGCGCGGGTAAAATGCCGCCTCGGATAAGCTGAAAGATCTGTCCAAAAAATTCTATCTCCCGTATGCCGCCGGAGCCGAGTTTGATGTTGTTTTTCATTCTTTTTCGTTTTACCTCAACCTCGATCAGACTTTTCATGTCCCGAAAAGATTCAAAGGTGGCAAAATCTAGATACCGCCGATAAACAAACGGCTTCATTTTTTTCAGGAACTTTACTCCTTCCCCGTTTCCATCGACCACTACCCTCGCTTTAATCCATGCGTACCGCTCCCATTCTCTCCCCTGGTGTTGGTAATAATCTTCCATTGCATCAAAACTCATCACTATCGGCCCACTTTTCCCAAAGGGACGAAGGCCAAGATCGATTCGGAACACGATACCATCCGAAGTGGTTTCGCTGATCACATTTACCAGCTTACGGCAAAGTCTTACAAAAAATTCCTTACTGCTGACCGATTGTTGACGACCACTCGTTATTCCGGTATCCGGGTATGCAAAAATGAGATCAATGTCTGAAGAAAAGTTCAGTTCCCTTGCACCTAGTTTGCCCATTCCGATAATGACTAGCTGCTGGATTGACCCATCGCTTTTTTTAGGTAAGCCGAACTTCTCGCACTGGTGCTGAAATAAAACCGAAAGCGACCACTTCAAACATCTATCTGCAAAAGTGGAAAGCTCCGTCATGGTATCCGATAGCCCGACAAGCCCCGAAAGGTCACGAACGGCAATCCGGACCATCTCATGCTGTCTAAGCACACGGAGCATATGTTTTATCGTAGAATCCGGGCTTTGGCTTTTATCTTGCTTTATCGTTTCAGCTATTTGAGATAATTTGGCCTTTAACCGGGTATCAAATTCGTCGGCTGAATATCGTTTCTCAAGATCACCGTTTGCGACCATGTCGGCCAGCATTTTCGGATTACGAATGCAGCTTGCCGCGACAAAATCGCTAAAAAAGAAAACACGTTTCAGCACGTCAACAAATTCCGGATTTTGCGGTGGATCGACATCCGCTTTTTCTGAGGCCTTGCAAAAGGTTTCCCATTTCGTATTCATAAGCTTCCAATTAATTTATGGCTTGACAAAAATGTCTTAGTGAGATAATTGATTATGGTTTATGTATTAAATAGCGCTTTGCAAAATTGCGAACAACGTTTTTTTTGACAGTGGAAAACAAAGACGTCTATCTTCAGCATTTGACAAAAGGACGTCTTTTTTATTGTAGCATTCTCTTTGCAGAACAACAAAGAGATAAAAGCCCAAATCCGCCTTGTTTCTCTGCATTAAACCTGTTCGAGAATCCATGATGGTAAATAGTGTCTATACCTCCTTGTACAAGGGAAGATAAGGAAAATTCATGAAATCGCTGAACAAAAACTTCAAACCTGAAATCGTCATTCTTTTTTGCCAGCATTGTGTAGCTGAGGATGTGACATTCACCGATTCATCGAGACGCTTTTCAGATCATACGGCCCGCTGGGTGATTATGCCCTGTTCAAGTAAGGTCGAGATCGGCCACCTCGTAAAATTATTTGAACATGGACCTGACGCTGTTCAGGTGATTGGCTGTCCGGAGCATCAATGCAGCTTTTTGAATGGAAACATCATGGCCAAAAAGCGGGTTGAGCAGGTTGGCAGGTTGCTGGATGAAATCGGTTTCGGCGCCGGGAGAATCAGAATTATCAATGGAGATGGGTTCACCAAAGATGATCTTTTGAACATGGCAAAATCAAATGCTGAGGATGTCCGACCCCTTGGCCCAAACCCCATGAAAGAAAAAAAATAGACGGTGAAACAGCATGCCGAGTAAATTTCATGTCAATCTCCAGCAAGCTCCCCCAAGATTTTCGCCGATCTCGAAGTTTAGCTCCTTTGAGGTCAAGAGATGCCTGGGTTGTCGGCGTTGTATAAAGGATACATCCTGTATCTATAATACTTACAAAAAACGCGAATTCGATCCCGTGGAAATCCTTGATACCGGCGACCACATGTGCGTGAGCTGCATGCGTTGTGTTCAGGAATGTAAAAACAACATTCTCTCCCGTGCCGCAAACCCGCGGTGGAATCGGCTGGGAAATGACTATTGGACCCCTGACATCATCGCCAGCATCTGGAAGCAGGCTGAAACCGGGAAAATTCCGGTTTCAGGGTCCGGATATCGTGGCCCTTTCTGCGGACCGGGTTTTGATCAGATTTGGACCGATATGTCTGAGATCATTCGACCCACGCGGGATGGCATTCACGGACGAGAATATATCAGTACCATCATCGAACTCGGCAGAAAACCTGAGGGGTTGTCCTTTGACCCCGACGGCAGAATATTGACCAGCCTGCCACCGTTGGTCCCAATATCAATTCCGGTGGTCCTCGATATTCCTGATTTTGGATTTATGGGAGACGGTACACACAGGGCGATGGCCCGGGCAGCCGTTGAACTGGAAACGGTTTCGATAACAAAAATTGAGCACGCGAATGAAAAGCTGGCTGAATTTAGAGATTCTTTGATCATAAAGTTCGACCCTGACAGAGATGACCCAACCGAGCTCAAGGGAGCAAAAATCGCAGAGATCCTTTTCAAACATAACATGATGGATCGAATCTCAGCTATAAAAAAAACCTATCCGGCGCTCATTGTATCTATACGCCTTCAGCTCGACGAACTGGCGAGAGAACGGGCCCGTAAACTCGTAAGCAGTGGAGCAGACATCATTCACCTCCAAGCCAGCCCGGATGGAAGGGGCTTCGGGAAGAAGCAGAAAAAATATGTCACTGAACTGGTGCGTGAGGTGCATCTTGACCTGGTCAGTAATTCGATCCGCGATCAGATCACTCTTCTGGTCAGCGGCGGCATTACCATGGCCGAACATATAGCCAAGATCATTCTTTGCGGTGCCGATGGTGCAGGCGTCGACCGCTCGCTCATGGTCGCACTCGAATGTCGGCTCTGCACGGACTGTGAAGAGCAAGCCGAGTGCCCGGTAAAAATCGATCAGGTGACAGAAGAATGGGGTACAAGGCGTATCGTGAACCTTCTGGGATCGTGGTACGCACAGCTCATTGAGGTTCTGGGAGCCATGGGTCTTCGGGAGGTAAGGCGGTTGAGGGGCGAGGTCGGCCGAGCGATGTTCTTCAAAGATCTCGAACAGGATAACTTCAGCCCTATTTTTAACCGAAAAAAAGAAAATGACGTTTCGTCCAAGACGCCTGTATGGGCTGATTCACCTGGCAAAAAAAATATTAGCCAAAAACCTTCAGCCCTGTCCAAACTCAGCCAAGCCGAATCTGAAAAATTGATCCGACCCCGACCTGATGTCGAATCCGCGGATTCCAGATATCGAAATACGCTCGGTAAATACACCGTCACACTTGAAACAAATTGCACCCATTGTGGCAAGTGTGCAGAAGCCTGCGGCTACGGTGTACTTATAAAAAGCGACAACTTCGTTCTTCCTCACCGGATTTCGCTCTGCAAGGGACCTGATGTATGCAAAGCCGATGGATCTTTCTGTATGGATCGGTGTCCTGAAGATGCCATCAAGGTCGGGATAAATCCACTGTGGAAGACCTTTGGAGACCCCAGATGGACCGCTGATCTGATCACCGGCACCTGGATGCAAGCTGAGACCTCGATGCCACCCGATGGCTCTGGCCTTGAATACAAAATCGGTGACTCCGGTGGTGGTTTTGATAAAATCGAATTTATCTTTCCGGATGAACCACCAGACCCACAGCTCAGCTGTGATGACATCGATCTCTCTATTCCGCTGAACCGAAGGCAAGACGACAATCGACCGCAGGTGACCATCGGGTTTCCGATTTATGGCGGTGGCATGAGCTTCGGATCAATCAGTCTCACCACAATGGTATCACGGGCAAGGGCATATAAGGCATTCAACTCTTTTACCTGTTCCGGAGAGGGCGGCTATCCCGACGCGCTAAAACCTTACGACGATCACGTCATCACCCAGGTTGCCACCGGCCTCTTCGGTGTAATGGAGGAAACAATTCGAAGAGTCCGAATCGTCGAGTTTAAATATGCTCAAGGTGCCAAACCCGGTTTGGGTGGTCATCTCCTTGGCGATAAGGTGACCCCCGCAGTAGCCAAAATACGTCAGGCGGTCGAAGGGAGCGCCCTTTTTTCTCCGTTTCCCTTTCATTCGGTTTACTCGGTTGAAGATCATAAAAAGCATGTGGACTGGATCAAACACATCAATCCCAGGGCACTTGTCTCTGTGAAAGTCTCAACTCCAACAGATGTAGATATGGTAGCAGTAGGCAGCTTTTACGCCGGAGGGCATATTATCCACATAGATGGCAGCTATGGCGGCACCGGGGCAGCTCCGGATATCGCCAAAAAAAATATCGCCATGCCGATTGAATACGCCATCCCTAAAGTCCATCAATTTCTCATTCAAGAGGGCATACGTAACCAGTTGACTCTGATCGCTTCTGGGGGCATTCGGTCTGCATGGGACATCGCAAAGGCCATCGCCCTGGGAGCTGATGGTGTGGTCATCGGCACGGCAGAACTCGTGGCTCTCGAATGTGTCCGTTGCGGAAACTGTGAAAGTGGTCGCGGCTGCCCAAGGGGTATTGCAACCACCGACGACGAGCTTACCTCCGCGTATGAAGTGTCCTGGGGTACACAGAGACTGAAAAATCTTTTTAATTCCTATTCTGTACAGTTAAAAGAGATCCTTAGGCGCTTTGGATTAAAAAGTATCCAGGAACTGGTCGGAAAAACCGATCTCCTGGTTCACAGGGATTATATATAAAAACATTTTTAAGAAGACCGTAACTAGTGCCCATCCGCGACTTTAAAATAAATAATAGAGGGGTCCAATTCAGAAATGAGCAATTTTTATCCTGATCAAGGCCGCACAAGGGTTTACGGTGAGGCGTACGTGCTGTACGCCGCAACCAAGAACCCGCGGAGAATGCCGAACAGGGAAAAAAAGGCCATTTCTGGATGGACACTAGGTAATAATGTAGGAAACAGATGAAAGACGATTTGATCAAACGCATCCTCCTTTCAAGAGAAAACCTCTTTTCAACCCATTCCTCGGTACCGTTAAGGAGGAGTTCCGAAGAAGGCGGCTGTGGTGTTGTCGGGTTCGCATCAAGCATTGCCGTGCGGGGAAAGCATATCTTTGAGCCTTCTATTCAAATGCACAACAGAGGGAACGGAAAGGGCGGCGGGATCGCCGCTGCAGGATTGATTCCTGAGCAATTCGGTATTGATGCCGTTACGCTTCAATCCAACTACCTACTTCAAATCGCTCTGCTTGATCCGGATGCGGAAAGCGAGGTTGAGCAGGCATACATCGATAACCACCTTGATATTAATCATAAATTCAGGATCGAACCCGCAGC
>Ga0255051_10000737_pt1 | contig 11950 bp, 8 predicted proteins | sample JV7_2_9_MG_FD_181719 | JGI IMG/M metagenome (GOLD analysis project Ga0255051, IMG submission 181719) | Seawater microbial communities from Jervis Inlet, British Columbia, Canada - JV7_2_9 | ecosystem: Environmental > Aquatic > Marine > Inlet | place: Canada: British Columbia | collected 2016-10-06
GCGATCAAAATGAGCACTGCGAAAATCATCTACACCAAGACCGATGAGGCCCCGGCCTTGGCTACTTACTCGTTTTTGCCGATCGTGAAGGCATTTACGGACGCTGCCGGTATTGACGTTGAAACCCGCGACATTTCCCTGGCAGCGCGGATTCTCGCCAATTTTCCCGAGAATCTACAGAATTCACAGCGGCACAGCGATGCGCTGGCCGAGCTCGGTGCCCTGGCCAAGACCCCCGACGCGAATATCATCAAGCTACCCAATATCAGTGCGTCGATTCCACAGCTGGGGTCCGCAATCGGGGAATTGCAATCGCAGGGCTTCGACATCCCCGACTACCCGGAGGAACCGGGGAGCGATGCCGAGCAGGCCATCCAGGATCGTTATGCCGCTGTACTGGGCAGCGCTGTAAATCCGGTGCTGCGTGAAGGCAACTCCGATCGTCGCGTCGCGGCAGCGGTCAAGAATTTCGCCAAGGCCCACCCACACTCGATGGGTGCCTGGAGCGGGGACTCGAAGTCGCATGTCGCACATATGGACGATGGCGATTTTTATTCGAGCGAGCAGTCTGCCGTCGTCAGCCACGCCGGCAATCTGCGTATCGAACATGTGTCTGATGACGGTGCGGTCACGGTGCTGCGGGAAAACGTGCCGGTACTCGATGACGAGGTTGTCGACGGCTCCGCGATGAATTGTGCAGCTTTACGCGAGTTTTTCGCGCGTGAAACCGATGCGGCCAAATCCGAGGGTGTTTTGCTGTCACTGCATCTCAAGGCGACCATGATGAAAGTATCCGACCCGATCATGTTCGGACATGCGGTCACGGTCTATTACAGAGACGTGTTTGAGAAGCATGCGGACTTGTTTGACTCCATTGGTGTCGATCCGAACAACGGCGTTGGCGACGTCTACGCCAAGATCGCTGATCTGCCCGAGGCGCAGCGAACGGAAATTGAGTCCGACATTGCGGCCATATACGAAGCCCGCCCCGAGCTGGCCATGGTTGATTCGGACAAGGGCATTACCAATCTGCATGTTCCGAGCAACGTCATCATCGACGCATCGATGCCCGCCGCTATTCGCACGTCGGGTCAGATGTGGGGCCCGGACGGTAAGCTACACGACACCAAGGCGCTTATTCCCGACCGCAGCTACGCCGGCATATATAAAGAGATCGTTGAGTTCTGCAGAACTAACGGTGCTTTCGATGTAACAACGATGGGCAATGTTTGTAATGTCGGCCTGATGGCGCAAAAAGCCGAAGAATATGGTTCGCACGACAAGACCTTTGAGGTCGCCGGGCCAGGGCAGGTTCGGGTAGTGGATGAAAACGGCAACGTGCTGATGGAACATGCCGTGGCGACCGGCGATATCTGGCGCATGTGCCAGACCAAAGACCTGCCGATTCGTGACTGGGTTCGACTCGCGGTAAGTCGTGCACGGCAAACCGGAATAGCGACTATTTTCTGGCTCGACGATCAGCGTGCGCATGACCGCAGGTTGATCGAACTCGTCAATCTCTATTTGCAGGATCACGACACCGATGGCCTGGACATTCGTATCCTGTCGCCGGTCGAGGCGATGCGCGAAACGCTGGATCGTGTGAAAGCAGGCAAGGATACTGTTTCGGTAACGGGTAATGTTCTGCGCGACTACCTTACCGATCTGTTTCCGATCCTCGAGCTGGGCACCAGCGCAAAGATGTTGTCTATCGTGCCGTTGCTCGCGGGTGGCGGACTGTACGAAACCGGTGCCGGCGGTTCAGCACCGAAACATGTGCAGCAGTTTCTCAAGGAAGGGCATTTACGCTGGGACTCACTCGGTGAATTTCTTGCGCTGGCCGTATCCATCGAAGAACTGGCCGAAAAAACCGGCAACGCACGTGCCACACTTATTGCCAATGCGCTCAGCGAAGCGAACAGTCGTTATCTCGAGCGGAACAAGGCGCCATCACGCAAGGTGCACGAGATCGACAATCGCGGCAGCCACTTTTATGTGGGCATGTACTGGGCCGAGGCGGTAGCAGAGCAGACCGGCGATGCACAGCTTGCGGAGCGATTCGCAGCCGTTGCGAAAACGCTTGCTGATAACGAAGAGAAGATCGTTGCGGAACTGGAAGCGGCGCAAGGCGAGCCCGTCGACATCGGTGGTTACTTTCACCCCGACGAGGACAAGGCGATTGCCGCGCTGCGTCCGAGTGCGACTTTGAATCAGATCATCGATTCGGTTTGATTATCTCGTCGAGGCCGTCCAGCAGGTTGCGCCAGACCTCGTCATCTATCGAGTCGCGTAACTCGAAGTAGGTTTGTTGCACGGCCGGCATGATCTGATCGCGCATCTCGCGGCCCTGCTCCGTGCTCGCGATATAGACCACGCGGCGATCCAGCCCCGATCGGCGGCGCTCGACCAACTCCATCGCTCGCAGTCTGTCCAGCACTCCCACCAGGCTGGGTGGCGAGATCAGCGTCAGCCCGGCCAGGTCGTTGTGGCTGAGCTCCTCAATTTCCCAGAGCACACGCAAGACCCGCCACTGTTGCTCGGTTAGGCCAAATTCCTTGAAAATCGCGCGAAACCGCGGCATTACCACATCAATCGCACGGTACAACATGATCGGAAGGGAGTGGCTGAACTGCTGAATGGTCATATTTTGATCTTTAATTAATATCTAAACCATTAATATATTAACTAAATATCAATTCTGCAATACCGCGCTAGTAGCCCTCCATGTCGATCTTGATTATCTCGTCGTAAAAGCCCATGACTTCCAGAGTAATGGTTATCGGCGCGCCGTCGATATTGAGCCAGAACCAACCGTGCTGCCCGTCGTAAGCGGCAACAATAGAGCCCGCATTGCCCGTACCTTCGCCTTCGGCGTAGCGCGTAAAGAACTCGTCACCGAATGCCGCGTCGTGCGCGTGAAAGTCGTAATAGGCCTCGCCGCCATCGGTACTCCAGCGAAACGCGATTGAGTCGCCCTGTTGCATGATTGCCTTGTATTCCGTGACGGCGTCCGTATCGAGCTCAATCGTTACGATTTCCGTCTTTGGTGGGCCGTCACGCGTAATAAAATTTTCGCCACTGGCAACGGGCACTGCCTGGCCGAATTCATCGTAGACAACCGTAACTGCGCCGGGGTCAAGAAAACGGAAGGTGGGTGCGCCGCCGGTGTCCGTGATCGGGCCTGAAGGCCCTCCTACGGCGATCGGGCCTGAAGGCCCGATCGCGGCTGAAGCCGCTCCTACATCTTCTTCATCAATCAGACTTGAACCGATCAATGCGCCAAGACCGAGCGCTGCAAGAGTGACGAGTACGATGGTCGATTTTCCCATTGCCGAATTCCTAGTTTTGTATGTACAGGCCTATTTGATAGCTCATCAACGCGAAGCCGGCGACGATCAGGGCGATGTTCACGGCTGTGCCAACCCTGTTATTTTCTGCACGCGTCGGCAGCAGTCGCAATGCGAACACGATGACCACCAGTGCGGCGAGTTGTCCCAGTTCGACGCCCAGATTGAAAGAGACCAGGTTTGCGAGCAAGCCGTCATCTGCCAGGCCGAGATCCTGCAATTTAGTCGCCAGGCCCAGCCCATGAAACAGGCCGAAGATAAATACGGCCGATCGTTCGTCCGGACTATCGCCGAATAGTTTGTCGAAGCCTTGCAGATTGTCGAAGCCTTTGTAGGCAACCGATAGACCGATAATGGCGTCAACGAGATATGGATTAACGTCTAGCCCGAGCAGGACGCCGGCAATCAGAGTGATGCTGTGCCCGAGCGCAAACAGGCTGACAAACAAGGCAATTGTGCGCAGCGTCCTGAGGTAGAAAATAACGCCAACGAGAAATAACAGATGGTCGTAGCCCGTGACCATGTGTTTGGCGCCGAGCCAGGTATACAAAACGAATTGCACGCCCGTCTTGCCTGCAATCAGCTCCGCGTCCTCGCGCGACACGTTGTGTGCGAGCGAGTCGCCTGAAAGCCAAAGTAATAAAACGCCGAACGTGAACAGGAAAAAACGCTGTAACGCTGGACTCATTCCTTTCTTGTCCAGCGATCCACGAGTACGGCCGTCGAAATTTGCCCCAGAATATTTACGGCCGTGCGCATCATGTCCGGTATGCGATCGATACCGAGCACGATCGCGAGCCCTGCGACCGGTATGCCGACAGCATCGAGCGCCGGCGCCATTGTGACAACACCCGACGATGGCACGGGCGCGACCGTCAACGACACGAGGAATGTCGCCAGCATTGCTGCGCCCACTGCCGCGAGCGGTATCGGAATGTCAAACAGATAGGCCAGGAATACAATAGCCGCCCCCTGAAACAATGCACTACCCGGCCGATGCATTGATGCGCCCAGGGGCACGAGCAGATCGGCGATGGTCGGCGATACTTTGAGGTTATTGGTCACTTCTTCAAGCGTTACCGGAATTGCAGCAACGGTGCTCGTCGTCGATGCCGCCACGGAAACATCACCTACCGTATTTCTTAAATATTTTGCAGGACTGATGCCGCCGATGAACCAGACAAGCGGCAGCGTAACGAGCAACAAAAAAATGATCAGCCCGACAAACACACAGGCAATAAATATCGCCAGGCTTTGAATGAGACCCCAGCCGAGTTGTGCCGTCACTGGCGCCGCCAGACCGAAGACACCGATTGGTGCGGTATAAAGAATCCACCAAACGAGTTTGATCAGCGCTTCGCTAGCGTCTTCGGCAAGATTTATGAGCCGTTCACGTCGCTCGCTGGCAAGCGTGCCAGTTGCCGCAGCAACCAGTGCCGTAAACACGATCAGCGGCAAGATCGCGCCAGAACTTGCAGCAGCGAAAGGATTGGACGGCACCAGGCTCACAAGAAAGTCGACGAAACTTTGCAGCTCCGGAACCGTCGTGGCTTCGGTTTGCGGCATCTCGATCTCACTCGCGTATCGCAGACCGACTTTCATCGTCGCCATGCCGATCGCGATTGCCGGAATCAGGGTGATCCAGTAGTAGGCAATCGTCAGGCCGCCGATGCGACCGAGCTTTCGTGGGTCACCGAGCCGCGCGATGCTGGCAAAAATGACCGTGATGATCAGTGGAATGACGACCATGCGAATCGCATTCATGAACAGCGTACCGAAGGGCGCAGACCCGTTCGCGATCGCCAGCAACCATTCATTTCCGGTCGCGGCCGCGCCGAGGCCCACCACCAATCCAAGTATCAGGCCCGCCGCTATCGCCACATGCAACATGTCTCCCCCCGTCGCTTTATTGTTGTTTTGCGCTGCAACTAGCGTACCACCATTTCTCGCTATTGCTTCGCCGGAATTGCCGGCGTACAGTACTCCGCAACCTCAACAGGTGAACACCAGAAGATTTTCGCTGGTGTTGAACGGGAAGACGGTGCGCCTTCGGGCAATCCCGTCACTGCCCCCGCAACGGTAAATGAGTCAGTCGATCACTCAAGCCACTGCGCTACAAGCGTGGGAAGGCGACCGACGAAGACGCACAGCGTTACTCATGAGTCCGGAGACCGGCCTGTTGACCGTTCTACTGTTCGATCGCGGCGGGCGATTCGGAGAACTCGATTCTCTCCCACCCCGATTGACTAATAGCGCAGGTTCGGGGACCTCTGCGGGAGAGCAACATGCAAATCAAAGCGCAATTTATCGCCATCAGCTGCATTCTGTTGATTAGTACTTCTGCGTTCGGCCAGGTCGAGTCAGACGAAAACATTGAGCAAATTATCGTCACCGGCGCACGCACACCACTTGCCAGCAATCAAATTGGCAGTGCAACTACTGTTATTACCCGTAGCGACATCGAGCAGCGACAGGCGCGCTACGTCACTGACTTGCTACGCGCGGTACCGGGATTTTCGGTCAGTCATACCGGGTTTACTGGCTCGCAGACGCAGGTTCGCGTCCGCGGCTCCGAAGCCAACCACGTACTCGTACTGATTGATGGTGTTCGTGCCAACGACCCGGCTACCGGCGACGAGTTTCGCTGGGAATACCTGACGACGGGCAATATCGAGCGTATTGAAGTCGTGCGCGGTCCGCAAAGTTCGCTTTGGGGCAGCGATGCGGTCGCTGCTGTGGTGCACATCATCACGAGAACCGGTCACGAAGGCTCGGCGTTCGATGGCTATGTCGAAGGCGGTTCATTCGGCACGAGCAACATCGGCCTGGGTGGCACCTTCGGCAATGATGGCTGGTCGATCAGCGCCGGGCTTGAGTACCTCGATTCAGACGGCAGTAATATTTCGCGCACCGGCACTGAGAAAGATGGCTCCGATATCACTACCGCGTCGCTGAGCTTACAACTCCGACCGAGCGAAGCTCTGACTTTCGACATCAGCCTTCGTGCAACCGATGCGTATACCCAGTTTGACCCGGTCGACTTTTTTGTCACCGGATTGCCAGGCGATGGCGACGTAGCGACTGAAGCGGACAATTTGTACGCCCAGCTTGGTCTGAGATATGGCGCTGCAGACAGCCGCGTTGCACACCATATCAGCGCGCGTTTCTTTGACTCAGACAACCGCAACCTGGTCGATGGCTCGGAAGATTCTTCTTCCGCTGCAGACCGGACGTCGTTTGCCTATCAGGTCGATGTTGGCTTCGGCGAAAACATCCTGTCACTTGCACTCGAGCACGAGACAACGAGCTACGAACAAACCGGCGCGATCGTTTTTGGCGATCCCAATCAGAACCAGGAAATGGATGTCACCAGTGTCATCGCTGACTATCAGGGCCTGTCGCACGACCGTTTTACCTGGCTACTGAGCGCACGATTCGATGACAACAGCGATTTTGATGATGCCGTAAGCGGTCGATTGTCGCTGGCCTACGATGTTTCGGACACGACGACATTACGCGGCAACATCGGTACCGGCCGCAAGAACCCAACGTTTACGGAGATGTTCGGCTTCTTCCCGGGACAGTTCATCGGCAACCCTGATCTTAAGCCGGAGCAGACCACCTCGTATGACATCGGCATCGACAAGGAACTACGTGACGGTGCTTTGGTGTTGCAGGCATCACTTTTTCAGCAAGACCTGGAAGATGAGATCAATGGCTTTGTCTTTGATCCGGTCACGTTCCTGTCGACGGCTGAAAACATGTCCGGAACAAGCCGGCGCAGTGGTGCGGAACTGGGTGCACGCTGGCGACTGACTGAGTCGCTCGACCTGGGCGCTACGTACACTTACACGGATTCAAAGGAAGAAGATTTTCTCGGCCAGGATGTGCCGGAAGTTCGGCGGCCGCGGCACTCGGGCGCGCTGTCGCTAAATTACCATTCATCGAGTAAACGCTTCAGCGCCGCGCTTGCAGCAGACTACGGCGGCACACGGTCCGACGTATTTTTCCCGCCCTTCCCCGAGCCAAGCCAGACTGTCACGCTCAGCGATTACTGGCTCGTGGACCTGACCGTGCAATACCGTGTTTCCTCGTCAACCACGCTGTATGCGAAAGGCACGAATCTGCTCGACGAAGATTACGAGCAAGTTTATGGCTACCAGACACCCGGGATTGCCGGCTATGTCGGTATTCGAATGAGCTTCAGCCAGTAAGGGTCGGTGACATGCAGGTGCCGTCGTACCGGACTCTTGATGACGGCAAGGCATAATGCGATCGAAAACAGGCACCAGACCGCAATGAATTCATTCGGATCGTTGGTGGTCAGACTGGAAATCACCGGGCCCATTACAACGTGCAAAGTGACGAACCGCCACGAGCCGTAAATGACCGGCATGATGAAGACGATCAGAATATAGGTGAATGCATGCAGGCCATACTCGAAGCCCCACAGTAACGGCTGCGGACCTGACATCAATCCGTTCAGCGGCAGTTGCCACGCAATATGCCAGAGACCCGATGTCGAGCAGGCGATCGAGCCACAATATCCTTCGATACCAGCATGGCAGGTACCGAGGGACGCACCCGGAAGCAATTTAGCAAGGATGATGACCGCGGCGACGCCGCACAGAGCGTAAACCGGCTTCTGTATTTTTTGCTTGAGCTCTGGCGGGACAAAATACATCGCCACCATGTTCGCGAAAAATGGCTGGAATGCGATGTGGATATAGCCCAGATAGGTGAGCCTTTGGTTCCACAGACCCCCACATTGATCGATAAAAACGTAGGTTACGGCCTGCAATAGCTCCATCAATGCGAAATAGCCCAGCGGCATCCACAGCTCTTTGCTTTCGCCCTTCTTGGCGATGTAAACCGTTGCGCTGATGCCGACTGTCGCCAGCACAGCAGATGCCTCCCCACTCCAACACATGTCCTAAGCGAACTCCGCTTGCATGGTGCCTAGGGCCGAATAGTTGCACAATTGGATAAATAACACACGCATTGGCGGATAATGTCGAAAAATAGTCAATTGGGGCTATAATCTCGATAATCATACGATTCTTGAGAGGAACATCCCGATGACTAAGGTTTTGGTAGCCGGCTATGGCGTAATTGGCCAACGACTTGCCGATGGGGTCGCAGCGCAAGAAGACATGGAGCTGGTCGGTGTCGTCGATGCCGCACCGACACTGCCGGTCCGCGCCCTGCGTGACAAAGGAATGCCCTACAAGCTGTATACCGCATTTGACGATGCGAAGGCCGGTCTCGAGGCCGCCGGAATTCCGGTTTCGGGAACGATGCAAGAGATCGTCCCCGAGGTTGACATCATTCTTGACGCCGCGCCTGGCGGTATCGGCGCGAAAAACAAAGTGCTGTATGAAAAGCACGGTAAGAAAGCTGTCTTTCAGGGTGGCGAGAGCAACGAGATCGCGGACGTCTTTTTTCACGGCTATGCAAATTACGAGGCCGGACTCAATCAGGACTATCTCAAACTGACGTCGTGTAATACGACCGGGTTGATTCGTGCGATCGACTGCCTCGATCGTGGCGTCGGCATTGAACGTGTGGCGATCACCATCGTGCGCCGCGTCGCCGATCCGGGCGACTACCATCGCGGCATCGTTAACGCACTTGAAGTCGACAAGGCACCGAATCATCAGGCAGTTGATCTCATGACCATCATGCCGCATGTCGATGCGACCGGATTGCTCGTGCACGTACCAGTCACGCACGGTCATTTCATCTCCGTACTGGCTACGCCGAAAGAAGATTTGTCGATCGACGAAGCGCGCAAGCTTTTTTTCGATCATGATCGCCTGCGCATTGTGTCCCTGGAAGAGGGCTTCCTCGGCAACGCGTCTATTTTCAAATACGCACGCGACCTCGGTCACCCGCGCGGAGATATTTTTGAAGTGCCAGTCTGGGAGGACACCTTCGTCAAATCCGGTCGCGACCTGATGTTCGGTATTCATATTCCACAGGAATCGGTCACCATTCCGGAGACGATCGACGCCGTACGCGCCGCTACCGGAATGCAGGAAGATCGGCTTGAGGCGGTTGGACTAACGAACAAGTACCTGGGCCTGCCGTACTGGAAATAGTCACATGAATAGCATCGACGCGTTCGACTATGACGCGAAGACCGTTCTGCTCAGGGTCGATATCAATTCGCCCATCGACCCGCAGACCAAGCTCATCACAAATGAGAATCGGCTGCAGAAGAGTTTGCCGACGATTCATAAATTGCTGCAGCGTGGCGCGAAGCTGGCGATCATTGCCCATCAGGGTGACACGCTCGATTATCAAAACCTGCGCTCAATGGAAGAGCATGCGCAAAAGCTGACCACCTACCTTGGCAGACCGGTGGACTACATCGACGATGTTTGCGGGCCCGCCGCCCAGGAGAAGGTACGCTCACTGCAGGCAGGCCAGGCGATATTGCTTGGCAATCTGCGTTACCTGAGTGAGGAGATTTCAACCTTCGAGAATGCCGTCAAACTGAAGCCGGAAGAGATGCTCGAGACCTACCTCGTACGCAGCCTCGCACCGTTGATCGACATTTACGTTAATGATGCGTTCGCCGCCGCGCACCGCAATGCGCCGTCGATGGTTGCGTTCCAGCAACTGAAACCGTCGGCTGCCGGTGACTTGCTGTTCGATGAAGTTGCCGCATTGACCAAGGTCATGAAAGCGCCCGAACATCCTGCTGTCTTCGTGCTCGGCGGCGCGAAGATTTCGGACGCCTTTGGCATGATGAAACAGGTACTCGAATCCGGCACGGCGGACAAGATACTCAGTTGCGGCATTACGGGCGAGATCATGTTGCTCGCCGCTGGCCATCGGCTTGGTGGTACGAAAGAGCAATTCCTCAAGGACCGTGGGCTGGACGTATTCGTCGCCGACGCGGCGAGTTACCTGCAGGAGTTTGGCGACAAGATCGCTTACCCGTCCGACCTCGCCTACGCAGTTGACGGCAAGCGCACAGAGGTTGCCGTCGCGGACCTGCCCGCCGAACACCTGTTCATGGACATCGGCGCAAATACGATCGTGCAGTACGAGCAAGTGATTGGCGGTGCGAAGACACTGTTCGTCAATGGTCCGCCGGGTGTCTATGAAGATTCGTTGTTTGAAAACGGCACAAAAGCGATCTGGAACGCGATCGCCGCTGCGGACGGTTACTCGGTGATTGGCGGCGGCGATACCGTCACAGCGGCGGCGCAGTACGTTGATCTTAACGACATCAACTACGTGTGCACCGCAGGTGGCGCAATGGTGCGCTTCCTGTCCGGCAAGAAACTCCCGCTAATCGAAGCGATGGAGACTAGCTGACAGCGATACGGCGGCGTCTCATGAACGCCGCCAGGCCCAGCAAGCACAGAAACTGCAGGCCGATGGCGCCACCACTACTTTCCTTTTTCGGGTCTGTTATTCTGACCGTGCTGTTGACGCTGTTATTCGTCGGGTCCGCATCGGCCTCATTGGACGTTGCCGTCACCGTGAAACCCTGTGTACCCGCCGTCAGAGCAGTTATCGAGACGGTCAGCGATGACGCGGACTGATTTGCGAGATTCGCCGCCTGGCAATCGATTTGCTGCGCGGCAACGGTACAGGCGCCGGCATCCCAGCTCGCACTGTCAGCTCGCACTCTACTGCCGAGCGAGATGCTCACAGTTACACCGGTAGCGTCCAGCACCGCAAGATTTCTCACGGTCGCTGCAATCGTCGCAGTACCGTTCAAATCAACCGATACCGACGTCAGCGTTTCGATGACCAGATCCACTGCCGGATCTACCGTCAGTTGCAGTGAGGTTTGATTGTTGACCGGTCTTTCGTCGACGTCTGACGTGATATTCGCGGTCAGCGTGCCAACACCAACGGTCGTAGGTGTCGTCGTGATGGTGACGGTGTGATCGCTCAGTCCAGGCACTTCACCAAGAATACAATTGACGGTTCCTGCGCCGTTTGTGCAGCTACCTATCGATGTCGCTACAGAATCGATCGTCAGAGTCGTTGGTATCACAAAATCTGCCACGACGTTTGTTGCTGGCAAGGAGCCGTTGTTCGGCACGTCATAGGTAATCACGGTATTGGCACCAAGCAACACCGTTGGTGACTGGTTGTTCAATGCGATAGACATGTCGACTGCCGGTAGCGCGCTTACGCAAGATGCCCGATCCGCGCTGGCTTGCATGATTGCAATGGTGCAGGGAGAAAACTTGTTATTGCCGTTCACGCTGGGTGCCATGATAAATGTCTGCGGCTCGAGCTCGCACGCACCCGGTACGCCGTCATGCGGTGCACCAAAGTTGTGACCAATCTCGTGGGCGGCAACCAGGCTATCGATAGTTACGTTATTCGATCGCTGGGTAAGCCCCGCACCAACATTCGGGCGACACAATACATCGCTAAAGGCGATGCCGACCGTGGATCCATCGAGAATCCGCCCGGTATACAAATGCGTGAGGCCGAGGCTATTTTGTGCCGGCGTGATGCTTCGATACGCAGCCACATCATCAAGGAATATCGCCGCCTCAGTTGCGTCGCCGAATGGGTCCAGCGGATCGCTAAAGGTTTCAATCAGGGGTACGCTTATCTGTACGCCA
>Ga0255051_10000741_pt1 | contig 11899 bp, 14 predicted proteins | sample JV7_2_9_MG_FD_181719 | JGI IMG/M metagenome (GOLD analysis project Ga0255051, IMG submission 181719) | Seawater microbial communities from Jervis Inlet, British Columbia, Canada - JV7_2_9 | ecosystem: Environmental > Aquatic > Marine > Inlet | place: Canada: British Columbia | collected 2016-10-06
CCGGATCCTGAATGGCTGCAGCGAGCAGTCCTTTGATATCCGCGGGACACGATGGAGCGACAACCTTCAGTCCGGGCACAGCCATGGCCCAGTTCTCAACGCTTTGCGAATGTTGTGCACCGAAGCGTGCGCCGCCGCCATTGGCAGAACGAATCACGAGCGGGAACGAACACTGCCCGTCGGACATGAAGCGAGTCTTGGCAATCTGATTAACCACGATGTCCCAGCACACGGCAAAGAAATCCGAAAACATGATTTCCGCTATCGGCTTAAGGCCGGTCATCGCGGCACCCATTGCGGCACCCAGGATCGCCTGCTCGGCAATCGGCGTATCGCGCACCCGAAGTGGCCCAAATTCAGCCTGCAGTCCTTCGGTTGTCTTGAAAACACCACCTGGAGCCGCTACGTCTTCGCCGAGAAATACGACCGTTTCGTCACGCCGCATTTCCTGCGCGATCGCGGCACTGACCGCCTCGCGATAACTTAGTTGCGCCATGACGACCCCCCATCAGCCCAGAGATCCGTGTCGGCGATCTCAAGCGGTGGTGGCCCGCTATTGCGAGCCGCTTCTTCCGCCGCATCGACCCGTGCCAATTGCTCTGCGTCGATCGCATCGAGTGTTGCCGCATCAATGCCAGCATCGAGCAGACGCTGGCGATAGGTGGGAATCGGGTCCCGCGCCTTCCAGGCGGCAACCTCTTCATCCGGCCGATACTTGCCAGGATCGGCACGTGAGTGACCGCCGTGCCGGTAGGTCTGAACTTCGATCAGGCTCGGGCCGTCACCACTGCGCGCTCTCTCGAGCGCGGCACAGGCCGTGGCGTACACGACATCCGCATCGTTGCCATCAACCAGCACGGGCTCCAGTCCATACGATGCCGCGCGGTCCGCACCCGGATTTTCCACGGCTGTAACATCGCCGATCGGCGTGTACTCCATGTACAAATTGTTCTCACACACGTAGACGACCGGCAGTTTCCAAATCGCCGCAAAATTGAGCGCTTCATGAAAAGCGCCGATATTGGTCGTGCCGTCACCGAAAAAGCAGACCGCAACCTGTCCGGATTCGCGGTACTGCGCAGACCAGGCAGCGCCGGCGGCAATCGGCATGTGCGCCCCGATAATGGCGTAGGAACCCATCGCGCCTTTTTCGACATCCATCAGGTGCATCGACCCACCTTTGCCGCTGAGCAGGCCAATTTCGCGACCCATGAGCTCGCCGAGAATGCCGGTCATGGAGACGCCCCGCACCAGCGTGTGGTTATGGCCCCGGTAGGTACAAAATGTGTAGTCGTCCTCGCGCATCGCGACGCCAAAGCCCGCCGCCACCGCTTCCTGCCCCAGGGCCAGGTGCGAGGTGCCCTTGATCAGGTTCTGCATGAACAGATCGTAAGCGCGCTGCTCCAGCATGCGGCAGGACTGCATGGTCCGGTACAGGTCCAGCCGCGTCTCGACATCCGGCGTGGGAGCATTGTTAATAGCAGCCATGAGCTGCCCGGTGTTGTCATTCAATGGGGTATCTCTTCACAATTTTATCGATAGTTAGCGGATATTACGATATTTATCGATTTTACGATAGGGCGTAATGACCCGGCCCGACCGCCGCGATAGTGAGCAGTCCGCCGATCAGCCCGAGGTTGCCCAGGAAAATCCGGCTATCGATCAGCCGCTCTACCCCCGTAGAACGCCAGAAACCGTGCACCATAAGGGTTGCAGGTATGGTGAAGACGACCAACGCCAGCGCCGCGAGCTGCGTATAAGTCCCCAGGATCAGGCAAATCGCAGCGGCAATGTGCAGCAAAATGGTGCCGGGCAAGGTTATCGGGATCAACGGAGCGCCCGCCATCCTGAATTCATCGACCGCTTTTTGGTACCAGACGGCCTTGTGCAGGCCGCTGACCAGGTAAACCAGCGCGATCAGAACCCGCCCTGCGAGTAATAACCAGCCGGCGGTTAGGGAATCAGTTACTGTCAACATTGCTTATCAGCCTGTTTTAATCGACTAAATGCCAATTTTAAGCATTTTAGCGATATACTGTCGCGCCTGCGAATATGACACTAAAGGCCTTACTGAAAATGAGCAATAGCAATGATTAACGCCGCAATTATCGGCCTCGGATGGTGGGGCCAAACGCTCGTTGAAGCCGTCTCTGGCGTCAGTGACGACATTCGATTCGTCGCCGCCACCACGCGGTCCCTGTCTGACGAGGCGAAAGCGTTTTGTAAAGAACACGATATGGAGCTGCGCGAGTCTTTTGAGGACATCATTTCCGACCCGAATATCGATGCTGTTGTCCTGGTGACGCCAAATTCTGTACACGCCGCACAGACCATCGCAGCGGCTGAGCAGGGCAAACACGTATTCTGCGAAAAACCGTTCGCGCTGACCGGTGCGGATGCCGAAGCCGCCGTCGCAGCCTGTGACAAAGCTGGAGTCACCCTCGGTGTTGGTTATAACCGCCGCTTTCATCCCGAGATCACCAAGCTTCGGAACATGATCAATTCCGGCGAGCTCGGCACCATCCTGCACTGCGAAGCGACGATGACGTTTCCTAACGGGTTGTTCCTGAAACCGGACGCCTGGCGCGCAAGCAAGGATGAAACCCCCTGTGGCGGTCTGACGCCGATGGGTGTGCATGCAATCGACGGCTTTATCGACCTGTGCGGCGATATTGACGAGGTGTACGCACAAAGTTTTCGTCGCATCGTCGAAGTCGACGCCGATGACACGACCTCGATCCTGTTCCGCATGAAAGACGGCATGTCAGGTTATCTCGCGACGATGACCGCGACCGGCGGTGGCTTTAACTTCCAGATTTACGGTTCCAAGGGCTTCGTCAAACTTGAAGGAATGACGCATGTGGCCGGCGCACCGTCGGAAGAGCGTCGCTTCAAGTTATTCAGCAATTGCACGTTCAAGCCGACCAAAGGTCCTGCAGAAACCTGGGATGCGGCGTCGTTTGATGTTGCGCGTGCGGCGCTCGATTCTTTTGCAGTTGCAGCCCAGGGGGGCGCGCCGTATATCATTTCCAATGCGGAAACGATTCACTGCGCAGCGGTTACCGAGGCCATCGTTAATTCGGCAGACAGCGGTAAACCCGAAAAGGTCTGAGTGAAACTCTTTATTCTTCGTCACGGGGCAACCGCTGAAGCGGATGCCGATGAGCGTCGTGAGCTAAGCGAGCAGGGAGTCAAAGAGGTCGAGGATGTTGTGCATTTGAGGCACGACGACTTGCACGGTGTGACGCGGATTTACTCCAGTCCTATGATCCGCGTAAAACAAACGCTGGAGATTGCCGCGAAAATCGTCGGCCTGCAGGATCCGATCGTCGAATCACAATATCTAACGACCGGCTCCAGACTGAACGAGATAGTCAGTTTTGTCGGCGAGCTTGATTTCGACGGTGGCGACGTCCTCGTCAGTAGCCACCAGTCCTGTACGAGTATCCTGGTTCTGTGGCTAACCGGCGAGGATATCCTGATTTCGAATGGCAGTTTGTTAGCGATTGAAGTCGAAAAGCCAGCGCAGGGCTGCGGGAAGATTCTCTGGCAGGAAAGCCACAACAGCAGAGATATAAAACGGGCGACTAGTTTTGTTGACCAGTTTTAGCGGCAAATCATTCTTGCAACTCATCCAGCGTAAAACTCCGCTTTTCGCCGGACTCATTGGCCTGCCAAATGGTGCCCGACTCTACGTCGAGACACGTTAACCAGCCGGCGCCGTATGCCCAGGTATCGATGCAGATCGAATGGCCATTACTCAACGGCAGGCCGGTCTCCTGAATGGTATGGCCGCACACCATGATCTTGTCAGAGACATGCGGTTCGGGATCACGATACCTGCGCCAATAGAGATTGGCGTCTGACTGATCTACGAGTGCCTTGTTTGCTGCCACGCTCGCATGTACGAAAAAGTGCGTCTCGCACTCGAAGTACGGTACGAGTTTGCTTTCGAGGAAGTCGAGGTGCACATCAGGAATGTCGGCGAACGATCCCTCCTCGTCGGGAGATGGTGCATAGGACTGCAGCGTTGCGTCGCCGCCGTAGCGCATCCAGGAGTGGAACCAGCTCTGTTTATCGCGCGAGTCGAGCAGCATGATTTCGTGATTGCCGCGGAGCGGAACCAGCTTGTGGGTCTCCCCGAGATCGATGACAAAATCCAGCACTGCTGCCGAATCCGGCCCGCGATCCACGTAGTCGCCCAATGTGACAATCGTGTCGTCAGATTGCGGCGCAACGAAGTCCACAAGCGACCTCAGGGCTGTGATACAGCCATGGATATCACCGATTGCGAGATGTCGTGCCACAAAGCCTCCCTGGTGTCTGCAGATCAATATCGAGCATATTCGAGTAAATAATGAAAAATAATCGAAATTTCGACAAAATAGTATGAATTGACGATATAATCATTCCAAATTAAGAACAATCAAAAGCTTAAGACCAGAACCAAGCTTACAGAATTAGGAGAACAGTAGTGGCGTATCGGAAAGGCACGCAAGGCATGATGCAGGTGGACTACGAACAGCGCATAAATATGGATCGTATGCGCGAGTATCGAGTCGACCGTATCAAGCACTACATGGACAAGTTCGATATTGAATGCTTGCTGCTTTTCGATACGGGCAACAAACGCTATTCGACGTCGACGGCGGTCTGCTCACCCGAGATCGACAACATGGGGCGCTATGCAATCATTCCGCGCAACGGGCCACCGCATATTTTCGGTTTCGGCTCCGAAGTGGCCAGCGAAAAGCTCAATTGCCCGTGGATCGCGGACTACACGTTTCCGGCGCACGGCACGATGTTCGGTGCGTTGCCCGAGGCATGGGGTTGCGCTGCGGGCTTCCTGAAAGACCTCGATATGGTGCTCGGCAACTACAACCTGGACAAGAGCAAGATTCGTATCGGTGTCGACGTCATCGAGTCGCAAATCATGCTCGCCATGCAAGCCGGCGGTTACACGATTGCCGATGGCCAGGGCGTCATGCAGTACGCACGATCCATCAAGAACGAAGACGAAATCATGATCCTGAAACACGGTGCGGCGATCGTTGACGCGGCATTCCATCGGATCGCGATGGAGATTCGCCCTGGTGCGAAGGAAAACGATCTGCAGGCGGTCGCCTCACATGAGATGCATCGTCTCGGCGCACAGTGGATTCACAACGTGCAGGTTACATCGGGCAATCGTACCAACCCACACCCGCACTTGAGCTCGGACCGGTTGCTGCAGCCTGGCGATATCATCTTTATGGATATCGTCTGCCTGTACAACGGCTATCACACCTGCGTATACCGCTGTTTTACCGTTGGTCCGCCATCGCCGAAGCAAATCGATACGCACGCACGTTGCCTGGAGATTCAATTAGGTGGCATTGATGCAGTTAAGCCCGGATGCACTACCGCCGACGTGGTAACGCGCTGGCCCGATTACCGCCAGATGGGTGCGTTGAACGAGCACGAAATATTCGGTCTGCAATACGGCCATGGCATTGGCGTTGGCCTGTGGGAATTCCCGATCATTTCGCGTGCCTACAGCATCGAGCATCCCGTGGAAATCGAACCCGGCATGGTCTTTGCGCTCGAAACCTATGCGGGCAATGAGGACGGCTCCGACGGCGTTCGCCTCGAGGATGAAGTCGTCGTAACCGATGATGGCATCGAGATCATCACCAAATTCCCGACTGACAGAATCATCGGCTGTGGAATGAGCTACTAAGCAAGAAATCGGGGTCAGAGCCCTTTCCGAAGGAAAGGGCTCTGACCCCGATTTCTTGCGGGCGACCATTAAATGACAACAATCAAAGTAGCTGTCATTCCCGGCGACGGCATCGGCAAAGAAGTCATGCCCGAAGGCATCCGCGCGCTCGAAGCGGCTGGCGCGAAACACGGCATCGACTTCGCCTGGCAGGAATTCGACTGGTCCTGCGAGATGTATCTGAAAACCGGCAGCATGATGCCCGAAGACGGCATCGAGCAATTGCGTGCGTTCGACGCCGTGTACCTGGGTGCTGCTGGTTTCCCTACCGTTCCCGATCACATCTCGCTATGGGGATTGTTGATCCCGATTCGTCGTGAGTTCGACCAGAATATCAATCTTCGCCCGGTACGCCTCTTCGAAGGTGTGCCCTGCCCTCTGGCCGGCCGCGAACCCGGCGACATCGACTTCTATGTCGTACGCGAAAACGTGGAGGGCGAGTACTCAAGAATCGGTGGCATCCACTACGAAGGCACCGAAAACGAAATCGTCGTGCAACAAAGTGTGTTCACACGTCGCGGTACGGATCGAGTACTCAAATACGCTTTCGAACTGGCACAGAGCCGCGACGCAAAACACCTGACCTCGGCAACCAAATCCAACGGCATCATTCACTCGATGCCGTACTGGGATTCGCGGGTTGCCGAGATGGCAAAACAATTTCCGGACATAGCGGTGGACCAGTACCACATCGACATATTGACCGCGAACTTCGTGCGCATGCCGGATCGTTTTGACGTGGTGGTTGGCAGCAATCTGTTTGGCGATATTCTTTCCGATCTTGGTCCCGCGTGCACCGGCACGATTGCAATTGCGCCGTCGGCGAACCTGAACCCGCTGCGCGAGCATCCGTCCATGTTTGAGCCAGTGCACGGCTCAGCACCGGATATATACGGCCAGAAAATCGCGAATCCGATCGGCATGATCTGGGCCGGCGCGATGATGCTGCAGCACCTCGGCCATCATGATGCCCATGACAGCATCATGACGGCCATCGAGGATACCTTGCGAGAAGGCGGCCAATTGACACCCGACATGGGTGGCAAAGCCAATACCGAGAAACTCGGTAAAGCGATCGCGGCCGCCGTCTAGGCGAGTCCTATTCCTCTTCCGGTACCGGTACGCCGGCCGTAGCCACAACGAGCCATTCGCCGTCAATCTTCTGGTAGACGTGCAAACTCCAGTGTGGCTCAGGTGCCGGTGTACTGTGCGCCAGAACCGCAATGTCCTCGCTCAGGAACTTGACCGTGTAGTCTCCTGCCTCATAAGGTCCTTCCGGGGGCTCTGCTTCGTCGGCCTGCGCAATCATCTCGGCCTTCCCCGTCAGGCCATCGACACCAACAGTGATCATGCCGTCTGCAAGCAACGGTGCCAGTGCTGCTCCCCCGTCAGCACTGCCCCACTGGTTATCGAGCGCGATCAGCGTATCGGCGTCATCCGCGTGGACGATGCCCGCAACCAGAAACAGAACCAACGCGAATCCAAACTTCTTTATTTTTGTCATTATTTCTCCCTCAGTGGCACACCTGCCACTTTTCGACTGATCGTACAATTTAGTCTTTCCCGCTTGTCGCGTCCAATGGCGGCGCGCGGATGCTACCTCGCCGGGATCAACAGATTCAGTTAAATATGTGACCTGCCCGACATTCACCGTCACGGCGGCCCCGCATAATGAATTCGTAAGCTTGGGCTCGTGTATGCGGAGGCTCTTATGGGCGCTTCAATACTCTATACCGCGTTGTTCCTGGGCAATGTCGCCTTGTTATGGCTGTGGGTGAACTACATCCTCAAGGCGCTGAAGGGAGATTGCCCGCACTGCGGTAAATAGTCAGTTTCAATGGATTGAGCCAACTGACGACTGATCTTCCGCCTTCATGTGGCGGCGAAACGCCTTTGCTTCCAGATCACGCCTCGTCAATCAAACTAGTACCAAACTCAATTGCGGGAGGGCCAGATTCTCGATTTGTTGGGCTTTTTCCTGTTTTCATCGATATTATTTGTATAGCAGTAACTGGCCCGTTACTATCGGGGTCGTAGGTAAGCAAGCAAAACTCTTATCCAGAGGAACATAATAATGAACGAAGCAGCAGAACCCACTCAGCAAACTTCCGAACATTCCGGTCCGAAAAAAGTTGCCTACGCCATGTTTGGGCTGCTGCTTGTTACTTATATATTGATGGTGGCAGATCGCTTCCTCGTCAGTATGCTCGCTACCGATATTCGCGGGGCCCTCGATCTCTCGGTACCGCAGATGTTTGCGCTCACCACCATGTTCACCCTGGGCCTTGGTATTGGGGGATTGCCCGCCGCCGCACTCATTGCGCGATTTTCGAGAAAGGCCGTTCTGCTGACAGGTCTCATACTGCTCTCCGGTGCGACCTTACTCTTCACGCAAGCGACTGGTTTCGCCACCATGTTCGTGTTTATCGTCCTACAGGGCGTAGGCATGTCTTTCCTGGCGACCGCCATGTTCTCGCTGTCAACCAGCTATTTCTCCGCGAATCGAGTAGCCGCATTGGGTCTCGTCAACCTTTGCTTTGGGCTTGGCTCATTGTTAGGTCATCGTATTATCGGTGAGATGCGAACCGCTATGGGCAGCTGGGAATCGCCAATGCTGACCTTCGGCTTTGCCGGTATTGCCCTGGCAATCGCCATCGCGATTTTCGTGCGCCCCTGGTTTAGTGAGGTCGCGCCCGCTGCCAAGCAAGTGGTTGATAGTGGTGGCGCGGACACGCTGAAGAATCGCAACACGATCCTTCTAGCGGTCATGAGCGGCTTATACGGGATGGTAATTTATGGATTCCTGGGCACCTATCCGTCTTTCATTCTTACTGAACTGGGGCTAACGCATGCGGAAATGGGTGCGATAATGATGTGGTTCGGCATTGGCGGGCTGACTTCCTACTATGGCGGCAAGCTGGGTGACAAATTCTCGTCGAAATCAGTTCTCTTTACCTGCTCGATCGCGCTCGGCGTAGTAACCTTATTTCTTTTTAAGACAGACCAGAGCATATGGACGTATAAACTGATTGCGACCCTCGTCGGTGTCTTCGGCGCAGCAATCGTTTATACCAATCTCGCCGGCGGTCACGTCAAGTCACTCAAGCGCAGTCTTACCAGTAAAGGTTCAGGCATGTTCGTCACCAGCGTCTATGGCGGAGCCGCCTTGGGTGGATGGACGATGGGCTTACTGCAGGAGAACTGGAACTGGACGTTTGCCGGCCAAATTCAAATCTCGCTGCTCTGTATGGTTATTGCGGTACTCGCTCTCGGGCTGCGACAAAGCGAGTTTTCGAAGTAGAACCGGACTGGGGACATATGACCGAAGAAAAGCAACTTGATGTTGGTCTACTTATCTTTCGCGTTTCATTGGGAATCGTATTTATTGCCCACGGCTATCTGAAGGTGTTCACCTTTGGAATCAAACATGCCATGGAAGTATTCGAAGCGCACACGATTTGGCATATCAACATGATACCCGGTTGGTTCGCGCCACCCGCTGCGGTAATTGAATGGGTGGGCGGAACACTGCTTATTCTCGGTATTAGAACCCGGCTGATTACTCCATTTCTAGGCGCGGTAGCCTTCGGTGCCGGTGCCGTACATTTTGAAAACGGTTGGAATTACACCAGCAAACCCGACGGCGGCTGGGAATACGGCATCTTTCTCGTCCTCTGCTGTAGCGTTGCTTACCTGGTCGGACCAGGAAAATACACGCTAAGGTATTTTGGGGACCGTCCAAAATTGAACGGTTAGCTGCGGCCCGACACGATGTTAATCGGCTTCGGCATCGTGATATAAAAAATATCGATTAAGTGCTATAGTTGGGCAATAAATCGACAATAATGTATTTCTGACGTTTTATGCCAAAGCCCGAAACAGAATCAGCGGTGACCGACGCAAACGGCCGTATCTCTACCCAGGCCTCGTCTGTATACGACCGACTCCAGGCCGACATCCTGACCGGCAAGCTCCAGCCGGGGCTCAAGCTACGCCTCAAGGATCTGATCGAAATATACGATACCGGCAATAGCCCGCTGCGTGAGGCGCTCAACCGGCTGTCAGCCAATGGCATGGTGGTGCGTGAGGAGAATCGCGGTTTTCGCGTGCCGTCGGCCAGCAACAAGGAATTGGCCGAAATCACGCGGACCCGTTGCTGGCTCGAGGAAATCGCTTTACGAGAATCAATGGCGAACGGTGACGCCGACTGGGAAGAACGCATCGTGCTGTCATTTCACTGGCTGGCACGCGCCGCCCGCAGCAGTGACGAATCGGCGAAATCGACCTCGCCCGAGTGGGAAGATCATCATCGCGAGTTTCACCTGGCGCTGATTTCGGCCTGTGACTCGGACATTCTCGTGGATTTCTGTTCCGAACTGCATCAACGCTCATTCCGCTACCGCAATCTTGCGGAGGTCGTTGAGTATCGCGACCGGCATGAACTAGAGGAACATCGCGAATTGCAGCAAGCCGTCCTGAGCCGTGACGTCGACAAAGCCATCGAATTGCTCAGAAAACATTACACGGTTACGTCGGAAATACTGCTCGCAAGCGGCCACTTCGAGTAAACCACAAGGACTGAATATGAAGGTTGGATTCATAGGCCTGGGCCGTATGGGCCAGGGCATGGCGGGCCGTCTTATTGACGCGGGTCACGATTTACTGGTCTCTGACCCGGTGCCCGGGCAAACAACGAAGCTTGAAGCGGCCGGCGCAATTGCTGTCGACTCGGCGGTCGCGACTACTGCTGGTCGCGATGTAGTGATCTCGATGCTACCCAGCGACAAGGTGCTCGACATCGTGCTCAATGGCGACAATGGCTTGATCAGCGGCATGGACTCATCCTGCATCCACATGGCAATGGGCACGCACGGCGTAAAAGCCATCAACGCAGCCACGACGGCACACGCCGAGGCCGGCCTGACATTTATTGCCTCGCCAGTGCTTGGACGCCCGGATCTCGCCGCACAGGGCTTGCTTAAAGTTGTTCCGGGCGGCCCGACGGATGCTGTGGACAAGGTAATACCGCTGCTGGAAATCATCGGTCAGACAACTTTTCGGGTTGGCGAGAGTCAACAGGCGGCAGCGGCTGTCAAAGTCACCAACAACTTCGTATTGGGTTGCGCCATTGAGACGATGGGCGAAGCGCTGTCACTGGTCGAGAAACTCGGTGTGGAGCCACAGCTGTTTTTCGAAGTAATGACACAGGGCCTGTTCGCGGCGCCAGCATACGATGTCTACGGCAAGATGATCGTTGAGCAGAACTGGGATTCTTTCGGCGCAACCGCGATTATTGGTCTCAAAGATGCCGATTTGGCACTCGAAGCCGCCGAGGTCGCGGAAGTACCGTTGCCGAGTACGCACATCTGGCGCGACTACCTGCAAAGCGCCATCGATCGTGGTGAAGGCGCCCTCGACTGGGCAGTAATGGCACGCGAACAGGCGCGTGCAAGCGGACTGGATAAATAATATGACCATCAAGATGAAATCTTACGTGCGGCAAGTCGTAACCGGTGAAGCCGAAAGCCACAGTGTCACTTTGCTCAAGGCCGGGGACCTGGTCGACGTCTCGGACGAGCCGTTTGAGCGCGGCGGTACGAATGAAGGCATGTCGCCGACGCAGTTCTTCGAGGCGTCACTGGTTGCGTGTACGAACGTCATATCGCACAAGGTGGCGAAGCAAAACGGCGTTAACCTGATGTCCTACAAGATCAGACTCGATGCAGGCTTCCATCGATTAGGCGTCATGCTGCAGGAAGAAGTAGACCTGCCATTCGAAGACATGACGCTGACTATCGACGTCACCACAGACGCCTCGGACGAGGAAATGGCATTGCTGGCAAAAGAACTCGCCATGTACTGCCCTATTTCCAAGATGATCGTCGCGGCCGGCACCAAGCTCGAGACGATCTGGAATATCACTCGCCCTGACGATTAGCCTGCATAAAACCGATGGTCGACAGGATGACCGCCGCAATCCACAGCAACGGCCCCAACGCACTCGGATTCATCGGCGCATAACCGGGCAGCAATACGAACGTGATGAAACCAATGTCGGCAGCACTAATAACGACCAGGTTGAGCCAGTAACCACAGCGGCTGTTCTTCCAGTTCATCGTCACGGCGACCAGAATCGCGAAC
>Ga0255051_10000747_pt1 | contig 11836 bp, 12 predicted proteins | sample JV7_2_9_MG_FD_181719 | JGI IMG/M metagenome (GOLD analysis project Ga0255051, IMG submission 181719) | Seawater microbial communities from Jervis Inlet, British Columbia, Canada - JV7_2_9 | ecosystem: Environmental > Aquatic > Marine > Inlet | place: Canada: British Columbia | collected 2016-10-06
GAATTTGTCTTTATCCAGCTGTTCGGTACTCAGAGCGGCAAATTGAACGCAGGTTCTGATTAAAGCGCCGGTTTTATGAATGTGCATGGTTTCGAGTTCGGCAATGTTGAGCGGTTTGCCGACCGAAGCCAGATCAATTGCCTGCCCACCCGCCATGCCACGCGAGCCGGAAAATAGCGAAAGCTTTTCGATCATTTGCAATCGGGCCTTATTGTCACTGATCATATTCGGATCATGGCTGAGAACGTAAAAAGCCAGTGCCTGTAGGGCGTCACCGGCCAGAATCGCGGTCGCTTCATCAAATTGTTTGTGGCAGGTGGGTCGACCCCGACGTAAATCATCATCGTCCATCGCCGGTAGATCGTCGTGGATCAGGGAATAAGCGTGAATCATTTCGACCGCAGCGGCGGCCCCATCGACTCGCCCCAGGTCGAGACCAAGTGCGGAAGCGGTAGCGTATACCAGTACCGGTCGAACACGTTTTCCGGGAGCCAGCACCGAATAGCGCATGGCCTTATGAAGTTTGACCGGATTCACCGATTCGGACGGAAGCCAGTAGTCCAGTACTTTGTCGACCCTCAGTTGATATTCCTTATGAAGAGATTCGAAGGCCTGCGAATCAATCTTCATCCAGATCCTCAAATGGGATAGTTTGCTGCAAACCGTTCTTCTCTATCAACTGTTCGACACGGTGTTCGGCGTTAGTTAGTGTGTCCTGGCAACTCTTCGCCAACTTAATGCCCGCTTCGAACTGACTCAATGAATCTTCGAGGCCAAGTTCACCGCTTTCCATCTGGGTAACAATTTTTTCGAGTTGTTGTAGAGATTTTTCGAAATCTTTTAACTTATCGTTGTTTTTAGGCATGTCAGCATATCTTGGTGATTAATTATTTAACGCAATTATAAGGCATCAAGCGTGTCGGCCAAATGATTAACCGGGATCAACTTCAATTTTTTGATCGTATTGCGTTTGGGCATGTTTGCCTTCGGAATAATCGCGGTTTCGAATCCGTGTTTAGCGGCCTCCCTGAGTCGTTCCTCGCCATTCGCTACCGGTCTTATTTCTCCTGACAGACCGACTTCGCCAAATACCAGTAATCGATTGCTCACCGGACGGTCACGATAGCTTGAAAGAATTGCGAGAATAACCGCCAGATCGGCACCGGTTTCGGCAATTCGTACGCCACCAACAGCGTTGATAAATACATCCTGATCGTAGAGAGGAATGCCACCGTGACGTTGTAATATCGCCAACAACATGGCCAGTCGATTTGATTCGAGGCCGACGCTAACCCGGCGCGGATGACCCGAGTGGCTCTCGGTTACCAGGGCCTGGATCTCAACCAGTATCGGGCGGGTGCCTTCTCTAGAGACCATAATAACACTGCCGGAGACGGGTTGATCGTGGTGCGAGAGAAATATTGCCGAGGGGTTGCTGACCTGTTTGAGGCCCGCGTCGGTCATCGCGAATATTCCCAGTTCGTTAACCGCACCGAAGCGATTTTTAACTGCTCGGATAACGCGATAACGGGTTGAGCTGTCTCCCTCGAAATACAACACCGTATCTACCATATGTTCCAGTACCCTGGGTCCGGCGAGTTGACCGTCCTTGGTGACGTGCCCGACGAGGAAAATAGCGATATTACTTTGTTTCGCAAGACGCACCAGTATCGAGGTGCTTTCGCGAATCTGGCTTACCGAGCCCGGTGCCGACTGTAAACTGTTGGTAAAAATAGTCTGAATTGAGTCAATTACCATAACCGCGGGTTTACTGGCGCTAGCCTGGGTAATAATTTCTTCAACGCAGGTTGAACTGAGTAATTTCAAATTTTCGTTTGGAAGGTTGAGACGCTGGGCGCGCATGCTGACCTGCTGCAGGGATTCTTCGCCGGTGACGTAGAGTGCATTTTGCAGCAGGCTGATCAGCGTGAGGCATTGCAATAAAATGGTAGATTTGCCGATACCGGGGTCTCCGCCCAGCAATACTACCGAGCCCTGTACCAGGCCACCGCCAAGCACCCGGTCGAGTTCGTCGATTTCGGTGCTAAATCTTGCTGTTTTGCTGGTTGGAACCGCGTTCAAAGCAACTACCCCGGCAGATTCTCTTGCACCGTGCCAGTTGCTAGCGTATTTACCGACTGCGGCTAAGACCGGCAGTTCTTCGATACTGTTCCAGCTCTTGCAATCGGGACATTGACCTGACCATTTAGGCAGAACGTTGGCACACTCACGACACTGATATTGCGCCTGTGCTTTAACCATCGAACGGTAACTCATTTTGTGGTTTTTGTACTATTGAAATCTGCTGGGTAAAGAGGCGCGCGGTTTTAACCATATTGTTTTTGACCTGCATGATCTCCATCGGATAGTGGTTTATTTTAAGGCTGGTGCCTGCCTCGGGGATGAACTCCATGTGTTCCAGTATCAGGCCATTTAATGTACGCGGTCCGCCGCTCGGTAAATTCACATTCAGGTTACGATTGATATCGCGAATATGAGTCGAGCCATCGATTAGAAAACTACCGTCTTCGTTCTTGTAAAAAGGTTGGTGCAGGGTGCTCGGGTCGGTAGTGAATTCGCCAACGATCTCCTCCAGAATGTCCTCGATAGTAACCAGCCCCTGGATATCGCCATACTCGTCAACCACGAATCCCATGCGGCGTTTGTTCTTGCGGAAATTGATCAACTGCGTGGTTAGCGGTGTTCCTTCCGGAATGAAATAGCTACGGCGTGCTAGTTTCTCCAGGCTTTCGGCGTTGAAATCATCATTCATCAACAATGGCAGAATTTTACGCAGTTGTGCCATGCCGACCAGATTGTCTATATTGCCGGCGTAAATCGGGATGCGGGTATAGGACATATTGGTAATTTGTTTAAGCGTATCGTTCCAGCTATCTTCCAGGTCGATACCGATGATCTCACTTCGAGGCACCATAATATCGTCCACTGTTACCTTTTCGAGATCGAGAATGCTGAGTAACATATCGCGGTGCGAATCGGGAATCAGGCCATGAGTTTCGCTAACCGCTACGCGTAGTTCATCAGAAGTCAGCGCATCATTAGCAGTGGATTGCATTGAGCCCTGGAATGGTGCCAGCACCAGTTTTGAAAGCCAGTTGATAATCCAGACCAGCGGCGCCAACAGGCGCAACAGCGGTTTGTAAACATAGGCTGCAGGAAAAGCAATTTTTTCCGGTCTATTTGCTGCCAGAGTTTTCGGCGTTACTTCGGCGAACAGTAACAGCACAAGCGTTAATAAACCGGTAGCGATTGCGATACCGGCATCACCATAGACTCGATAACCGATATAAGTTGCCAACTGGATTATCAGAATATTGATGAAATTATTACCGAGCAGAATCAGGCTGATTAGCTTGTCGGGATCGCTAAGTAACTCTAGTGCGCGTCGCGCACCGCCGTGATTTTTTTCTGCAAGATGTTTAAGCCGGTATCGATTTAGCCGCATTAACCCGGTTTCAGATCCCGAAAAAAACGCCGACAGCAGAATTAATACCAGCAGAATGGTCAGTAATAGAGATAAGGGTATCTGGTTCAATTTAGAGGATGAACTCGAGTACCAGTTTGCTGCCGAAATAAGCAAGCATTAATAATGCAAAAGCTGAAAGCGACCAGCGGATAGCAGTTTTACCTCTCCAGCCAAACTGAAAGCGGCCGACTAATAAAACTCCAAGCGTGAACCAGGCGACAATAGATAAAACTGTTTTATGTACCAGATGCTGGGCTAAAATATCTTCGAGAAAAATGAAACCGGTAATTAATGAAGCGCTAAGCCCTAAAAACCCGAAGCCCAGGAACTGGAAAAGCAGAGTTTCCATATCGTGCAAAGGAGGTAAAAAGCGAATAATCCCGCCGGGATGGTGTGACCGAATGGCATGATCCTGGTAGGCTAACAGGCCTGCCTGAATTGCTGCCAGCATAATCAGGCTATAGGCGATCACTGATATCATGATATGCCCCTGTAATGCACTGCTACCGCTTATGATTAATGGATCGGTGAAATCTACTAATGCCAGCAAAATAGCGAGGCCGCTCATCGGAAATACGGCGATACCGAGGCTTTCAATTTGACGAAATATGCAGCTGAGCAAGATCTGCACTGATATCAGCCAGCTGATCAGCGAAAAAGCGACAAAAAATTCCAGGTTCAGACCTGAAGGCCGGTAAATTAAATGGTTTAACACAATAGCATGCAAAAGCATTGCTGCCAGTGCTAAAGCTAACGGTTTCCAGCGCGCTTTATCCTGATCGCCCAGCTGTTTGAATATCAGGAATCCAGAGAGACAGTATAATACTGAGGCGAGGAGGCTTGCTATGGTGGGGAACATCGTAATTTATCAATGACTCTGACTCGCAAGTGTAACTGAAAATAGAGTCTATCGCACTATCGCAAGGGTACCGCGAATAACGTATTTTTTCGAGATGCCGGTAAGTATTTCCGGCGGTGGATGAATCTACACTACTACCGGATTCAATGTGTGAGTTATATCTTTAAATGTGAAAAGCATCAGATTTCTTGAAACTGACGAGTATTATAATGTAGGCTGGTTTCGTATTTTTGCTGTATTTCAAACTAGTGCACCGAATTTATTTCTAAATCTTGCTATAAAACCAGAATTGTAAGATTAGGACTGGTGCCAGAGTTAAACCGGTCGAGAATTGAGATAACGATAAACCTACATATAGACAAAAAATGCAAATAAAAATATTAGGGTGGGCCGGCGGAATAGGGGCGAATTTACGCACTACCTCCTTTTTAATTGATGACGATTTGTTGATTGATGCCGGCACTGGACTTGGTGATCTGCCATTAAACCAGATGACCGGGATACGTCATATTTTCCTCACTCACTCACATATGGATCATGTCGTTGGGTTGCCTTTGCTCGCCGACAGTATGTTTGGTGTGCACGATGAGCCGGTAATCGTGCATGCACAGGAACAAACAATTCAGGCGTTAAAAACTCATATTTTTAATTGGATTATCTGGCCTGACTTCTCTGAACTGCCGACTAAAGAAAATCCTTCGATTGATTTCAGGGTCATGAAACCCGGTGATAAAATAACTATAAGGTCTCGAGAAATCGAAATGATTGAGGTGAATCATACTGTGCCCGGCGTCGCATACTGCGTGTCTGCGCCCAAGGCTGTAGTCGCCTTTAGTGGCGATACCACGACCACCGAAACTCTGTGGCAAGTTTTAAATAGCTACGCCCACATCGATATGATGTTTGTGGAAGCCGCTTTTTCTAATAACGACCTGGAAATCAGTAAAATTTCCAAACATTATTGCCCGCAATTACTGGGCGAGGACATGATAAAGTTGAGGCATCGCCCGGATATCTGGCTTACCCACTTTAAACCAGGGGATGAAGACTTGATCTATCGGGAATGTGTTGAAGCCCTACCCGATTTTACCGTTCGACGATTAAACGGTGGAGAAATATTCAAGTTTTAATCAAGCAGCCCTTAACCATGGGCGCTTATAGGAAAAATTTAAGGACTCTCGCAAAGCCGCGAAGCACGCAAAGGTTTTTATGGGATGATTTAATCCATCTTGCGATGGATTAAGTTGCAATTTTGACGTTATTTTTTTTGCCTCGTCCGAAAAATTAGTGGGTAAAGGCGAATAGGAGAAAACAGATAAGTGTTTGTTTTCACGTGACTTTTATTGTATCAAGATCGAGAAATCAATGCTAACGTGTAAACCTGAAAATGATGATGCTCTCGCAAAGCCGCCAGGCACGCTAAGAGATAAATGGTAAATGCTTTATCTATTTGAATATGCAGATAAAATCCTTTGCGTTCTCCGCGCCTTGGCGAGAACCACCTTTGTATTAACCCATGAATTATCCCGAAGAGCCTTTTTTTTTAATTTTTAACCTTCTCCTAATTATTCTTTCCTTTGCGTGCTTCGCGGCTTTGCGAGAGTATCAAAAAAAGGAGTTCCACGAATTACGCCAACGAGGCGTATATTCCAGTCTATCGACTGATATAATCCCGCATTAACTAATACAGCCCACCAGGAATTTGAGCCATTACCATGTTTGAAAATCTTACCGATCGCCTGTCGAAAACTCTGAAAAACCTGCGTGGGCAGGGGCGCCTCACCGAAGACAACATCAAGGACAGCTTGCGCGAGGTGCGCCTGGCCTTACTCGAAGCCGATGTCGCACTACCGGTGGTGCGGGAATTTATAGAGACTGTACGAGAAAAGGCCCTGGGCAAGGACGTCATCGGTAACCTCGCACCTGGACAGGCCTTGATCAAGGTAGTCAATGACGAACTCGTTGCAGTGATGGGCGATTCGCACGACGGCATTGATCTGAATGTCAAGCCGCCAGTGATTATTTTAATGGCTGGATTGCAAGGTGCGGGTAAAACCACAACAGTAGCCAAGCTCGCCCGTCGCTTGATCGAGGTAGAGAAAAAGAAGGTCATAGTTGCCAGTGCGGACATATACCGTCCTGCCGCTATAGAGCAGTTGCGGACCCTGGCGAACGAAGTTAGCGCGATATTCCACCCTAGTGATAATTCACAAAAACCAGTCGAAATCGCCCGCGCGGCGCTAGAAGCAGCGCGTAAGAATAATGCCGACGTATTAATCCTGGATACCGCGGGCAGGTTACATATCGACCAGCAAATGATGGATGAAATCAAGGCCATCCATGATGCCATATTGCCAAGTGAAACCCTGTTTGTTGTCGATAGCATGACAGGCCAGGATGCAGCCAATACAGCCAAAGCCTTTGGTGACGCTTTACCGCTCAGCGGTGTAGTGTTGACCAAGACAGACGGTGATGCACGCGGCGGTGCGGCGTTATCGGTACGTCAGATTACCGGAAAACCAATCAAGTACATTGGTTCGGGCGAAAAAACCGATGCGCTTGAGGCCTTCCATCCCGATCGCATGGCGTCAAGAATTCTGGGCATGGGTGACATCTTGTCACTGGTCGAGCAGGCGCATGAAAAAGTAGACCTCGAAAAGGCCGAAAAGCTGGCGAGAAAAGTCAAAAAGGGAAAAGGCTTTGACCTCGAAGACCTACGCGATCAATTCATGCAAATGGAGAAAATGGGCGGCCTGGGCAGCATGATCGACAAACTGCCCGGAATGGGAGCCGGTGTATCAAAGGCGATGCAAGATCCGGCACAGACCAGGCAAATGAAACGCATGGTGGCAATAATCAATTCCATGACACCACAGGAGCGACGTAAACCCGAGGTGATTAACGGTTCGCGAAAAAGACGCGTTGCAGGTGGTTCGGGTACCCAGATTCAGGATGTCAATCGCCTGCTCAAGCAGCACAAGCAAATGCAGAGGATGATGAAAAAAATGGGTAGCAAAGGCGGCATGGCCAATATGATGCGGGGCTTGAAAGGTAAGATGCCACCCGGAATGCCTTTTTAAATCGCACTCGCATTGGCCTACATATTGCGCGAAAGTGGTGACTACTTGTGACTTTTATTAATGGCTCTTCGGGATAATTCATGGGTTAATACAAAGGTGGTTCTCGCCAAGGCGCGGAGAACGCAAAGGATTTTATCTGCATATTCAAATAGATAAAGCATTTACCATTTATCTCTTTGCGTGCTTGGCGGCTTTGCGAGAGCATCATCATTTTCAGGTTTACACGTTAGCATTGATTTCTCAATTTTGATACAATAAAAGTCACTTGGAATCATACACTTATCTGTTTTCTCCTGTTCGCCTCTACCCACTAGTTTTTCGGACGAGGCTTATTAATAAATTAAAATATTTAGGAGAAAATTCTCTGATATTTGAAAAATATAGTTTGTACCTGAACCTGGTTCCTTTCGTGCAATATGCGGGTTAGACAGCTGCTGCCGTAGCCGCCAGGTCGGGGAAAGCAGCCACTATCGCCTGTTCTGATGCTTTCACTATCGCACGTTCGGTAATCAGCCCGGTAATCAGTCTGGCTGGCGTTACATCAAAAGCATAGTTAGCAACTTTAGTCCCATCCGGTGCAATTTTAACCGATCCGATATCCCCATTTGGGAGTCGCCCTGTTACCTGTGATACTTCGCTTCCATCGCGTTGTTCTATGGGCACTTCATTCACCCCTTCTCGAATGTTCCAGTCGATGGTGGTGCTGGGCAGGCACACATAAAAGGGCAGGTTATTGTCGTACGCGGCCAGTGCTTTCAGGTAGGTGCCAATCTTATTACAGACGTCACCAGCCCGCGTAGTTCGATCGCTGCCTACAAGGCACAGATCGACCATGCCGTGCTGCATTAAGTGCCCACCGAGATTATCGACGATCAGGCTGTGTGCTACCCCGTGTTTTCCCAGTTCCCAGGCAGTCAGGCTGGCACCCTGGTTGCGTGGCCTTGTTTCATCAACCCACACGTGCAGCGGAATGCCTTCGTTATGCGCCATATAGACAGGGGCCGTTGCCGTGCCCCAGTCGACGGTCGCCAGCCAGCCGGCATTGCAGTGAGTCAGGATGTTAACTACCTCGCCCGGTTTCTTTTTTAATGCGATGCTCTTGATCAACTCCAGACCATTGCGCCCGATGCCTTTGCTGATCTCCACATCCTCGTCTGCGATCTCGCCCGCACGTTCAAAAGCGCGGGCCACTCGTTCAGCCATCGGTAACCGTGTGAGGCAATGGTGCATTTGCTCCAATGCCCAGCGCAGGTTTACGGCGGTCGGTCGAGTTTCGTATAGTTTTTTGTAGGCAATTACCATACCCTCATCAGACGCATTTTCGCGCATCGCCAGATAAAAACCATAAGCCGCTGTCGCTCCGATTAAAGGTGCGCCACGCACCACCATGCTTTTAATCGCGAGACAACAATCCTGCAGTGTTTTCAGGTTCGATATTTCAAATAAATGCGGCATCCTGGTCTGGTCTATAACATCGATAGACCAACCATCCTGATTCACCCAGATGGTACGATAGGCGACGCCGTCCACATTCATGTGTTTAAGCCTTTTCTCCCGGTTGCTTACCGTAAGTTTTAAATTTCTCCAGTACTTCAGCCATTTGCGCATCTGACAGTAGCACTGGCTCACCCGCCTGGCAGGCATGCCAATACTGTCTGGCCAGTGTTTCCACCTCGATCGCCAGCCACAGGGCTTTATCCAGATTGTCATGAAAGCAAATCATCCCATGCGTACCGAGCAAACAGGCGCGCCTGTCCTTCAGGGCAGCCAGCATGGTGTCAGATAATTCCTGGGTGCCAAATAGAGCATAGCTGGAACACCTGATATCGTTGCCACCAGCGACCGCCACCATGTAGTGAAACGCGGGAATGTCTTTACGCAGGCATGACAAGGAGGTGGCAAAGTTCGAATGGGCGTGAATCACGGCAGCCGCTTCCGGCCTGGCTGCGTAGATATCCAGATGCATGCGCCATTCGCTGGAAGCCGTTAACAGGCCTTCCTGTACGCCATCCATCCCAACATAGACGATATCACCCGGGTCTAGTTTGTCATAGGCCAGGCCCGATGGAGTGATAAGGAAGCCCTCTTCATAGCGCACACTAACATTCCCGGCACTGCCCTGATTAATGCCTGCCGAATTCATTGCAAGGCAGGTATCTATGACTTGTCGAGATATTGACTTGCGCATGAATAAGTTCCCTGGCTATTCGTTCAGGTGCAAACGGTATTTTTCGTTATTCATGATATTCGTGCCTAATTGCTTGAAATTAAAGATAAATATCATAAGTTGTTACCGCCTTCGTGCAATATGTGGGCTAGCAGCCTGTCAGACTTAGGGTGAGCCTACTGCGGAATAGCCGGATTTGGCCATATTTTGAGTTCTTTCTCGTCAAATAGATTGACTATTTTCCTCCAAAAAACTCAAAATTTGACTCAAACCGGTCTATTCCTCGTGACGGCCACCTAAGTCCGACAGACTGCTAGCTTAGATCTGTAGAGTCCAAAATGATGCCTGGCGTGAGGTACAGCATTAGTGCGCATACCTTCTTGTTACTCAAATCCATACTCCGATTTCATTGTTAGCAGTATATATCAGTCTGTTCGACCTGTGCCACCAGGGTTAGCTATGTACCGATTTCGGCGCATCAAATATATAGTGTTGATATCCTCTTTGCGTAAATTGTCAGACCAGATTCAGATTAAAATTCGAAAATTACAGAATGCGAGCATTTTTATAGCAATCTATTATCAAAATCGAGTTAAAAAGACCCCATCTGGACTTCACAGAGCGACATTTTTAGGTACAATACGCGGTCTTCTGACCTCCGGGTCAGCGCTGTGCTTTTGTCTGGTGACATTTAGAGGTTTTTTATGGTTTCAATTCGTTTGGCTCGCGGCGGTTCCAAGAAGCGTCCATTCTATCATGTGGTAGTCAGTGACAGCCGCAGCCCTAGAGACGGTCGATACATTGAACGCGTTGGATTTTTTAATCCGCAGGCCCGTGGTCAGGAAGAAAGACTCCGCATTGATAACGAACGTATCGAATACTGGGTTTCAAAAGGCGCCCAGACAAGCGAGCGTGTGGCGAGTCTGATCAAGGGTTCCAGTAAAGCGGCTTAAAGTCGTTGCTCCCTTATGCGCAAGCACGAGGATGAAACTATCTGTGTTGGGCGCATTATTGGCGCTCAGGGAGTCAAGGGTTGGGTCAGGGTATTTTCGGATACCAGCCCGCGCGAAAATATATTGAGTTACAGCCCGTGGAAGATTCAAACGGGTGATCGGATGCAAACCGTCGAAGTTAGTGGTCGACTTCAGGGAAAAAATGTCGTCGTCAAGCTAGCCGGGGTCGAAGATCGAGATGCGGCCATCGAACTGGTCGGAAGTAAAATCTATATAATGCCCGAGCAGTTACCGAAACTGGATGAAGGCGAGTATTACTGGTCAGACCTGATTGGACTGGAAGTCGAATCACTGCAGGCCGAGCCACTAGGAACTATCGAAACGATGATGGAAACCGGTGCTAATGATGTCATGGTATTACAGGGTGACAGGGAAAGACTGATACCGTTTGTGATAAATGATGTAGTCAGAAAAGTCGATTTGGCCAATAACCGGGTCGTAGTTGACTGGAAGCCTGATTACTAGAAATGTCAGAAATGAGAATTGATATAATCACGCTGTTTCCCGAACTGGTCGAACAGGTGATTAGCTGCGGAGTGGTAGGTAGAGCCGCAGACCGGGAATTACTCCGGCTTCATTGCTGGAATCCACGGCAATACACCCTGGACCGTCATCGAACAGTCGATGATCGGCCTTACGGCGGTGGACCGGGGATGTTGATGAAGGTACAACCGCTGCAAGATACGATTACCGCGGTTCGTCAGCAAAATAAGGCAGGCCGGTTGATATATCTCAGCCCGCAGGGGGTTCCGGTTAAGCAGGCCATGCTGGAACAGCAGGTCGACGCAGGATCGGTTATTTTTCTCTGCGGTCGTTACGAGGGTGTCGACGAACGCCTGATTCGACAGGAAGTCGATGAAGAGTGGTCGATCGGTGATTACGTCATCAGTGGCGGAGAACTCGCGGCGATGGTTTGTATCGATGCGATGACGCGATTGATACCCGGCGCTCTGGGGCATGAACAGTCAGCGCAGCAGGATTCGTTTAGCCAGGGCTTGCTCGATTGCCCGCACTATACGAGGCCGGAAGAATTTCAGGGTTTGAAAGTACCCGAAGTACTGATGAATGGAAATCATCAGGCGATTCAGGACTGGCGCGAGCAACAGTCACTGGGTAGAACATGGCAAAGACGCCCGGATCTACTGGAGCACATGGTTCTGGACAATCGACGGCAAGCGTTGCTGAACGAGTACATAGACGAGTTTAATCGGACTCTTCAGAAGAGTTAAT